>VOFK01002733.1_pt1 | contig 40808 bp, 42 predicted proteins | sample 5384121 | NCBI WGS metagenome assembly VOFK01 (sample SAMN12384730, study PRJNA508395) | human gut metagenome | isolation source: healthy gut J | host: Homo sapiens | reverse complement strand
ACAAGTTACGTATTGCTGGGAACCGTCCTGAAGCGTGGGCGGCTCCAGGCCCGGGGCAGGGAGAAAAGCGATGACTCTTGGGGCCAGTATACCACACCGCAGAGCGCCCTAACGGGCGGTTTCCTTGTGCCGGATTGCAATCTTCAAAGCCGGCCGATATGCTAATATTGCTTGTGTTCATCAGAACAGCTCATTTCCATACTGAAGAGAAAGGCCGTGATGCCGGGATGATGCTTTTTGTGAAACAGATCGTTAAAAAAGAAAAAGGGGGAAAGGAAAGGGATTATTGTGGATCCCTGATTTTGCTGGCAGTTCTCCTGTTTTGTATATTTTTTTATTCCCTACATCCGGCAAAGCGTTTTTCATCATCCTGGCTGCTGATCTATGGGGTGGCTGATCACGGAACAAAATGTGGAGTACGAATACAGCGTGACCAACGGGACATCGACGGGACCAGATTACGGCCCGGCGCAAGCGCAAACGCATCGTATCTGTTCCTGGGGCCGTGAGCTTGAGCCCATTGGGTGGAGGCGTGCCGGCCGCCAGTTTCAATTAAGCTGGTCATGGCCGCCACCTCGGAGACGGCGTGGAGGAAGTGGTGCCGCACCTTACCGCAGCAAGAAAAACGGGCACACCTGGTGCTGTTCCAAGCCGGAGCAGAGGGTACCCCGCGCACCGGTCTGGAGTGCGACCCTGCAGCGGGAACTGGACAAAGTGGCCAGAGTATCAGCCCTTTTTTCTTTATTCCCACGGATCCCTGACGGAAGAACGGAGGACAGAACATGAAGGTATTGGCTGGATAGCGGAGAAAAAAATGGTGCCAGCTGGAGAAAGCGGCGGTGCCAGCGGATTGACTACCGGCGCTTGATGGCCGGCCGCAGCGCTGCCGCCTGGGTGATCTGCCCCGGCATGAGGTGCAAAGCGGTGACAGTGCTGGCGGCAGCGGCAACAACGAGCGGCTTTGACGGCTTTGTCATTGCCCTGCAAGCGGCCGGAGGAACAGGGCTCAGAAGTGGCAAGTGCTCACTCGCAGTGAACCGCCTCGCACGCCGCAGGCACAGGAGATGCTGTCCCGGATCTCCCCTTCTGCTGCTGGATCCGTTAAGTCTCTGAAAAGGGATCCCTTCCACGCCAACAGCTGCTCGACTGCTTGCAGGAAGCGGACCTGATTGTCGATGCCGTGTTATGCGGTATCGGATCTCACGGACGTCTGCCCGACGGGTGCGGGCGCTGTTCCGGTACTTCATCGGAGTCTTCCGGCGCCCAAAGTTGCCGACTGTGGATGTCCCAGCGGTCTATGCTCGCGATGCGGCGAAGCCGGATGAAGATACGCTGGCTGCCGATGTGGACGGTCGTCTTTTCTCCGCGCTGGAAGCCCGGGCTGCTTCCGGCAGGCAGGCGCTGTGCGGCCGGTGGAGGTAGTGTCCATCGGCATCGATGAAGCGCTGCTAACGTTTTCTTCCGGAACAGACCCTTATCGATGAGGGATGGTCCGCGCTTGCTTTCCTCCCAGGGGAGGCGGACAGCTACAAGCGGGACTCCGCTGGCCGGTTGCTGCTGGTATGCGGCAGTTACGGCATGGCGGGGGGCAAATGGGCGGGCGGCTACGGAGGCGGCGTTGTGCTGCGGTGTGGGCTGGCCGCCCTGGCGCTTCCGCGTTCGATGGGCTACGTATTGCTCCGTTTTTCAATAGGGAATTTGATTTTTTGCTTGAAAACGCTTGCTTTTTAAGAGAATTTTTCATTTTCCGGCCGATTTTTGACCGTCTTGGCGGCTTCCCAGCGCTCGTCAAGCTGTTCGGGCGTGAGCGACAGGCGGCGTGCCGGACGCGAGCGCGCCCCTTTCCATCTCCGAAAAGCGTTCGGTGAACTTATCCGACGCGCGGTAGAGCGCCTCCTCGGGGTCGACGCCGAGCTTGCGCGCGCGACGTTGACGGCGGCGAACAGCAAATCGCCGGTTTCCTCGCGGACCGCCTGCGCGTCGCCGATGCGGGACGGCTTCGGTCAAGCTCGTCCAGCTCCTCGCGCAGCCCGTCGGCGGCGGACGCGGCGTCGGGAAAGTCGAAGCCGGTTTTGGCGGCCTTCTCCCCGAGCTTGTACGCCCGCATCAGCGAGGGAAGCGCCCGGGAGACGCTCTGCATCGACTCGGTCGTGCTCTTCTGCTTTTGGTCGCGCGTTTGATCTTATCCCAATTGTCCAGCACCTCGCCGGAGGTGGAGAGCGGTGACGTCCGAAAAATATGCGGATGGCGGACGATGAGCTTGCGGCAGATTGGTGACCAAATCGAAAAATCTGATTCAGGAAAATCAAAAACTGAAAATCGCCACAGCTTTGAATAGAGACCATTTCCAGACCGTGGAATGTAAATCGCATGTTCAACTTGCGCATGGCAAAAGCGATATTCCATACGAGAAGTATGGTCGAAATCGTCCAACTGGGCGCATGCCACACCGACCGCCCCATACCGAGCCACAGAAGCAATACCGCAAGGAACGGTTGCGCCAATGCAGTGAACAACTGACGTGACTGCTGAAACACGAACCGCTCATGTGCCACAATGTATGAGTCGAACGGTGTGGACAACATTGTCACAGCAATGTTCACACCCATAATCATCAACAATGCGCGAGCCAAATTGATTTCCTGAGCCGTCAAACCGCCAGAGAACAATGCATGCACATTCAAAACCATTGCTCCACAGCCGACTAGGCACAACACAGCGACAGCGAGATATACAAGCAGGAACATACCATTTAATCGACGCACTCCTGAGTCAGCGTCCGAACAGCCTGCAGCACGCTCACGCATGTAGAAACGCACGTAGCTGCTGCCGTAAAAACCTGCGGATAAAAGTGTTAGCGCAAATACTACGCTATTGGTCATTTGGAATACGCCGTAATCGCCTTGCCCTAAAAATGCAATAGCAAAGGCACATAAATTAAATTGACTAGGTTTTTCACCAAGATATTCGCATAACCGAGTAGCGCACCGGCCTTCTTCTGACTCGCCATATAAGCTAATTACTCCTTCATGGCTTTGTCAAGCCAATCTCGGGATTCTCTGCGATGCTGTTCCAGCAGCCGGTCGACCTTCGCATAGTCAATCTCAGGAGCAAGACCAGAATCCATCATCACGGAATCCAAATCAAACAAGCGGAACAGAGTCTCCATACGCGAATTCATGCTCGACTTGCCTGTCATGCCAGCACGGTTGAACACCGTGAACTGCGTATGGAACAGTATCGAGAAACAGCATGCGTGATATGAATCTGTGAACACGTATTGTGCCTTAGAAAACAGTTCCACAAAATCCTGCGGACCGGCAACATAGGTCTCTTTGTCACGCAAATCAAGAATACGACGCACACGACATCCATGCCCTTCGCATATGCTTGATGTCACGCTCCTGCTCGTCCGATGGACGGCCAAAGAAAATACGTAAGCACATACTCATCATCATCAGGTACAAAACCTTCAAAGATTTCTATCCACTTGTTTGAGGTAAGCATAAGCGTGGGATCTAGTACAACTGCCGCATTCAGGCCAGTCATCTCTCCGACTAACGCCATGCCACGATCCTCACGTACTGATATCGCCTTTAAACGCGGAAGATACTTTTGAAAAATAGGTATCGAGGTCTGATCAACCTCAGAAAGGCCGAAGCTTGCAGCATAACTAATAACAGGTTGCTTCGAAAAAAGCAAAGGAGCCAAGACGACAGGCTAATTCCTTTTTATCAATCCACCGATCATTCCATACTTGATCGGAGCCAATCACTATGCACCTAAGACTTTCATCCGCAGCACTCTTCAATCCTTTATAGGCAGTCAAAGAGAACAAATCATCAGGTGAATATTTTTTTTTTGTAAAAAAAACACCTTTTTTCTTTCTATAAACCTCAAGTCTTTTGCTTTCAGAGAATAATGCAAAAAACATAAAAATACTTTTTTAAAGAATCTAATTGGAGGTCTAAAATAATAGTCAAAAAGTTTGATCGTTTTGTGTCCATATATACGGTCGTACATTTTTCATTACCACCAAGCAATTGATTCAAAGCGTAATTCTGCAGCCTATTACCGTAATTAGCATAATCATTAATGGTAATTATACCAACAAGCATTTTCGATTTGCTCATTCAAACCTCTCCTTTTGTTTCAAACTAAATCTTTTTTTAAAATACATTCATAAAACATGATAATAAAAAAGTGTCGTTTTATAGCCAAATTAAAAGCATAACTATGTTTCTCTTTCTTTAAATTAAGATAATAGTTCTTATTCCAATTAGGAAAATGCTTTTTTAACCCACTTCCTCAGCATGTAAACCCAGCCTGAGCTAATCCAGCAAAACCAAACTTAAGTTGCGCACAAGTTTCATAAAACAATAGATGATTAACTGCTTGCCACTCAATCTCTTCATGAAAAGTATTCAAATCCTCCGGAGACAAAGTATTAATAATATACTCGAAAGACTCAACAATAGACATACGACCAATCGGATTAAGTGAATGCATGACACTTGAGTTCTGCTGCCGATATTGGTAAACCAATCCATCAAAAACAGAAATCTTTTTTGGCGCGAATTATAAGAGGTAAAACAGACGCAAAGATCCTCTCCAATGTACATTTGCGATGGCACAAACAAGCCTTGAGACATCAAAAATCTTTACGAAAAAATTGAATCCACAATTCAGCGCAATTGCGAATATATTCACGCTTACTATATTGATACAAAACAGGACCAATATATTTTTCAGTCGAATTCCCAGTTTCATCAATTTGCACACCACTAAACAAAAATAATATCATCATTTTTGAATTTGAGTTGTGATATAAGGTCGATAAAAAACTTCCCCATATTATTTTGTCATCACTATCTAAAAAACCAATATATTTCCCATTCGCCTGCTTAATTCCACACATTCGTGCAGCGTTTTGTCCGCGATTTCTTTGATGTAGCACCTTTGCAGACACTGAGAAATGAAGAGAATCAAGATAGGAAGCAGTCTTTTCGTCAGACCCGTCATCAACGACTATAAGTTCAATTTCGGGGCAGTCATTCTCAATAAATGGTCTGAAGCATTCATCAAGATAAACTGAAGAGGTGTTCCAAACTGGAACAATTATTGAAAGAAGAGGAATTTTCATCGTATATCGTCTCCCTTAACGCCACATTGGAACATAAGGTATCAGTTCACAATATCCTTTATAAAAATAATGAAAAACAAAGATTATTAAATAATATAAATATAGAACGAATAATACATTCTTTTCATTAAAATTCATATTCAAAAATACGTATATCACGATTTTGCCTTTGCTGACAAAGCAAAGTGAGCAAAAAATCAGCATATACAATCCAAACCTACTGGTGTCTTTTCCCATAGAGGTAGTAATCAAGCCGAGCAAAAGCAATTGTAGATATGATTATATTCCATTTTGACTGCATATCTATTTTTTTCAATAAAATATAAATCACTGGCAATGAGATAAAAAGATTTTTTACTACAAGAAGAGCATTTAAACTCACACCACTAAAATAGTCAGCATAATATTGATTATTTAAAAAATTTAAGTACAAATCGACCAATAAGATTAGGATTCAATGTAAATAGCAACGATATTACAATCAAAACTATGGACATTTTAAGTAAAAAACGATTTGTAGTATTATTTAACTTGTAAATAATAATTATAGCATAGATAATAAACCCAATAATAGCAGAAACATGAAAAAGAGAAGCAATATAAATCAAAATAATAGGGGAAATCTTTTTTTCCACGAATCACAAGATCTAGAGCAAGAAAAGTAATCGATAACGCCATTGTTTGTCGACAAATATTAAAAGCTTGTACATAAATTACTGACATGTAAAAAAGCATGCTATTCCTGCATTTATGTTAGGTCTCTCAAAAAAAGAACTAGATAAAAGCAAAAAGAGTAATAAATGCAATCAAAAAAAAAAAAACATATTGGAAAATGAGCATTTCTACAAAAAGCATTAGCCATAAAAACCCGATTCGATTTTATTATCTCGTCTCCAATTACTTAATCCATAATTATACATAGTATAGTATTGCAAGCTGTCAGTTCCAGTGGTTCCACTAAAAAGCCAAGGGCAAACTATAGATTACAGATAAAGCAGTAATTCCAAAAAATTGAAATTGTTTGCTATTGATCTTAAATATACAATAAACAAGAAAGGTCGAGCTAAACAAGATTGATGTATAGAACAAATAAGACAAAAGTATGACTCATTTAAACCTACTCTATGTGTGTAATCCAACCATCTTAAAAAGCGACGCTCGATTAGAAACTTATCATTCACTATACTGTAAATAAATTTTACGCAAGAAAGTCGCATCTTCATATATATCAAAACCCTTTTGCTCTAGCCTGGATTTGAGCATTTTGACTATTTATTAAACGATTCATGTTTTTCTCTCTATAAGCATATATACTTTTAGCCCATTCAAGCGCAGAATGTCTCAGAGATTCACGATGCACCAGAGGCGTAATGACACATTCATTAGTTATGGAATCGGACATAACAATTGGCAGACCATTTAATTGCCACTCAAGGACAACATTAGGAAGCCCTTCATAAAGAGAAGGGAAAACCATGCAATCAAATGCATTCAACAACTGAGGAACGTCTAATCTATGTCCTAGGAAGGAAACATAATCTGATAAACCATATTCACTAACAAGCTGCTTGATCTGATTAATGAGTTCACCATCTCCAACCAAACACAAACGGTACCTAGGATCCATTTTTGATATTTCATTAAATATTTTAATAAGCATTTTATGATTTTTTTGTTCATTAAAAAGCCCAACATGCCCGATAATGATATCATTTTTACTGAAGCCAAGCTCCTGTCTTTTTTCTTCATGCGCATTGTCTCAGAGAAGGCATAATCATTGATATTCTTACCATTAGGTATGACGGTGAAATTACGTTTGCCAAATAACCACCTGCCAGCATCTTTACCACAGGCAAAATAATCTGTAGCAGAAAAATAGAGTAGAGGTCTTAAAATTTTATCAAGAAAAGGATGTGTACATTTTGTATTATGTGAATGTGCTACACGCATTTTCACTCCTGCGCATTTTGCTTCGAACAGTTCAAATGCCATAGTTGCACTATTCCCACACACATGTACGACGTCATATTTCTGATCCATCAGCAGGGAATGAAAAACTCTTCATATATGCAAAAATATTCGTTTTCCTATTCGGCAACTGACGAACTTGAATGCCTAATTCACTTATCTGATTGATGAGTCCTTGATCGCAACCGTCAAAAAGCAATAGTAGAAATATCAAACCCCTTTTTAAATTCATGGCTGCATAGGTTGCCTTTTTTAACCATGCTGTAATTCCATCATTCATAATTCCGTTCGTACTTAATACAAGAATTTTCATTTTAAAGCACCTAACATAATTCTAAATATTATAAGCATGTAGCTTATTGAAAAAACATCTTTATATGATACACATCATCGAATTAAAAAATGCACTATTGTAAACTTCCATATCCTTAGCGTTTACCGTTTGCGGTCTTTCAGATGAAGAACCTTACAAATTAAATCTTTATCTACTGACTCTGAAAATTTACGTGCAAATAAATTCTTAGACTTTTCTATCAATTCGTAGTCTTCTAATCTAAATGCGTAAGGACTCCCATTTTTGTCGTGTCCAATCTATAAATCGAACATTCCCCTTCATCTCAACTTTAAGAAATGCATGCCTCATTGCTACCTACTCAAAAACAAAGAATCAACAATTTTCATGAGTTCTTCATTGAAATGCTTATTATTGTTTTGTAATCCCACAATTTCGCATAGAGCCAATAATTTCCGTATAACGTTGTATGACATCACCTAAGCGAGTTATATCATACACAGGAATAATATTCCCCCCATACGATCAGCCACGGCCTTTGTAAAATCAACCTGATGGTTATTTACATGCTCATCAAATTGTAGCTGCCGAGGAACCACAATCGGAATCTTCCCAATTTGCAACGGCATAATAAAACTAGCTGGCCCACCATGTGTAATTACGATGCGTGCCTCAGATACCTTTTTCTTTCATCTGAGCATATGGAAAGAAGCCTATGCCACTCACAATACCTAGGCTCATACGTACTGAAACCAGTCTGCATAACCACATCTTCATCGATTGCGCCCGAACCCTTCAACTGATCCACAGCTTTAATCAATCTATTAAAAGATTGCTCATGAGTTCCCCACTGTTACGAAAAATCATCGCTTGACCACCTTGTCTTAAAAAGATGCTTCCCAGATTAATTGCCTTAGGATAGACCTTCTTCATCTCTTCCCATTGCACAATGAATTTGTCAACAATTGGATATACGAGCCTACCTGTCATAGTTGGCTTATCGATTCTATCAAAAACTTCAATATAAATAAGCTTTGCCCCGAACAATTTTCCAATATAAAAGAAAGGAACAGCGACCGCAGCACCACTGGAAATAATTAAATCGGGTTTTTCTTTACGCAGCACTTTCCAAGCAACAAAAAGTATTACGAATTAGATTTTTAAGATTCCTGTTTGTAGGATAATAGCAAGGATAAAATCGCTCTCCTTTCAAGCACACTTCTTGCATCCTCTTTATCAAAAGTGACCCAAAAGCGATTTTTATCTTTCCAGAAAGGCTCGAGCATATGCAAATGAGCTAAATGTCCGCCGCTGGACCCCACCAAACAAACTTTCAATGAATCGATTTTATTGGAAAAGTTAAGCGTGCTAATATCCTGCTCATTGCGGGTACTACTCATCGCGTTTGAAGATCCTTTTTTTACGTGGCACATAATTTACACTAAATATAATTTCACCTTTCATAGACAGAACGTTTCATGCCTATAAGCCCCTATAAAATAGAAATGACTCAATTGTCCCAATCGCTTTAAGGGGAATACGCCCGTGATATGAATCTCGTCTAAAAAAATTATCAGGAATCAGGGAAAATCAGTAAATAGTTTGTCAAGTCTATTATCAATCACGACTATCAGCTTCTATGAGCTACCAGCAAAAACAAAGCTGATATTAGCCGCAAGCGACCGTGACCCTCTTCTTTCCCAATTAGAGAGCCTGTCACTGTTGTCTTCTACGACTTCCTTCCCACAGCTAAATCATATGTAATCCAACTCTCTTAGTCTTGGACAAATATCGCAATCTACTTATCAAGTATGTTCTTACTGATATCAGTCATGTTGTATGGCTTCTGTTTGCAATGTTTTTCGCATTCAGGGAGGGCGGTCCCAACATATCGTCGGGACCACCCTCCCTGAATGCGAATCATAAATGGGTGGATTATGTTACTGCTTGGCTGTGGCCACGCAGTTCGGGGTGACGTCGGTCACGGCCTGGCCGCCCGACACCGCCGCGGACTCGCCCTTCACGTCGTACAGCTTCCCGCCGTTGTCATCGGTCGCGGAGCCGTACGAGAACGACAGGCCGGTCTTCACGGAGCCCGCGGAGGGCACCGTGGCCTTCCACCAGCCGCCGCAAGCCTCCGTCATCTCCGTGCCGCCGGTGGAGTCCGGATTGCCGTACACGCGCCACTGCACGCGCACGCGCGACTGCTCGGAGGACGGACGGTACCACACCGTCGCGGACTTCCTCGGCTGCTCCTTCGACCTGAACGCCCACCGCTGGCTTCCGCCGTCATGGGACGTCCACAGCTGCACGTTCGCGCCGTCCTTCGTGGACCAGCCCGCCAGATCCAGGACCAGGGAACCGGACATCGCGGACACCAGCTTGTACGCCGAACCGTCCCTGACCGCGACCCACTTCTGGTTGCGGCCTCCGTGGGACGTCCACACGTCCGCGTTCGCGCCGTCCCTCGTGGACCAGCCCTTGACCTCCAGGTCCTTGCCGGAGTTCACGTTCTCGAGCGTCACGTAGCCCTTCGAGTCGTGCGACACCTTCCACTTCTGGTTCGCGCCGCCGTGGGACGTCCACACGTCCACGTTCGCGCCGTCCTTCTTGGACCAGCCGGCGACCTCCAGGACCAGGCCGTCCTTCAACGCGGTAGACACCACGTACTCGCCGTCCGCCAGATCCGACGCGTGGGCCTTCGCCAACGCGTCCAGCTCCTCGTACGGATCCTGCGGGGACGAGACCGTCACCGTGACGGACGCCGACTTGCCGCCCGCGGTCGCGGTGATGGTCGCGGTGCCGGCCTTGTTGCCGGCCGTGACCACGCCCGTGCCCATCACGTTAGCGACCGAGCTGTCGCTCGACGTCCACGTGACCTTCCGGTCCGTCGCGTTCGACGGCTCACGGTCGCGGTCAGCTGCAGCGCTCGCCCCGGACTTCAGGGCGAGCTTGCCGTCCCTCACACCGTCACCCGAGATCGAGACGGACGCGACCGGGACCGGGGCGTCAGCCACAGCAACAACGACCGAAGCCGTCTTGCCGCCAGCAGTCGCTGTAATCGTTGCAGTGCCAGCCTTCACAGCGGTGATCTTGCCGTCGGACACCTTAGCCACAGAACTATTCGAGCTGGTCCAAGAGACCGTCTTGTCCGTCGCGTTCGACGGGGTCACGGTGGCCGTCAATTGCACGCTCGCTCCCGACTTCAGGCTCAGCTTGCCGTCGCTCACACCGGAACCCGAAATCGAGACCGAAGAGACCGGAACCGGCTGCGGGGTGTTGCAGTTCACCGCACTCACCGCGGCGGAAGAGCCATCCCAGCTGACCTTGCCGGAGAATTCGATGCCGGGCTGGCTGGCGCCAGGGGTCTGCGCTCCGGAACCGTTGGTGAAGATTACACGGTACTTGCCTTCGCCCAGATCCGGTACCTCGTACTTGTAGGCGCCGGCCTTCGCACAGGAATCGTCAGCGGTCAGCTGGGTCATTTCAACGCCCGGCCAGTTGCCATTGTTCTTGGACGTGGTGTCGTTGTACACGTAGGCGTAGATCTTGCTCCAGCCGGAAGGCTTGATGGCGTAGATCACGTTGGAGACTTCCGGCTTCACGCCGGTGATCGTGATAGTGATGGAGTCGCATTTCTTGTTCGTACCGGCAGTGGCGGTGATCTGCACCGTTCCCGCCTTAAGGCCGGAAACCTTGCCCTTGGAATCGACGGTGGCAACAGAAGTGTCGGAAGAAGTCCAAGTCACGGAAGGACGCTTGCCCGCCGGATCGGTTGTCACATCCGCCTTGAGCTGCACGCTCTGCGTGGAAGCGAGATCCATGGAAGTGTCGCCGGAAACCTTGATGGCAGTAACGGTCACATTCCTTGGATGGCAAGGCTCTTTGGCATCAATGTAGCAATCCGGATCCAGACCGTTCTTCTCCATATACTCCATGCAATATTTGTCGCACGGGCTGGAAGTGCCGTCACTCGGGTCGTAAGTAGGATCACCATACTTGGTGTAAGAGTACGTGTGCTTGATGGTTTCGCCGTCTGCACCGGTGCCCTTCACCGTGACCGTCACTACTTCATCCGACTTGGCCTTGCTGCCGATTTCAATGGTGTCGCCGTCCTGGAAGGAACCGGACTGACCGTCGGAAGTGGAGTAGGTGGTGTTGGTGGACTGATAGGACCGGAGAGTGATCGTCTTAGATTCGCCCGGAATGGTGCCCTTGTTCGGATACGCCTCGGCGGTGGAGACCTTGCCGGAACGGGTCTTATTGGAAAACGCCGCGATGGACTGGCCCTTCACCGTGCCGGAGGTAACCTTGCCACCGGAAACGGTGATGGTGGAAACCGGTCACTTCATCCGTATAAAGGTGCCGTTGGCCAGCTTGGTGCTAGTGCCCGCAAGGTTCTTGTCGGAAGCGTTGGCGTTGGCCCACCACCATGCCGTCCTGAGCTGCGGAACCGGCATAACGCTCGACCATCAGGCAGTTGTCGTCGCCGCAGTTGAGACGTTTGATGCTTCGCCGACCATGGCGTTGCGGAAGTGGTTGACGGCCACTTCCGATCCTTCCACAGGTCGGAGCCGGCGTCGCCGAGCTTGGGTTCTCGGTGAACGGACCACTGCCATTACCATACGTGCCGACGCCACCAGTGCCATACGTGCCGCCGTCCTTGTACGGGCGGTCGAAGAACAGGCTCATGCCGTTCTTCTGCGCGTCACACCGGCCCAGCCGTACTTGATCCATTCGTCGGAGAGCTCCTGCGGGATGTTGGCCTCGCCATTGGCGAAGTTATCATGGGACTCCACCCAGTTCACGGACTTGTCTTCGGTCACCTTGCTGTGCGAGGTGAAGTGGCTTGCGCCCAGATTCTTGAACTGCACGGCGTTACGGACCTCATGACCGTAGCTGGAGTCGGTGATGCCGCCACCGCCAACAGAGCTCTTGTTGAACAGGTCGGCATAGTCGGCTTCGCGAACGTTGGCATCTTCAAGCACTTCGCCGTACTGGTACTGTGCGCCGTTCTGCAGGATGGTGTCCCAATAGTGGGACTGCTTGCCGCCGAATACCTCATCGGAAAGCTCGATATGCTTGGCAGCGTCATACCGGAAGCCATCAGCGCCGTCGGCCACGGTCTGCACGAGCAGATCGTGCATGCCTTCGGTGACAGTATCATCCTGAGTGTTCAGATCCCACAGGCCAGAAAGCTTGTGCTGGGTGCAGTCCTCTCGATTGTTGTAATCGGAGATCTGCTTGTCCTCATGGTAGTAGGCTTTGTTCTTCCACTTACCTTCGATCACATCAAAATCGGAAGTGAAGTGGTTGGACACGGAATCGACGATGATGCAGGCCGTACTGGTGCGCCAGCTTGCCATTTCTTTGAATTCGTCTTCCCGAACCGACCACATAGTTACCGATGGACATGTCGGTTGGCTGGTAGACATAGTACCAGTTGAGGTACCAGTTGCCGGTGCCGAGCTTGCGGTTGTCCTTGATTTTGACGATTGGTTCGGTTTGGATGGAGGTATAACCGGCCTTGGCGATATCCGGAATGTTCTCCATGATGGTTTTTGAAGGACCATTCAAAAGGCGTGCAGGGTGGCACCGTCCTTCATATCCTTCGGCAGGCCGTACTTCTGACGGGCGGCCTCGAACGTCGGATTGCCGATGGTATCGGCGTAGCTGTCACGGGTGGCGGCGTTGGCCTGCTGCGGTGCGGCCGTAGCGAACGAAAGACCCGCGAGCAGCGTGGTGGCCGCGGGAACGCCACGGTCTTCTTACTCAGACGAGCAAGCGTTGATTGTTTCCATCATCTTCCTTGATTGGATTGATTTAGTTCAGGTAGGCTGAGGCCCGATTCCCCTTGGAATACGGAATCAGGCCTCAGCTGTCTTCGGTTATTGTTTGGTGAAGCTACGCAGCCTGGGTGACGTCGGTGACGTCGATACTGCCTGACCGCCGGCGCGGCCTCGCCCTTTCACGTCGTACAGCTTCCCGCCGTTGTCATCGGTCGCGGAGCCGTACGAGAACGACAGGCCGGTCTTCACGGAGCCCGCGGGAGGGCACCGTGGCCTTCCACCAGCCGCCGCAAGCCCCGTCATCTCCCGTGCCGCCGGTGGAGTCCCGGATTGCCGTACACGCGCCACTGCACGCGCACGCGCGACTGCTCGAGGACGGACGGTACCACACCGTCGCGGACTTCCTCGGCTGCTCCTTCGACCTGAACGCCCACCGCTGGCTTCCGCCGTCATGGGACGTCCACAGCGCATGCACGTTCGCGCCGTCCTTCGTGGACCCCCCCTCAGCCCGCCAGATCCAGGACCAGGGAACCGGACATCGCGGACACCAGCTTACGCCACGAACGTCCCCTGACCGCGACCCACTTCTGGTTGCGGCCTCCGTGGGACGTCCACACGTCCGTTCGCGCCGTCCCTCGTGGACCAGCCCCCGCTTGACCTCCAGGTCCTTGCCGGAGTTCACGTTCTCGAGCGTCACGTAGCCCTTCGAGTCGTGCGACACCTTCCACTTCTGGTTCGCGCCGCCGTGGGACGTCCACACGTCCACGTTCGCGCCGTCCTTCTTGGACCAGCCGGCGACCTCCAGGACCAGGCCGTCCTTCAACGCGGTAGACACCACGTACTCGCCGTCCGCCAGATCCGACGCGTGGGCCTTCGCCAACGCGTCCAGCTCCTCGTACGGATCCTGCGGGGACGAGACCGTCACCGTGACGGACGCCGACTTGCCGCCCGCGGTCGCGGTGATGGTCGCGGTGCCGGCCTTGTTGCCGGCCGTGACCACGCCCGTGCCCATCACGTTAGCGACCGAGCTGTCGCTCGACGTCCACGTGACCTTCCGGTCCGTCGCGTTCGACGGATTCACGGTCGCGGTCAACTGCACGGAGGAGCCCGATTTCAGGGAGAGCTTGCCATTGCTCACGCCGTCACCCGAGATGGAGACGGACGTGACCGGGATGGTCGTCGTCGCCTCGACCGCGCCCAGGGCCGCGGAGGAGCCGTCCCACTTCACGATGCCGCCGTTGTAGTCCAGGCCCGGCTGGCGGGATCCCGGATACTGCTGGCTGCCGCCGTCGTTGAAGATCACCTTCGCGCCCTTGGCGAGGCTGTCCGGGACCACGTACTTGTACAGTTCGGTCTGCTGGCAGCCGTCGGTCGCGCTCGGGGCGGTCATCTCCACGCCCGGCCAGGCCGCGTTGTTCGCCGCGGTCGCGCCGTCGCCCGTGTACACGTACGCGTAGATCTTGCCCCAGCCCGAGGGCTTCGAAGCGTAGACGGTGTTCTTCGCGACCGGGTCAGGCGGAAGCTCACCGGTCACGGTCACGGTGATCGACGAGGTCTTGGTCCCGGACTTCGCGGTGATCGTGGCCTTGCCGGCCTTCCTCGGGGTGACCACGCCCTTCGGGCTGACGGTCGCCACGTCCTTGTCGGACGAGCTCCAGCTCACGGACGCGCCCTTCGGGTCGGTGGTGGCGGTCAGCTGCTTGGTGGTCACGCCATTGGACAGGTCCACGCTGTAATCCGACTGATCAATCTCACAGACTTGGTTTCGACCGGAGGCTCTTCGCCGCCGATGTTGGCCATCTTCACGCTGAACATGTCGTCATCGGACTTCTCGGAAGGAGTTATTCACCTCACCGAGAACCGGTGTCCGGCAGGTCAGCATTGTCGTTCATTGCCAGATCGTACGGCAGGGAATCCATGGCGGACAGACCGAAGGTGGCTGCCAGTTCGATGCCGATGCCGCTCGAGGCAATGCGGTCAGCGGTGGTGCCGATCTCTTCCAGCGGGATGGCGATCTCGTAGTGATCATCCATCTGAGCGGAATTGTGGCCCTTCTCGTTGAAGTTGACCCACTTGGCCTTGCTCTGGTTCTCGGCCTTCATATCGCCGATGAAACGACCGTTGTTTTCACCCCAGCCACCGTCGATGCCGATGACATTCTTGCTTAGAATGCCATTGCCATAGCCGGAGAACGATGTTCGACTTCTTGGTGTTGGTGGCAGCGTTAGCAGCCGGACCATACGCAGCGGAGTTCAGAACCAGTCTCGTCGCCCTTGTCAAATCCACGGACCGTTAGAACCGTTGGTGGAAATGGTCACCACGTTATTGAGCTTCTGCTCGCCACCCCAAGTGATGTTGGACGCCCACAGGGAACCGCCGGTCTGCAGACCGCCGTTGTTGCCGATGCGGGTGCTGTCATCCTTGGTGTCGATGGCGATGTGGAACGGTAGGTTCTGGGTCTGCCACAGGTGGCGCTTGGCTCAGGGGTAGTCGTCGCCAGTGTCGACGACATCCTGCACGTTAGTCATTTCCCACATGAGGTAGAGGTTGTCGTCATCGTAGGCGCCATACAACGCATACAGATCGATCGGAACCTCATACATGGAATTCGGGCGGTACACGCGCGGGTCGTCGTTGGCGGCGCCCTGCGCGATCAGCATGGAGCTGTCCCAGTCAGCGATGCTCGCGTCCTTTCCGGCGTTGAAGTTGATGGTCTTCTTGACGCCCATGCCCACCTTGTTGGTACTGTACTGCGCGGCAAGGTTCTGCTTCGGGACCTCCACCTTCTTCACGGTCACGGAAGCGCTCAGCGCCTGACCCTTCTTGACCTTCTTGCCATCCTTGGCGGCGGTGCCGGTCACCTTGACGGTAGCGGTCTCGCCGATGGAAAGAGTTTTACCAACGGAAATGACCTTTCCGTCAGTGAAGGGGAGCCGCTCGCCCTCGGTGGTGGTGTACTTCAGATTGTCGGCATCCTGCGCGCGCAGCGTGACCTTGACATTGTCGGAGGAGAATTCCTTGGAAGCCGCTTCCACGGACACGTTCGGATCGGATTCGCCCTTCACGTAGAAGACGCTGACCGCGCCGCCCTTGGCGGTACCGGAAACGATCTTATGGTTGGAGACCACAAGCTGGCCGCCATTGACCTCATCCGGGTAGGTGCCATCGTCAAGTGTGGTGTCCATGCCGGAAAGGCTCTTGTCGCCACCCATGTTGGCAATGACCACACCATCGTTCTGAATGCCATCAGACGTGGAGCGCTCAATCATCAGGCAGGACTTGTCGCCGCAGTTCTGCAGGTTCTCGCCCTTGCCATCCATGGCGTTACGGAAGTGGTTGACTGCCGCGACGGACTTGTTCTTCCACATGTCGTCACCGGCGTCACCCAGCTGGGACTGCTCGGCGAACTGCGGGTTGGTGCCGCCAGAGCCCTTCGGACGGTTGAAGTACAGCGGAGCGCCGGCCCTACGGGAACCAACGACCGCCCAGCCCATCATGATCTGATAGTCGGTGAGGCCGGTGGATTCCTTGTCGCCGTTGGCGTAGTTATCGTGGGACTCAACCCAGGTGACCAGCTGGTCTTCGCTTGCGCCGCCGGTATCGATGTTCTTCACCATCTTGACGTCAAGGTTGTTCGAGCCGACAGCGGCGCGAATGGTCTTGCCGTAGTTGGAAGCGGTGTTGCCGCCGCCATCGGAGGAATTGTCGCGGAACATGTTGGCGTATGCCTTGTAGTCAAGGCCGGAATCGCCCTGCAGCACCTCGCCGTACTGGAACTGGGAGCCGTTCTTCAGAATGGTGTTCCAGTAGTTCGACTGCTTATTGTCGAAGACTTCGGTCGGCAGCTCGACGTGCTTTGCCGCATCGTAACGGAAGCCGTCAACGCCGTCCGCCACAGCGGTCTTCAGGAACTTCTGCATACGATCGGCAACAGCCTGGTTCTGCGTATTCAGATCCCACAGGCCAAGCAGGTGGCACTGCGTCACCTTGTAACGGTTGGAATAATCGTTGATCTCGCCGTTGGGACCGTCGCAGCCGGTACGCTTGATGGAAGTAGTCCTTGTTCTGCCAATCGGGGTCGATGGCGTTCCAATCGGAAGTGAAGTGGTTGGCGACCACATCCACGATCACACGCACACCATACTTATGGGCGGTGGCGGTCATTTCCTTCAGGTCAGCTTCAGTACCGACCACGAAGTTGCCGATGGAGGTGTTCGCCGGCTGGTACACGTAGTACCAGTTCTCGGTGAACTTCTTGCCGTTGGCGGCGACTTCCTTGATCTTGCGCATAGGCTCGGTCTGCACGGAAGTGTAGCCCGCCGCGGCAATCTCAGGCATGTGCTGCGTGATGGTCTTGAACGACCACATCCATGCGTGCAGGATGGCGCCGTTCTTCATGTGCTTGGCCAGACCGTACTGGTTACGGGCCGACTCGAAAGAAGGATTTCCGATGGTGTCCTGATAGCTGTCACGATCGGCGGCAAGTGCGGTGGATGCCACACCCATACCGCCGAACAATGTGGCGACCGCCACTGTTCCCGCTGCGACCTTCTTCCAGGTCTTGACGGCGCGTGCTTTACGGGCCGCGCGTCTGCGCTCCGCACGAGTCATCAGCTCAGGCTGATCCTCATGAGGAGGCTCTTTTCTGGTGAGTGCGTTCGCCATACCCGCGAACGTATGAGTGCTAAGTCGCACCTTACCCTCCCTGCTTCCTTGCATCTTCGATATGATAACGTTTGCCATTAGCATACGTTGCGTTAAAAATACCACATTTTTCCTTTGAAAAATGAGTGATTTTTACTGAAAAACAGCGGTTAAAACGCAATTGTTTTCTGCTCTGTTGCAAACGCTGTCAGCAACAGATACACTCATACCAGCACCCCCGTAGCACCCACTATCGTTGCAAATTCACATATGCAAACGTTTCAGAAAATTTTTCCAACCAATACCACCTTGCGACGCAAAGCACCCTCGCCCCATCCCACGCCACCGACAGCCCACCCCAACAATCCTGAAATTAATCTTTCAAGAGATGCTCAAAAGGGCTTCTTTACCTCTTATGGCATGCAACATGCCAATCAAATCAAAAATATCAATAATAAAAAATGGGTGAATATCACAAACACGCTCGGACTCAAAAAAATAGAGTAGGGCCAAGCTATGGTGAATCAATCCATGGACCTAAAAGAATTATCAGGCAACGATTTGGGAGCGGATGGGGGCGGGGGTTACCGCACGGTGTTTGCGCATGCTTTTTCAGGATTTTGCGGATCGCACCGTTCGTCTGTTCGGCGGCGACGCAGAACATGCTGAATTCGCGGCCATGCGGGTCGGCGATGTCCTTCGGCTGGGGAATCATCGGACGAATCATCGAGGACTTCTTGATTACCGACTGAAGACGTTCCTGGATGGTCAGTCCGGCAATCATATTGTTGCGAGCGCAGTAATCGCACATATTCGCGAAATCGTCAAGCAGGAACGTGTATCGTACGGCGGCTGGCGCCAACGTGACGATTTCCTTGCGCTGCTGCTTTTTCGAAGCAGAGGATCAGGTCGGCTTCGTCGGCCATCTGTCGGGTCAGTCGTCGGGAACGGAAGCCGCTCGACTCAATGCCGACGCTTTGCATAAGGCGGCCGCTCGACGGATCGATCGGATGCATCGGCAAACCACGCGTGCCGGCGCTTGACACCTGCACGGTGGTGCCGTTCAGATAGTGGGTCATCAAAGCTCGCCCATAGGGGAACGGCAAATGTTGCCCGTGCAGACGAACATGATGTGCATGCCTAAACCCCTTAACCGTTCTTCCAACGTTTCGTGTTGCGGTTTTGCGAAATCCACCATGGCTTCCGCAACCCGCCAAACGGAAATTTTAGCGCGAGGCGTTCCCCGCATGCGGCAAATCGTCCAATACGCGCAGAATCATTGCAGAAATTCGGCGCGGGCGGTGGCGGTCAGCGAATAGCGGATCGGGCGGGAGCCGTGGAACTCGAGCAGGTTCCTGTTCACCAGTTCCGCGAGCGCGGTGTTGGTCTTCCGCTCCCCCACGCCAAGCCATTCGCGCATTAGGCGGCGCGATATGGGTTTCGGAGCATCGTCGAAAAGCTCCTCCTGCAGCAGGAAGTACAGCATGTTCCGCTGCAGTTCCGTAATGCCCTGCGTTCGCGCATAATGTTCAAGCCTCTTCCGCGCGGTGTCAAGCAGGGGTTTTCTTCTCGCCGAGCACAGAGATGATGTTCTTCTGGGCGGTGGCGATAAAACGGATCATCCGATATGAGAACAGCGAGACGTCAGAACAGTTCAGCGGATGCTGCGCATCATCAAACGCCTTGTAATACCGGCCTTTTTGCGTCGGCGATAACCGGACTCAGGCTGATCGCCGTCGGTATGGACAGGTGCTTGCTCAGCTGCAGAGCAAGCAGGAACCGGCCCGTCCTGCCATTGCCGTCATAGAACGGGTGAATGCATTCGAAGGCGTAATGGCACATCACAGCCCGCAGCAGCGGAGGAATCGCCTCATCCGAAAGCAACGCCAGCCATTTGGTCAATTGCACTTGGATTTCCGATTCCGGCCATGCGCCTTGATGAATCTCCCGGTCAAAGCCGTCACACACAGAGACTTGCTTGGCTCTGAATACCATTCCGTCAGGCTTGTCTTCCTCCCGTAGTTCCCCAGCCATCACCTGATCGTAAATATTACGTATGTCATGCAACGTTTTCGGTAGTTCCAACGTTGCGGAATTTTCGCCGGAGAGTCCGAGAAAGAGTTTGGCAAGCTCACTCAACCGCTTGTGCGGCCCGTCCGCGACCGCCGCATCCAACGCGTCTGAGATTTCCTTGCGCGTGGTGTGCACGGCTTCTATGGAGTTCGTGCTCTGCATTTCCGCGCCGATGAGTTCCATCAGATACGCCCTGCGGGCAATCGGCGGCAATGCGGCCCACAGCGATTCGACCTGCACTTCCATGCCACGGACCGAATCCATGACGTTCAACAGTTCCCTGAACGCCACGGCGAACATCTCATGACCTTCGAATTCAATACCTGACCGGTATGTTGAATAGCCGTTGAGTCTTTTTTGGTATTCCTCCTCAGCCGCATCCTTCGGCTTGGCCGTGGATGATGACATTGCCAATGTCTGCCGTATGCTTTTGTACTCCATAACCATCATCCTTATAACCGTCATTTGTGCAGAATATGCAGGTTCGGGGTGAATATAGACTATTCCTATACCTACATAATGTCAAAAATGTCGATATAGCAGCAGGCGTGTTTGCGGCTATTGGTACGTTGAGGGGGCATATGTGGGGGATACGTGCGGATATGTTTGCTATGCGCAGATATGTTCAAGCGCAGATTAGGTGCGGGTCAGGCGACTTCGAGCGTGGCGAGGAGAGCGCGGTGGTCGGAGCCGGCGATGTACTTGGTTTCCAGATCGCCCACGTTCACGCCCTTGTCGTGCACGATATGGTCGATTTCAGCGATCGGCATCATGGCCGGGTACGTCATGTGCAGGCCTTCGCCCGCCTGCTGGCCGGAATCCAGGAAGCGGCTGCCGAGCAGGTATCGGAAGCTGGCGTGGTCCCATGTGGAGTTGAAATCGCCCATCAGCACGTACAGATTGTCGTAATGCTGCAGTTGGGCGAGCGAGTCGAGACTACGGTTCCACAGACCTTGGTTGCGGGGGCGCGGCGAGAACGGGTGGACGGAGCCGAAGCGCACCTTGCTGCCGCCGAAATCGATTGTCGCGGCGGAAACGCTGCTTGATTCCACGGGAATGAGGTTCTGTTTGGCGTTTTCCATCGGCGCGGCGCTGTACAGCACGTTCACACCGCCGTTGTCATGCCACGTTTGCTGCGCGGCCACGGAATACGGCAGATAATTGGCGATTCCGGCGCCGTTGAGCCGGTTGAGCAGGTCCCATGACACTTCCTGCAGCGCGAGCACTTCCACATGCTCGTTTTTGACGATTTCGACGATCCGATTGGCGTCGGCATGCCCTTCCTTGGTGTTGAAGGTCATGATGCGGGCGTACCGGTCGGACGTGTTGGGCAAGCCGTTGGACGAGACTTGCGTGACTGCGGTGCTGGCCGCGTCGGAAATCGTTTGCTGCGGCCTGATATAACCCCCAATGCCAGCCGATTTGCACGAAACCACGCACACCACACTGACGGTGGCGAGTAGGACACGTCCGCCTATTGCACGGACGGCTATCGCGGTGATCGCAATAATCAAAGACAGCATGCCCAGCCACGGCATCAGCGCGACGATAAGCGGCACGTACCGTTTGCCGTCGAGGTTGTTGGGCAGCATGCGCAGCAGCATGGCCAGCAGGATGACGGCGGTGGCCAGCCAGAGCACCGCGGTCAGAAGGTGTGTTGCTGCGGTACGGCGGGTCATGCCATGTTGCGCGCGGTCGAGGGGCGGCTGGCGCATGCTTTGTCGAGCTGCGCGCCCAGATCCTCGATTTCGCTTTCGCTTGTGCGTTCGCGTTCGGCATCGTTATTGCCGCCGTTCTCACGCTCGCTTTCGCAGGTTTGCCGCATGGTTGCCTTTCATTACGTTCCCGTTCACCATACGCAACACGGCACGGGTGCGCCACCTCCTTCCCGCGAGGTTCACAGTGCTTTTTACGTGCACCCGTACCGCATGCCACTATGCGGACATTTCTCTCTCATTTCCTGCTGCGGGGAACGGCGGCACTTGAGCAAACCACGCTCAGGACATGCCTACGGAACGGCGAAAATGCGGGTATGGGCGAGTAGGTCAGGCTAGGCGGCGTGGGGGTGGACGCGATTGAGGGCGCGCTGGACGGTGTCGCGGGTGGAGCCGGCGCCGTTGCCGCGGACGCCGAAGAAGACCATGACCACCATGATGAAGCAGATGGTGGCGCTCACGCGCAACGCCCACTGGATGCCAAACACGTTCGCCACGGCATACATGTTCTTCGCGCCGCCGATCGCAGCCCAGCGCAGGGCGGTAAACGTTTCCATCAGAATCACCAGCACGGGTGCGCCGATGGCACCGGCAATCTGGCGGACCGTGTTCGTAACGGCCGAGCCGGCGCTCACTTCCTCAGGCTCCAGGCAGTTCAGCGACCATGTGGTGATCGGCATAAGCACGAATCCCATGCCGATCTGGCGCACGAACTGCCAAATCGACACCCACCAGATCCATGAGGTCATGGAAATCAGGCTCATCATGATGGTGCCGAACAGCAGGGTGATCGAGCCGATCAGCGCCACCGGACGCGCGCCGAGACGGTCGAGTGCCTTGCCGCCGAAGAACTGCGCGATGCACTGGCCGAACGCGCCGGGCAGCATCACCAAGCCGCTGATCGTGGCGGAATAGCCTCGGCAATCCTGAATGTAGAGCGGCATGATCACCATGATCGAGCTGAAGGCGAAGAACGACAGCGCGGCGGTGACGGTGCCGACGGTGAAGCTTTTGTTTTTCAGCACGCTCAGGTTGAGCAGCGGAGGTTGCTTGGACGGGTCGGCCGCCTGCCTGCGAGCGCCGTGGATCTGCCGCAGCACGAACCAGACGATGCCGACCACACCGATAAGCATGGCGAGCCACACCATCGGATGCGTGAACGGATACGATTCGATGTTCGTGAAGCCGAACATGAGTCCGCCGAAGCCGAAAATCGACAGGCCGACGGAGAAGAAGTCGGCTTTGGCGGACGCGTCGCGCGTGCCGAAATTACGCAGGCCGAATATCGCCAACAGCAGCGAAATCACGCCGATAACCGTCAGTGTGAGGAAAATCGATCGCCAGCCGTTCAAATCGGTCTGCACACCACCCAAAGTGGGTCCGATCGCGGGCGCGACGCTCATGGCCATACCGACGGTGCCCATCGCCATACCGCGGCGGGACAGAGGATAAATGGAGAATACCGTGATCTGCAGAACCGGCCACATCACGCCGGTGCCGACGGCTTCCAGCAGACGGCCGACCAATACCAGCACGAACGATGAGCCGAGCCAGGCGAACACCGAGCCGAGCGTGAACACCGCCATCGACGCGATCACGATCTGGCGGGTGGAGAAGCGGCGGGTCAGGTAGGCGGTGAGCGGCACCATCACACCCATCACCAGCTGGAAAACCGACGTCAACCATTGGCCGGTCGTCACGGAAATGCCGAAATCGGACACGATGGTGGGTAGCGCAGCGCTCAACTGCAGCTGAGTGAAGTTGCCGACGAACGTGATAAAGGTGAGAATGGCGATCGATACGAACGCGGCATGCGTCAAATGGTCGTTTTTATACGATTCCTCGCCGATAAGTGGCTGGGACAGGCCGTGGGTGCGGCCCTGTTTCGCGTTTATTTTCTTTTCCGGCTTCACTTCCGACCTCTTCTCCGGTTTCGACGGCAACCGACCGCCCTCCATCACTCATCCGCGCATACTCGCAGCGTATTGCGCAACTCCTGCAAAAACAGACTCAAAAAGTCTAGTACTGCGGGTGGTCGAACGCGAGATGAAACTATTCGAACACGTTCAATTCCAATTCAACCGAGAAAAATTGGCAAAACTTCGTATTTGTTCATCATGGGGTGGTATACATATGCGTTGGCAGTAACGGCACGATACAGGAAAGGAATACGCCGCGCAGGGGTTAGGAAGTATGACCGTAGTCACGTTATTCAACATAGCGATGGAGCTATGGGGCGTTCTCATCTGCATCGTTTGCGCAGGTGGCGTCTACGTGGGCGCGATACGTAGGACGCGGCGTACCTATACGAAAGTTTCCATGCAGCTTCTATGCGCGCTGATGCTGCTGGCCGACGTGTCCGCCTGGTATCACAACGGCGGCCGCGACAAGCTTGACTTCTACATGACGCGCATCGGCAATCTTGGTGAATACCTGATCAATTTCATCTTCATCGCACTGTTCGCCAACTATATCTGGCAAACCGTCAGCGGCGACGACATGCTTGAAAACGTCAGCCCGCACGAGTGGAGGGCCAGAACGAGCGGCGGAGCCAAGCGTAATCGTAAGAACCAACGTTCGGCCAACGCCCAATCAAGCCGAAAAAGCCGCGTTCGAAGAAGCTTGACGTCATCTACGCAGCGTCCGCGCTCGGCATCGTACTGACGATTGCCACGCAGTTCAACCATATGGTCTACTACATCGACAGCCAGAACTACTACCGCCGCGGACCACTGTTCGCTATCCCGCAGATACTGGGTCTGGTAGAGCTCGCGCTGATTGTGATGCTGATCATCGAAAACCGCAAAAACCTCAGCCGACCGCTGTTCGTCACGTCGCTGTCGTTCTTCGTGCTGCCGATTGTGACAACCATCGTTCAGATTCTCCATTACGGACTGGCGTTGCAGGCCATCGCGATCACGATTTCAATCCAGTTCACGTTCGTGGTCGACACCATCGAAATGAACAAGAAAATCCGTTCGCAGGATGACGCCTATCAGAAGGCCAGCTACGAGGCGCAGCACGATGGTCGACCGATTTGTGGAGCAAGAGCGCCGGCCGCGAGCAGATTGAGAATTATTTCGCGCACATGCAGGAAGGCGACCAAGCCGTTCTGATTTTCGTTGACATCGACGATTTCAAGCAGATCAACGATACGTACGGCCATAAAGTGGGCGATTTCTGGATTCGTGAAGTGGCGCAGACGTTGAAGCGGCTGTACCGGCATGATGACATCATCGTCCGTTTCGGTGGCGATGAGTATGTGGCGCTGATAAAGAACACCGCGAACGAGCGCGTGATCGAAAGCACGCTGGACCTGTTCCGCCGCCAGTTGGCGCAGGCGTCCGCGCAATACGGGCAGGACGTGCATTGCAGTATCGGCGCATGCCGCGTGCTGTCCGGCAAGAACGTCGATCTGAACCTCTGCTTGGGATTCGCCGACCATGCGTTGTACCAGTCCAAGCGCGAGGGGAAGGGCATGTACACCGTGGTCGATTATGACAGCGGGAAAGTGCAGGCAGCGTAGGTTTCGTGGAAAAATCCGCAGGAAATCTGCGGGAAAAACCCTAGAAAATCAGCTGAGAAACTACGAAAAAAGCACCGCAAATCCGCCGGAGATCGACGTAAAAATCACGGAAAATCAGGCTTTGCCGAGCATTGTCAGCACAATCAGCACCACGTTCAGAGCGACGATCAGCGCGGCGACCGCGATATTGACGACGTGCTTGACCGGACCGTCCACATACCCCCATCAGCGTGCGGTCGTGCGTGTAGCGCATCAGCGGAATAATCGCAAATGGAATGCCGACCGACAGCACGACCTGGCCGACGATCAACGCTTCCGTCGGATTGTTGGCGAACCATAGCACCACCAGCGCGGGTACCAGCGTCACCACTCGGCACGCCCACATCGGCGCTTTGATGCGTAGCAGGCCGTGCATGATTTCGCTGCCGGCGTAAGGCCGACCGACGTGGAGCTCAGGCTCGACGCAAGCAGACCAATCGAGAAAATCGTGCCGATCACCGGGCCGAGCACCTGCTGGATGGCCCGCTGCGCGCCTTCGATGGTGTCGGTGCCGGTCATGCCGTACAGCGAGTTCGCGGCGAGGATGAGCAGCGCGAGGTTGACCGAACCGGCCAGTATCAGCGCCCAGGCAACGTCGATTTTGCTGCCGTGAAGTAGCTTTTTGATGCTCGGCTTCGCTTCGCCGGGGGCGTAATGGTCGTTGACGAGCGTGGAATGCAGGTAGATGGCGTGCGGCATGACCGTGGCGCCCAGCATGGACGTGGCCATGAGCACGGTATCAGTGCCTTTGAAGCGTGGAATCAAGCCGGCGACGACTTCTTTCGGATTTGGCGGGGCGATGAACAGGCCGGCGATGAAACCGAACGTAATCACCAGCAGCAGGCCGATGATGAGTTTTTCGAAAATGCGATGCGTGGCGCCTTTTTCGAAAATCAGCAGCACCGTCGACACCGCGCCGATGATGCAGCCGCCGACGAACAGCGGCAGGCCGAACAGCAGTTTCAGCGCGATCGCGCCGCCGATCACTTCCGCCAGATCGGTGGCGATGGCGATTACCTCAGCCTGCATGAAGAACATGAAACGGCCCGCGTCGCCAAGCCGTTCGCCCAAGATTTCCGGCAAGCTTTTGCCGGTGACGATGCCGAGTTTCGCGGACTGGTATTGGATGAGCACGCTCATGCAGTTAGCCAACACCAGCACCCACCCAGCAGGTAGCCGTAGCGCGCGCCCGACGTGATGTTCGCCGCCACGTTGCCCGGATCCACGTATGCGACCGCCGCCACGAACGCGGGGGCCGAGGATGCCGGCGAGCGCGTGGCCGTGGTGGTGGGACGGTTGTGTGCGTTGGGACGGTTGGGGGTGGTGGTGCGTGGGTTGCTGGGCTCCTGCAGGCCGTGCGTCCGTGCTCTCCGCGGGCCGCACGTCCGCGCTCTCCGTACTCATAGTGCCGTCTTCTTCGTTCTCTGTATCCGACTTCATATCCAAATCGTTCTTCATATCCGGGCAACGTTATAGCGCGTCCGCCCGCACGGAATTGTTACGTCTGTTACGGGAGGTTGAATAATCGTTGGATATGCGTCTGGTGCGGGGTAAGCGCAGGGCTCCAGTGCGGGTTGTTGGTGCAGGTTGTTGACGCAGACTGCCGATGCAGGTTGCCGATGTTGCGGACACAGGTTCAGGCGGGCTGCCACGCACAGGTTCAGGCGGGTCGCGGACACAGGCCGGACAACCTACGAGCGCAACAGCCGCTACACTGGTGCGAAGAACATTGCATTTCGACTCAAGGGGGTTGTTCCATGGCTGTTTTCCACACTCCGATGATCACGCTTTCCGACGGCAATCTGATTCCGCAGATCGGCTTGGGCGTGCTGCGTATCGACGATGAGGGCGTTACCCCGTGGTGGAGAGCGCGCTGGAAGCCGGTTATCGTCATATCGACGGTGCCGCGGGGTACAACAACGAGGCGGGCGTGGGGCGCGCGCTGAAAAAACGCGGGGTTCACGCAAGGCGAAAATCGCAAAAAATCTGTGGGTGACGACGAAGCTGCGCGACTCCGAGCAGGGGTACGATTCCGCGCGCAAGGCGTTCGACCGCCAGCTCGGCCTGCTGCAGCTCGATTATGTGGACATGTATATGCTGCATTGGCCGACGCCGTTCGACTGGCGTTCCGGTGAGACTTGGAAGGCGTTCGACGAATTCCGCGCGGAGGGCCGTGTGCGTACGCTTGGCGTGTGCAATTTCCTGCCGGAGCATCTTGAGCGGCTGCATAAGGAGACGGGCGAGTATCCGGCCGTCGACCAGATCGAGCTGCATCCCACGTGGCAGCAGCGCGAGGTGGTGGCGTATTGCAAGGCGCATAATATCGCGGTCGAGGCGTATTCGCCGATGGCGCGTGGCGCGGATCTCAATGCCGGCGATGGTGTGATCGAACGCATCGCGCGGGCGCATGGCGTCACCGAAGCGCAGGTGATCCTGCGATGGCATATCGAAAACGGCACGATCATCATTCCCAAGTCGGTGCATGCGGACCGGCAGCGGCAGAATCTCGACCTGTTCGGTTTCGTGCTTGACCCGGACGAGCATGCGGCCATCGACGCGTTGGATGGGCCGACACGTGCGGGACATGATCCGATGACGTTTACGTATGCGTGACTCGCGTTTCCGCAGGCAGCGTTTCAATGCCAACGGGCTAGCGGAACGTATTGCGATTCTGCTGGTCGTGGCGGTGGTCGCCGGCATTTCGATCGGTCTGCTCATGCCGAAGGTCAACCCGACCGTCGGCGAGATGACGGGCGAGTATGTGGCGACTGGCAGCGCGGCGGAAACGTTGCAATCGTTGACAATCGACGACCAGCCCAGCCGGGCCGGGTACGACCGCGCGATTCATTCGGTTTCCGGCAGACCGATGACGATGGCAACGGTTGCGATGTGCGCGAGGACGTGTTGGCGCGCGATTTGACGGATGTGCGGTATATAGCGGGTTCTGTTTCTAGCTCTGATTCTGGTTCCGGGTCCGGCGCCGGCTGCAAGGTGAAGTCGGGTGTGCTGTCCGACCCGTACACCGGTACGACGATCCGGTTCACGCGCGGAGTGAAAACGTCGTCAGCGGTGCAGATCGACCATGTGGTGGCGTTGGAGAACGCGTGGCAGTCGGGTGCGAACCAGTGGGACCGTACGAAGCGGTACCGGTTCGGCAACGACATGTACAACCTGCTGGCGGTGGACGGGCCTGCCAATCAGGAGAAGGGTTCCGCGTCGGCCGCGTACTGGCTGCCGACGAACGGCGCATACCGTTGCGATTACGTGGCCCGTCAGATCGGCGTGAAAGCCAAGTACGGGCTGACCGTCACGACGAAGGAGAAGCGGGCGATGCTGTCCGTACTGCGTGCCTGCCCGGCGCAGGCCGTGCCGGAAAAGTAAGGGACGATCGCAAGTACGGTCTGTTCGCCGACGTAACAGGGTACGCTAACGAAACATGGAGCGCAGGCGGAACGCACCTCAATCGCCCATATATAGCAACGTTTGCACGCTTACGCGTCTACGCGCACGTGGTGGCGCGGGCGATCACGCGGGTCTGCGTGGTGATCAGTTCCGGCTGAAGCACGCGGCTGCCGCTGATGCGGTCGATGATGCGACTGACCGCGGTCGGCGCTATCCAGTCGAGGCAGGAACCATGGTGGTCAGCGGCGGCTGGAAATACGCGGATTCCTCGTTGTTGTCGAAGCCGATCACCTGCACTTGGTCGGGCACGGAAATGCCGTTGGCGGCCAGCGTCGACAGCGCGCCCATCGCAAGCTGGTCGTTCAATGCGATCACTCCGTCGAACGGCACGCCGGAATCGATGATGCGCTGCATATTGCGCGCGCCAGAGCCGATCGACCAATCGTGGCCGACGTTGGGCATCAGCTCAGTGGCAAGCGCGATATTGCGGTCACAGCACGCTTCGAACACGCCGCGCATACGAAGCTGCGCGTTGCCTTCCGTAACATCACGCAAAGTCGAAAGCTGCGCGAAATCAGTGCGCGAGCCGACCACCGCCGGCCTGCTGACGCCACGGTCAAGCAGATATTCCGTGGCGAGACGCGCGCTTTGCACGTCGTCCGGTGTGACGTGGTCCGCCTTGTGATGCGTGAATCGCGCGCCCACGCAAACCAGCGGAAAATCCACAGACAGGTCTTCGGGGGTAAGGTCCTCCATTTCGGACAGCGACAGGATCATGCCGTCGGAAACGGTGGCGTTGAAGTTGCGCAGGAGCGAGGCGGCGCCGCGCGACGTGCCCTCGGCGTACGTGGTGACGTACACGGAGTAGTCGTAGATGCGCGCGATGTCGATCACCCGATTGGCGAGCCCCGCAAGATAGGGGGCGGTCAGGCATGGCACGGCGAGCGTGATGAAGCCGGTCCGCCCACGGTTGAGGTTGCGGGCGGACACGTTGATGCGATAGCCGAGCCGATCCACGACTTTCTGCACTTTTTCGCGTGTGGCGTCGGTCATACGGCCGGTGTGGTTGGTTGATGACGTTCGACGCGGTTTGAGGGACACTCCGGCCTCTTCGGCCACGTCACGCAAAGTGACGCGCTTCTTTTCTGATGGCGATTTGCCGGTTTGAGACGCGAAAGGTCTCGCTTCGCTCATGGTTCCCCCGATACGCTTCGAAATACTGCCCAGTATCCCTGCTACAGGGACGATTCTAGCGCCTCACCACGAGAACCCCTTTGCGGCGCACGGTATACGAGCCGTTTTCTCACCCCGTTCCGTCTGGAACAGGACGACCGGCTCGCCCTCGACGCCCTGCAATTCGACTTCCTTCTTGCCGCGCGGCAGATAGAAATCGAACGCGGCGTCGGCAGACTTGCGCACGGTGTGCAGAACGTCGGTATTGGCTTGCGATTGCTGCGATTGTGCCGGTGCCGCAAGATATGTCCGAATCAGCTTCGTCAAATCGGCCACGTCCAGGTCACAACCGACGAAATACGCTTCGCCCGCGCCGTACGGATTGCGGGTGACCGCGGCCATGCCGTCGAGCTCCCATTCGTCGGCCTCCTCGCCTGCGTACATGGCGAGGACTTGCGTGCGATCGCCGGTAACGGTCACGTCGTTCTGCCACAGGCGGGTCGTGGCGCCGTTCAGCGCGGCTGCATCTTCCAGCGCAACCTCACCGCCGGCACCCAGCCGAATCGCCTCCGGCTCGCCTTCCACGCCACTGCCGAGGATGTTGAATTCCTCGCCGCGGATGCCCAGCATATCGCGCAGCAGGCCGTTGCCGGCACCCGGGTAGCCACCGAGCCACGTGTGGAAATTCTCGTCGATCAGGCCGGTCGCGTAACCGACCACCACCCTGCCGCCGGCCGCCGCGAAATCGGCCAATCGCCGCGTATCGACGGCGCTCAGCATCAGGACGGTCGGCAAAACGACGGTCTTGTAATCGCTCCAATCGTATTTCAGCGGCATAATGTCGGCGCGCGTGCCGGCATCGAGGAAGCCGCGGTACCAGTCGCGCACGTCGTGCCAGTGGTTGAGTTTCATACTCGGCAACGTTTCGGAACGGGTGGCCCATTCCGATTCGGCGCTGAACAGGATCGCCGTGTCAGAGCGTTCCAGCTCACTACCCTGCACACCCGCATCGGCCAATGTTTGCAACGTTTCGCCCAGCTCGCACACCTGACGGAATAGCTTCGTGTCTTCTCCCGCGTGCGGAACCATGGCGGAGTGGAAGGATTCGGCGCCAAATGCGGACGCGCGCCACTGGAAGAAGTTGATCGCGTCGGCACCCATGGCAACGTGTGCAAAGGGAATCGCGCACCGTCTCCCCCCTTGCGCTTGCGCATGTTGAGCGGCTTCCACTGCACGGCGGAAGTGGAGTGTTCCATGACATACCAGGGCTTGCCGAGTGCGAACGAATCCATCAGCGCGTCGGAACATGCCAGTTCGTCAAGGTGCATCTCACCCCCTTCGTGGAAGTAGTGGTCGTTCGAGACGAAGTTCACTTCGTTGGCCCAGTCAGCGTAATCCATGCAGCACTGGTCGGTGGAGACCATGAAATTCGTGGTGAACGGCTTGTCGGGGCAGATTTCGGTGATCGCGTCACGTTCGGCCTTGTAGAAATCGAGGAGCATGTCGTTGCCGAAGCGCTCGAAATCAAGCTTTTGACCGGGGTTGACCATGGAATCGGCACCCATGAACCGCGGAATGAGCACCTCGTCGAAGCTGTTCATTTCCTGACCCCAGAAAGTGGTGCCCCACGCCTGGTTGAGCGCGCCGATGGTGCCGTACTTGCGTTCGCACCACAGGCGGAAGGCGTTGAGCGCGTTGTCGGAGTAGTCATTGCGATTGTTCCACCCGTACTCGTTGCCCATGTGCCAGGCGGTCACGTACGGGTTGGCGCCGTAGCGTTCGGCGAGCTTGCGGCACAGGGTGAGCGCGTATTCGCTTGAATACCGGGCTGGTCGGGCTCCAGGATTGGCGCGAGCCGGCGTTGACGGGGTGGCCGAATTTGTCGCACGGCAGCACTTCGGGATGCTTTTCGTACAGCCACAGCGGCGCGGTGGCCGTGGCGGAGGCGAGGTCTGTTGCAATGCCGGCTTTGCCGAGCTTGTCGATGATGCGATCGAGCCAGCCGAAGTCCCAGCGATTTTCCTGCGGTTGGATGCGGTCCCAGCTGAAGATGGCGAGGGCAACCGTGTTGACGCCGGCTTTCTTCATGAGGCGCACGTCGTCGTCCCACGTTTCTTCAGACCATTGGTCGGGATTGTAGTCGCCGCCGAATGCGATTCCACGGCCGTTTTCCGTCAGCAGTTTCGGCCACGCAAAAGGCTGGCGATTGGGGGTTGCGGTGAGTGTAGCGGTTGCGGTGGGTACGGCGGGTTTGCCGGTATGAATCTGCACGTCATTGCCTTTCCGAACGTATTTGGTACAACCGTGTACCATTTGATATTTTTAATCTTAGATACTTTTGCGATTCTGTCAAATCCAGACATACGCATGTATTTGCGATCGACTGCGACCGGCTGGCATTCGCTCGCGATTAGTTACGCTCATTTGCGATCGACTGGCGCTCGACTGTCAGAATCGCCCTCATTCGATATCGCTTTTCGCACACATCCGGACGAAAGTCAATTTTCCGCAAGACGTGAGCGAAAGAGGGTGGTGCAGGACGGAGAACACCCCCATCCGCTCACGGAACGACGAAACGGGACGAAATCGTAAGACGTGAGCGAAAAGCCTCCTTCAAAAATCGGAATCGTTGGAAAATAAAGGAAACAGCAACGGACAAACCGAAGCGGAATGCACCCTTCCGTTCACAAACGAATGAAACAGACAAAAATCGCAAGACGTGAAAGAAAGAGGGGGCCACAACACAGAGGAACATACCCCATCCGCTCACGGAACGACGAAACGGACGAAATCGCAGGACGTGAGCGAAAAGCCACGAATCTCATAAAAACAGAACCAGCAATACCCTCATCAAATGCAGAGGAAACAGCACCCCGCCACACAGGACCACGAGCCAGCATAGGATGCGCCAAATCACCAATGCGGCAGCCTCGACATAATCAGCCTTTCAAGCCGCGAAGAGAGCATTTCTACCAGGAAACCGGCGTATGCAACGCAACCGGATGACCCGATTTACGCGCACGAATCATGGCGACGTTCATGGCGAGCGCGGCACGATGCGGTTCATCCGACAAATCCAGTTGGGTGACCGCGACAATCGTCCATCCCATACTTTCCAGTTGACGGCGCTTCCAAACATCGCGACGCCACTGCATCTTATCCATACGGTGGTGGTCGCCATCATATTCAATGCCGATCTTCAATTCCGGATCAGCGAGATCGAGCGTGACCGCAGCCCCATTCTCAAACGAAATTCCCGAAACCACGTATCCAACAGCGAAACCAGACAGACCATACGACAGTAAGCACAATCGCAATTCGGTCTCTTTGGGCGAATCACTGCCCGATTCCACCAGCAACAATGCCAATTGGCACTTTGCGACGGCCACGAAAGGAATTTCCCTCGAGGAAAACGGCAAAAGTTTTTCCTTCGTCGTCCGTCCATGACGCATCTGCGATTCAGCCAATTCGACCAGCATATCAACGCTCAACGTTTCCGCCATTGAAGCCCATGTCGGCTCTGGAGCAAGCACGTCGATGCCGTCTTGCGTATGACAGATATGTTCTTCGGACAGCCCTTTCCATACATGCGCGACCACTCCCGGAATACCTTTTCGGCGGTTTCGCGCGGTCTGTACCACGACATGAACCACGGGAACACCATCTGCCGTCCGCGCCGAATCCATCGACGGATCTGGCACACCCACATTGCGATCGCGGAGTTCCGCGTCAGCACGCCATACAACTCGTTACGATCTTTCAACGCGCGGCATACGTTCCACACCTCCTGCTGCCGTTGCGCGATCGACTGCGCCTCCAACGGCTTATAGTGCTGCTGGCCGTTCGGACCATTCACATCGTTGATACCATTCATGGTCCGAAGGTATTGCTTCCGCCGATTCGATGTCCAGTTGCACCGGGGTTGTGGTCGGAGAACGCAGAAAATACACATGTTCGGCGTGTCTTCGGCGTGTCAGGCGGGGATAACTTGCGATTATGGTAGATGCTTTGTGCCGGCACGGCACGCTGCGGCATGGAGTGTGTATAAATCAGTGGACAAGCGGGGATAGGATTTCTGTGCGATTCCCCGCATTTCTGCTTGTGTATTTCGATTGGACGTTCCGTTTATGAACGGGCGGAATGGGCCCGGAACGCAAGACGTGAGCAAAAGAGGGCGTAAGGCCATACGGGACGATACCCCCATTCGCTCACGAACAGACTGAACGTGCGAAAATCGCAGGACGTGCGCAAAATCACGTCAAACGCAAAATCGAAATCGTTGGAAAATCAAGGAAACGCAAACGAAAGGACCGGCGCGCCACACCCCTTTTTCGCTCACGAACGGCCGAAACGCATGAAAATCGCAAGACATGAGCGAAAAAAAGGGAAGGAAACCACTTACGGAACGAATCCCCCTTTCGCTCACGAACGAACGAAACGGGCGAAAATCGCAAGACGTGCGCGACGAGCCGGAATCTAGAGACTCAGGAAGAGCTCGTGAATGCGGGTGTCGTCGGTGAGTTCGGGATGGAACGCCGTGGCGAGAATCTTGCCTTGGCGCAGACCGACCACATTGCCGCTCAACGAAGTCTCAACGGTCGCGGCCGACCCGACCTCGGCCACAAACGGTCCACGAATGAACACTAGCGGGAAATCCTTCAGCACGATGGAATCGGAGGAAATCTCAGTAGTCGAACCCGCGCCCGACGCGGAATCAGCGAACCCCGGCACACGTTCGCCCGGCTCAACCAAAAACGGCGGAATCGCCAGTAGCAGAGCCGAAATCGGCGGTGGCGGCGAACGAGCCAAGCTGACGGCCGTACGCATTGCGTCGCACGACGGCGTCAAGCGCGCCAAAGTAAATGTTCGAATCATTATCCAGCTTGCGGGCTAGCAGAATCATGCCGGCGCAAGTGCCGAATACCGGCTTTCCGGCGGCGATGTGCGCTGCGATGGGTTCGAACAGGCCGGTCGATCGCAGCAGCTTGCCCTGCGTGGTGCTTTCGCCACCTGGCAGGATCACGCGATCGATCGAATCGTCGAAATCCTCGGCGGCACGCAGCAGTTTCCACGGCGCGCCAAGACGATCCAGCATGGCCGCATGCTCGGCGAACGCGCCCTGCACCGCCAGAATGCCGGTCACGCCGTGCTTCGCGGATGCCGAGCCTGCGGCGACGTCGGCCGACTCTTCCTTTGAAATGTATTCAACTGCTACAACCAACGGATGCTCCTCATTCAGGTTGTTCAACAAATCGTTCGGTGAATCGCCGAACATCACAACAAAAAGCGGCAGGCACGTGCAGCACCGAAAATCACACGCACCCACCGAGTCCTTCAAAGTCGATCACACGACCGGCTTATGTAATCCTCGCGGAATTGCAAGCAATCAAGCAATCGACGAATCAACAGATCATTCGCCGCGGGCGGCCATGATGGTTTGGATTTCGTCCTCGTTGATGCCGACCATGGCCTCACCGAGGTTCTCGGACAGACGTGCAAGCAGGTCGGCGTCCTGCCAGTTGGCGGTGGCCTGCACGATGGCGGCGGCGCGCTTGGCCGGGTCGCCCGACTTGAAGATGCCGGAGCCGACGAATACGCCTTCGGCACCCAGCTGCATCATGAGGGCTGCGTCGGCCGGGGTGGCCACACCGCCGGCGGCGAAGTTGACGACTGGCAGACGGCCGTTGTCGTGCACGTACTTGGCGAGGTCGTACGGCACGGCCAGCTGCTTGGCGGCCTCGTACACCTCGTCGTCGCGCAGGGAGACAAGTTCGCGGATCTGCTTGTTCATGGTGCGCATGTGGCGCACGGCCTGCACGACGTCGCCCGTGCCCGGCTCGCCCTTGGTGCGGATCATCGACGCGCCCTCGGCGATGCGGCGCAGCGCCTCGCCGAGGTCCCTTGCGCCGCAGACGAAGGGGACGTCGAACTGGTTCTTGTCGATGTGGTACACGTCGTCGGCGGGGCTGAGCACTTCGGATTCGTCGATGTAGTCGATTTCGATGGCCTGCAGGATGCGGGCTTCGGCGATGTGGCCGATACGCACCTTCGCCATGACCGGGATGGACACGGCCGCCTGAATGCCCTTGATCATGGCCGGGTCGCTCATGCGGGAGACGCCGCCGGCCGCGCGGATATCGGCGGGGATGCGCTCGAGCGCCATCACCGCGCATGCGCCCGCGTCCTGCGCGATCTTAGCCTGCTCGGGGGTGGTAACGTCCATGATAACGCCGCCCTTGAGCATCTGCGCCAGATTCTTATTCAGTTCGTTCCTGTTGTTGGCCATCGCCAGCCTTTCGTCGAAGGTTTGCCTTTGACACAGATACTAACGATTTTCCATTTCGATTTCACGCGAACTGAATCTTATAACCTACCAAAAAGTCGGTTTTGCTAAATTTGCAACCTTATTTTCATGATTGTTTCATTTCCCTATGATTTCGATTCCGTCGACATTTCGTCGGTTTCGTCCGTTTTTCTTGCTTTACCTGCGACCATGGCTTTCGATTCGTCCGCTTCCGTACGCCGTCGCGCGCGCTATAGGAAACACGAATGACATGCGATTTTCATACGACCACATTGCGGACGTGCGGCGCGTCGTATGCGGCCGCATGGGCATGGGCACCTCACCGGCCCCGCATTACGCCGATTCGCACGCTAGTTCGCACGCATCGGCTCGCCATCAGTTCGCAATCCGCACGCGCCAGCTCACATGCGCACGATGCGGTCCGCGATGCGCATGGTGGAATCGCGGTGCGAGACGAGCAGCACCGCGCTCCCCTGCTGCGCCAACGCGTCAATCGATTGCAGAATCACGGATTCGTTGTGGCGTCGAGGCGACTCGTCGGCTCGTCGAACAACACCAGCGACGCGTTGCGCAGGAAGACGCGAGCCAGGCCGATGCGTTGCCGTTCACCCTCTGAAAGCCGCCCGCCCAACTCGCCGACGGAGGTATCAAGACCCTGCGGGAGCGAGTCGACCAGTTCAAGCGCGGAAGCCTTGGCGAGCGCGGCGCGCAGCACGTCATCACCGACAGAAAGGGGCGTCCGGGTGGAAAGCGCGGAATCAACGGCATTCCACGAAACGGGAGGAGCGGGCGGGGTAAGAAGCGCTCTGCCGGAAGTCGCGGAATCGTCCGGATCGCCAGCATTACCAGCCCTATCCGCATCGCCCATATCGCAGGCCATGAGCAGGTTTTCACGGATAGTACCGTCGAACAGGTAGGTTTCCTGCCCCATCATCGTTTGCACGCGACGGCGATGATGCGCGTCGATCTGCGGCAGCGGCACCTCTTGGACAGGGCGACTAAGCCGGATTGCGGGTCCCAGTAACGCATGAGCAGCTTCAGCAGGGTCGATTTGCCGCGGCCGGACGGGCCTTGGACGCCGAGGATGCCGTGTTGTGGTATGTCGAACGAGACGTGGCTGAGGATTGGCTCGGCGGACGACTCGGGGGTATCCGCATCGCTTCCGGAAGTTGGAACCTCGCTCGAATTGCCGTAGCCGAACGTGACGTCGTGCATGGACATGCCATGGTAGCGCGGCAGGAAATCGCCCCGCTCCTCCACTGCGGGGTTTCGTCCATCAGCGCGAACAGGCGGCGGGCGGCGGCAAACGTTTGCGTGAGATTGGCCGGCAGCGCGCTCAACGCGAGCGTCGGACCGAACGAGCTGGCCAGCAGCACGAAAGCGGCGGTCAGGCGGGCGGCGGGCGCGGAAAGGACGGTCTGGATGGTCGCAGCGGCGGTGGAAGCGGCGGAAGCGATGGGCATCGTCGTACCGGACGTGACCATCGCCAGCAATGCCGCGATGGCAGTGAACAGTACGACCAGCACCGCGCCGAAGCCTGCGAAATCGCCATTCTTGGCACTCAGCCGGGCACGGCGGCTCCAGAGCGAGCGCGTGCGTGACGCGATGCCGGCAAGCCGCGCATGGCCTTGGTCGAATCGGATGATTTCGTCGAGACCGCGCATATCGTCGAGCATTTCGTCATCAAGTTGGGCGGATTCGCGGCGAATATCCCCACCGAGACCGCCTACCGCCGTGGCGAAGAGTTTCGGCAGCACGATGCCGACGGTCAGGTGCGCGATGACCAGCGTGACAGCGATCGCAGGGCTCAACGTAAGCAATGCGACCGTGTAAAGCACGGTGGTCGCGATGGCGATGACAACCGGCGAAATGGTGTGCGCGAAGAAGATTTCCAGCAGTTCGACGTCGGTGGTGACCAGCGCGATCAGGTCGCCTTTGCCTTTGCCGGACAGTTTGGCGGGTGCGAGGCGACGCAGCGCGGCAAACGTTTTCGACCGGAACAGCGCGAGCAGGCGGAAAGCGACATTGTGGTTCATGTATTGCTCGGCGTAGCGCATGCCGCCGCGGATCAGTGCGCAGATAATCATGGCTGCGATTGCCGCAGGAAGGCTGAGATTCCAGACTTTTTGCGCCAGCTGCGGCAAACAGCGCGGCGACGCCGAAAACCGGCAGGAACGTGGCGGCGAGGTGGCCGAGGATGCCGCACGCGCAGGCGATGGCCATGGGTTTGCGCAGTGGGCCGACTTCGCGCAGCAAGCGGGCGATGACTTGGGTTGTTGGCATGTCCGATTTGGCGCCACTGGCGTTCGATTCGGCGGAACCAGACATCCGAGACACGGCAAACGCACCAGACGCATGAGTCATACGCGATACGCGCGGCGCGACGCGACCAGACAATCCCACCCGTTCCACGCTTTCCTGCGCCCGGAACAGCTTGGCATACGTGCCGTCCGCGGCCATGAGATCGTCATGCGCGCCCTGCTCGACGACGACACCCCCATCAAACACTACGACATGGTCCGCGTCGGCCGCGTTCGCCATGCGGTGCGTGACCATCAGCACGGTTGCGCCGGCGTCGGCGAGCGCGCGAATCGTTTGCAAAATCAACGTTTCGCTGTCCGCGTCGACGCTGCTGGTCGCCTCGTCGAAAATATAGACGGCCGACCTGCGCAACAGTACACGGGCGATCGCAATGCGCTGTTTCTGCCCGCCGGACAGATTCGCGCCGTCCTGCGTGATCGGCATATCGAGTCCTCGCGATTGCGCGCGCACGAAATCGTCGATATGCGCGGCTTCCAGCGTCTGCCACAGCTCGTTGTCGGTGGCGTCGGCCTGGGCCATGAGCAGGTTGTCGCGCAGGGTGCCGGCGAACAGGTGGCTGTGCGCGGAGACGATGGAGATTTCGCGGGTGAGCGATGCTGCGGTGAGGTCGCGGATTTGGTGCGATTTCAGGGTTTCACTGTCATCCGGCGCCGCACTGCTTAACATAGCGCCCAGCACTTCGTCCTGCATTCCGGATGGCATTTCGGACAGCAGCACATCGCCTTCATACCCGACAAGCGTGCCGGCAAGCAGCTGGACGGCTGTGGACTTGCCGGAACCGGATGGCCCGACGATCGCAGTGACTTCGCCGGGCAGCGCACGGAGGGCCACGTTGCGCAAGGCGTAGCGCGTTTCGCGCGCGTCACCCGCGCCGCCGCCCTCATCAACGCTGTCCACATCCGCGTTCCGCATATCGGAATGCGATGTGGACGATATACGACGGGGACTCGCAACACCGGCACCCGCAGACCCGGCAGCGTCAGGCCCCGCACCAGCAGCACCCCCCCAGCATCCACATCCGCGTCCGCATACCGGTACGAAACACCACGAAACTCCACGCCGACACCACGCCCGGAAGCCCCGAATTCCGGCAGTTCCTTGCTGCCATGCTCCGGTTCGGGCGCGTCGAGCAGCGCGAAAATACGTTTCGTGGACGTCATGCCGTTCATCGCAACGTGGAAATACGAGCCGAGCTGTCGCAGCGGAATGAAGAAATCGGCGGCTAGCAGAATCGTCAGCAATACCGCGGCGATCGGCGTCAAACCAAGCGGCAGCACGCCGGACAGCGCGAAAACGCCAGACGGCGAGAGCGAGCCGGATACGAATCGCCATACCGCAACGCCGATGCCGGCGGCCGCGCCACCGTATGCCACGGCATCCATCGCCGTGAGCGAACGCAGTTGGATTTGCAGCACGTTTCATGGTCATCACGCGTAACTGTTCGGCCTTCTCGTCCATGACTCGTGCGGCGCGCTCGTCCGCATCGAAGGTTTTCAGCGTCTCAAGTCCCTGCAGATTGTCGAGGAACGACGCCCCCATATCCGTGTATTTGCCCCAGTATTTCTTGAATACGCGGGCGGCACGCATCGCCACCATGCCGACGATGAGCACGATGAGCGGCGCGCAGGCGAGCAGCGTCGCGGCGGTGGGCAGGTCGATCGGCGCAAGCACGGCGAACAGCGTGATGGGGGCGAGCACGGCATAGCACAGTTGCGGCAGGAACAGTTCGAAGAAGCTTTGGATTTGTTCGATGCCTTCGCCCGCGGACTGCACCACGCCGGCGGTGCGCACGCGCTGCGCGTAGGACGGGCCGAGCGCGAGCATCTTATTGAACAGTTTCTCACGCAGCGCGAGTTTGACGCGTTCGGCGGCCTCGCTACCGAAACGTGCGGCGGCGCGAATGGTGACGAATCGCGACCGCGGCAATAAGAATAATGGCGATGCAGGGCGCGGTGGCGGACGGTACGGGCGCGAACAGCGGTTGCAGCATACGCACCACGGCCACGACGAAGGCGATGTTGGCCACGAGGCCCAGCCATTGGCAGGCGACTTTCGCCGCGATCAATCGACCGACGCCGTCAGCCAAAGGAAAACAGCCGCTTGTCGAACATCATGCCCCTTTTTCCAATCGTTTGCAATACCGCCATCCGCTCAAGCGTATCGGGCATACCGACGAAAGGCAATGACGGAACGGCAATCGCAGAAAATCGTCGGAAAAAATCTAGAAAAACCATCAGAACTCGCAAGCAAACGCACAACAGCAAAAACCACAGAAAACCAAGGGAACGGCGAAAAGTGAGGCGGCTGAATGTTCGCCGTTGAGCAAACAGCCTAGGCGCAAGGGGTAGTTGCGCCAAACTTGGAGTGTACACGGAACATGTTGTGGTTCGCAATACGTAACTGAAACGAAGCACAACA
>VOFK01003362.1_pt1 | contig 40811 bp, 57 predicted proteins | sample 5384121 | NCBI WGS metagenome assembly VOFK01 (sample SAMN12384730, study PRJNA508395) | human gut metagenome | isolation source: healthy gut J | host: Homo sapiens | reverse complement strand
ATCGGTAATACTTCCGTTCAGTTACATGTTGCTAGATGAATCTACTGAGTTGCTAGATACAAAAACATTTGATGACTACGATACAAATGAATTGCTACTATTATCCGATACTATTAAACAATCATGCTTTTGAATTTCTATTCAATTCTCATATTGAGTCTGCCCTTATTGTGGAAGCATTCATATCGTTAAGGCTGGAAAAAACAGTAAAGGAAGACAACGTTATAAATGCGATAATTGTAAACGAAGATTCATTAATAGTACAAATCATCTAATGCATTGATCTCATTTATCAAAAGAACAATGGGAAATCTTATTCTATTCTTCATTGAACAATGATTATTTATCTAAAACTGCAAAGCTTGTAGGTATCAGTATCGTTTCAGCTTTTTTATAACAGACATAAACTTATGTATGTGCTTAATGAATTGGTAAACAAAAAAGCAATTGTCAAAGAAAATTGCACTAGATGAAACATATTTTGACTTACCAAGCTAAGGGGTTTGTAAACCAAAATCGTAGAGGTATAAGTAAAGATAAAATTGGTATCGCATGTGCAATAGATGAAGATGGAAATTATATTGTACACACACAGCAGACAGAGGTCGGCCCACCTCTAGCACGCTAATAGATATTTTTAAAAACACAATACGTCCTGGATCAATCGTAATCAGTGATAGTCAAAGAAGTTATCATCAATTAATGGATGCATTGAATATAAAATGGATCAAAATACCATCAGGTGAAAAAATCGAAAGATGGATATACCTTAGAAATGGTTAATCGTCTTCATGACAGAATCAAAGCATTTTTCAGAGGCAAAAGAAATGTAATGACACATTATCTACAAGGTTATCTAGCATTATTTCAATATAGTGAGTTACATACAATGATGATTGGAAGCAAGATGTTTCAAGATGAATTCATGAAAATCAACAATATATTAAGTGGCATTCGAAATAAAGATATATGCCCAGAAGTCAATTTATATAAGACGTTGTATGAGTGTTGATTTTAGCTTTATATCCTAATTTATTAAATGTGTCTTTTCTATATAAAGAGGACGATTATGTTTATACAATATTATGATTCACCATTGGGTAAAATGTTATTGGCTGCCGATGAAATTGGATTGACTGGTGTTTGGTTTGAAAATCAAAAATATTATGCGAATGGTTTAAAAGAACCAATTGAAGAAGAAACGGCTGTATTAAAAGAAACAAAAGAATGGTTAAATCTTTATTTTAGTGGTAAAGAACTCAAGGCTTTACCTAAGATGCATTTGATTGGAACACAGTTTCAAAAGAAAGTTTGGCAACTTCTTCTTAAAATACCCTATGGCAAAACTATGACATATAAAGATATCGCAAGAATGATTTCACCAACAATGTCAGCACAAGCAGTGGGAAGTGCTGTAGGACATAATAAGATATCAATTTTGATTCCTTGCCATAGAGTGATTGGTTCCAATAATAGTTTAACTGGATATGCAGGTGGAATTGAGAAGAAAGAAAAATTATTAAAATTTGAAGGTGTACATATGTAATGTGTACCTTTTTTTGATGGATGTAAAACGTAGGCTTAAATTTACTGAAAACAAATGTAAGAAAATGCTTGCATAAATGAAAATGTGGTGTTATTATAAACGCACAAAACACAAGGAAATGGAGTAGTAAAAGGAAAGTCTTTGTTAGAGAGTTGTCGGTTGGTGCAAGACATGAGAGATGGAACTTTGAACTTACCATGGAGTGGTCAGGTTGATAAGACTTGAACGTAGGCTTAACGTTAATGAAGCAGGATGTGATAGCATCTGAAATGAGTGCATTCTTAAATGAATGAAGAAGAGTGGTACCGCGGAAGTATTGTAATTCTAACCTTTCGTCTCTTCTGTCTAACAGGCAGCAAGAAACGATTGGTTTTTTTGTTAGCTTGTTGTGGCACGCTATAGGAGGAAAAGTATGAAAGCACAAAAAGTTGGAAAGATGGCGATATTTTCAGTAGGCGCCGTATTATTCTCAGCACATGCTGGAGGTGGATTTGCCACAGGAAATCAGGCAAATACATATTATGTAGGTTTAGGATGGACTGGTATTGTGAGTGCCATAATAGCTATGTTGCTATTGATATTGACAATGCGAGAAGCCATGGTGATGTATAACCAGAGAAATTTGACAAGCGCAAAGGAATTGTTTGAAAACTTATATCATCCATTTGATAAGTTGGAAATCTTATTTGAGATCTTCTTTAATATCATGGTTTTGATGGCTGTTGCAGCAGCTATTAGTGGAGCTGCAAGTGCATTACAACAATACTTTGGATTTAATTATTATGCTTGTGTCGTTGCGGTTGGAATCGTTGTTCTTTGCTTAACCATTTTTGGCGCAAGTGTTGTAAGAATGGCAAGTACATATATGGGTATGGCTATTTTGGTAACAGCCATAGTTATTTATGGTATGGGAATTATGAAAGGTCAAAATATTGGAGCTATTTTAGCAAATGACTTTACTGTAAATGGTTTTATGAATATGCCTAAAGCTATCTTAAATGCATTTACATATGCAGGCTTTCAATGTGTGACATTACCAACAATCGTTGCTTGTGGAGCTATCTTACCAGATCGTAAATCTTGTTCAAAAGCAATGTGGATCTCATTTGTGATGAATGCTGTCGCATTAGTATTAAGTGTATTGATGTTAATTTCTTGGAAGGATGTTTATGGAGAAACAACTCTACCTACATTGACAAGTTTAAATGCGATGAATGCCAACTGGATGGTTGTTGTATATGGTATTTGTTTATTACTTTGCTTAATTTCTACAGCAGTAACAACAACATTCGGATTTGTGGCTCGCTTTGAAAATATTCGTGTTTTAAAGAATGTAGAAAATCCAGTAAAGAAAAGAATCATTGTATCTGCATTTATTATTGTAGTATCTATGACGATTTCAATGGCTGGATTAACAAATATTATTAAATATGGATATGGTTATTGTGGATATTTAGCTATCGCAATCATCATCGTTCCATTCTTAACGGTCGGTGTATACAAGAATTATCATACAGAAAATGTTGAAGTAAAAGAAGGAGTAGAAGTTTATGAAAACAATTGAAATGTCTAATTATTCAGTCGGAGAAAGTTGTTACAACGAAATCCCAAGTGTATGTGAAAAATACAATGTTAAAAAGGTTGTATTGATTGGTGGTAAAAGAGCTTTGGCAGCTGCTGAGCCAAGAATTCGTGAAGCCATTAAAGAGACTGATATTATTATTACAGATTCAATTGTATATGGTATTGAATGTACGATGACAAACGTACATAAATTGACTTCAAATCCAAACGTACAAGAAGCCGATGTTATCTTTGCGATTGGTGGAGGAAAAGCTATCGATACTTGTAAAACTGCATCCATTGAAATGGATGATAAAATGGTTTTCTCATTTCCGACAATCTGTTCAAACTGTTCGGCTGCTACAGCTATTGCCGTAGTCTATGATGATAATGGAGCGTTGGACCACTATTCATACCCTCATTGTCCAGCACATATCTTTATCAATCCAGATGTTATCGCAAAAGCACCAAGCGAATATTTCTGGGCAGGAATTGGGGATGCCTTGTCTAAACAATGCGAAGTTGAATTCGCAACACAAGGAAAAGACTTTTAGATCATACAGCTACAATGGGTTTGGCATTAGCTAAAACATGTACAGAACCATTATTGAAATATGGTAAACAAGGTATGGAAGATTGTAAAAATGACACAAATTCAGCTGCAATCGAAGCCATCGCCTTGGATATTGTTGTATCTACTGGATACGTTTCAAACTTAACAAACCAACCAGAATATTATTATAATTCAAGCATTGCACATGCCTTCTATAATGGAAGCTGCTCAATTGCACGTAACGGACACCATTTACATGGTGAAGTAAGTATCTTTTGGTGTATTAGTATTGTATGCATATGCCAAAGACGAAGAAAACTTAATGAAAATGGCAAAATTCAATAAATCAATCGGCTTACCAGTGACTTTGGCTGATATGGATTTGAATGAAAGCCATTTAGAAGCTTTGACCCAAGCAGCTACAAAAACAAATGAGTGGAAAAATGCACCTTTCCCATTCACAAAAAAGAAGAGTTTATTGCGGCTATTAAAAAGCAGATGCGGTAGGTCAAAGTTTATAAGAGATCGAGAAATCGATCTTTTTTTTCGGTTTTAATGTTATTTTCACATGGAAAAATTAGAATTAAGGTGTATGTGAAATTTTGTGATTTGTAGGTCAATTTGATAGCTGTGTTATAATTAGTGATGTAGGTGATAAAATGTTACTATTTTTTAAGAGTTTACCAAGACTAGTGCGTAATGCCAATAAAGATATGCATCGTCATTTCTCAATGACTTTTTCTTCCATTGTATCGATTGGCATTGCTTTTTACTGATGGCCTTGTTTATATTTGTGATTTACGTGAATGTCGGAGGATTTACCAATCAAATTGAAAATGAATTTATGATTCAAGTTTCTTTAAATCCAACACTAGAAGATGAAGAAATTAGTGAATTATCGGATTCGATTGCTTCTACGTCTTCTGTAAAGAAAGTCACGTATTCAAGTAAAGATGATGAACTGGATGCGTTGATCAAAGAAAACGGTCCTATGTTTAAACAATATAAAGGGAAGGATAAAAATCCTTTATATGATGTTTTAAATGTGGAATTAAAAGATAATACGAAAATTTCAAAGGTGACAAAAAAAATTTCTAAGATGGATGGTGTTGTTAAGGCTACCTATGGAGGTAGTGCAATCAATACGATGATTCAATTGTTTAAGAATATCCGTGTATGGGGAAGTGTCTTTGTAGGACTTATGGTGTTGATTGCCGTATTCTTGATTCGAAATACGATTAAAATGACGATTTTAGTACGTAAAGATGAGATTGCGATCATGCGAACAGTTGGTGCCTATAATTGGTACATCTCTTTTCCATTTGTATTAGAAGGAATTTTTATTGGATTTTGGGGTGCTTTAGGCCCTGTTTTGATTTGTATATTTGGATATACAGGTTTATACCATGTGTTGAATGGTATGTTTTTTAGCAATATGATGACAATGTTAAAACCATATCCATTCGTACTTTGGACTTCTGGTGGCATTCTTTTGATTGGAATGGTTGTAGGAATGCTAGGAAGTTATTTGGCAGTTAGAAAATATTTGAGGTGGACACGATGATAAAATATAGAGCTGGTGCAGGTTTTTTAAGCTTAGCTATGGCCTGCTCATTGATTATGCCTGTTTCAGCCGAAGACTATTCGGATACAGAAACTTGGTATGCCAAGTGTAGCCAAGCGCAAACTTCTCAATCGGGAGTAAAAGCTTGTCAAGGATTTCAGGAATATCAAAAGAATCGTAAACAAAATCTTCAAGATAGTATTAATTCTTATAATTCAAGCATAGCTTCTTTTTGCAGAGTGATACTTCAAAAATGGAGAAGCTAGCTAAGGAACAAAAAGAATTGGTTACAAATCTACAAACACAAATTAGTGAAAAAGAAAAATCGATTGAGATGATTGAAAAGAATATTGAAGAGCTTGAAACGAAAATCAAGGCCAAGGAAACTGAAATCGAAGCTTGGAATGAACAAATTGAAACGCGAATGAAAAATGAACAAACAACGATTGGTACAAATATGATTATTGATTTGATTATGGGATCGGACAGTTTGAGTGATATGCTTCGTCGTATTTCAGGTGTTGAAAGAATTACTGAAGATGATCAGTCGCAAATTAAAAAGTTAAATAAATTAAAGAAAGAACTTGTTTTGCAGCAAGATGAACAAAAGCGTTTAGATGCAGACGCAAAAAGTCAAAAGGCAGAATTAGAAAACCAAAAGAAACAAGCAAGTGAATTAGAGGAATCTTATAACAAGCTAGTTGAAGAATATCAGAAACAAATCGCTCAGTTAGAAGCGGAAAAAAGATCTGCACAAGTAGATATGAGTTCGATTCGTGATTTTGTGATTTCAACAAGCTTCTCTGGTACCATTGAATCGGTTTCAGGCTTTATACAACCCGTACAAGGAGGAAGTAAAAGTGCTGGTACATGGGCTTATGCTAGTGGTGGACTTCATTTAGGTCTAGATTGGGCGCTCCTGTAGGAACGGCTGTTGTAGCTCCAGCAAGTGGTGTTATTTTATATGCCGCAGCTCCAGTAGGAAGTAATAGTGGTTATTTAGGTAACTGGACAGGTTATCCTGCCGGTGGAGGAAATACAATTCAAATGTTATGTAATGTGAATGGCACATTATATGCCGTAAGTTTCTTCCATTTATCGCAAAGCATTTATGTAAGTGCAGGACAGAGTGTTTCACAAGGACAAACAATCGCATTATCTGGAAATTCAGGAAATTCAAGTGGAGCACATACACATATTGAAGTTTATAATCTAGGATCGATGTCTGTTAGTGATGCGGTAGCTCGCTTTAGTGCCGGAGCTGATTTTGCGTGGGGAACAGGATGGTCTGGAGGAAGTACTTGTGAAGCAGGAAGTGCAGCACCATGTCGAGAAAGACCAGAAAAGTTCTTTAGTTAGGAGGAACATTATGATTGATTTAAAAGATGTTTCAAAAGCATATCCCAATGGGGTACATGCTTTAAATCATGTAAATTTACATATTGATAAAGGTGAATTTGTGTATGTGATTGGAGCTACTGGTTCAGGAAAGTCAACATTGATCAAAGTGTTAAATGGCGAAATTGTTCCAGATGAAGGAACTGTTATTGTAGGTGGAGTCAATGTAGGTGCATTGAAACATAGAAAAGTTCCATACTACAGACGTAATGTTGGGTGTGTTTTTCAAGATTATCGTTTATTACCTAAGCTAACTGTTTATGAAAATATTGCGTTTGCTCTAGAAGTTGTGGGTATGCCACGTAAACAAATTCGAAAGCGTGTCATGGAAGTCTTAGATCTTGTAGACTTGAAAGAAAAAAGCCAGAAGCTATCCAGATGAATTATCTGGTGGACAACAACAGCGTGTCACAATTGGGCGTGCCATCGCAAATAAGCCAATGGTTTTGATTGCGGATGAACCGACAGGAAATCTAGATCCAGAAAAAAGTTTAGAAATCATTACCTTGCTTGAAAAAATCAATAAAAAACTTGATACGACGATTATGATGGTTACACATGATAAAGTTTTTGGTGGATCGTTTTAAAAAACGTACGATTATGCTCGATAAAGGATATGTGATTCACGATTCGAATAGAGGTGGGTATAAGAGTCTATGAAAGGGTTAAGAACTTTTTTATATGAACTTAAATATGCCTTTTTACAAATGAAAAGACATATCATGTTATGCTTTTCCGCCATTAGCGCAATTGGTATTACGTTATTATTAATTGGAGCTGTTCTAATTATAGGACTTCATGTGAATTATTTTTCGAATGATGTACAAAAAGATTTAAGCATTCATGTCATATTAAATGAGGATATAAAGGATGAAGCTTCTATTCAAGATATAAATGATAAAATCTCCAAATTAAAAAAATGTGGATAAAGTTGAATTTTCATCCAGAGACAATGAATTGGAATTGATGATCAAAGAAAAAAAGGTTCGGCTTTTAAAGCATATAGAGGAGATTCGAATCCTTTGTCAAATGCGTTCTTTGTTTATTTAAAGGATGCTTCTAACATTCGTAAAACAAGTGCACAAATCAAGAAAAATCGATGGTGTAGCGAGTACAGCTTTTGGTGGAGATAGTGTCACTTCTTTAGTTGAAATGTTGAATATGATTCAAAAAATTGGTTTGGGCCTTGTTGCATTGTTGGTCATATTATCCTTATATTTGATCTATAATACGATTCGCACAACAATTGATTCAAGGCAAGATGAAATCATGATCATGCGAACTTTGTAGGTGCTACAAATGGCTTTATTAGTAATCCGTTTATTGTAGAAGGAATCTTAATTGGATTACTTGGAGCTGTAATTCCGTATTTAATTGTTCATTTTGGATATGAAAAGCTATATACAAGTCTAGGTGGACAATTATTTACACCGATGTTTGCCATGTTTAAACCAAACACAATCCGTTTTCAAGTAGGATTCTCTATCATTCTTGCAGGTGTTTTGATTGGTGGCTTTGCCTCTTTGCTTGCGGCAAGAAAATATTTAAAAATGAAACGATAAAAACCATTGCAGAATAAAAAAATTGTTTCGTATACTTTTTGTATAGAATTATTGGGGCGAATGATTCGTCCCATTTTGTTTTAGTTAGTAGGATGAGTTTATGAGTAAAAAGAGTCAGAAATTATTAATCATATTATTATGTGTCGTATGTTTTGGTGCTGGTGTTAGTGTACCTGTTGTTTTTTAAATAAAACAACATCAGCCGATAGTAAAGAACGCGAAAAAAAAAAAAAAAAAAAAAAAAAAAAAAAAAAAAAAAAAAAAAAAAAAAAAAAAAAAAAAAAAAAAAAAAAAAAAAAAAAAAAAAAAAAAAAAAAAAAAAAAAAAAACAAAAAATTTGATACGATCTATTCTATTTTGAATTCGGATTGGTATTATTCAAATAAAGTGAAAAATTTAGATTCCAAATTAATGGAACAAGCCATTACAGGAATGACTACATTGGATAAGGATATTCATACAAACTATTTTAATTTGGAACAGGCCAAAGCCTTCTCAAGCAGTCTTGAAGGAAGCAATGTTGGATTGGGGATTTCCTTTTATTTAAATGAGAATAAAAATTTTGTAGTATCCAATGTATATATTAATTCAACGGCAGATAAAAAGGGCTTAAAACCCAATGATGAAATTATTTCATTAGATGATTTAAAATGTGGTGAAAATGATTCGGATACAATCATTAAATATATTAAGGCGCATGAAGGTAAGAGCGTGAAGACAAAATATCTTCGTGATGGAAAAGAATATACTACAAATTTAATTCCTGGTACTTTTGATTCAACAGTTGTATGCAATATATATGAAGGATATGGAGAAATTATTTTATCGAGTTTCTCAGAAAATAGTGGAAAAGATTTCTCAAAAGCATTGACTCGTCTGCAAGATGCAGGCATCAAAAAATTAGTATTGGATCTACGTAATAATGGTGGTGGCTATTTAAATGCTTTGCATTAGAAATTTCAAGTTCTTTGATTCCAAAAAAGTCAGTTGTATTTACAGAAAAAGATAAGAATGGAAAAGTGACCAAACAAAAGACAAAAGATGAATTCAATCAGGTAAAGATGGATAAAATTGTTGTTTTACAAAATGAAAATACGGCAAGTGCATCCGAAGTGTTGATTGGGGCTTTAAAAGATAATCTTGGGGATAAAGTAACTACAGTTGGTACAACATCCTATGGTAAAGGCACAGAACAAGTGACCGTACCATTCTCGGATGGAACAAGTTTTAAATATACAATAGCACATTGGTATACGCCAAATGGAACAAGTATTAATAAAAAAGGATTTAAACCAGATATTGAAGTCGAGCTTGGTGAAGCTAAGACAACATCCTATTACAAATTCAAGAAAAAGGATGTTATTAAAAAAGATAGTGTGGATGATAATGCCAAAGCTCTTCAAGTGTATCTACAGTATTTAGGATATAATGTTGATCGAACAGATACATATTTTTCGAATACGAGTTCTCAAGGTTTGGCAAATTTTCAACAGGATCATGGCTTAGAAGTAACAGGGGATTGTGACAAAACAACTTGGGATCTTTTGGTGGAAAAAGTATTGTTGAAGATAAATGAAACACCTAGCGATGATGTACAAAGACAAAAAGCGATTGAAGAGGCTCAAAAGTAGGTATAAGCCTACTTTTTGTATATAATGGAGAAGAAGGATGTGAAGCTATGAAAGATCAGTTTGAATTAGTGTCTGAATATAAACCGAGTGGAGATCAGCCAGAAGCGATTAAAGAATTGGTTTCTGGTTTAAAAGAAGATAAAAAGTTTCAAGTATTGTTAGGAGCTACAGGAACTGGAAAAACATTTACCATCTCAAATGTGATTGCTCAAGTCAATCGACCAACCTTGGTGTTTGCACATAATAAAACTTTGGCAGGACAATTATATTCGGAATTTAAAGAATTCTTTCCACACAATCGCGTGGAATATTTTGTATCTTATTTTGATTATTATCAGCCGGAAGCTTATTTGCCAAAAACGGATACGTATATTGATAAAAATACAAAGACCAATGAAGAATTGGATATGCTTAGAATGGCAGCTGTAAATAGTGTCTTAGAAAGAAGAGATACGATTATTGTAGCAAGTGTTGCTTCTATTTATGGTGCAAGCAATCCAGAACAATATCGTCATATGATTTTTACTTTGCGAACTGGACAAATCATAGAAAGAAATGAATTGATGTTGGCATTGGTCCATCAACAATATAAGCGTAATGATACGGATCCATTAAGAGGAACTTTTAGAGTGCGTGGTGATGTCATTGAAATTACACCTGGACATACAGATCGTTACTTGATTCGAATTGAAATGTTTGATGATGAAGTGGAAAGAATCTGTGAAGTGGATCCAGTGACAGGACATGTCAATCAGTCTTATCAGTTATATATTATATATCCAGCTAACGGCTATGCGACAAGTATGGATATCATCAATCATGCGGCGGATACCATTCAAGAAGAATTGGATGAAAGATTAGCCTACTTTGATGAGCAGGGTAAACCATTAGAAAAAGAACGTTTAGAACAACGATGTCGCTATGATATAGAGGCCTTAAGGGAGTTTGGTGTATGTCCAGGCATTGAAAACTATTCAAGGCATATTGATGGCAGAAAACCGGGTGAAAGACCTTATACACTATTTGATTATTTCCCAGACGATTTTTTACTTGTAGTAGATGAAAGCCATGTTTCTTTACCACAAATTCGAGGTATGTATAATGGAGATCGTGCAAGAAAACAAGTATTAGTGGATTATGGATTTAGACTTCCAAGTGCTTTGGATAATCGTCCTTTGCGTTTTAATGAATTTGAAGGATTGATTAAAAATGCCATCTTTGTATCTGCAACACCGGGTGATTACGAATTGGATCAAACGCATGGAGAAATTGTTGAACAAATCATTCGTCCAACAGGATTATTAGATCCTGAAGTCGAAGTGCGTCCGATTGAAGGGCAGATTGATGATTTGGTGGATGAAATCAAGGAGCGTATTGAAAGACATGAAAGAACATTGATCACGACATTGACGGTTCGTATGGCAGAGGATTTAACTTCCTATTTAAAAAAATATGGATTTAAAGGTAGCATGGCTACACCATGAAGTTACAACGATTGAACGTACTGAGATCATTCATGATTTACGCCAAGGTAAATATGATGTACTTGTAGGTATCAACTTATTAAGAGAAGGTTTGGATATTCCGGAAGTCAGCTTGATCGCAATATTAGATGCAGATAAAGAAGGCTTTTTAAGATCACGAAGGTCCTTAATTCAGATTATTATTGGTCGTGCAGCACGTAATGCCAAAGGTAAAGTTATTATGTATGCAGATAAGATAACAGAAAGTATGCAGGAAGCCATGGATGAAACTGCAAGACGTAGATCGATTCAAATGGAATATAATGAAAAACATGGAATTGTTCCAAAGACAATTATCAAACCAATCCATGATGTCGTTCGTTCTAAAGAAACAAAGGAAATGGCAGCTAAGTATTTGAAGAAGAAAAAGTTGCCGGCAAAACAAAAGGAAAAGATGATCAAAGAATTGGAGCAGGAAATGAAAGAGGCAGCTCGTACTTTAGATTTCGAAAGAGCAGCACAATTAAGAGATATCTTATTTGAGATGAAAGGTGAAAAATAACGTGATTCAAAAAAAGAATGGAATTGTCGTAGTAGGTGCGATTTTTGTGGATATTAAAGGCTTTCCACAAGATATATATGTTCCTGATGGGAGAAATGCAGGATATATTGAGTATATTCATGGTGGTGTAGCACGAAATGTTGTAGAAGATATTGCGAATTTAGGTTTAAACTCAACATTTGTTAGTATTGTTGATAATACGGCATTAGGAGAAGATGTTAAACAGAGATTGCAAAATCGAAATGTGAATACAGATTATATGAAATCTATCGAAAACGGTATGGGTACATGGTTAGCGGTTTTTGATCATAATGGAGAGTTAGCGGGTTCAATATCTCATCGTCCGAATTTAATGCCAATCTATTCAATTTTAGAAGAAAATGGAGACGCAATTATTGAAAATAGCGATTCTGTGGTGGCTGAAATAGATATGGACGAGGAAATTGTTGAAAAAGTTGTTTATTTATGTCAAAAACATAATAAAAAATTATTTGGTGTTGTCAGCAATATGAATATTGCGATTGAAAGAAAAGATCTTTTGAAGCAATTTGACTGTTTGATCTGTAATCAATTAGAATCGAGTATTCTTTTTTCAAGAGATTTTAAAGAGATATCAGCAGAAGAATTAAGTCATACATTGATTGATGAACTGCAGCAATCCGAATTTAACTCTTTGATTGTAACACTTGGTGAAGCGGGATCTTTATATGTGAAAAACAATGGTGAAAGCGGCTTTTGTCAGGCTCGTCAAATCGAGGTAAAGGATACAACAGGAGCAGGAGATGCATTTTGTGATGGGACAAGTGCTGGACTAACTTATGGTAAGAGTATGCTTGAGGCTATGAAGATAGGTAGTCATTTAGCTAGTTCTGTCATAGCTTCGTGTGAAAATGTATGTCCTTGTTTTTCGCAAGATAAATTTGATATTGTGAAAAAATGAACAAATTAGTTGCATAATGAAAGATTATGTGCTATTTTATTCACGAACATAGATTCAATGAGTTCTTCGGGGCAGGGGTGCAATTCCCTACCGGCGGTAAAAGTCCGCGACCCACGCAAGTGGCTGACTTGGTGTAATTCCAAGACCGACAGTATAGTCTGGATGGTAGAAGACACAAAAGTATTTTTTGTATTTTTTAGACCCTGAGAAGATTTTTTTCTTGGGGTTTTCCTTTTGGAAGAGCTTATCCGAATCAAAAGGAGGTAAAAAGATGAAAAAATGGAATGTTCAAACAATTGTATTAACGGCGATGCTTGCAGGTCTTGCAGGAGCTTTGATGTCACTGGAATTTTCTTTACCAATGATGCCACCGTTCTACAAGATTGATTTTAGTGATGTACCAAGTATTATTGCCCTATTTAGTTTAGGACCTGTGTCAGCTGCTTTGGTTGAAGTCATTAAATTAGTTGTAAAAGTTGTGACAGTAGGAACAAATACAGCTTATGTAGGTGAACTCGCAAATCTTTTAGGTATTGCCCTATTTATTTTACCAACATGGTTTGTGTACAAGAAGATGAATAAAACAAGAAAAGCTGTTATTGTTTCTTTAGTAGTTGGAATTCTAATTCGTGCCGTATTCGCATGTTTCTGTAATGCATGTATTACTTTGCCATTATATGCAAAGGCCATGGGTATGCCACTTGATTCTGTTGTACAAATGGTAGGTTCTGTAAATCCAAGTATTAAAGATTTAACTTCATTTATTGCGCTTGCGACAATTCCATTTAACTTGATCAAAATCTCAGCTAACTACATCATTGGATATTTTTTGATGGAAAGATTGGCAGCCATTCGTCCAAGCTTTAAATTTATCTACGAGGCAAAATAAGTATGATTTGTAAGTATCAAGAATTAACGCGTTTAGAAATGGAACAAGTTGATCGAGAAAACACAATTGTTTTGATTCCATTAGGCGCATTAGAACAACATGGAAATCAAGCACCACTTGGTACGGATACACTCATTGCTGGTGCAATGTGTGACTATATTGAAAAAGAGTTAAAGAACGAGGACATAAATTTAGTATTGTTTCCAGTTATTCCTGTCGGATTGAGTACAGAACATAAAGACTTTTGTGGATCCATTACTTTTAAACCTATGACTTACTATCATATGTTGTATGACATATGTGAAAGTCTAGCGCATCATGGATTTAAAAAGTTGGCTTTTCTTGTATGTCATGGAGGCAATACACCGATTGCCAATTTAATTTCTAGAGAAGTAAGAAGTGATTTTAAAGTGTATCCATTTGTATTGAACTCAGGAGCCTTTGATCATCCAGATGTAAAGGCAACGATTTCTAAAGGGAATACATTTGATTTTCATGGTGGAGAAATGGAAACTTCTATGGTTATGGCGATTGACGAAAGCTTAGTTAAATTAGAAACTAGTGAAAAGGGTATTCCTAAAAATACGGCCATGAAAGCACATTTATCTTGGCTAGCTACAGATTGGGTAACTGAACAAGGAAAGCCTATTGGAATTGGTGGAGATCCTGGTGGTGCAACTAAAGAAAAGGGAGAAATCATTTTAACAATTAGCGCAAAAGAAATTGTTAAGGATTTGATTTTGATTCGTGATTTTAAAGAATAATATTTTGAAACGGTTTACATTTGATAAAAATGCGTTCACTCTTTATAATTATAAGTATGATAAAAGTAGCCATATTAGAATATGAAAAAGAAACTAAGGACATCGTTTTTCAATTATCTAAATTGTTTATGCATGAGGATTGGTGTTTTCGTCATTACTTAAAGGCGAGTGATCTTGCGAAACGAATGAAGGAAGAAGACTATCAATTGTTTGTGTTTGATGAAATGTTTAAGACGAGTCGAATTGAAAGTGTATTTGTACATGATAATCCCAATGCGATTGTGATTTATGTGTGCGAAAATCCCATTAAAACGCGTGGTGATGATGAAAGAAGTCGTGTGTTTTATATATCAAAGGATAACATCGCAGTTGATATTTCGGCTTATGATCAAATGATTCGTTCACAGTGTATTCAAAGTCATGTCTATGAATTTAATTATGATGGGGTTCGTATGAATCTTGCGTATGAAGATATTTATTATTTGGAAAAGAATGAAAAAATGGTGTATTTCTATACGAAAAAAGGCGTTTTTCATAAGCGTGATAGTATGAATGCACTTGAAGAAATTTTTAAAGAGTTTGGCTTTTTACGTGTACACGTATCGTATATTGTGAATTCCAAATATATTGTGGCTTGGTACAAAGATGAAGTTGAATTAATAAACAAAGTTTTAATTCCGGTTTCGAGAGGAAAAAAACGAAAAATATCGATGAAGTAACCGGTTTTACCAGTTAAAAGGCGAGTTTTACCACTTGCCTTTTCTTTTTGTTTTTCTTGTATATAATGAAAGTGTAAAGAGAAGTAAGAGCAGAGAAAACTTCTCTTAAGACAAAAAGAGAGCGGTGAGAAGATGACAATAACATAGAGTTGAAACGGAATGTTTTAACTATAAAAAGTTGAAGCTATGGAGAGAAGGCTCCAAAAGTTAAGCTAGAAGAATTCTAGAAAAAACATTCAATGGAACTTAACAGGAAAAGGGAAATAGGATTTAGATAAAGGGTTTTTATCGAGTGAATAATCACAAAAAGGATAGAGTACTTGAAATGTTAAGAATATCATCCAATCTAAGTCATGGAACTTAAAGATACTCATATATGGTCATACTTGAGAAAATGCTTAAGGAAAATGAATAGAATAAAATCATAATGTGGATGATAAAAAAATTGGATAAGGTAGAAAAGTTATCCGGTTTAAAAAAAGTGAATAAATAAATCAGAGCAGATGGAATGTCTGCTCTAATTTTTTGGTATGCCGGGCATGGCATATATCTAGACAGTGAAAGTCTGTTGTGGGGGTTGTAATCACAGTGGCCAACCACTAGCCAAGACCAAGGGTGTCCATCGTGAGGTGGAATCTGAAAGAAGGTGGAGGCAAAGTTCCGGTCTGACGTACAGAAATCACGTATGAGGCTCGTAAGAATATGGATGAATGTGCCAAACAACATAAAATCCTAATGACTGTGGAATATTCAAATGAGTAAACGTGGCAGATATATGGAATGAAAGATATATGACCTTATCCCGGGAGGCCTTGTCGAGGAGAATATCCCCTAGTAACAACGAACGGCAAGGAGTCAGCGCGGTCGTAGTAGTGAGGAAACATCTGTAATGGATGTGGAGCGAAGGACCAAACAAATTCAAGGTTATTAATAACGTACAAGATTCCACTGTATGACAAACTCAGAAGATGAGGAAAACTAGAAGCCCAGGAAAGGAAAGGGAAAGTTAGTACAGAGGATGGCGAAGACGGAGGAGGTAACGAACAGTGTTAAACAAAGATGATACTTTACTAAATGAGCTTTTAAGCGATGACAATCTTAAGATAGCTAAACAGAGAATAAAGAAAAATAAAGGTGCATCGGGAATCGATGGCATGGAGGTCAAAGAACTTGATGAATACCTTTCTAAACACCTTGATGAAATCAAGGAACAGATTCGAAATAAGAAGTATAGTCCAAAACCGGTTAAAAGGGTAGAAATACCAAAACCGGATGGGGGTGTACGTAACTTAGGTGTACCTACTGTCGTAGATAGATTTGTGCAACAAGCGATTGCACAAGTTCTAACACCAATATATGAACCGAAATTTAGTGAATCTAGCTATGGGTTCAGACCAAACAGATGTTGTGAAATGGCAATTCTAAAAGCCCTGGAATTCATGAATGACGGCTATCAATGGGTCGTGGACATCGATTTGGAAAAGTTCTTTGACAATGTAAATCATGATAAGATGATTTCACTAATTATGAAGGATGTTAAATGTGGCGAGATAGTTTCATTGATTAATAAATTTCTAAAAAGTGGAATCATGATAGATGATGAATACAAAGAATCGGTTATAGGTACACCTCAAGGTGGAAATCTTAGTCCATTATTGAGCAATATTATGCTTAACCAGTTGGATAAGGAATTAGAGGCTAGAGGATTACGATTCACTAGATATGCGGACGACTGCATCATATTAGTAGGTAGTTCAAAAGCTGCAGACAGAGTCACGAAGAATGTCTCAATATTTATTGAGAGCAAACTTGGCTTAAAAGTAAATATGACAAAGTCTAAAGTTTCTAAGCCAAATGATATTAAGTATCTAGGATTTGGTTTCTTTATGGACAAGAATGACGGGTTGTGGAAAGCCAAACCTCATGCAAAATCAGTCGAGAAACTAAAACTTAAACTTAAGAAACTCACTAGTAGAAGATGGTCAATCAGTTTGGATGAGCGTCTTGAGAAGATTAAGAAAACAATCGTGGGATGGACCAACTACTATAAGATTGGTTACTGGAAGGATGTAGCACGAATGGTTGATGCGCATGTAAGATTTAGATTACGAATGTGCATATGGAAACAATGGAAAAAAGTGAACACCAAGAAGAAAGCCCTGATTAGTCTTGGAGTACCGAAAAGAGAAGCATGGATGCTTGCGAACAGTCGAAAAGCTTATGCAAGATGTGCAAGTAGTTTCTTAAATAATGTACTTACAAATAAAAGACTAAAAGAAAGAGGCCTAGTATTCTTACTAGACCAATATGATTTAAAGCACTGTTAATATGAATTTGAACCGCCGTGTGCCGAACGGCTTGCCCGGTGGTGTGAGAGGACGAAAGTTTTATTACTTTCTCCTACTCGATTATAATGGTTTCGGTGAGAAAGATATGGAAATTGATTATTATAAAAATCCATTCGCATCCAAAAGAATGAATGTGATTGCACGAAATGGAGTTGTTTGCACGGGAAATAATTTGGCTACGCAAGCTGGTTTGAGAATGCTTTTACAAGGTGGAAATGCCGTAGATGCAGCTATCGCAACAGCTGCTTGTTTAACCGTTGTAGAACCTTGTTCAAATGGTTTAGGATCGGATGGTTTTGCGATTGTGTGGATGAAAGATAAGATGTATGGAATGAATAGTTCAGGCCATTCTCCTTATGCGATTTCAGCAGATCAAATAGATGAAATCCCAAAACGAGGATGGATACCGGTAACGGTTCCTGGAGCTGTAAAAGGATGGAAAGCATTGAGTGAAAGATTTGGTTCTTTACCATTTAAAAAATTATTAGAGCCCGCTATTGATTATGCAAGAAATGGATATCCGGTAAGTGCAGAGATTGCTCGTATGTGGAAAAAAGCATTAAATGCGATTCCAAATAGTGAAGAGTTTAAGGGCTGGTATGAAACTTTTACTTTTGATGGAAAAACACCAGAACCAGGACAGATGATTTGTATGCCAAAACTTGCAGATGCACTTGAAAAGATTGCCGACACAAATACAGATGCTTTATACTATGGAGAATTGGCTAGTCGCATTGATGAGGAATCAAGAAAATTTGGTGGATTTTTGCGTAAGAAAGATTTAGAAGATCACAAGGTGGAATGGGTCGATCCAATTCATGTGAATTATCATGGCTATCAAGTTTGGGAATTACCTCCAAACGGACAGGGAATCGTGGCTTTAATGGCTTTGAATATTTTAAACAATTTTCAATTTAAAACTAGAGATGTAGATTGTATTCATACGCAGATGGAAGCTTTAAAAATGGCTTTTGCGGATGCCAAAGAATATGTGACAGATCCAAAATGTATGGAAATGCCTGTTTGTGATTTGATAAGTGTTGATTATGGTAAACAAAGAGCCAAACAAATTGAATATAGGGCTTTACCACCTCGTAAAGATAAACCACATGGTTCAGGGACTGTCTATTTATGCACGGCAGATAAAGATGGCAATATGGTTTCTTATATACAGTCGAATTATATGGGATTTGGCAGCGGTATTGTCGTAGATGGAGTTTCCTTACAAAATCGTGGGTATGACTTTAGTTTAGATCCAACTCATGTGAATTATTTGATGCCACACAAAAAGACATATCATACAATTATTCCTGGTTTTTTGACAAAAGATAATAAGCCGATAGGCCCATTTGGAGTAATGGGAGGTTATATGCAACCACAGGGCCATATGCAAGTTGTCACAAACATGATTGATTTTCATTTAAATCCACAGATGGCCTTGGATGCCAAACGATTTCAGTGGATAGAAAATAAGAAGTTTATTTTAGAGCCTGGATTTGATGAGAATATAATTTCTGAATTAAAAAAACGAGGTCATGAAATCGAAATTGAAGAAGAATTAGCTATGTTTGGCCGTGGACAAATCATAGTTCGACTTGAAAATGGAGTCTATATTGCAGGTTGTGAGTCAAGGACGGATAGTAATATTGCTTGTTATTAAAATTATGTGATAAAATCATAGTAAATAGAAAAGTTGAGGAACTAAATATGAAGCTTTTAGCTACAGATTATGATGGTACATTGCGTTATGCACAGGATGTAATGCCAGAAGATTTAAAATCGATTGAAGAATGGAAAAATAAGGGGAATAAATTCGTAATCGTTACGGGTCGTTCTAAAGAATCAATTGATGCGCAAATTAAATTATTTAATTTACCATGTGATTACTTGATCACAAATAATGGTGGTATGGTTTTTGATGAGAATGGAAATGTTTTATTATCAAATTATTTAAATTTTGATGTTTGCGTAGATATTTTTACACAACATAAAAAAAAATTAGATAGCGTAATTAGTTATGTTGTAAATGATGGTATTCACCGCCATCGTATTGTTTTACAGTCTGATGCTGTGGATCATCGCTATCCAAATTTAAAGCCAGATGTTACAGAGGCAGAATTGTTAGATATGAGCCATTTTTGCACAAATTGTCTTATCTATGGAAGATACGGATTCAGCTTTAGAAGTTGCTAGTAAGATCAATGATTTGTATTATGAACAAGTTGTTGCATACCCAAATAATTTTGTCGTTGATATTGTACCAAAAGGTATTTCAAAAGCAACGGGTTTAGATTTCTTGATTGCGTATGCCAATATTAATGAAGATGATGTATATACAATTGGTGATGGGCATAATGATATTCCATTGATTGAGTTTGGTGCTCATGGATCTGTAATGTCTTATGCAGATGAAGATGTAAAAGCACATGCGCAAGTAGAGTATGATTCTGTAAGTGATTTAATTTCAAAAAATATGTAAAAAATAAGGGGGTATTTTAGATGGGTTATACCTTATCTGATATTACATTCCTAATTCGATTATTATTGGATATTTTAGTAGTATGGGGATTGATATATTCTGGACTTAGAATTGTTCGTAATAATTCACGTACAATTCAACTTGTGAAGGGTGTATTGATTATAGTTTTAGTCAAGGCTTTAGCTGTATGGCTAGGCTTAAACGCATTGAACTATTTGATTGAAATGTTTTTGAACTGGGGTGTTGTTGTTATTTTAGTTGTTTTCCAACCAGAAATTCGTGGCATGTTAGAAAAAGTGGGTAAAACAACGGCCATTTTAACAGTGGATGTTTCCGTTTCGCAAATTCAACAAATGATCAATGAATTGGTAGAAGCCTGTTCACAAATGTCAAAATCAAAAACGGGAGCTTTGATTTCTATTGAAAGAACACAGAGTTTGTCCGATTTTTATTCGTACAGGGATTGTGATGGATTCTGGAGGTTTCAACTGAATTATTAGGAACTATATTTCAGTATGGAACGCCAATGCATGATGGTGCTGTCATTATTCAGGGGAATAAAATAGCATGTGCAAATGCTGCTTATTTTCCTCCAACCACAAAGGATTTACCAAGTAAGTATGGAGCTAGGCATAGAGCGGCTGTAGGAATCAGTGAAATTACAGATTCAATAACAATTATAGTTAGTGAAGAAACGGGTAATATTTCAGTAGCGGTTAATGGACAATTAACGCAATATCCACCAGAAGGATTACAGCGCTACCTAACAAATATGTTAGTACAGAGTTCAAATCAAAATCCTTCTTCGATTCTTGTTCCTATGTTGAATCAAGCTAAATCGATGTCAAAGCGAGCAAAAAAACAGGAAGAAGATATAAATAAGGATGAGCGTGTTAAAGCAATTGAAATTGTGAATTTAATCGAACAGAAAAAGGAGGGCAGTCAACATGGAATCTCCAAATAAAAAAGGCCCTTCCGTATGGTTTAATGAGTTGCGTGGTTTATTGACTCTGATCTTTCAAAAGGTGAGTAAGTTAGTAGATCGTGTATTGTTTGATAAAAAAGGATCTGTGATTATTTCTTTGGTTTTATCCATTATGATTTGTGTTGTGATCAATTATGAAGATATTAGTTTAAAATTGTTTAATGATACAAGAACTACTGTGGATCTAAGAAATGTAACTGTAGAAGTATTGGCAGATACAGATCAATATGATGTAGCAGGTGTACCGAGTACTGTGGATGTTTCTTTAACAGGAGATGCGACAAGTATTCAGGTATTCCGTTCAAAGGGTAGTGTACAAGTTGTTGCGGATTTGAAAAAATATTCTGAGGGTGAGAATATTATTAATTTAAAGGTAAAAAATTTACCTGAGAAAAATTGAAGCGGTGGTTGATCCTGCAACGATTGATGTTACACTTTCGAAAAAAATAACGAAGACATTTACAATTCAACCGGAATTGTTGGTAGGTACAAATCAAAAGGTAAGTGATTTTGAAACGCCTATTCTAGATACAATGACAGTTAAGATTACGGCAAGTCAAAATCAATTGAATTCAATTCGTATTGTCAAAAGCGTTGATTGACTGTACGGGTCAGATTCAAGATTTTGAGGCAAATGCGACTTTTAGCAGCTTATGATGCCAAAGGAAATCGAGTAAATGTTTCATTGTCACCGGATACGGTACATGCGAGTGTAAAACTAGCGAAAAACACATCAGATAAGGAGGATTCAGAGTAATGGGTAAGTATTTTGGAACAGATGGGGTTCGTGGAAGAGCAAATGAAGGTTTAACTTTAGATATGTCTATTAAGATTGGACAATATTTAGGGTGGTATTATGGAAAAGAAAAACATGCGAAAATCTTGATTGGTAAAGATACAAGACTGAGTGGAGACATGTTTGAATTAGGTCTTGCAGCAGGTGCTACAAGTATGGGTGCACAAGTTTATTTACTTGGTGTTTGTCCAACTCCGGCAATTTCTTATTTAGTTCGTAAAGAACGTTTCGATTGTGGAATTATGGTGAGTGCAAGTCACAATCCATATTATGATAATGGAATTAAATGTTTTAACCATAATGGTGAAAAGATGGAAGAAGAATTACTTCTTGAAGTTGAAAAAAATATATGGATGGTTTAACAGACTTAGATTTAGTTACAGGAGATCATATTGGAGAATATTTCGAATGGGAAGATGGACTAGAAATCTATATGAGTTGGTTAAAAGAATGTGTTCCTGTTGATTTATCAGGAATGAAGATTCTTTGTGACTTGGCAAATGGTTCTGCCACAAGTACAGCTGTTGAAACATTAGATTCATTAGGAGCTACTGTAGAGGCCATCAGCAATTCACCAAATGGTATCAATATCAACAATAAGTGCGGATCCACACATCCTGAAGCTTTACAAAGAATGATGCGTGAAGGAGATTATGATATTGGTTTGGCATTTGATGGGGATGCCGATCGTTTGATCATGGTTAACTCGGATGGCGAATTGTGTGATGGAGATTACATCCTATACATTTGTTCTCGCTACATGAAATCTGTTAATCGTTTAAATAAGAATATGGTTGTTACTACAGTTATGGCTAATTTAGGTTTATACAAGGCTTTAGATGCGAATAAGATTGACTATATTCAAACAGCAGTTGGTGATAAGTATGTATTTGAAGAAATGCAGAAAAATGATTACTATATTGGTGGAGAACAAAGTGGACACATTATTTTCTTAGAACATGAAGTGACTGGTGATGGTTTAATGACGGCTTTAAAGATTTTAGAAATCATGAAGGCTACTGGTAAATCATTACAAGAATTGAGTGAAGGATTATTTATTTATCCTCAATTGTTGAAAAATGTAACAGTTAAAGATAAAAATGCATGTTTAGAAAGTAAAGAGTTACAAGAAGTAGTGGATTCAGTAGCACAAGATTTAGGTGATGAAGGACGTATCTTAGTTCGTCCAAGTGGTACCGAACCATTGATTCGTGTCATGGTAGAAGCTAAAACAGATGAATTGTGTGCTGAATATGTAAAGCGTGTTACAGATTTTTTAGAAGCAAATAATTTTTAGAAAGAGGGTGGCCCTATGAAAAGAGTCATAAACATTGTTGAAGATGAAAAAGATATCAATAATTTAGTTGCCCAATATTTACGTAAAGAAGGATATGAAGTTCATTCATATTATACATATGAAGAAGCGAGTGCTCATGTCGTAGATGATGATGTGCATTTGTGGATCTTGGATATTATGTTAGATGATAAATCTGGATTTGATTTGATTGAAGAAATTCGTCTACAAGGACCAGAAACGCCTGTTATCTTTATGTCTGCGCGTGATAAAGAATTTGATCGTATTATTGGTTTAGAAAAAGGTTGTGATGACTATATCACAAAACCATTTTCACCAAAGGAACTTGTATTAAGAGTTAACAATATTATCAAGCGTGCATATCGTGATGACAATAATCGTATTAGTATTGATGGTTATGAATTGGATGAAGAACAAAGAAAGATCTATGCGGATAATGTGGAAATTGAATTAACGACAAAAAGAATTTGATTTGTTGATGATGTTTATTAAAAATAAAGGAATCGCATTCTCTCGTGATAAGATTTTAGAAAATGTTTGGGATGAAAACTATTTCGGTAGTGATCGAGTTGTAGATGACACTTTGCGTCGTTTACGTAAAAAACTTCCAAATTTAAATATTCATACAATCTATGGATATGGATATCGTTTAGGGTGATACAAATGTATCCCCTTTTCTTTTTCTTATGGTAAAATGATTGTGACGAGGTGATATTTTTATGAAGGGACCTTCTTTTTATTTTCAAAAAATGTCATTAACACGACAAATTCTTACGATTATTTTGACGGTTTTGATGTTTTTTATCATGTTTTTCTTTGTGTTCGTCAGTGATAATATTGATCGAACCATTACGAAACAAATGTATGAGTTGATTCTAAATCGACAAACCCCGATTGTTGGTTTAGTGGATTCAAAACAAAACAATAGTTTAGATGACATTTATGCTTTCTTAGCAAGTGATAGTGTTCAGACAAATTGTCTAATTCAAAATGATGAAATGAATGTGATCTCAAACCAGAATTCAAATCGAAAGCCGGTCAACCATAAGGTGTATGAATATTTATTAGAACAATCGAAAGATATGGATTCTAAGACAAATAATGTTTTACAAGGAACAATTACAGTCGCAAATTCAAAATATTATTATCGTATGATCTATTGTCATGATGATATTATTTTGGCAAGTTTTATGGATGATACATATGCGACACAATTTAGAGATTCATTAATTGATTCAACAGTGTATGTTATTGTGATTGCGTTTATGATCGTATTCTTGATTATTCTAATGTGGGTATTCTCTATTATTCATCCTTTGAATTTAATTCGAAATTATATCGAACAGATCAAGGATGGTAAAGAAGTTGAGCTTCATTTAAATCGAAATGATGAAATAGGTGAAATGGCAACTGCGATTGTGAAGATGAATGATGAATTAAAGAAACAGGATAAAGCCAAAGAAGATATGATTCATAATATTTCGCATGATTTAAAAACACCAATCGCGACAATTAAATCCTATGCAGAATCTATTAAAGATGGAATCTATCCTTATGGAACACTTGAAAGTAGTGTTGATGTCATTTTTGGACAATGCACAACGCCTTGAAAACAAAGTACATTCCTTGTTATATATGAATCGTGTTGAATATTTAGTGGCTAGTGATGCCGAGGGTGTAGTCACAAATATGAAGGATGTTGTGGAGCAGGTTGTATTGAATGCGGCTGTGATTCGTCCGGAAATTCAAGTGATCACAGATGTTGAAGAAGTTTTCTTTGATGGTTTGATCGAAGCATGGCGCGTAGCCATTGAGAATATTATGGAAAATGCCTTCCGTTATGCGAAATCGTATATTAAGATTGAAGTAAGAGAAGACTGGCTATGTATTAGTAATGATGGTCCGAAAATGCCAGAAGATAGAATTCAATCTTTATTTAGGCCTTATGAAAAAAGGGGAAGGTGGTCGATTTGGACTTGGATTATCCATAGTTTCTAAAGTCTGTAAGGCCAATCACTATATTGTTAAGGGTGAAAATAGTGAAGATGGTGTTCGTTTTATCATTTATCGAAAGATGAAAAAACAAAGAAAGAAAAAAGAAAACGCTTGGGTAAAAAATAAAGGAGAAAAAGCATGATGAACGTTGCGACAATTGGATCTGGTGTTATTGTAGATCGTATGATTGAAGCTATGCGTTTAGATGGACGATACAATTTATATTGTGTTTATTCTAGAACGCAAGAAAGAGCAAAAGAATTTGCCGATAAACATGGCATTCAAAAGTATTATACGGATATGGAAGAAATGTTGAACGATGAAAATGTGGATATTGTCTATGTGGCTAGTCCTAATTCACTGCATTATAAACAATCAAAAATGGCTTTGGAACACAAGAAGTATGTTATTAATGAGAAGCCTTTTACACCGACTTTAAAGGAGTGTAATGAACTATTTGAAATTGCTAAAAAGAATGGTGTTTATATTTTTGAAGCCATCACAAATGTGCATCTTCCAAATTATCAAATTATTAAGGAAAATCTATCAAATTGTGGAAATATTAAGATGGTACAATGCAACTTCTCGCAATATTCATCAAAATATCAAAGATATAAAGATCATATTCAAACGAATGCCTTTGATCCAAACTTTAATGGTGGAGCACTGATGGATATCAATGTATATAATCTTCATTTTGTGACGGGATTATTTGGTAAACCGAAAGATGTTCATTATTTTAAGAATGTTGGATATAATGGTATTGATACAAGTGGAATTGTTATTATGGAATATCCAGATTTTATCGCAACTTGTACAGGGGCAAAAGATTGTTCAAGTCCTTATACTGTATATTCTACAAGGGGATCAGGGAACATTGATTGTTTCTGGTGCAAGTAGTGGTGTGTGTAAAGATGTTTTCTTTGATGCTCCAAAGAAGGATCAAATCGGTAAAAAGGCAGTGGATACAAAAGAAAAAATCAGTATTGAACAGCCGAATCACATGTTGTATGAGTGTAAAGATTTTATGGATATCATCTTGAATAAAGATGATAAGGCATATACAACATATAAGGAACAAACGCAAATGGTTGTCGAATTATTAGAAAAGCTATCATGACGATAGCTTTTTTTGAAATATGTACAATTTTTCTGTACTTTGACTCGCATCAAAAACATAATCAAGTTCATTAAAGCTAGTAATATCTTTAATGTCTTCAATCTCATTTTCAGCAAGATAGCGAACCATGGCTCCTCTAGCCATCTTGGCATACACTCCTTTTTCTTTACCATTTTCTTCGATAAAACGAACATCCACTAATGGTTTATATTTTCGAATGATTTTGGCATATTCTTCACTCGCAAGATTTAAAATTGGTTCATTGATTTGTTTGGCAAGATTCTCTTTCCAAAAGTCATATAAAGAGAATGGGCATTTTGTCTGCATTTCTAAACGATAGGGCGTTATCGCATCTAACGGTCTTAACAATCCATAGAAACCGGAAAGAATATAAAGATGTTCTTGAATATATTTCATTTGATCATCTGTAAATACATGAGGAGCCATATATTGATATTGAATGCCGGAATAAGAAAGTATGGCAGGTGTATAATTTTTGTCTAGACTCATATTTTGAAATTGTTCAAATGTAGTTTTGGCAATCGTATCGGAACATTTTAAATATGATTTTAATTCTTCATAATCCAAACTTTGAAGGTGATGTAAAAGTTTTGTTGTTTTTAATAGAAATAAAGGAGTTGTACATTGAATAACAACATCATCGATTATTTTCATCTTTTTGGCGGGAGATATAATTATTTTCATACAACTATTGTATAATAACTTTTTAAGAAAAGGAAGTGAAGATTATGGTAAAAACAGAAGAAATGTTAAAAAATCTAGAGGATTTGATCAATACGCCAAGTGTTGTTGGTTTCTATCCTGAAATTCATAAAAAATTAAGTGAAATGGTTGGAAATCTAGGATATGAGCTTGAATTTGATAATAAGCGAACTGCTTATGTTCGCATACCAGGTAAAGATTCAAGTAAGACAGTATGTGTAGGTGCACATTTGGATACGATTGGTTTGCAAGTTCGGCATGTGATGGAAAATGGATGGATCGAAGTGAAAAACTTGGGTGGAGTCAATTTTCATAATATTGAAGGCGAAAATGTATATATTCATACACGTAGTGGTAAAACATATGAGGGTATGGTGATTTGTAAGTCACATTCTACTCATGTGTTTGATGATGCGAGAAGTCGTGAGCGTGATATGTTTAATGAAGCCATCTTGCTAGATGAAGACGTAAGTTGTGCTAAGGATGTGTATGATTTAGGTATCGAGCATGGGGATTTGATTAGTGTCGAACCACGTTTTAAACGTACTGAATCTGGTTTTGTTAAATCACGTCATATTGATGATAAAGCTATGGTTGCAGCTGTGATTGAAGTATTGCGTGAATTAAAAGAAGAAAATTTGACACCTTTTTATAATACATTATTTGCGTTTCCTATCTTTGAGGAGATTGGGCATGGTGGTGCCTATGTTCCTAGTGAAGTAAGTGAATATGTTGCGTTGGATATTGGTTTGATTGGTCCGGATAATCATGGTTCGGAAAAGAAAGTATCGATTGGAGCGAGTGATAATTATTCTCCTTATGATTGGGAATTGACTACAAAGTTAATTAATCTGGCAAAGGAAAATAATGTCCATTATTGCGTGGACACGTATTATCGTTTTGGTTCAGATGCCACAGCGGCTATTCGTGCAGGAAACAACGTTACGCCTGCGGTATTTGGTGTTGGTTGTATGAATTCACATGGCTATGAAAGAACGAGTGTTCAAGCTATTGAGGATTGTGTAAAAAACTAACCAAGGCTTATGTTTTAAGTGAATAATAAAAGAAGGATATCGTTTTTTTTCGATATCCTTTCTTTTGGTTATTGTTTAATGTGAAATGATATTTATAACCATACATATAATATACCATCTATAATTAAATTATTAGACCAATATCACAAAATTGGTCGATAGAAACAAAATATTAAATAATTTGGGATAATTCATATCCATTATGAATTTCATTTAACATTTGTTCTTTCGCTTGTTTGAATACATCAAATTGTTTCTTTGCTTCATTTACGTTTTGATACACCTTCCAATCGCCAACTAAGTAGTATGGTTTATGTTCAATAAATCCAATTACGTCATCTAATGGATATCCTAGAAATACACCTATTTCATGAGGAAAGTTTTTTGTGTTAAGTCTTTTTTTGAGTTCTTGTATACACAGTTCAAAAGTATTTGGATATTGATAGGATTTTAAAAAGTTTTGAACTGCATTTGAGGAAATATAGTCTTTAAGTTTGGAATTGTATACATAAATGGTGTATTGAGATTCTTGTTCTATAAGAATAAAATAGATTCCTTTAGAATTGAATTGTTGATTATAGTGTTTGATCAATAATCGAATACTATCATCGTCTTTTGGAAGGTGAAACATATTGGCATATTTATATTGCTTCAAGGTTGGAGCACAATAATTGGCCAATAAAGATTCAAAACGTTGCTTTGGCATAATTAAGCTCCAATCACTTTTTTGATGTTTTCAATATCTTCTGGTGTACCCGAATTTTCTACTTTATATAGAATTTCACAACCATAGTCATCACTGATTTTATCTGCGGCTTGACAATAAGCATCACCATAACCTGTATCACCAGAACAAACTACGCCTTGAATCAAGGTACCATTGGCCATTAAGAAGCTTTCTACTTCTGCAGGAACATCGCCATATCCATCTGTATATGTAAATAAGATGTATGGTTCATCCATGTTTTCAGATCCATCATCAATGCGAAGAGCATCGATACCTAACGAATTCACAATTTCTTCGACATTGCCAGTACGGCTTGCGTATGCATATTTCATATGGGTTACCTCCTTAATAGTTAGTCATATCTAACTGGCTATAGTATATACCATGATTAGTTAGTTGTAAATAACTTTGTTGGAAAAAATTTATCTTATGATATACTGTTTCTGTTTGACAGGAGAGTGTTTTATGAAAGTAAAAGATATGACGAAGGGAAATGAATTAAAACTAATTATTTTGTTTTCTCTACCTTTAATGTTAGGAAATATATTTCAACAACTCTATACAGTGTGCGATACAATCATTGTTTCTAGACATTTAGGCGTCAAGGCGTTAGCGGCTATTGGATGTTGTGATTGGCTTACTTGGATGGGAATAGCTGTAGTAACTGGGCTTGCCCAAGGTTTTTCAATTACTGTATCTCATGCATTTGGTACACATGATAAGAGTAATGTTCAAAAGTGTATTTCTGCTTTAGTTGTCAATGCGATCATATCGACTGTAGTTTTATTAGCTATTATTTATCCATTATTACCAAGAATTCTTGTGCTATTAAAGACGCCGGTTGACATTATGGATCGTGCATTGGCTTATACACACGTAATTTATATTGGTTTATTTGCGACTATGTTCTACAATGCGTTGGCAAGTATTTTACGTGCTTTTGGAAATTCAAAAACACCATTGCATGCCATGATCATTGCCAGTATTTGTAATGTTGGTTTAGATGTATTGTTTGTCATGGGACTTGAGTGGGGCATTATTGGAGCAGGTGTTGCAACAGTGATTGCACAAATTCTAGCTGGATGTTTCTGTTTATATCATGTATTAAAGTTAAAGGAATATATTCCAAATTCAATTTGTAGAGATTTGTCGTATTATATGAACCAGTTTAGATTGGGTATTCCAATGGCACTACAAAAATGTATTGATTGCGATTGGTGGTATGGTTTTAACAAGTGCTGTAAATCGATATGGAACATATTTCCTTGCAGGTTTTACGGCTATGAATAAATTATATGGAGTGCTTGAAATTTCGGCTGTTTCTTATGGATATGCCATGGTTACATATACGGGACAAAATTATGGTGCAAAAAGATATGATCGTATTAAGAGCGGTGTAAAAAAAGTTGTGTTACTATCTTCAGCCACTTCCATTTTGATTTCTATAATACTATGGTTCTTTGGACCGTTCTTCCTTTCTTGTTTTATTTCAAATACAAGCCAAGGAGCTAAAGAGGCGATGACATACGGATTAACTTTCTTAAGATGTTTAACCATTTTCCTTCCAATTTTATATATGTTGCACGCATATCGCTCTACAATTCAAGGTTTATCGAATGCTTTTATTCCGATGGTGTCCGGATTATTTGAATTAATGATGCGAATTTCAGGCGCTTTAGTATTACCTATCTTTTTTGGTAAATCTGGATTATATCCGGTAGAAGTATTGGCGTGGGTTGGTGCTGTTGTCATTTTGATTCCGAGTTATTATCATATGGAAAGAAATTTTCAAAATGTTTCAGAAAATAGTTGACAAACTGTTTCATTGAGAATAAAATACGTACATACATAAGGCAAAGGCGCTTATAGTTCATGAAATACATGGACTGTAAGTGCCTTTTTTCTTTGTGTAAGGGAGGAAATATTATGGAGAAGATTTTGACAGAGGTATTTGGAATATGGTACCTGATCGGAGCTGCCTTTGTATTCTTTATGCAGGCAGGATTTGCGATGGTAGAAGCCGGATTTACAAGAGCCAAGAATGCCGGTAACATCATTATGAAAAACTTGATGGATTTCTGTTTAGGAACTGTCGCATTCTTGATTATTGGTTATAGTCTATTGATGGGACATGATTTTGCAGGATTAATTGGTTGGGGAGAAAGTCCATTGACAGATTTTGCCGGAACAAACTGGTCAAGTTTTACATTTAACTTAGTATTCTGTGCTACGGCCGCTACCATTGTTTCTGGGGCCATGGCAGAAAGAACAAAATTTATCTCTTATTGTATATATAGTTTTGTGATTAGTTTAATTGTATATCCAATTGAAGCACACTGGGTATGGGGTGGCGGTTGGCTAAGTAGCCTTGGCTTCCATGATTTTGCCGGTAGTGCTGCCATACACTATGTTGGTGGTTTAACCGCTTTAATTGGTGCATGGATGTTAGGTCCAAGAATTGGTAAGTTTGATAAAGATGGATCTCCACGAGGAATTCCAGGTCATAGCTTAACGATTGGTGCACTTGGATGTTTCATCTTATGGTTTGGCTGGTATGGATTCAATGGTGCAGCTGCTACAAATGGGATTCAGTTAGCTACAATCTTTGCGACAACTACTGTTGCTCCTGCTATTGCGACATGTACTGTTATGTTGATTACTTGGATTAAATATGGAAAACCAGATGTTGCGATGTGTTTAAATGGTTCATTGGCAGGTTTAGTTGCGATTACTGCGGGATGTGATGCCGTAAACGTATTTGGATCATTTGTGATTGGTATCTTATCCGGATTTGTGGTTTGTTTCATTGTATGGTTATTGGATTATAAATTGAAAGTAGATGATCCAGTAGGAGCTGTTGCCGTACACTTTGGCAATGGTGTATTAGGAACAATTTGTGTTGGATTATTTGCGTGTGGTACAGATACAATGCCTGAAGCGCAAGGATTATTCTATGGCGGTGGATTCCATTTATTAGGTGTTCAATTATTAGGTTTATTGGCAATTGGTGCATGGACTGCAGTAACGATGTGTATTACTTTCTTTATTATCAAAAAAACAGTTGGATTACGTGTTAGCGCACATGAAGAAATTGTTGGTCTTGATAAAATGGAGCATGGATTGGAAAGTGCATATGCTGGTTTTGCCTTAGAAGCCGATGTTCCTGGTGATTATTTAGAAACTGTACAAGATTCTAGTTACACTCCAAGTGTGGATGTGGAGGATGCTGTACCTACAAAAGTCATTCATAGTGATGGTTCTATTTCTAAGGTTGTCATCATTACTAAAGCAGAGAAATTTGATAAGATCAAGGCTGCATTAAATGAAATTGGCATTGGTGGTATGACGGTTACGAAAGTATCTGGTTGCGGTGTACAAAAGGGTCAGACAAGTTACTATCGTGGCGCAAAAGTAAATATGGAATTGCTTCCTAAATTAAAAGTTGAAGTCGTTGTAAGTGAAGTGCCTGTATCTGATGTTGTAAAAGCAGCTAAAAAGGCTTTATATACCGGTAATATTGGGGATGGAAAAATCTTTGTCTACGATGTTGTTGATGTTGTTCGTATTTCAACATCTGCTTGTGGTAAAGATGCATTAAAATATGAAGAATAATATAGATCGTGGCTTGTAAAATTGCTCTTTTCTCTTATTCGTTACAAGCCATAAGAAAAGGGTCGAATTTAATATCGATCCTTTTTAGTTTAATAAATCTGTATCAAATACATCATCATTTAATTCTTCATCAATCATTTCAAAAAGCAGTTCTTCAATGTCTTTACCATTTTCTAATTCTTCAAATAGATCGGGTCTTTCATAGAACATCTTATTAAAGAAGAATCCAGAAACTAATTGATCATTTTGTTCTTCTAAAGTACGATGTTCATTTTCATCCACCCAAGGACCATCGTTTTTAGCTTCAAGTACATGAATGCGCTCTAATTCGATTTCTTTATTATTTAGTTCTTCATTGATGAGTTTTCCTGTCACTGGGAAGAATTCATCCGTTTCAGAATTGAAGAAGGATAGTAAGAACATGTCATTTTTTTTTTCTAAACATAAATCGGCAATGGAACACATTTGCATTTCTTCTGGCGAATAATCAATGCCTTCACAATTGATCATAAAGTCATAGTAACATGCGATATCTAAGCTTGACATTAAAAAATATGTCATGTCCGCTAATGGTAGCCTTTTTAGGGAGTGTGATGGTTCTTGTGATATCTTCCAATTGAAATTGAATGGTACAAATTTGAAATCTTTCCTTTAAATAGTCCGTTTTTTCTTCAATACAAATTTTTATACCTTCTTCAAAAGAGTAATCATGGAATTCGGAATCAATATCTAACAATTCATGTAGATATTGATTGGCAATTTCGTGAAGTAAGATAAATTGAGATTTTTCATCTTTTGGTGCATATTTGAATAATTCATTTAATGCAGGCATTAATTTCGTATTGTTTGTGATTGCGTCCATTGTCATTTCCATCATGGAATCCATTTGTTTTTGTAGTTTCTTTTTCATTTCATTACTCCATATCCATATGTTTTAACATATTAAATATATCATCGATTTCCTCTAAATCATCTTCAACTAAAGGAATATCTAATTTCTCACAAATAAAATCAAGCCAATTTAGAATGTATGGATTTCTGGCATATACATGTTTAGGTTTACCAAAATGTTCGATGGCTCCCAAGAAATTATTCATAATGACTTCATAATCCTCTTGATCTGGGTGAATTAAATCAAAGTGTAAAATTTGATCATTTCTTAAATCAAATACAATATATGCCAATGGATTGATAGGTCTTTCAAAACCTGCATCATTTGTAGGAACCATCATATAATCCATATCGATGGCAAGTTCTAAATCTGAGTCATCCATATTTTTAAAATAATCAATTAGATTTGAATCGTTGACAAGAATCGTATTATATCGTTCTGGTTCCATAGGTCTAGGTACGGTATAAGAAAACCAATGATTGTCTTCATCTTTTTTTGGGTATAGATAATATCACCTTTGTCAAAAATAGATTCTTGGTATTCTTCATGTTTAAGTGTTTCAATCAATCCCTTATAGGTTTCAATCAACATCTTAACTTCACCATAATTTGGAAGACTAGGAAAACTCTTCTTTTCAAAAGTTTTGAAATAGATCCAGTTTCCATTTCCACGGAATCGAAGACCTAATTGTTTGATAATAGAATACATATCGTCATCTACTTCATCACGGTTTCCCCAATAACAAGTAATGCAGTTTTGATCAGACATCACAAATGTTGCAGGTACGTTATAGTCGTCATTGCTGATTTGACAAAAATCACTATATCCTTCCATGCCACGATAGACACTGATACCTGTGCAAGTGCCACCTTTACCCATAATTGATACGAAGTTGGGTTCTTCATTTTTCTTTGTTTCTACCGCAATTAAATCCATGTCCCAATAAGCGTTCCAAGGCTTTTAATTTGGTGATTTCAATAGCTAAATCATATAGTTCTTCCCATTGTTCTAATGTTGCTTGTGTTGCCATAATAATTCCTCAACTTTATTATATTAATAGTAACATTGAAGGACATGAAACTCAATTAAGATTCTTTGACGATTTTTCCGGTTATATGTTCAGGAACGAGTTCAAAACATTGCACACTAGGTCCTGAATACTTTAATTCATGATCGATATAATCTTGATCATTAGTAAATTTTAGGCAGAGCTTAGTACATATTTCTTTGACTTTATTTGGATCATCAACCAACTTGATTTTTCCAAATACAATAACACTCTGATAATGAATAGCCCATTCACCATCTTTCTTAAAACCTTTATCCATGACGCAAAAGCTAGCTTTATCGCATTGTTTTAAACAATCCATCTTGTGTCCTTCTTTAGCCCCATGAAAATAAATGTTTCCAGTCTTTTTCATCGTACCAATGTGTGATAGGAAAACCATAGGGATATCCTGTATCACTGATCAAAGATAGTACTCCATGAGGTTCATTGGTAAGTATTTCAATACATTTTTCTTGGCTTAATTGTTGTTTAAATCTTCGCATTGTCTTAAACATAGGTATCTCCTTTAATGAAAAAGGGTGTAAATTGAATTACACCTCTAAAGATTTGAATTCATGAATTCAATGATTCCGGCTTCCACTTCATTTTTGATTTCTGCATAATTATGAATTTCGTGACGATAGCCAGAATATAGTTTAGTAGTGACATGATGTCCAGTTTCTATAAGCCAGTTACTGACTTGACATACTCCAAGACCATATTCACCAACTGGATCTTGATCACCAGCAATATTATAAATAGGTAATTTTGTAGGTACTTTTTTGGCCCATTGAGTTCCTTCAATCACAAGCATCATTTGGATAAAGTCATAAATGGAACGATTGCTTGTGGGTCTTGTAAAGGCATCAAAAGGATCTTGTGCATGGTCCTTTTGTACATATGGATCATGGCAAATCCATTCATTTCCAATTTGAACTTCACCACAACGTTCGCACATCCAGCCCATAAGTGAGCTAACAATATTAGGATCCGACTCTTCACCGTGTCCTGCATCAATGATTTCTTTCAATTTTTCTTTAACTTCTTTAGCACCACGGAAAATGCCTGTTGTACCACAAATTGTTGCACCATTTAATTCATTTCCGTATTTCGCAATAAAATCTCTTGTGATAAATGAACCCATACTGTGACCAAAAATAAGAAGTAAGGTAAATTTGGATATTTCTCACATACAATTTTCTTCAATGTGTGTTCATCTTCCATCATGGTGTGGCATCCTTTGTCTCCCCAGTCACCCCAGACATTATTTACCATTGCGGTTTTTCCATGACCTACATGATCATCAGCGGCTACAATATAGCCTGCATCTAGAAAAGCCGAAATCATGTGGATATAGCGTCTTGAATGTTCGCCAAATCCATGGACCAATTGAACAATTCCATTTGGTTTGCATGCAGGAACATAAATCCAACCTTGCACTTGATCGCGTTCATTATAAGATGTAAAAGATACTTCGTGTAACATACAATAATCCTCCTTTTCTTTGTGTAATGTTAACTCGTTTTATATCTGTTTTTATTATACGCCCACAAAAAAACTATGTCATTTAGTTGACATAGTCTTTTTCATGAATTTATAAACAATGTACGCAAGAATAATACCTGCAAGAATATCCGTTGGATAATGAACGCCCACATAGAGTCTAGAAAACGCAACAAGGATTGCGAGTATGATGATTAGAATACTGTATTTTTTGGGAAGACCATTATACACCATAAAGGCACAAATAAAGGCCGATGCCGTATGTCCAGATGGAAAGGAATAATCGGTTGGTTTATCCACTAATGGAACAAGTTCATTAAATGCATCAAAGGGTCTAGGTCTTTGAAATATGAGTTTTAATACAATGAATAATACAGTACAAATTATAAAGGCAATGATTGTTTCTTTTGCGAGTCTTTTCGTATCTTCATTTTTCTTGAACATATAAATCAATACGATTCCTAGAAGGATGTATAAAAAGTATTGGTTTGTGATCAAAGTGAAGAATGGTGTGAGTATATAGTGACGAATGTTTTCTTGTATAAATAATAAAATTTGAATATCCATGGAAATTTTCCTTTCGTTAGAGTATTATACATATATACAGATAGGAAGTGAAGCTATGCGACTAGAAAGAATGAGTTGGAAAGATTGCGAAGAATATTTTAAGGATCATGATATGGTGATTCTGACAACGGGAAGTACAGAAAATCATGGAATCCACAATCCATTAGGAACAGATACTATGATTCCTAATAAGATTTTAGAGCTTGTAGAAAAACAAAGTGATGTATTAATTGCACCAACATTGCCTTATGGAGATGCGGATTTTCATACAGAATATACAGGTACAATATCAATTGGTAGTGATTTATTAGAGATGGTCATGGAAAGAATTAGTGATCGACTTTATGATTGTGGTGCTAGACACTTTGTATTTTTAAATGGACATGGAGGAAATAGTCATGCACTAAGTAAAGTGTGTCGTCATTTATATAAAAAGGGAGCTGTGGGTACGATTTTTGATTGGTGGACCATTGCTGGAAAAATTAATCCAAAATGGGCTGGAGGCCATGGTGCAGGTCAGGAAACGGCCGCTATGTTGTATGTGGATGAAAGTCTAGTACAGAAGGATAAGATTGAAGATTCAACATTAAAGGTTTTTACTCCATCTTTAACAGCTTCTAATGCTCAAACGGTTAACTTTAAAGGTGTAGATATTCCTGTTCCTAGAAGCAATCGTTTAAGTAGTGATAATGGTTGGTTTGGCAAGGATCATCCTAAATATGCAACATATGAATGGGGTAAAGAGATGGTTGAGGCTACGGCTGATTTTCTTGTGGAATACATGAAAGAATTTCAAAAGATGTAGTAATTCATTTGAAGTTGAATTATAATAAATATACAAATAGGGGACAAATATTTTTGTCTCTTTTCTTTTCGTGTGGACGGCTGGTACCCGGCTCGACCATGCACATGTCCATGCAGATGTTGCCGATCGTGGGCACACGATGGCCATTCAGAGCGAAACTGGCGTTGCCGCAGCAAGGTGTCTGTCGATTCCGTCGGCATAGCCCACCGGAATTGTGGCGATCCGGTACCTTCATGGGCGATCAAGCCATGCTGTCCATAGCCGAAATGGCGCCATCCTCCGGCTTCAGCTCCTTGATCTGCAAAATCTTCACTTTCAGAGAGGCGACAGGCTTAAGACGCACTTCCGGCAGAGCGCTGATCCCATATATTCCCACCCCAAGACGCACCATGTCATGCTGGAAACGCGGGAAACGCTCGATTCCCGCGGAGTTTAGAATATGCCACATCGGATGGTAGCCAAGAGCCTCGTCAATCCTCGCGGCGTTGCTCTCGAACATCGAAATCTGCCCCAGCGTGAACTGGTCCATGGACGGATCCTCGGCGACCGCGAGGTGTGAATATACCGACTTGACCTTCACCTCTGAATGAGTCCTAAGATATTCAATCAATTCATCCAACTCGCTGGTCATGAAGCCGAGGCGGTGCATTCCAGTGTCGAGTTTGATGTGGATCGGGAAGCCCTCGACGCCGCGGCTCTGCAGGGTGGCGACAAGGGCCTTCAAGGTATAAATATTCGGGATTCCGGGTTCAAGACGGTTATCGATGATCTCATCGAAATAGTCCGTGCCGGCTGTCAGCACAAGAATCGGCAGGCTGATACCAGACTGCCGCAGTTCCATTCCTCAACCGGAAGCGCCACCGCCAGATAGTCCGCTCCGGCGTTCTGCATCATCAGAGCGAACTCCACGGCCCCATGACCGTAGGCGTTGGCTTTCACCAGCACCAATAGTTTGGTGGTACGACTCAACTTTGAGCGGAAGTACCTGTAGTTGCCGAGACAATTCTGGAGATTCAGTTCCAGTCTTGAGAAATCTGTTACGCCGTTTGACATATCACTATCGAAATTCTGACAAAATTACTGTTTTTCTGCCATAATATCCGCCAAAATCTCTATATTTGACATCTGGCCTGATGCTTGATGAGATGTCCGGTGGTGGGCAGTCACCGGCTAAAGGTTGTTTTCCGCAGGTAATTGCCTACTTGCAAAAAGTTGAATTGAATAATTTATAGAGTATGAGCACTGGATTAATCTGGATCATCATGATTGTGGTTATGATCCTCAGTCAGATCATCCAAAGCATGCTTCAGAGCAGATTTGAGAAATATTCCCGCGTTCCGACCAACAATCGGATGACGGGTGCGGAGATCGCCACCAAGATGTTGGCGGACAACGGGATCACCGATGTCAAGGTAACCTGCATTCCGGGTCGTCTGACAGACCACTACAATCCGCAGACAAAGACCGTGAACCTCAGCGAGGCGGTTTACAATTCGAGCAGTGTCGCGGCGGCCGCTGTGGCGGCTCACGAATGCGGCCACGTCCTTCAGCACGCCAAAGGCTACCTGCCGCTGCAACTCCGCACGGCTCTCGTGCCGGTCGTAAGTTTCTCAAGCAGAATCGTGCAGTGGGTTCTTTTGGCTGGAGTCATTCTCGTTTCGATGTTCCACAGTTATCCGGTCCTGATCGCCGGAGTGGTTCTCTTCGCTTTGACCACACTTTTCAGTTTCGTCACCCTTCCTGTCGAGATCAACGCCAGCCACAGGGCCGTCAATTGGCTTGAGAACGCCGGCATCACCAACTACGAGACACGCCCGATGGCGATAGACGCTTCAAATGGGCCGCCCACACCTACGTCATAGCCGCTGTCGGCCCTCGCCACGCTACTTACTACCTCCTTCCTCAACGACCGGAAGTAAACAGAGACATCTTGAGGATTGCCCCCTCAACAACAAACAAAGGTAATGAATATGCCAACCTATGTGGAAAGCCTGACAACCGCATCGTTGTTTTTTTGTTTTGCTACGCATCGCTCATTCAGCGCATCAAGCCGATTTTTACAAAAACCACCTTCAAAGTTGAATATGTTATATGCCACCTTCAGGATGGTTAGGCAAGCAAGGAAAAAAGCTCTCATCCCTTTCCGGTATTCATCAAAGTCCAGTCCTACCGATGCCTGACCAGTGTCTCCATAAGCGTATGTCTCAAAATGGTGCGGCGCCACATATCCACTGAAGGATCCCAACATCAGCATATTCCAATCGCCGCGCATGTTGGATCCATCGTCGCAACATAGACGTCCAATTATCCCACTTGAAACCGAGCCACTCAAACAATCCGGTGCGTTGACCACCTGCATCTGAAGGCATCCCCCGTCAACCAGCCACGTGAATATGTGTTATTGTCTTCAAGTTCTTTCGTGGTGACCAAAGCCGAAAACTTGAAACCCCTCCCTGACCGAAACGTTTGGTCAAATAGTTGGCCACCGAAAACATAAGCCATAAACCGACGACAGTTCCTCCTCAAGCCCAACAGCAAAAGTGCACATTATCCATCAAACGCAAAGCGTCAACGGTCCTGGGGTTTTCCTGAACCAGCAGGGATCACATTCTCATCCCATGAAGTCTGGAAAAGAACAGTTTTTGGGAAAGATCGTCTTCCAGTCATAAAAGATGAAAAAGGACACCTCTGAAAAATAACATGACAAAGAAACGTCCCCGATTCATCATCAACCAGATCCATGGGAGACATCACTGGGATTAGAGTCGGGTGAAAAGTCGATGCAAGATCTTCCAACGATGGAGATTAGGTCCTTACATTGCAGATTTTGCGCAGGAATATCAACGGCGCAATTATTTAAATATCAGTGCTATAAAAGAAATGTTAGCCATCCCTATATAAAAAATATCAAAAATAATCTGCATCACTCCAGTAGTCTTTCGGTTCTTCTCATCAGCCATCAGCACACTCCTTCAAAAGATTCATCCTCAGAAAATCTTCTCTTAACGAAGCCAACTTTATTATTTTCATGTTCCATAGGACCCTTGAGCAGTGTATTGTTAATCACACTTTTATAAAAGAGGGTGACCATCCAATCACTTTGTGATAGCTACCGCCGATCACATTGTAATGAAAGCCTGCTGCCTTCAGCTTTGGTACCAGATCCAGCGATGCATAGTGAATGGTTTACATTCTCGGTCACTTCGCTCAAGTCCGCTGTTTTAGTCAACTTCTTTCATTCAGGCTTGGCGAGGTTCTGCCAAACATCACCCACCGGCAGCCACACTCGTCTCAAGTCCCTGGTTTACTTGAATATGACGGTTCACGAAGATCGCTCACAAAAACGTAATTATTCATAAAAACATAAAATTGTGGCGGCAGTTCCTATGGTGTGGCGAAAACGGGGAAGCCGTCGCCACCCAGTGACTGGCTTTTTATGAATATGGCGGCACGACGTACGTGTCTGGAGAGTTCGTGCAGAGCCGCTCATCAGAACTTCCGAGCGAAGCGACAAGGCAAGCTTGCCGACCGGCCGGAAGCCGTTTGTCCCCCTGGAAGGGGGTGCAGGGGGGTAGGAAGGTCGGAGAATCCGACGCTGTTCATCAGAACTTCCGGAGCGAAGCGACAAGGCGGCTTCTGCCGACCGGCCGGAAGGCCGTTTGTCCCCCCCGGAAGGGGGGGGGGTAGGAAGGTCGGAGAATCCGACGC
>VOFK01003310.1_pt1 | contig 40853 bp, 50 predicted proteins | sample 5384121 | NCBI WGS metagenome assembly VOFK01 (sample SAMN12384730, study PRJNA508395) | human gut metagenome | isolation source: healthy gut J | host: Homo sapiens | reverse complement strand
CGGCCGCCTTTTGCTCGGCCGTCTCGATGCTCACTCATACGTTTCATCGACCTTCTGACACCCATACGCTCGCGGGCACGAGCGCCATGCCGATCACGGCAACCACCAGCACGCGCGTCGCCACACGGCGCAGGACGGCGCTCGTGCTCCAGCGCCCGTGAGCCGAGCGACACCGCAAAGAGCACCAACGCAAACGGGATTAAGATGCCCAGGCCAACCGACCACAAAAATGGTTAGCAGGTATTTCTCGAGGTAGAGCACAGCAAGCACGATACCAAAAGGTTGCCTGAAGCTGCGCGAGCTGCTCGGCAACTGGCGTTCCCGTATCGCCCGGCAGCGCAGTGATACCCGCAGATATGGGCGACGCACGAGTAGTCGTGAGCGCCAAAACATTGCCCTTCTTTTGATCGATGACCTCGATGGTAGAGTCCCAAGTTTTTGGTATCGGCAAATGCGACGAGCTACAAAGCCCCGACAGCAGCGCCAAAAAATGCCACGAGCGCCAACGATAAAAGCCAATCTGCAGCTTTTTGTTTGCGCACACGACATCCGGACAGGCTGGGCTGCAGCTCGGTTACCGTCGTATGCTCGGTTATCTGGACAGGACGCCCATGAGCCATCTCGTGCGCATCTGTCTTTTTGAATCAATCCGTTGTCCGGCATTTGGACACCTCCCTCATTCCGGCCTGCATTGCGGATGAGTATACCCACCCATCGAAAAACCGAACGGGGGGCGTTAAGAAGCTCCAAGACTGTCCCCAACGACTAGTCGTTTAAGAACGTCCCCAATGACTGTCTCGGGATGAGTTGCGGTGGAATAGGGTTTGTTTTTGTGCCCGCCGGCCCCTATTCAGTCCCTATTTCACCGCAACTTGGAGGAGGACAGAAAAGCCCTGCCGCCGCGGTAGCGGCAGAGCTTTTGGAAGGGGACGGTTTGTGAGGGCTCGTTAGGCGAGCTTGGCCTCGAGCTCGGCGATGCGCTTGTAGGGCATCGATGGTAAAAAGCGGGCCTGCTTCTCCAGGATCATAGTGGTCATGAGAGTGTGTCCTGAGCGTGAGCCATGATGAAGGTCATCTCCATCTCGCCACCGCCGGCCTCCTGCGAAAGCAGCTTGGTCTGCGTGTCGTGGGCGCCGATAAGTGCATCGCTGGCATCCTTGTGCAGCTGCTCGGCCTTCTCAAAGTCACCCTCGCGAGCAGCATCGAGCGCTGCAAGCAGATCGGTCTGGGCGTCACCTGCGTAGCGACAATCTCGAATCAACCATCGAGTTTCTTCTTTGGTTGCCATGTTGCGTTCCTTTCACATATGAACCAATGGAGAGCATCGCGTCGGGCATACGCGCTGCGTTGTGTATGACAGAAACAATAACATTCAAACAAAAAAGAACAGCACAAAACGTAATTTCGAGCTATGAACGGTTGCTTTTTCGTCCGTGAACGGTTTTTAAACCAATCTGAACAATATCGAACACAATTAGCGGCAACCCAAACAGATCCGCGCCCTAGCGTACATCGCGCACCGTATCGCCCTCGACGAGCACGCCCGAAACAGCATGTGCTCCACACCGGGTTCAACGCCCTCGGCGCCGGCAATCTTGTCGACCGCCCATGCCGACGCGCTTGTTGTCAAAGCGCACCGTGGTCGGCGACGGTCGGGCACGATATCGCCCAGACTATCGTCAACACCCGCCACGCTCACGTCCGGGGCACGCACTTCCCGCGCGACTCGAGCCCACGGATACAGCCATATGCCATGGCATCGTTGGAGAGCATAAATGGCCGTGCAGGTCGGATCATCCGCAAGCACCTGGCCTGCGGCATATCCAGCTCTGTGCCGTCCAGTCGCCGCGCACGAGTGCGGTGGCTCAATGCCATGCGCGCGCAATGTCTCGCGCCAGCCTTCCTCACGCCGCATGCCCGAAAGCGAGCGCTCAGGACACGAGATAAAGTGCACGGTTTTGTGCCCCCGCCCCAGCAAGTACTCGACCACCTGGCGCGAACAATCGAACTGGTCGTTATCGACCGTAGAACAGAGCGGGTGCTCCAACATCGTAACGAGCACCGTCTGCATGCCGGAGCGGCTCGAAGGTGCCAAAGTCCGCCGGCATGCGGTTCATGATCACAACCATACCGTCCACCGGCAGTGCGCTCATACGCGACGATGCGCTCTCGAGGGGATACGGATGCCCGTCTACTTTAGTGAGGGTGATGGCATAGCCGTGCTTATCGGCCGCGGCGGCAAAGCCCTCCATACGGTCGAGATTGCCGGTGCCGGTAATGTTGAACATGGCGACGCCGACGGTCTTAAACTAGCCACGGCGCAGCGATCGACCGGCGAAATTGGGGCGATACCCAGCTCGCGCATGGCGGCACGCACGCGCTCACTTGGTCTCGGGGCGCACGCTGGGCGAATCGTGCACCGTACGCGAAACTGTCTGCTCCGAGACGCCCGCGAGACGCGCCACATCCTTAACGGAAACCGATTTTTTAACAGCGGCCATAGGTCGATCTTTCTATGTCGACGATGCCATTGGCGGCACCCTACGCAGTCATATTTTAACGCCTCCAAGTATATCCAACGCCTCCCCCGCAATACGCTCACCACCCAAAACCTTCCGTTCACCGACAATCCTGCTTCCCCGAACGGCTTTTGTCGCACAAATGTTAACGTTGCCATTGTGCAAACACAGAGCCACCGGGCGGCTCAAACGTTTACGCATAGGGAATCGACGGTTCGCAGGCACAGGAACCACCGGTTCGCGTCTTTTTTTGTCGCAAAATGGCAACGTCAACATTTTGGCAACCGAACGCCAAAAGCTACCATCGTTGTTAACCCACCGACTCTTAGGAGCATTGCATGGAGCAACTTATCGCCATCATCGAAAAGGCCAGCCAGCCCTTTTCAACGCGATCGCCCGCAACAAGTACCTCAAGGCGATTCGCGACGGCTTTATCTCCGTCATCCCCATCATCATCTTCTCGTCCATCTTCTGCCTGGTAGCCTCGGTCCCCAACATCTGGGGTTTCTACTGGCCCGATGACATCAACAACGCCCTGTGGAAGTGTTACAACTACTCCATGGGCATCCTGGCCATCGCCTGCGCCGCCACCACGGCCAAGCACTTCGCCGACGCGCAGAACCGCGACCTGCCCAAGAACAATCAGATCAACTTCATCTCGTGCATGTGCGCGGCCATCATCGGCTTTCTGCTCCTTTCGAGCGACACGATCGCCACGGACGCCGCCAGCGGCTTCAACACCACCTACCTTGGTTCCAAGGGCCTGCTGACCGCCTTCATCGCTGCGTTTGTGACCGGCATCATCTACAAGTTCTTCATTAAGCGCAACATCACCGTCAAGATGCCCGAGCAGGTTCCGCCCAACATCTCGCAGACCTTTAAGGACATCATCCCCTTCTCCGTCTGCATCACCGTCTTTTGGGTCTTTGACATTGTCTTCCGCGCCGCCTTTTTGGCTTCTTGCTTTGCCGGGCGTCATCCGGTGTTCCAGCCCCTGTTCACCGCTGCCGACGGCTACATCGGCCTTGCTGTGATCTACGGCGCCATGAGCCTCTTCTGGTTCGTGGGCGTCCACGGCCCCTCGATCGTCGAGCCCGCCATCGCCGCCGCCCTCGTTGCCAACATGACCGACAACCTGGCTGCGTTCCAGGCCGGTCAGCACGCTTCCGCTGTCCTGACCCAGGGTGCCCAGTACTTCGTCGTCTGCATGGGCGGCACCGGCGCCACGCTTGTCCTGGTCTTTATGTTCTGCTTCCTGGCCAAGTCTCAGGAGATGCGCGCCGTCGGTAAGGCCGCCATCGTCCCCGTGTGCTTTGCCGTCAACGAGCCGCTGCTGTTCGCCGCGCCCATCGTGCTCAACCCCGTCTTCTTTGTCCCGTTTGTCTTTGCCCCGATCGCCAACATCTGGATCCTCAAGATCTTTATCGACTTCTTGGGCATGAACGGCTTTATGTACACCCTGCCCTGGACCGTCCCCGGCCCCATCGGCACCATCATGGGCCTGGGCTTCCAGCCGCTCGCCTTTGTGATGCTCGCCCTTATCCTGGTCGTCGACTTTGCCCTGTACTACCCGTTCTTCCGTGCCTATGACGCCCAGAAGTGCACCGAGGAGGCCGAGATCTCCCAGGAGGAGCTCGCCGCCAAGAACGCTGAGAAGGCCGCCAAGCTCAACGACGCCTTCCAGGGCAAGGCCGATGCCAGGAGAGCGTTGCCGCCGGCGCTGCTGCCGAGGCCGTGAAGGCCGACTCCCCCGCCGCTTCTGCAGCGCCCGCTGCCGAGGCTGCGACCGCCAGCGACCTCAACGGCAAGCGCGTGCTCGTACTCTGCCAGGGCGGCGGTACCTCGGGCCTGCTCGCCAACGCGCTGGCCAAAGGCTGCCAGGAGCGCGGCATCAATCTTGAAACCGCTGCCGAGGCCCATATGGCAACCACGTGGACATGCTCCCCGACTTCGACCTAGTCGTCCTGGCCCCGCAGGCTGCGCAGCTACCTGGCCGACCTGCAAAAGGACTGCGAGCGCGTGGGCAACAAGTGCGTCGCCTGCCGTGGCAAAGCAATACATCGAGCTCTCCCAGAACGGCGATAAGTCTCTCGCCTTCGTCTCCGAGCAGCTCTCGAAGTAAGTAACGCTCAGGGCCAGCCGACCATCCAAGACCGGCTGGCCCTTCGATTTAGACGATTGGATCATCATGTCCGTTAACCCTGCTAGCGTCACCAACCCGCCCGCGCAGTTTCCCGAGGACTTTGTCTTTGGCGGCGCCACTGCTGCCTACCGGTAGAGGGGCGAGACCCGCACTCACGGTAAGGGCAAAGGTTGCTGGGACGACTTCCTGGAGGCCCAGGGGCGCTTCTCCCCGATCCCGCTTCGGACTTCTACAACCAGTACCCCGTCGATCTGGAGCTGTGCGAGGAGTTTGGCATCAACGGCATTCGCCTCTCCATCGCCTGGAGCCGCATCTTCCCCAACGGTATCGGTGAGATTAACCCCGAGGGTGTCCAGTTCTACCACGATCTTTTCGCCGAGTGCCACAAGCACCACGTTGAGCCGTTTGTCACGCTGCATCACTTTGACACGCCGCTGCCCCTCTTTGAGAAGGGCGACTTCCTCAACCGCGAGACCATCGATGCCTTTGTGGACTTTGCCACCTTCTGCTTTAAGGAGTACGCCGACCAGGTGACCTACTGGTTCACCTTTAACGAGATCTGGGCCGACGCCTCCAACACCTACATCGAGGGTCACCTTCCCCGGTGGCGTCAAGGCGCATCTTGCCGAGGCCTTCCAGTGCGAGCACAACATGATGCTCGCCCACGCCAAGGCAGTACTGGCCTTCCACAACGGCGGTTTTAAGGGCAAGATCGGCGTCATCCAGTCGCTGGAGTTTAAGTACCCGCTCAACGAGAACGACCCCGCCGATATCAAGGCCGCCAACAACGAGCACGTGCTGCAAAACCAGTTCTTGCTCGACGCCACCTTCCGCGGCGACTACGCGCCCGACACCCTCGAGTGCGCCAACCGCCTGGCCGCCGTCTCGGGTGGCACCATCGAGATCCCTAGACGAGGATCTGGAAATCATGCGCGAGGCCGCGCTCTACAACGACTACCACGGGCGTTAACAACTACCAGTGCCGTTTTTGAAGGCTTACGATGGCGAGAACGACCTGCACCACAACGGTACGGGCGAGAAGGGCACCGGCCGCTGGCGCGTTAAGGGCATTGGCGAGCATGTGAACAAGCCTGGCATCCCCACCACCGACTGGGACTGGATCATCTATCCCGAGGGCCTGTTCGATCTGCTCGTCTACATTAAGCAGCGCTACCCCAACTACAAGCAGATCTTCATCACCGAGAACGGCATGGGCTACAAAGACCCCTACAAGGACGGTTTTGTGGACGACCAGCCGCGCATCGACTACATCGAGCAGCACCTGCGCTGGTTGCTCAAGGCCATGGAGGTGGGCGTCAACGTGGGCGGCTACTTCCTGTGGAGCCTGCAGGATCAGTTCTCCTGGACCAACGGCTACAACAAGCGCTACGGTTTCTTCTACGTTGACTTTGAAACCCAGAAGCGAACGCCCAAGGCAAGCGCATACTGGTATAAGCACGTGGCGCAGACCCGTCGTCTGGACTAGCGGCTGGCGGGGTTGCCCGCGCACATAACCTGTCCCCATTTCTCAGCCGGGGGCGGCACGTCACACGGCGCGCCGCCCCCGGCGTTTTTAGGCGGTTCGGGGACCGCTTGTCTCAATCTGTAACATCTAGCCGAGTTTTGGGGTTCCACCTGTTACAGATTTAGACGAACAGGCCGAGCACGTCTACGCCCGCAGGTCCTTCACGCTCGAACGCTCGACCAGCACGCCCGAGACGAGCGTACGGCTTCTGGAGCTCGGGGCTTCCAGACCTGCGACGACCTCGTTAAGCGCACGGATGCCCAGTTCGCGGTGGCGAAACTTCACCGACGTCAGAATCGAGTTGGGAATCGTCTTGTAGAGCTCATCGTCGAAGCCGATCACGGACACGTCGTCGGGCACATTGAGCCCTTTGTCACGTAGAGCCATCATCACGCCGTTTGCCATGCAGTCGTTAGCAGCGAGGACCGCCGTGCAATCGGGCTTATCGGCAAGCACAAGGCCCGCGGCATAGCCACTATCCGCATTCCAATCGCCTTGCAGAGGCTCGGGCGGCTCAATGCCACGTGCCTCGAGTGCCGCTCGCCAACCTTTCATACGGCACTGGCTCGACAGCGACTCTTCCTTACCAGAGACGAAGTACACGTTCTTGTGCCCGCGATTCAAGAAGTACTCGCACGCCATACGAGCGCCGCCCTCTTGGTCGTCACTGACGGTAGAGCAGGTAGGATGTTCCATCGGTGTGATAATCACCGTCTTGAGGTCTTTCGGCGCCTCAAAGGTATCAAAGTCATCGACCATCTGGCGCAGGTTGAAAATCATGCCGTCGACGGGGGAGCTGCGACATCCTACGCGCCGCTTCGGCAAGGGTCATCTTCTCCCCCGCCCGCTTTTTGATCATCGTAAGAGCAAAGCCTCGCTCTTCGGCGGCATCGGCGATACCGTCGATCATGTCCACGGCACCGCCCGACAAGTGGAACAGCACGACGCCGATGCACCCGTAACGGCCCAACTTGAGCGAACGCGCGGCAAAGTTGGTTCGAAACCCGAGCGCCTCCATTGCGGAATGAACCTTATCGCGTGTCGACTCTCGCACGCTATCGGGCTCGTTGATCACACGCGAAACCGTCTTGAGAGAAACACCCGCAGCAATCGCCACATCGTTCATTGAGACATTTTTCTTGTCCATCGTTGCCACTACTTCTCCAGTCGGTTTTGCATCGCTTGTTTTTTGCGTTCTAGCATACACTACCTGCTCGACTGACAAATCAACCGTTTACCGGACAATATCGACCGCTCACCCGTATATCCTTGTTGCTCTTCCAACAATGTCTTACGTTGTCATTAACGAAATGACAACGTTGTCATTCGCAATGCCTTCCTTAAGCAGGAAGGTTTCCGGGCAGTCCTGACCATCCATCGACGACCAGTTCCATCCACATGCATCGCGCATCAAGTAGCAAAGGAGCTCTATGGACGCCATCGTAAAGATGCTCGAAAAGTATCAACCGTTCTTTGAGAAGATCTCGAGGAACGTCTACCTCCAGGCCATTGGACGGATTCGCTTGGGTGTATGCCCATCGTCCTCACCTCTTCGATCTTCCTGCTCATTGCCACGCTTCCCGGTGTAGTCGGCGTCACGCTGCCCCAGCCGCTCATCGACTGGTGCAACAAGCTGTACAACTTCACCATGGGCGTCATGGGCATCATGGTTGCCGGCACCACCGCCAAGAACTTTACGGCTTCCATGAACCGTCGCATGCCCGCCGGCAAAGTGCTCAACGACGGCTCCACCATGGTGGCCGCCCAGTGCAGCATGCTTTTGCTCGCCGTTACGCAGTTCACCACCAAGCTCAACGGCTCCGAACTTTCTGTCTTCGATTGCACCAGCATGGGCACGCGTGGTCTGTTCTCGGCCTATATCGCCGCGTTCATTACCGTGTGGGTCTATAAGTTCTGTGTCTCGCGCGATCTGACCATTAAGCTGCCCAAGGAGGTCCCGGGCGCCATCGCTCAGAACTTCCGCGACATTATCCCCTTTGGCGGAGCCGTCATCATCTGCGGCATCATCGATGTCGTCGTGCGCAACATCATGGGCGTTCCGTTCTCCGAGCTGCTTATCAAACTGCTCTCCCCGCTCTTTACCGCTGCAGAAACCTATCCTGGCCTTATCCTTATCCAGGCAGCCACCGCGTTCTTCTGGTTCATCGGAGTCCACGGCCCCTCGATCGTCCAGCCGGGCATCGACCCCATCCGTCTTGCCAACCAGGCCGAGAATCTGCAGGTTCTGCTGGCAGGCGGCCACCCCGCCCACTCCCTCACCTTTAACATGTCGCTCGTGGGTGAGTTCGGCGGCACCGGCGCCACGTTCATCGTGCCGCTTCTGCTGATTCTCTTCATGAAGTCCAAGCAGCTCAAAGCCGTCGGTAAGGCCTCGATTGTTCCTGTTGCCTTCGCCGTCAACGAACCGCTGCTCTTTGGCGCGCCGATGATCCTTAACCCCTACATGCTCATCCCGCTTTGTTGCCGCCGGCTGCGTCAACGTAAGTGTTGCCAAGTTCTTTATCGATAACGTGGGCATGAACGGCTTCTCCTTCGTGGTGCCTTGGGCCACCCCTGCCCCCATCGGCATTTTCATCACCACGAACTTCCAGCTTATCGCCCTGGTGTTTGTCGCGATCATCATCTTGCTGGACGCCATCATCTACCTGCCGTTCTTGAAGGCATACGATAAGCTGCTCTGCGACCAGGAGGCCGAGCGCGCCGCCGAGGTGGGTCTCGAGTCCGATGGCGCTGCCACCATCGCCGCCAACGCCTCTGCGCCCGCTGTCGAGCAGGCCACCGCTGCCGTCGAGCCGACCGCCGCTGCCGCTGACAGCAAGCCTGTCGCCGATCAGCCCGAGCCCGCTGCCGATGCATCCGCTAAGAAGGATGTCGACGGTCTGAAGGTCCTCGTCATGTGCGCCGGCGCCGGCACCTCTGCCCTGCTTGCAAACGCCATCAAGGAAGGTGCCGCGCAGACCGGAGAGAACATCGCTTCCTCCGCAGGCGCCTATGGCCAGCACACTGCCATCATGGATCAGTACGACGTTATCGTGCTTGCCCCGCAGGTTCGTAGCTACTACAACGACATGAAGGCCGACACTGATCGCCTGGGCATTAAGCTGCTCGCCCCGCGCGGCAAGGAATATATCGACCTTACCCGCGACCCCGCCGGCGCCATCAAGTGGCTCCGCGAGAACCTCGACTAGTTCCTCCCTCTGTTGGTGCTCGGATCCCCAGTTCGGGCACCTCTCCCCTTTTCGTATCCCACAGAAAGGATGACTCATGACCAACCCCATGCAGTTCCCCGACGGCTTTGTGTTTGGCGGCGCCACCGCCGCTTACCAGGTTGAGGGCGAGACCCGCACGCACGGCAAGGGCAAAGTGCCCTGGGACGATTTCCTGGCTGCTCAGGGTCGCTTCTCCCCCGATCCCGCAAGCGATTTCTACAACAAGTACCCGGTCGATATCGACCTGTGCCAGCGCTTCGGCATCAACGGTATCCGTGTCTCCATCGCTTGGAGCCGTATCTTCCCCAGCGGCACTGGCGAGATCAACCCCGAGGGTGTTGCCTTCTATCACGAGCTTTTCGCCACCTGCAACAAAGCTGGCGTTATCCCCTATGTCACGCTCGATCACTTCGATACGCCCGAGGTCTTCTACCAGAACGGCGGCGAGGGCTTCCTGACGCGCACGACGATCGATGCCTTTGTCGAGTACGCCAAGTTCTGCTTTGCCGAGTTCACCGAGGTCAAGCACTGGTTCACGTTTAACGAGATTCCCGCAACCGCCGAGGGCAGCTTTATCGTCGGCAACTGGCCGCACGGCGAGAAGTATCGCCTGGACAAGGCCTTCCAGCTCATGCACAACATGATGGTGGCCCACGCCAAGGCTGTCGTCGCCTTCCATGAGGGCGGCTTTGAGGGCGAGATCGGCATTGTCCAGAACCTGGAGCCCAAGTATCCCCTCGATCCCAACAGCGCTGCCGACTGCGAGGCAGCTCGCATGGCCGACGTCATCAACAACCGCTGGGTACTCGACGCCACCTTCCGCGGCCACTATGCAGCCGACACCATGGAAGCCGCAACCAAGCTGGCCCATATCGCCGGCGGCGAGCTTGACGTCCGCGACGAGGACATCGCCGCGCTGACCGCCGCGCTCCCCTACAACGATTGCCTGGGCGTCAACACCTACAAGTGCCAGTTCCTGCGTGCCGCCGAAGGCGAAAACGACATCAACCACAATGGCACCGGCGACAAGGGCTCCTCGCGCTGGTTCCTCAAGGGCGTGGGCGAGTCATGCGTGCGCGAAGGCGTACCCACCACCGATTGGGACTGGATTATCTATCCCGAGGGTCTCTACGACCTGCTGCTCCGCATTAAGAACGATTACCCCAACTACAAGAAGATCTACATCACCGAGAACGGCATGGGCTATAAGGACGACTTCGAGGATGGCTTTATCGACGACGCCCCTCGCATCGACTATATGCGCCAGCATCTCGCGTGGATCCTCAAGGCAATTGACGGCGGCGTGAACGTCGACGGTTACTTTGTGTGGTCGTTGCAGGATCAGTTCTCCTGGACCAACGGCTACAACAAGCGCTACGGCCTGTTCTACATCGACTTTGAGACCCAGAAGCGCTATCCCAAGGCGAGCGCGTACTGGTACAAGAACGTCGCAGAGACCGGCCTGCTCATGGCCTAGTTTCCGCCGCATACCCCCTGTCGGCCGCATACGAATCCCTCCACGGGTTCGCATGCGGCCTTTTGTTTTGGTTCGGCCCGAGCTGGCCGTTTGTCTCAATCTGTAACATCTAGCAGGGATTTTCGGCCCTAGCCGTTACAGATTGAGACGAACGCGCAGGCCGGTCCGAATAATCTAAATCTGTAACACCTAGCCCACTTTTTGACCATCTACCTGTTACAGATCGAGACAAACGCACAGGTCAATCCGCTCAATCTCGATCTGTAACATCTAGCCGAGCTTTTCGGTCCCAGTTGTTACAGATTGAGACAAACGGAATCGGCCAGGCAGAAAAATCTAAATCTGTAACATCTAACGAGCATTTGATCGCCTAGTTGTTACAGATCGAGACAATCAGATGGTCAAATCCTCACTTTCCAGGCAGCTACGAAGCGCTCCTCTTTCTTAATTATTATCGGCATCACGAACACACTTCGGTATCTTTTAATGCCAAAATGATACCGAAAGCGTGTTCGAGAATACGATAATTCCATGCGTTAGCCCAATCAAGCCCCAGGCTTACAAACTCCGTTATTGTTCAGAATGCCAATGCATTCGCGTTTGCGCGTCATTTCGCGTCACTTTGACGCGCATAATGACACGCAAATTTTTTCGTGTCATAATTTTGACGCGTAAAATGACGTGTAAAATTTTTACGTGTTATTTTTCACGTCAAATTGAAGCGAAACGGACATCACAATGCAAGAATCCAAAGATCTTGAATTCAAGGAATGCGTCACCAATTCGTTCCTTAAAACCGTCTCCGCTTATGCAAATGGCACGGGAGGACGCGTTCTATTTGGAATTAACGACGACGGAGAAGCCGTTGGCCTCGATGACCCCAAGCAGACCTGCCTGGATATCGAAAACAAGATTAACGATTCGATCATCCCCCAGCCCGATTACTCCCTAAAGATCGACGAGCCCGATGCAACCGTGGAGCTTACGGTCTTTCCCGGCAGATCGAAGCCTTACCTATACCGCTCGAAGGCATACAAGCGCAATGACACCGCGACCATTCCAGTTGATACCCTACAGGCGCTTTCGCGTCTTGTACTCGAGGGTCAAAACCTCTCCTTTGAGCATCTCCCGGCAAACAAACAAGATTTATCTTTCACCATTTTAGAGAATCGTCTAACAGCAAAACTTTCGCTTCAGTCATTCACAACCGATACTCTCAAAACCCTTGGCCTGCTTGATGAAACCGGAACCTACAACAACGCGGCAGAACTGCTCGCGGACGAGAATGGCTTCCCGGGTATCGACATCGCAGTGTTTGGTGAAACTATCAACCTCATTAAGCAGCGCAAGACTCTTGAACATGCATCCGTTCTAGCGGAAATTGACGGAGCCCTTGAGCTTTTCGAAGCCCAGTACTGCTACGAAGAGATCCAGGGGATGGAGCGGATCCGCAAGGAGCTCATTCCGCTCGAAGCATTCCGCGAGGCCATTACCAATGCAGTCGTTCATAGGACTTGGGATGCGCCCGCACACATCCGCATCTCGATGTTCGACGACCGTGTGGAAGTCGCTTTCGCCCGGCGGCTTGCCGGCAAGCATGACCGTCGATGAATATCTGTCCGACATGCTATCCGTTAGACGCAATCGTATTCTTGCCGAAGTCTTTTTGCGCCTGGGTCTTATCGAAGCCTTTGGAACGGGCATCATGCGAATTCGCGATACCTATAAGGACAGCGTCAGAAAGCCCCGGTTTCAAGTTTCGGATAACGCCATTGTGGTAACACTTCCCCTACTCATGGATAACCCGGGGCTCAAAGGCGACGAACTTATCGTATTCGGACTGCTGAGCGGAGTACACCCTCAATCGACAAGCGAGCTTGCGGCCAAAGTCACCTTTAGTCGCTCGAAGCTTCTTCGCATCCTCAAAAAACTCGTTGAGACAGGCCTGGCGACAGTTGAAGGCACCGGCAGAGGGCAGAAGTATCGCCTGCTACGCTAGTTAGCAAATGACCTGCGTGTGTTCCTCGATGGCGGCACGATTCTCGGCGGCGATACCCGGTTCGCACACCACGGCATCCAGGCTGTCTAGGCGGCAGAAGGTGTAGAAGTCGCGCCTGCCGATCCTGCTGGAGTCGGCAATCAGATAGCGCGTATCGACCTTGCTAAAGGCGAGCTGCTGGATGCGGCCCTCGTCCATGTTGGACGTGGACACGTCGCCGTCCAGAATACCGTTGGCGCCGATAAACGCCGCATCGATGCCCAGCGCGCGCAGGGTATCCTCGGCCGTGGGCCCCACAAAGGCGGCGGTGCGGCGGCGGTACATGCCGCCCACCAGGCACAGCTCGCAATCCTCGCGCGCCTCGAGCAGGCTAAAGGCCGAAAGCGAATTGGTCACATAGATGGAAGACAGTTTGTCGGTGACTCGGAGAGCGCCAATGCGATCTCACGACGGTTGCGCGCATTGTCTCAATTAGATACTCAATCAAAACCACCCCCTAAAAAGGGGGTGGTTTGCTCTTAGGGTATAACCCTTGGATTTCCGGCACGCGTCTAAAGGCGCCGGCCCTCACGGGGTTCGGGCCGCACTGCAGATTGACCCGTGACGGGCCGGTCAAACCGGCGCTATTTACGCCCCGGCCCCCATCGAAGGGGTCCTCGTACTCCTTGACGCTCAGCCGGTCGATCGCGATGTCGGCCTTCTCCTGCTCCCGGATGTACTTCGCGATGGTGGCCTCGTTCAGGCCGACGGTGGACACGTAGTAGCCCTCGGCCCAGAACTTCCTGTTGCCGAACTTGTACTTCATGTTCGCGTGCTTGTCGAATATCATCAGCGAGCTCTTCCCCTTCAGGTAGCCCATCACGCTCGATACGCTGTACTTCGGCGGTATCGCCAGCAGCATGTGGACGTGGTCGGGCATCAGGTGCCCCTCGATGATCTCTATCCCCTTGTACTGGCAGAGCTTCCTGAAGATCTCCCCAAGGTCGGACCTTATTTGGTTGTAGATGACTTTGCGCCTATACTTCGGCGTGAACACGACGTGGTACTTGCACATCCACTTCGTGTGCGACAGGCTGTAGGCCTTCTGGGCCATACGCCACCACCGCCCTCTCGACTCGGATTCCTTGCGGCCTGAACAATCGCAAGTGTCCGGCGAGGGGGCGGCTTTGTAAAGTTGGCCCCCACCCGCATAGCGGGTGGTTTCTGATGCGGCGCTGCGCGCCCCCGCACAGGCTAAAGCCCGTAACGAAATACGGCCCCGCAGCTCAATAAGCTGCGGGCCGTACCATACACCGACGAATCAACGACGAAGTGCATCCACTATTTGGCCAGCTCCTGAACGATCCAGTCAATTGCACCTTCGGGATCGTTGGTAAGGTCGATATACTCCTTGCCCCTTGTGGTGAGCAGTTTAATTCCAAGGCGATCGGTATCGGCCTTCATAGCGTCATAGTACATGCGTGCCTGGGGCGCCAGAACAATCACGTTGTACTGATCCATCGTCTCATAGTGGCTTCCGTACGCACCGGACTGAGAAACCAGATCGATACCCTTAGCAGTGGCACCTTCTTCGCGAAGAGCATTTGCCAAGAGAGTCGAAGTGCCGGCACCCCTGGCAAAGCACAAGCACGCGGATCTGCTCCGCCTTGTCCTTTACCGCCTCGAGAGCTTTTTGCGACATTTTCCTGTGCGGCAATAGCATCTGCATCCGAGGTTCCTGCAGTCTCCTTTGCAGACTCTTCCAAACAAAGCTGATGGTCATACGCCTTGCAGAACGGATAGTAAATCACAAAGTCAACGACCAACAGCACTGCCATCAATACGAGAGAACGCAGATCGAGACCCGTGGTGAGGAATGCACCGATTGGGCCGGGAAGCGCCCACGGCATGGTATACATGGGGGCGTTCATTCCAATGACGTCAATGAAAAATTTACCGATAATGGCGTTGACCATAGGAGCCACTAGGAAGGGCACGAACATATAGGGATTGAGAACAATCGGCATACCGAAGATAACGGGCTCGTTAACTCCAAAAATCACCGGGATAATCGATGCCTTGCCCATGGCTTTAAGCTGCTTGGAGCGCATAAACATGATCAGGATAATAGGAACGATGAACGTGCAACCAGAACCGCCCAGACCGCCGATGAAGCTTGTAAAGTCCTGCGTGAGAGCAATTGACGGGTGTCCACCTGCTTGGAAAACCTCAAGATTGGTAACGGTATTGCCGTAGAGCGCAGCATTGATCGGACTCATGACAACCGAAGCACCGTGGATACCCATAAATTGGAAAAGTGCGACCGCGCCTTCGATAAGCGCCATGCCAGGATAGGTGTCGACCGCGGAGAACAGCGGCGAGATGAGAGCGGATACCAAATTGGCGAACGGCACAGCAAGCAGCTTGCGGCTCGCAAGATCGATAAAAGCGCACGCAAGGATCGAAAACCCAAATGCAAAGATATCGCGAAAACTCTGCGCAATAGAGCCAGGGACCTCTTTGGGAAGCTTGATCGTCACATTATGGCTAATGCACACCTTATAGATATTAACGGTCAAGAATGCGGCTACGAACGCAGCGAGAAAACCCTTGGTTCCCATATAGCCGGTTTCAAAAACAGATGTATCTGCTCCACCAATCGAGACAACATCGTTCGTCACCGATAGTAAAGCATGCCGCACATGGCACAAACCATGCACGAGGTGGGGTTGAGAGATTTACCCGAAGGCATGCGACGGTTCATCGACATGGCAAGTGAGCTCGCCGTGGTGCCGGCCACCATAATGCCAAGAAGTCCCATGGTATATGCATAGATTTTATTGAAGAAATCCAGCACCTCAGACGGAAGCGTGATGCCTACATAGGCAGGGAGCGTCGAAAGAAGAAGGAACAGGCTCGAGAACAGCACAATTGGCATATTCGAGAGAAAGCCATCCTTGATCGCCACCAGATAAATGTTCCTCGAGATTTTGTCGAAGAGGGGCTGGTGTTTTTCAAGGAATTTGACGATAGCGTCCATAACACATCCTTTCATGATTCCCGGGCACACAACGATTTATCCGGACTCAACCGTCGTCGTCCCCGTTTGTATCCACTTATGTAAGTGAATACGTTCTTGTGCGAAATGTAATATCATTTGCGCGATTTATCATAACCAATTCTTTTTCCGCTTTGTCAATATGTCAAGAATTCAAATACTTATTCGGTGAACGGTAGCTGATTACTATAAGGTTTTCCCAGCTAAAGGCTATTTTTTCCGAGCAGTACAATAAGCTTGCAACCGTTCACCGATTGGATATAACATATTGAATATATTGTTGTAACAATATTAGAGACAATGTCACAAGCCTGTCGTTCTAGTCAAAGGAAGTAACAATGCCCAAACGATTACTGAACATGTCCGCATCCGATTTTGCCGCCACGTCACCCATGGATCTAAAGCAGGCAATTCTGGCTTCCGAGGGACGTACCATCATGGCGGAAAACGTACCCTCTTCCCAATTTCTCGGCGGCGTTACTAATGCAGAAATCGAACGTGCCGCAGGTGCCGACCTGCTTCTGTTTAACGCGCTCGATGTGTTCGATCCAGTTATTGCCGGTATTCCAGATGATCTCAATGAAAACCCGGTCACTTGGGTGAAGCGAGCATGCGGAAGGCCCATTGGCGTCAATCTGGAGCCAGTTGATAACGAGGCAGAGATGTCTGAATCCCGAACGGAAATCCCCATGGGTCGTCGCGTCTCTCCCAAGACCTTAGAAAAGGCAAACGAACTCGGATTTGATTTTTATCTGCCTGACGGGCAACCCTGGAACTGGCGTCTCCAACGATGCAATCGCCCATTCGATTAAACTCTCCAAAGAGCATTTCAATGGCCTGGTCATAGCCGGAAAAATGCATGGAGCGGGCGTTGCGGAACCTGTCATGACGCTCGAAATTGCGCGCAAGTTTGTTGACCTCGGCGTCGATATCCTTCTCGTGCCAGCCCCCTACACCGTCCCTTGCTTCCAAGAAGCAGACCTGCGCGCCATCGTAGACTTTGTACGATCCCACAACGTAGGCAAGTCAATTGAAGAGAAGGTTCTCGTCATGGCGGCGAACGGGACGAGTCAAGACTCCTGCGACAGCGAGACCATTAAGAAAATAGGCCTTGCAGCAAAAGCAGCCGGCGCTGACCTCCAACATATCGGGGACTCCATGAACGGTATTTGCCTGCCCCAGAATATCTTCACGCTCGGACAAGCCCTTCGTGGATACAGGCATCAGATCGTCATGCTGAGCCGCTCTGTGATACGTTAAGGTTACCTTGCCCACGTTACATCCCGACTGAGGCAACCATCAGGTATAACCAACATGCAAACTGAGGCTCTAATGCTCGATACACACGAAAAACGGCCACTCTATTTACAGCTCACCGACGCGCTGCTCAAGCAGATCGTCGATGAATATCAAGCAGACGATAAACTTCCAACAGAAATGGAACTCTGCGACGAATACGCCGTAAGCAGAACAACCGTCCGACTTGCCATGAGTGAGCTGGAGCGTCGTGGAAGTATCTATCGAATCCAAGGTAAGGGATCGTTTGTTGCACCGAAACGCGTTAGCGAGCTCAATTCACTTTTAGACTTTGACTTTGCAAGCCACTGCGATGGCGTTGATCCGGATGCCATCACCAAACATTTCGGCGGCCTCACATCAGGTCGTCCAATTTCCGTAATGATGCTCCAACAATTTGGATGTCAAAGTCGCGATGAAATTCAGCGTCTTGAATTGACCTACGAACTTGAAGGCAGCTTCATAGGCGTTGATACGTTCTTCATTTCAAAGTCGCGCGTTCCGAATAACCAGTTAGATTTTCAGGCATTTAGCAGAATCATGGACGACTTGTCCAAGTCTATCCAATCTGTTAGGGAAAGCTATAGAGCACGTCAGCTTAGCGATTCCGAAGCCAGTAATTATGGTGTTGCAAAACTTCCGGTCATCGAACTGACTCATTATGCTTACGACTCCGGAGGCAAACTAATCTCAATTGTCTGCCGCACCGTCTTAACTGGGCGAATCCCTTATCAAAACTTTATTTTCAAGTCCTAATGTTCTTTTTCTTTTGTCTCGATCTGTAACACGTAGCCGAGTTTTTAAGTCCTAACCGTTACAGATCGAGACAAACAAGGTAGACCCCGCCGAATTGTCTCAATCTGTAACACTAAGACCGGTTTTGGACGTCTAGATGTTACAGATTGAGATGAATGCACAGGCCAATATCCCCAATCTAAATCTGTAACAACTAGCTGAATTATTCGGTCCTAGCTGTTACAGATCGAGACAAACGGAATAGGCCGGGTCAAAAATCTCAATCTGCAACATCTGGTTGGTGGTTTCACCCCTACCTGTTACAGGCTGAGACGATTTGATAGTGGAATCCTCATTTGCGCGTCATATCGCGTAGCGCTGACGCGCTGGTTTCCACAATGACAGGAGGTAAAAGTCCTCCCGCATCGCCTGTTGGCAATCCCGTAGCGCTAGCTAGCAGATGACCTGCGTGTGCTCCTCGATGGCGGCGCGGTCCTCGGCGGCGATGCCCGGTTCGCACACCACGGCGTCCAAATTGTCCAGTCGACAGAAGGTGTAGAAGTCGCGCTTGCCAATCTTGCTGGAATCGGCGATCAGATAGCGCGAGTCGGCCTTGCTAAAGGCGAGCTGCTGGATGCGGCCCTCTTCCATGTTAGACGTAGACACGTCGCCGTCCAGAATGCCGTTTGCGCCGATAAAGGCTGCGTCGATCCCCAGTGCGCGCAAGGTGTCCTCGGCCGTGGGGCCCACAAAAGCGGCGGTACGGCGACGGTACATACCGCCCACTAGGCACAGGTCGCAGTCCTCGCGCGCCTCGAGCAGGTTAAACACCGAAAGCGAATTGGTCACGATGCGCAGACGAAATGCCGGCGGCATCGAGGCCATCTGCTCAACCGTGGTGCCCGTACCCAAAAAGATGGTCGAGCCCTCCTCGATGAGCTCCACGGCGCGGCACGCGATCTGCAACTTTTCCTCGGCATGCTTCGTGCGCTTTTCGCTGTGCGAATACTCATGGCGCAACATAGCGTGCGGGCGACTCTGCGCACTGCGGGCTCCGCCGTGCACGCGCTCGATCTCGCCTAGGCTCGCAAGCTCCTCGAGATCGCGGCGGATCGTCATGTCCGAGACACCCAGTGCATCCGAAATCTCCTTGACCGAGACCGTGCCCTGCTCATCGAGCAGCTGGCGAACCTTATCCTGTCGCTCCGCCTTAATCACGATGAATCCTCGCTGTTCCACGCTCACGTCAATTCAAACAATAACGAACAAATTGTATCAGACTCGCGCGCGTCAAAAATGAACGCCCGCACAGCTCCAATCATCACTTTTTTGAGAAAAATACCCCCTGCTTTAGTGGGGTGTAGTGATAATCTCGCCTGTTCGCGCTACAGTTTGTCCGAAATACCTCGATGTTAGGAACCAAATGATCACTTCCGAGCTTTTCGGCACCGCGCCGTGCGGTACCCCCGTTCATCGCTACACCCTCAACGGGCCCGAGATCTGCGTTCGCATTATGGACTATGGCGCCACCGTGCTGGGCATCGACGTGCCCGACATTCCCGGCAACGTGCGCGATGTGGTGCTGGGCTTCGATAAGCTCGAGGATTACTTTGACAACCCCGCCTGCTTTGGCGCGACCATCGGCCCCGTGGCAAACCGCACCGCGGGCGCCACGATCACCATCGCTGGCACGGACTGGCATATGCCAGCCAACGAAGGCGCCAACAACCTGCACAGCGACCTTGAGCATGGTCTGCACAAGCGCGTGTGGGATGTTGAGCTCGACGAGGTCCATAACGCCGTGCGCATGACCACCTCGCTTGAGGACGGTGAGCTGGGCCTGCCCGGCAACCGCACCTTTACGGCCGTGTTTACCGTGACGCGCACCGGCGTCTTTCGTGTCGAGTATGGCTGCGAGAGCGACCGCGCCACCTACGTGTCCATGACCAACCACACGTACTTTAACCTTGCCGGCCATAACGCCGGCATGGACTGCGAGCACTTCTTTGTTGCTAACGCTGCCCACTACCTGCCCATCAACGAGCAGAACATCCCCACCGGCGAGATCGCTCCGGTCGAGGGCACACCGTTTGACTTTCGCGAGCTGCGCCCCGTCGCTCCCGGCATGGAGGCCGACGACCCGCAGATTAAGCAGGCCCGTGGCTACGATCACTGCCTGTGCATCGATGGCTATCAGTACGGCCGCAACCTGCGCCGCGCAATGCACGTCGAGGAGATGTGGACCGGTCGTGAGCTGGACTACTACACCACCGCCCCGGGCGTACAGCTCTACACCGGCAACTGGCTGGACGACGAGCACGCCAAGGACGACGCCAACTATGGCTGGGGTGCCGGCTTTGCCCTCGAGGCAGAGATGTACCCCGACACACCGCACCAGCCGCTGTTCCCGCAGGGCATTGTGGGCCCGGGTCATCCCTACAGCAATGTGATCGAATACCATTTTATGAGGCACTAAGCCTACAGCGCAACATATCGCACAACAGCGCCCGCCGGCACACCGCCGACGGGCGTTTTGCTACCCAGTCATTGGGGACGTTTTTAAATGACTAGTCGGAGGGGATCAGGATTGGAGCTGGGGAGATAGCGGATTTCCAGCTCTATGCCGAGCTTTTGTAGCTCTTTGAAGGCGGCGACATCTGCGTCGTCTACGGCGACTGCGGGCGTTATGGGGCGCTTGCCCTCCCCTGCCTGCATATGGCCGATGCTGATCTTGGTGATCGGCACACCACCCTTAACCAGCGCGAGCGCTTCGGCGGGTGAGGCCACCATGATCAGAATCCATTGACGCGGCGTTGCGGTATGAATGATGTCGACGGTCCTTTGCACCGAGAAAAACCGTGTCCAAACGCCCTCGGGCGCCGCGACCCTCATAGGCGCCCACTTGCGTGAATCCGCCGCAATCTCGTCGTTAACGATCAGGACGAGGTTGGAACCAACCGCCTCATTCCACAGCTCAACGTCTTGCCCGTAAATAAACCGGTCATCGATACGCGTGAGAAGAATCTTGGGTTGAGCCATGGCAGCCCCATTCTGTTTGAGACTCGTAAGAGCGAGACATCACGTCTCCAATATTAGTGCATTTAAAGTGAGAAAAGCCGTCAGAACACTTGCGCGGATGTGCGATGTCCCGTATCATAGACAGCCGTTGACGCCTCAGTTGCGTCACCACATGGCCGCCAGCGTAGCTCAGTTGGTAGAGCACCGCTCTCGTAAAGCGGGGGTCACCGGTTCGAGCCCGGTCGCTGGCTCCATTGCACAAGATAGCCGCCTTCGGGCGGCTTTTTTGTTGCTGATTTCGGGCGCGCTTCCGCCAATCCAAGCACAACGCCGCCGGAAACTCTCCTACTCAACAAAAGCCCCGCCAACCGCAATCCCCAAAGGAACCGCAATCAGCGGGGCCCAAGAGCGCTCCTCCAAGGGATAACGCTCGCAAAACGAACAGCTCAGCCGAGCGGCTCGTTACTCCTCCCAGTAGGCATCTGCAAGCAGCTTAAAGCAGATCTTCTTGACCGGCTGCGCGCCATCGCCCGGGAACTCGAGTGTGGGCATGTGAGGCTCGCCGGCAACAAACAACGCAAACTTGTCGTCGGCAAGATCGCCGGCGATCGAAGCGTCGGAATCGACCAGATCGTAGTCGTCCTTCTCGTCAAACTCCTGGACCAGCGTCAGGCTGCCCGTGGCAACCTTAAAGGCCTCGCGACCCTCAACGTCGATCTGCAGGTCGTGATAGCGCTGATGCGTCTCATAGTGAGCCTCGCCTTCGGGACGCGTCGTGGGAGCCATGACGTTCGCAAAGACCTTGTCGCCCAGAATCGGATGGCTGCCAACCTCGAGCTTCGCCGGATCGTTCTCCTCGAGCCAATCGATCAGCACGTCGAGGCCCTTGAGCATTCCGCGGTATTCCTCGATATCGCCCAGTGCACCGTAAATCATCTAAATCCCCTCTCGGATCGCTTCTTTGGCGGCTACTCGGCAAACGCGTTGCCGACGCTGTTGCCACCCACATACGTCTCGACCAGGCTAAGGTCGGGATTGAACACGACAAACTCGGCGTCGCGCCCCGACATAATGCTACTGCACTTGTCGTCGACATGAGCTAGCAAGCGATGCCGGGGCCGACGCACAAGCTCTTACAGCTCGGTCACGACAACGCCGTTGTAGACCTCGTCCCAACGATCCATGACCAAGTGGCCAGTCATGGGATCCATGGCGTTGAGCTTGCCGCAGGTGTTGGCGGTACGCAGCACCGTCTCGTCGTCTGCGCCGGCAGCAATCGCATGTGCGAAGCCGGCAATGGTCGAATCGCCAGAGCCCGTGGCGTTAACGGCGGGGATATCGGGGGTCTTGGCGCGGAACGCACGGCCGTTATGGAAACCAACGGAGCCGGCAGCACCCATGGACACGACGACCCAGGGGATATCGGAGAAGCGGGCATCAGAGGCGAGCGCGGCGGAGCTCGTCCACATCGTCGGTGGTAAAGCTCGTGCCCAGAAGGCCGTTAATTTCGGTCAGGTTAGGCTTAACCAGCTCAGGCTTGACCTCGGACTTGAGCGCAGCCTCAAGCGAGGCGCCCGAGGTATCGAGCAGCACCTTGGCGCCGGCGTTCTCGGCAATACCCGTGATCTTGGCGTAGTAGTCTGCCTCGACACCGCGGGGCAGCGAACCCGAAATGGTGACGACGTCGGCCTTGCTCGCAAGCTCGGCGAACTTTGCAGTAAAGGCATCGAGCTCCTCGGGGGCAATCGTCGGGCCGCTCTCGAGCAGCTCGGTCTGGTTGCCGGCATGAAGGATATTGAGGCAGATGCGGGTCTCGCCCTTGATGGGCACAAAGTCGTTGTTAATACCGTTGGCGTCCATGAGCTCTTCCATATAGGCGCCCATATGACCACCAAGCAGGCCGGTTGCCACAACGTCGTCGCCCAGCTGGCCCAGGACGCGGGCAACGTTAAGGCCCTTGCCGCCGGCGGTCTTTTCGGGCGTCACACGGTTAACGTCGTCGATAATGAGCTCATCGAGCTGATAGCGCGTATCGACAGACGGGTTCATCGTAACGGTGAGGATCATTTTTAGCTCCTTATCTCGCAGGCTCCTTATGCCTTGCAAAACGAATTGGCTACATGCGACTACAGAATCTCGATTGTGAACGAGCGCACGACGGTCTCTCTTGGGCTTGGCGACAAGGCAGCCGCGCTTATGCTCAAGCACGTCGTCCTCATCGGAGCAGGTCGAAAGGCCGCCCCAGGGCTCAACCGCCACAAAATCGCCCTCGGGCTTGCTCCACACAATGAGGTATGGGAAGCCCTCAAAGCTCAGGCGGACGCCCTTGTCCTCGCCCTTTTTGGAAAGCGTGACCTGACGGCTCTCGAGCACGTCAAAGATGGTCTCCGCAAAATCGAAGAGCTCATGTGACAGAGGCAGCGTCTTTCCCACCATGGGGTTCTTGGAGCGGTTGGTCACGTCAATCAATCCGGTCGAGGGAACGGCGGTGCAGAGCTCCGCAGCCTCGTCTTTCTCAAAACGCAACTCGTAGTCCGTATAGGCCTCGCCCTCATCGAGCGGACACCTAAAGCCGGGATGACCGCCGATAAAGAACGGCATGTCCTCGGTGCCCTCGTTGGTAACCTCATAGGAGACACGCACGGCGGCGTCCTCGAGCGTATAGCGGGCGACAAGCTTAAACGGGTACGGATAATCGCTCAGCAGCGCGGCGTTATCCTCCGAAGCCAGGCACATCGCCAGCTCGTTCTCGCTCTGGCTCAGCAGCTTCCACTCCTGTTTGCGCGCAAACCCCATGGCGGGCGAGCTTTACATGATGCCCGGCAAACGTCATGGCGTTGTTATCGCGCAAGCCTCCGCAAATCGGGAAGCAAATCGGTGCCTGGCCGGACCACACGGCGGGATCGCCCTGCCACAGATACTCGCGACCTCCGGCCTCGATCGAGGTAAACGAACCACCAGCCGTGGACACCTTAATAGAAATCGAATCGTTGGAGAGAGCGTATTCCATTGCCCATCCTTTCGAACAACTGCTTTTTGCTCGCAAGTACCCGTCTCGGCCCTAACCAAAGGACAAACCCGCACGTTCATCGATGCGTCCGGTATCCCAGCCATGTAACGGGGTACCATACAGACATTGATGCAATTACAGCTGAAAGGCCTTCTTATGCGAACCATCATCCTCTACGCCTCGCGCCATCACGGCAATACGAAAAAGCTCGTGGACGCCATCGTCGAGGCGCACCCCGAGATCGATACCCTCGACGTCAAGGCGCTCGGTAAAAACGAGTATCCCAACCTGCACGAATATCATCTGATTGGTGTCGCCACGGGCATCTATTACTCCGAGATCGACAAGGACATGGCACGCGTGCTCACGAACGTGCTGCAGCCGCAGGACAAGGTGTTTGGCCTTATGACCTACGGTGGCAAGAACAAATGGTACGGCAAGGATATCGATGGCATCTGCCGCATGAGGCAGGCCATCTTTATGGGTGTCTACGGCTGCCCCGGCTTTGATACGTGGGGGCCGTTCAAACTCGCCGGCGGTGTCCAAAAGGGACACCCAACCGCTGAGGAAATTAAGGGCGCCGTCGACTTCTTCGACAAGATCGAAGACGAGTATGGCGACATCATCGTCGAAGAGTACGCCAAGCGTGAGAAGCGCCTAGCATACGAGAAGGAGCATCCTGCAGGAGGCCTGGTGGCCGGCGTTAAGCGCACGGCAAAGAAGATCGCTAACAAGCTGTAACTGTGAAGGTGCTTTTGAGCGTTTAACCCATACGGCGGGTCCGAGCAGATTCGGGCCCGCCGTCTTTTTTCTATCGTTACTCGGTAAAGGCGTTGCCGACGCTCTGGCCGCCAACATACGTCTCGACGAGGGTAAGCTCATGGTCGAACACGACAAAGTCGGCGTCGCGACCCGGCATGATGCTGCCGCACTTATCCTCGATGTGCGCGGAGCGTGCCGGCACCTCGGTTGCCATGCGAATGGCGATATCGGCGCTGGCGATGCCCCAGTCGACGATGTTCTTGACGCCCTGGCAAGCAAGCGTGAGCACCGAGCCGGCAATGCTCTTGCCGTCGGCGAGCCAGCACAGGTTGTCCTTCATGATGACATCCATGCCACCACTGGTGTAGCTGCCCTCGGGCATGCCGCCGCAACCCAGACAGTCGGTGATGAGCACCGTGTGCTGCCAGCCCTTTGCCTGTAGCAGCGCCTTGATGGCGGCAGGGTTTACGTGCTTGCCGTCACAGATGATCTCGGCGTAGGTCTCGGGCGTGGACATGGCAGCGCCCACGACACCGGGCTCACGGTGATGCAGCCCGCGCTGGCCGTTATAGGTATGCGTAAAGCAGCTGGCACCTGCGTTGATGGCGGCGATGCACTCATCGTAGGTGGCGTCGGAGTGACCGATGCTGGTCACCACACCCTTCTGGCGTTCAGAGCAGCCGCATAAGCAGCGGCACCGTCGCGCTCGGCCGCCATGGCGCTCTTAACGATGCGACCGCCCGCAGCCTCCTGCCACTGATCGAAGACCTCCTCGGAGGGATCGATAAGATAAGCGGGGTTCTGCGCGCCCACGTGCTTCATGGTAAAGAAGGGGCCCTCCAGGTAGATGCCCTGAATGCGAGCACCGCAGAAGTCGGGGCCGCGGCCCTCGTCCGCCTGAGCGATGGCGGCGCAGGCGTCCTTGATCTGCTCGACGCCATCGGTGAACGTCGTGGGCAGCCAGCTGGTGGTACCGCGACGGGCGAGCTCGGTCGAGCTGATATCGATGCCCTCGGGATCGTTATCGGTAGTTGAGTGGTTGTAGAAGCCATGGATGTGAGTATCGACCATACCCGGTGCGATCCACGATCCCGTGTAGTCCTTAATCTCGCAAGAGGGCTCGTCGGCCTGCCAGGCGCCAAAAACGCCATCCTCGACCATAAGATAGCCGCCCAGTTGCGGGCCTGCCGGCAAGAAGAACTTGTCAGCCTTAATTGCGTACGTGCTCATATGCACTCCTCGCTTCTAAAGCAGTTGACTGTGGTGATGCTTATACCCAGCTCACGTAAAACAAAAAGCGCCCGCCCGCCGTTATGAGCGGACGGGCGCCCTTACAGGGGGACGCGATTAAGCGGTGAAGGGGTGAATCGTCACGCCCTTAACCACGCGGTTGACCGTGCCGGTGGGGCTCGGCGTATCGGGCGTGTTGCCCACGCGCACGGAGTTGAGCAGGCTGATAGCCTGGGCAAACATCACGAACGGCAGGGCAAGGTAACCCTCGGGAAGTGCCTCGTAGCCCTTAAAGGTGAAGGACTCACCCTCATAGACGGTGGCACCTTCCTGCTGAACGGCGATGGTGTGCTGAGCGATCTCGTCGCCACCGATCTCGTTGAGGATGTCGATGTCGTACTGACGGGTGTAGGCGTCGTTGTTGACGAACACGAAGACGAGCGTCTTATCGTCGACGAAGGACTTAGGTCCGTGACGATAGCCCATGGAGGTGTCGTAGGAAGTAGCGACCAGACCGTGAGCGAGCTCGAGGATCTTGAGCTGGCTCTCCTGAGCAAGGCCACCGAAGGAGCCAGAACCCAAGTAGGTCACGCGGTTGAAATCGCCAGCCAGGTAATCGGCGATCTCAGGCTCACGGGAGATGACCTCCTCGCCCATCTTGGCAATCGTCTCGACCCACTCGGCCTTCTGCTCGTCAGAGGCTGTGTCGAAAATAAGGGTGGAGAGCAGGGTCATGCAGGAATAAGAACCGGTCATGGCGAAGCCCTTGTCGTTGGCGCGCGGAATGAGCAGCGTCAGCGCATTGGGATCATCGGCAGACTCGACGGCAAGCTTGCCCTCGGGAGCGCAGGTGATGTTGAGGAACTTGACGTTGTGGACGAGCTCCTTGGCAACGGCAACGGCGGCAAGGCTCTCGGGGCTGTTGCCAGAGCGGGCAAAGGAAACCACGAGCGTGGGATCCTCGGCGCGCAGGAAGTCGCGCGGGGCGCTCACGATGTCGGTCGTGGCGATGGGCTTAAAGTCGTAGAGATCAGTGTTGCCAGCGTGACGCAGGTACGGGGCGCAGGTATCGCCCACGTAGTCGGACGTACCGGCACCGGTGAAGACAACGGACAGACGGCCCTCGCCCATAGCGCGAGCCTCGGCCGAAGGCCTCGATGGTCTCCTTGTTCTCGCGATAGATGTTGAGCGTATCGCGCCAAAGCTCGGGCTGCTGAGCAATCTCGGCCGTGGTGATCTGGGCGCCGAGCTCGGTGAGCTCCTCGACACTCTTCTCGAACATTTCTAATACCTCTCTCTAGAAGTAATCCTCTGACGTGCAATTATACACTTCGGTTGGTTATCTGGTAGTAACCAGTTAAATGCAAAGAATCACCATATGGAAACGATGCGAGCACTAGTTGCTACGCTGGTGGTAGACCTTGTATTTAAACTGATCGGCACGAGCAACCGAGAGTGTGTACTCCACTACCTCGTTTGACTCGTTATACGTAGTCCTGACCAAATCGAGCACAGGCGAGCCCTCGACAATTCCCAAAAGGTGAGCATCGGTGGGACGGGCTATGCTCGCATAGAACTCCCTCTTCGGCCACGCGTATCTTTTGCTGAAAGTCTTGCTCAATCACATCGTAAAGCGGCTTACGCTCTAGCAGTGGTCGCTTTAGGGATAGAAATTGACGAACCGGTAGATAGCTGCGTTCGACCATCATGGGCATGTTGTCGGCAGAACGAAGACGCTTGAGCTTAAAAATGCGATCGCCGATACGCAATCCCATATGCTCGGCCAGATTCTTATCGGCCTCCATCTCGCAAAACTCGAGAATCGTGGTCTCGGGGTCGCGACCCATCGCGCGCATCTGCTCGGTAAAGCTGTAGGACTGCATAAGATTGGTTGCCTTTGCCGAACGGTCGGTAACAAAGGTACCGCGACCGTGCTGCCGAACCACCAGTCCTAAACGCTCCAGTTCCTGCAGAGCCAGGCGTACCGTAGTGCGCGAGAGACCATAGCGCTCCGAAAGTTCGCGCTCGGAAGGAATCATGTCACCGGCGCGATATTCATGGTCAATCTTTTCGGTCAGAATATCGACCAGCTGATCGTACAGCGGTTGCTTACGCGCTCCGATCGCCATCCTATCCTCCCTTTTGCTCGATTTCGGCTAACTACCTAGGGTGTTATGCATTATCTGTCTGCCACACCCGAATCAACAAAAACAAAAAGCCGCGCGCTCTTTCGAGCACGCGGCTTTTAACATACACATGGCTTAAGGGGTCGGGGTGTGAGCCGCGTAGGGACACACCCCTCAAGCTAGAGCCTTACCAGATGCTCGGCCAGAGACCAAGCGGGCCAGCGCCCAGGATGCCCAGGACGAAGAGCAGCAGAATGCCCTTGGTCGGGGTCCAGCTGTGCTTAGCGAACATGTAGTAAAAAGCAGCAGCGTAAGCATAAGCGGGACGAGCTTCGGGACGATGGTGTTGAGGGTGTCGGCAACAGAGAAGTTGACCGGATCCTCGGTAACAGTGCCGTAAGTCACGGACTCCATGCCGTTGCCCAGATCGGTGACGCCGCACTCGACAGCGTTGCCGTCGGCATCGGAAGCGGTGAGGGCGTTGCCGTCCTCATCGGTCATGGCGATGGTACCGGCCTCAGCGGTCTCGGTATCGATGCCCTCCATACCGGTGAAGTTCTCGGCCTCCTTCTCGGAGACGATCACGGTAGTAGCGGAGAGGCCACGGGTGGTACCGTTGGGGATCTGGAGGTTGATCTGGGTGCCACCCATGGTGACGACCGGCAACCGACGACGAAGACGCCCATGATGGAAGCGGCACGCGTGAAGGCCTGCATGTTGGCGGGCAGAGCGTCAATAGCGCTGGTGCCAAGCTTGTAGGACCAGTTCATGAGCCAGAAACGCAGAGCGAACTGGACGACGCGTTGAAGATCACCAGAAGATGATCGGTGCAGCGGCGTTGCCGTTGATGGCCATGTTGGAGGTGATGCCGGCCGTGATAGGCACGAGCGTCAGCCAGAACAGAGCGTCACCGATACCACCGAGCGGGCCCATTGCGGCGACGCGGACGGCGCGGATCGTGGGGATGTCAACCTTGTTCTGCTCGAGCGAAAGCACGATGCCCATAACAAAGGTGACAAGGAACGGGTGGGTGTTGAAGAACTCCAGGTTGTGGCTCATGGAAGCCGCGAGGTCGTTCTTGTTGGTGTGGATCTTCTCCAGACCGGGGATGATGGAGTAGAGCCAGCCAGCGGCCTGCATACGCTCGTAGTTGAACGAGGCCTGCAGGAAGCAGGAGCGCCAAGCCATCTTGTTGAGGGTCTTCTGGTCGAGCTGCGGAGCAGGAGTGAGATCCTCGTAGTGCTCCGGGATCACATACTCATTAGATGCCATCTTCGAAGTCACCTCCGTCAGAAACAGCTGCACCCTTCAGCTCGGTCTGCTGCTGGAAGTCCCAGAAAGCGATGCCGAAGCCGATAAGAGCGAGGATGAGCAGAGCAGGGGTTGCCAGAGAATCGTTGGCAACGGTGATGAGCGCGAGGCCAAAGCCCATGAGGAAGAAGCCCCACATATCGCGGTTCATCATAACCTTGAGCAGGACGGCGAAGCCGACGAAGCGCATCATGCCGCCTGCAGCGGACAGACCGGTCTGCAGCCAAGTCGGGATGGCGGAAGCGATGGTCTGACCAATGGTAGCGCCAGCGATGAAGAACAGGGTGACGACGACAGCGAAGATCAGGCCGAGCAGAGCCATGGCGAAGTAGTTCAGGCGCTCGATGCCCTTGGTGTCCGCGTTATGAGCCATGTTATCGGCCGTGGACATAAGCGGGGACATAAGCGTGAAGACCAGGGTAACGCCGAGCTGACCAAGCAGAGCGAACGGAATGGCAAGGCCGACTGCCGCGTTGGGCTCGAGACCCGTAGCGATAGCGAGAATGGCTGCCATGATGCCGCCAATGACGGCGTTAGGCGGCTGAGCGCCTCCGATCGGCATGTTGCCGATCGTCATGAGCTGATAAGTACCACCCACGAGAAGACCGGTGTTGAGGTCGCCAAGGATAAGACCGATGACGGCGCCGGTGACGATGGGCTGATAGAGAGACTCGAGGAAGTCAAACTGGTCGATTGCCGCGATGAACGTGACGACGAAGACCAGAGCGATCTGGATGATCGAGTATTCCATCTTGCTCCTCCTTTCAAAATGAATGTACGCACTTTGGATATCACGTACAGAACGTCAGGGTTTCACTCCTGACAACGTGGATCACGAGGATTACGAGAAGAGCTTGCTCGTGTCCTCAACAGGCGTGCTCGGAACGCGCCTGATCTCCAACTCCACCCCCAATTCCTGCAGCTCTTTAAACGCAGCGACATCCTCGTCGTTAACTGCGACGGAGGTGGCGACTTGGCGCTTTCCTTCCGACATGTGCATGTTGCCGATGTTTACCTTCTTTATAGGCACACCGCCCTTGACGAGCGTAAGCACGTCTTCCGGTGTTTCGGCCACGATGAAGATCTTCTGGCGCGGGCTCGCCTTGCCAATGACGTCGATGGTCTTCTGCAGAGAGAAGAAACGCGTAGCGACGCCGGCGGGAGCGGCCATCTTCATGAGGTTCTGGCGCATGGTGTTGGACGCCACGTCGTCGTTGGCGACGAGGATGAGGTTGGAGCCCAGGGTGGAGTTCCACTGGGTGGCAACCTGACCATGAACCAGTCGGTTATCGATGCGGGTAAGAAGAATGTTGGGTTCTGCCATGTTGATCAGCTTCCTTTCGTTATTTGCTGACGACAGTTACTTGATCTCCTGAATCGCGTAACGCGAAACGTCTACGACGGCTCCGGATCGGACTTTGATCTGGACCTTCTCGCCTTCGATGCCTTTGACGGTTCCGTAGATACCGCCGGCGAAAAAGAAGACCTCTTGACCCGGCTTGAGCTCGGTGTGCAGCTCCTTGAAGTACTTCTGCTTCTTCTTCATGTTGATTTGCGACCAGATGGTGTAAATCAAGCCCATGATGACAAGCAGGCCTAAAAGGGCGACCGAGGAGCTCAGGACGTTGGCTCCGAAATCGGCCATTAGATGCCGTCCTCGTCGCCGAAGATATCCTCTTCCTCGGAGCCGGCAACGGATGCGACCGTCTGGGCGGTGACGCCCGTCTGGCCAACGGTCACGGCCTGCTCGCCAAGCTCGGCGAGCGTGGCATTGCCGCGGAGGAACAGAAGCTCAATAACCATGGGAAGGTTGGTGCCAGTCAGAACCTCGACGTTGTCGACGTCCTGGGCAATCATCATCGACTGGTTGAACGGGGTGCCACCAAGCAGGTCGGTAAAGACGAGCACGCCATCGCACTCCTCGCGCATGGCGGTAATAGCGGCGCGGAGATCCTCACCGTAGGAAGCAGCCTGGTCGCCCTCAAAAGGAACGACGGTAAAAGCGGGCTGGTCGCCGGCAACCATAGCGATAGCGCTAGCTAGGCCGGGTGCGAACTGTCCATGACCGGTAAGAATAAAGCCAACCATTCAAATTTCCCTTCCGAAGGTGTGTACAATCTGAGTCCGATGATTTTCGGAAGCCAGCGGGCGCTCGCCCTTAAAGCTTCTTAGAAAGCGTTCTTTGAAGACCAGTGGTTTCTAAACTGGTAGTAACCACGTGACGTGTTGTTGTCACTATATCACCCCAGAAGAGGTCGCTTTCGTTGATTCATACGGTAAAACGTTTTTGCACCGCTCACGGTGATAAATCGACCGTTTACCGCTCGTTAACACTTCTACCTGCGGTTTTGAAACCGTTTCGAAATGTTTTGGCAAAAGATCGGATCTTTTCCTGTGTCTAAACAACGCAGGGCGGCTAAAAATAGCGTGTAGAAAAATTGCAGGTCATTGTGAAGATATGTGAATTGGTCTTTTTGACTTAATACCAGTTAGAACCAGTTTTGAGATTATCGGTGAACGGTAGTTTTCGACCGTTCACCGGTTACTTGCAATCGTTTGCAGTTGTTTTCCCAGATGAATTAGGGAACCCGATGAAGCACTTGTGCGATCACAGGAAGTTTTGGCATTTATCCTCATCCCCCGCGCGCCAAACTCCGGCATCCAAAATGAGCTAATAGCTCACGCTAATCGTTTTCAATCATTACTTGCTCAGTATCCGTAATTATTTATCGTTTATCGTTAATTCTGATAAGATACAAGTATCATCCAAAACGCCGATTGGAGGGGTTATGGTCCATCGAAACGCGTCTTTATCGAATGAAACCATCAGCCGCGAACAGGCGGTAGCCAAACTGAGGAAGCTCGCTCGCATCTGCAAATGGGCCACGATCTGCATTACCACCGCGCTCGCTCTGGGGCTCCTCGCAGTCATTGCGATTGACCTTCTACTCATATTGCCTGGCCTCTCCCAAGGGTCGTGCCTCCAATCCGTAGAACTTCAAGCCGGCGAAGGGCCGTGCCTTGCTATCGTCGGCACCGATGCGCAGGCCCCACTTATGCTCGTCGCACACGATGGTCACACTGCCATAGGGAGCCTCTTGATGACATGCCTCGCGCTTACCATCGCGATAAGCGTGCGCAGGCTTTTCTTCAACATTGAAAAGGAAGGCAGGCCCTTTGACCTTGAATGTAACCAGACACTTCGTCGAGTAGGACATTTATTCCTTATCGGCGGCGTTGCCGTGAGGCTTCTTGGCGCCGCAATCACGGGATTGATACTCTCAGGATTTGGCGGCAGCTTTACCGATGCGTTCGTCGGCCAATTATTCGAGCCCTCCATGCTCTTTGCAGGCCTGATTATTTGCCTGATTGCCAGTATCTTCCGCTACGGGTATATCCTGCAAAAACAAGATGACGAGTTGCTCTAGGGGAATCCATGATTATTCTGCGGCTTGACCGCATGCTCGCCGAAACGCAAGATCTCATCCAAAGAGCTTGCGGAACGCGTGGGCATCTCCCAGGTCAATATGTCACGCATTAAGACGGGCAAGGTTTCTGCCATACGTTTTCAACTCTTGACGCGATATGCCGGGCACTCGACTGCCAACCGGGCGATGTACTGGAATATATATCCGACGATGAAGCCGATAGCCTTTTTGGACTTAAAGATGAATAGCCATAATTAAGCCGCCAATCACGCCCTCAACGCAAAAAGTCCGCCAGAACGACTTCCGTACTGGCGGACTTTCTGCTGTCTATCGGCTAGATGCTCGATGAACCGTGCGGCTCTTTACGCAAACAGGCCGTAGATGCTGATGTTGGCCTTGGCGTAGAGGCCGTTAGCATACTCGGTCCACTTGGAGCTGGCGCTCGAAGCCTGCGAGGAATACTGCTGGTAGGCGGTGTAATAGGCGGTCATGGCCTGCTTATAGGTAGCGCTATCGGCCGTAAAGGCATCGTCAGCGAAGGCCTTAGCGTAGGTGCCGTTCTCGTCCTTCCGGTACCCTTCGAGCTATCCCACTCGTCGCCGGCAAGGTTGATGATGTAGTCGGCGTAGTCCTTGCTCGCGGTCTCCTCGTTGCCGTCAGAAGGCTCGGTCGGGGCGGTCGGCATGCTTGCGGAGCTATCGCCCACCTTCTTCTTGTAGAGCTTCTGCAGCGTCGCGGACTGGCGGACGATCTTCTTGGCCTGATCCTTGACACGCCATACTGCGTGGCCATGGTCTTGTAGTCGGAAGTGCCGATGGAATCCTCGGCGTACTTCTTCATCTCCTTGGAAGAGACGGTAATGCCCTCGTCCTCGGCAGCGTCGAGCAGAATCTTGTTGCGCACGTAGGACAGGATGACGTCGGCAGAAGGAGCGGTGTAGTTGCCATCGCTATCCTTGACGGTGTCGAGGCTGTACTGGCTCTCGATGGCCTCGCGCGCGGTGATATCACTCTTCTTGCCGTTGTAGCTATAGCTTGCCACGGTCGAATCGAGCTGGTCCTCGGTCAGGGTCGACGAGCCGACACCCTTGCCGCCAAAGCCGCCATTGCCAATAAAGAAGCCGACCACGGCGGCGATCACGACGGCAACCACAAAGGCGGCAATCATCGTCTTCTTGTGCTTGATGCATGGTCGTCTTCATCGGAACCCAGGATATCGTCGTCCTCATCCTGGGCCTCGGGCATCAGATTCTCGTCAGCGGCATCCGCGGCAATCTGAGCCTCCAGTCGGGCGTCCTCCTCCTCGGCCGTCGTACCGGCAGCAATGTGCTCGGCAGACGTACCGGCGACCAGATCGATCTTCTCCTCCTCGTCACCGTCGGGGCCTTCGCCGCGCTCGATGATCTGGATGCCGTCAATCTCGTCCTTCTCGTCCTTCTTTTGAATCAGACCCATATCGGTTACTCCTTGTTAGGAAACATAGTCTTCAATAGAATACGCCCGGCAGAGCGCCGGGCGTATTGATTCTTAGGTTATACGCAAACACTTAAGTACTATTTAGGCGTTTGCAGTGTGCATGCCTTAGGCCAGGTGCGCAATAACGGCATCGGCAAAGGCCTGCGTGCCCACGGCGCCCTCGACGGAGCCGGTCTGGGCACGACGCACGTCACCGGTAACCTGCTCGCCCTCGTCGAGCGTGGCAGACACCGCAGCGCGGATACGATTGGCCGCATCGTTCTCGCCCAGGTGGTCGAGCATCATCGCAGCGGACAGGATCTCGGCCGTGGGGTTGGCGATATCCTGGCCCGCGATATCGGGCGCGGATCCGTGCGTTGCCTCAAAGATTGCGCAGTCGGCACCGATGTTGGAGCCAGGGGCCATGCCCAGACCGCCCACCAGGCCGGCGCACAGGTCGCTCACGATGTCGCCGTACAGGTTGGGCAGTACCAGGACATCGAAGTCGTTGGGGTTCTGGACCAGGCCCATGCAGGTGGCGTCGACGATCTTGTCGTTGAACTCGATATCGGAATAGTTGGCGGCCACCTCGCGCGCCACGCGCAGGAAAAGGCCGTCGGTCGCCTTCATGATGTTGGCCTTGTGCACGGCCGTCACCTTTTGCGGCCGCAGCGGCGGGCATACTCAAAGGCATACTCCACAATACGGCGGCTCTTGGCGATAGAGATGGGCTTGATCGAGATCGCGGAATCCGCGGCGAAGGCCTTCTGACCCGAGCGCTCGACAAGCTGCGAGAGCTCCTCGACCTCGGCAGCGCCCTCATCGAACTCGATGCCGGCGTAGAGGTCCTCGGTGTTCTCGCGCACGATGACCAGTCGACGTCGCGGAAGCGCGAGCCGTCGCCCGGCTGCGACAGGCAGGGGCGCACGCAGGCGTACAGGTCGAAGTGCTTGCGCAGGGCCACGTTAACGCTGCGGAAACCCGTGCCGACCGGTGTGGTGATGGGACCCTTGATGGCAACCTTGGTCTCGGCGACCGCATCGAGCACGTGCTGGGGCAGCGGCGTGCCAAACTCGTCCATGACGCCGGCACCGGCCTCCTGGACGTTCCAGTTGATCTGGACACCGGTGGCCTCGACCACGCGGCGCATGGCCTGCGTAATCTCGGGACCGATACCGTCACCGGGAATCAGGACTACATCGTGCGCCATAATCTGTTACTCCTCGTTTTCGGCGTCGTCAGATTTTTTAACGCTAGCACGCTTCTTCTTTTTGGAGAGATCAAGGTCAAAGCGTTTAACAAGCATTTCGCAAATCTCGCTCGAACGGGCTTTGAGATAGCTGCCCTTGCCGTTCTCGGCGTCGAACTTAAGGCGCAGCGCGAGCTTCTCGGCGACCTCGGCGTCAATCTCGCCCTGGCCAAACTCGTACAGGCAACCGAGCATGTCGCGATACTCGAGGTCGCCGTGGTAGCACTGGATGGCCTCGTCCAGGATGGGCCAAGCCTCGCGCGAACGCTCGACGCTCGTGGCGCCCCACACGCACAGCAGGCGGAAGGCAGCATAGCGCAGCGTGGAGGAGATCTCGTCGAACAGTGCGGTCTCGGCACCCTCAAAGGCATCGCCCAGCTGCTCGGGGGCAGGTGGTGGCGAGCGCCGTCAGGGCATCGAGGGCCTCCCAGCGGGTCTGAGCCTCGGGGCGGTCAAGTGCCTCGATCAGCGCGGGGCACACAGGGCACGACGCGCTGCGGATCGCGCTCGGCAAGCAGGTGCAGCACGCGGGCGGCAAACTGGCGGATACGGCGCGTGGGGCAGCCGAGCTCCTTGACCAGGCGGTCGACGGCGTTCTCGTTCTCCTCTGCCAGCTGGAGCTGTGCCAGCTCCTCGTCGGTGAGCTGTTCGTCTTTGTTTTCTGCCATAGTTACCTCTTTTTACTATTTCTTGGCGTGCTTGCCAGCACCCTTGCTGTCATCGGTGACCGAGATGAGCTGTCGGTCGGCCGCGCCATTGCGACGCGCACGGCGGCGTTCCTCAGCGTCGCCCGCGTCGGCGGCGGCGCGGTGTGCCTTGTTGACGTTAAAGACCTCGTCGTGCTTGCGCCACGGACCGACGGACTCGCCAAAGCTCATCTTAAGGCCGGCGATAAAGCCGCCGAGCCAGCCGATCGGCGCAAACTGCACGAGCGGGAACAGTGAGAACACCCAAGTCAGCAGGACGACTGCCGCCGCTCCCGCAAAGTTGGCAATCCAGTAGTCGCGCTTGGTGATGACGCGCTTTTCGCACGCCCACTGGCCGCACAAAAAGCCGATGTAGATCGCAAAGAGAAAGAGCACCAGTGCAAGCACCACGAACGTCCAGCTCATGGGCGCTACTCCCCGTGATGGCCGCCGCAGCAGCACTCGTGGCCGTCGTCATGACCGTGGCCGCCGCAACACTCGTGGTCCTCGCCATGGTGGTGACCACAACCGCACTCGTGGTCGTCGCCATGCTCGCCGCAACCGCAGCCTTCCTCGTGAGCACCGTGCTCCTCGGGACGATACTGCGACCAGTCCAGACCGGCGGCGATGGCGTCGGCCTCCTCCTTATAGAGGACCGTGATGGCCTGGGTGCCCAGCTTGGCGCCACCGATGGCGTCGAGCATGTCGTAAAGCGTAAAGGCCACGTCGGCGCCGGGCAGCGCAAGCTCGCGGTCGTCGGCATAGGCGAGCGCCAAGCGCAGGTCCTTAATGAAGTGCTCGACCATAAAGCCGGGCTTGTAATCGCCGTCGAGCGCCTTGGGCGCCAGGCTCTCCATGGCGCCGGACTTGCCGGTGCCGCCCAGGATCATCTGGCGGGTCTTCTCCAGGTCAAGACCGCTCAGCTCGGCAAATGCCATGGCGTCTGCCATGCCGACCATGCAGGCGCCCAGCGACACCTGGTTGGCGAGTTTGGCAGCCTGGCCCTTGCCGGCGCCGTCGAAGCAGCAGATGGTTGCCGCAAAGGTGGAAAGGATATCGCGGACCGGGGCAATGTCGTTCTCGGTAGCGCCCACGATAGCCGTAAGCGTGCCGGCGATAGCACCCGACTCGCCGCCGGTGACGGGGCAGTCAAACGCCATGCGGCCGGAAACCTGGGCGGCCTCGGCAATGTCGCGCGCCAGCTCGGGCGAGCTCGTGGTGAGGTCGATCAGGACCGCGCCGGGCTTGGTGCACGCGAGCAGGCCGTCGCCCGCCAGGTAGAGCTCCTCGACCTCGGAGGGATAGCCCACCATGGTAAAGACGACGTCGGCGTTCGCCGCGGCATCTGCCGGCGTATCGGCCCAGACGGCACCGCGCTCAACGAGCGCTGCAGCCTTGGACTTGGTGCGGTTGTTGACCGTGACGGGATAGCCAGCGTCCAGAATGTGGCCGGCGATGGGGGCACCCATAATTCCGGTGCCAATGAATGCGACGGAGAGCTTGTTTGCCATGAAACCTTTCCTTTTGGGTTGGGTGTTGTTACCAGGTTGAATACTCGGTGCCAGCGTTTGGGCTGTGAGTCGAGGGCGATTACGGACGCAGCGCTTGCCTACTGACCGCGCACGCGGCGGGCGATACGGTCGGAAAGCGACGCCTTGTCGGCGCGGTTCTTACCCCAAAACGCGCAGCCCACCATGCCGGGGCCCACGTGCGAGCCGATGGTGGGACCCACGGAGCCGCGAATGATCGTGACGTCGGCGCAACCCTCCTCCTTGCGGATGGCGGCTTCGAGCCAGTCACCATCCTTTTCGGCATCGGCCGTCATGATGGCGATGGGCATGGTGCGATCGGGCACGTAGTTCTCGCGGAACGACTTGAGGATGGACTTGAGCGCCTTCTTGCGGCCGCGGTTGACGCCGATCAGCGACAGCGAGCCGGCCAGGTCGTAGGAGAGCTCGGGCTTGACGTCGAGCTTTGCCGTGAGCTGCGCCGCCGCGGGAGGAATGCGGCCGCCGGCAGCCAGTGCGTCGAAGCTCTCGAGCGTAAAGTAGCCGTGCACGTAGGTCTTTGCCTCGTTTGCCCAATCGACCAGCTGCTTGGCGGTCAGTCCCGCCGAACGCTGGCGCACGGCCTCGAGCGCCAAGAGCGCACCGGTCGCGCAGGGCAGAGCGTTGTCGACCACGTAGAGCTCAAAGTTGGGATACTCGGCGCGCACGACATCTGCCGCCTGGCACGCGGAGTTGTAGCTCGACGACAGCGCCGAGGTAAAGCACAGGTAGACCGTGGGCGTGCCCTCTTTGGCGCACTCGGTAAAGAACTCGATATAGCGACCGAGCGACACGGCCGAGGTGGACACGCGGGCGCCGGCGCGCATGCGGTCGTAGAACTCCTTAGGGCTCATGCTCGACCAGATGTCGTCCGTGCGCTCCTCGCCATCGATAATGAAGGGGAAACCCAGGATATCGACATCGAGGTTCGCGGCGACCTCGGGGCTAAAGTCGCAGCAGGTATCGACGACGATGCGGCAACGGTTCGAATGACCGGCGGATGCGGCCTTGTCCATCAAAGCGACTCCTTACGTAAAAAGGCGGCCACCCGCATGGGATGGCCGCCAACCGTTAACTCATGCAAGTTAACGTATTTTACTCGTCAAGTGTTTCGATGCGGGGCTTGATGATGCCATATCCACCATTCTTACGGTGATACACCACATTGATGAGACCGGTCGTCGCGTTCTCGAACACGTAGAAGTCGTGGCCCAGCAAATCGGTCTGCACCAGCGCCTGCTCCTCAGTCATCGGGGTGACATCGATGACCTTCTCGCGGACGAGCAGGTCGTCGTCCTCCTCGGGCAGCAGCAGGTCGGCCAGATCCTCGACGCGCTCGACCGGCGCGACATCCGCGGCACTGGCACCACCCTGGCGGTTGTCCACGACCTTGGTCTTGAACTTGCGCAGCTGGCGGGTGACCTTATCGGCGGAGAGGTCGATGGCAGCATACATATCTGCGCCGTGCTCGGCAACGCGAATCACCGAACCGCGGGCACGAACCGTAACCTCGACGATTGCCGGGTTGGGGTTCGAGGGGTTCTTCTCATAGCGAAGTACAACGTCGACCGTCATGGGCTCGATATCGAAAACCTTGAGCGCCTCGCCGATCTTCTCATCCACATGCGCACGCAGAGCATCGGTTACCGTCGTCTTGCGTCCAGAAACCTTGATATCCATACGTGGCTCCAATCTGCCTCGGGGACTTACTGTACTGGCTATGTACCCATTGCCGTGCATTTAATCACGCGATTTCCCAAAGACCCGAATAACGACTGCTTGATACCGCATACCGAAGTCTCGCACTTTTCCGTGGCAAAGTGCGCTATAGGAAGGCGTCGACGGAGTTAATTTTTCTCCCGAAAATTAGCTTTGACCTGCTAGTTTTACCAAAATAGAAAAGCCGGGCTCCCCTATTTGGGAGACCCGGCCATGCGTGTTGAAACCGTGAAGAAGCGCCTTGTTCAGCGTGTGGCAGGCGCCACCCCTACCAATAACTAGCTATTGAGCTTGTTGATGTCATCGTCGGTGATGGTGCCCTCCTGGCTAGACGACGGGCCGTCGCTGTTGTTATCAGAGGCGTCGTCATCGGAGGACTCGGTCTCGTTGGACGTGGAGTCGGATGCCTGCACATTGGCCCCCGAAACGGTCTTGGCGGAAAGGTCATAGGGCATCTGTCCGTACCAGACGCAGTGGACTGCCTCGAGCGTGCCATCGACCGTGATGCCATCGAGGGCATCGCTCACGGCACGGCACAGCTCATCATTAGAGCTAAGACCTGCGACGCCAAGCGTGGAGGGCGCCTCGAGCGTACCGACATAGGAGATCTGGCTCATCAGACGCGCGAGGTAGCCACCAGCCGTGGAATCACAGATCACGTAATCGACCTCGCCCGACTCGAGCGCCTCAAAGCACTCATTGATGTTGGAAAAGGTCTTTTGGTTGGCGGTGATGCTTTGCTTGGCGAGCGCCTCCTGCGAGGCCGAGGACATCTGGATACCCAGAGTAGACGTGTTAAGGGGTATCGGTGGAAACGCTCAGCGACCCACCATCGCTGGTTTTACCGAACACGGAAGCGGCATCGTACAGGCAGGTGCCGAGCGAGCTAACGTCCCCATCCGTGGAGTTGATCTCGCCGATAAAGATATCAGCCTTTTTTGTCACCGAGCGCGGAACCTGCCGAGGACGCATCGACAAAGGCGACCTTAAAGCCCTTACGGCTTGCGAGGGCGCGGGCGGCGTCGACCGCATACCGTGAGCTCGCCGTCGGCGTCCTGCATGGCCTGCGGCGCATCGGAAGTATCGAGGGCGACCGTCAGGGTTCCGGAGTGACGGGGGCATCGTCCGACACCGTGGGCGTGACGGTCTCGTACTCGATCTGGTCGATCGTGGGAGTCGTGAACGTAGAAGTGTTGAACGCGCATCCGCCAGCCCAAACGGCGATGACCGCTGCGTCCCAGCACCTAATCGAAGCGCATTGTTGCCCCTCACCTGCGTCCACTACCCGCTCGGCACGATCCGCGTTGCGCGGAACAGATCGTCTCACCGAAGACTTTATATGGTCAAAAAGA
>VOFK01001940.1_pt1 | contig 40871 bp, 57 predicted proteins | sample 5384121 | NCBI WGS metagenome assembly VOFK01 (sample SAMN12384730, study PRJNA508395) | human gut metagenome | isolation source: healthy gut J | host: Homo sapiens | reverse complement strand
TATCATCCAATTCATCGCCGGGCTGCAATTATGCCGGATATAACACCGTTGGTCGCATTGAATAAAAATGTTATTGCTTTCAATGCCTTTTTGAAGGTTACATTTGTTTTTCTGTCGCACGAACGTATGATTAAGTTTTCACGGTCTATTTTCAGGCATATGTAAGGGTCTTTTTTCGGTTCCGCTTCCTGTTGCCGGTGTGAGGGTATATTCATCTTCCATAAGCAATATCAAAAGATTTTCACCGGGATATGAGTCAATTGCCTGTTGTAAGACTTCTGTGTCATTTGTACCGTCGCATATGAAAATCCGCATAATCTTCTTGCCATCTTTTCTTTTTTTTCGCTGCCCCTGAACGAATAACCGCAGTCAGTATGTGAAACAACTATTTGACGATAATTGTTATCTAAAAAGAAATTTTTGTCTTTGTGCTTCAATTTTCCGGCATGTTTCTGAACTTGCAGCTGTTTTCGGCCTACATATAAGAAATCATGCGTAACTTTTTTTCATTTCCGCGTACATATTTTTCTTCGTTTCTTCCAGTTGAGGCGGCTGCGCTCTGTTGTGTCACAACGAACTCTAAGTTTGCGCAGAGTTTCAAAGTCATAAACAATAGTAGTATTTATTTGGTTTGCTGAATTATCATGAGTATTTTCAGATGTATTTGGATGAACTATTTTTGCTGCCGGAAAAATAATTTTATTTTCAGGTGTAACTGCAAAAAATCTTCTATTAAGTCATTTAAGTCTAACTTCTGAGTTCCTAACACTTCTATCTGATCTTTGTTTAAAAAGCTGATGATTTGTAAATATCATATTTTTTCCTCCTTTTTTAGCTGGTAATGTTATTATAGATTCCGTTGGTAAGTGTGGACGCATTATATATTACTGTATCGGAATTGTTCGCTGCTATAACACCGGAAACATTTTGTTTAATAGAAATGCTAAGTCCACGGCAGCCGGTAATAGTAGTATTGTTTCTTGCATCAACATGTGCGTAACCTATGTTGTCTTGTACCCGAACTCCGGATAATATACAATTTTCAGCATAAATACTTGGTTCGCATGCATCTATGATAATTTTACTGTTAACAAATTTTCCTCCATTTAACCAAAGCAGTTCAGTATCGTTTGATGAAGATACACATGAAATAGTTATGTTTTCGAAATATGAGGAAGAACCGCCCTGCAATATGGATACAGAAGAAGCACCGGATGAAAAGTTAATATTTAATTTTAAATCACGAATAATATCACTGTCATAGCCTTCAATTCCACATAAGTTTTTCCCAACAAGATTACTGGTTATATTAAATGTTGCACTGTTACCCATAATATTTCCTATGCTCATATTTGCTGTGTGTATAGCACAGTTTTTTGCGTCGGAAAAAGTCGGGGTCATCGCTGTAATAATCTATGCCGTCAATATTTAAATTATAAGTGCCGTATTTAAACTCAATGTTTGCTCTCGCACCATTTAAATTTTTTTAGCGATTCGTGAATTATTCTTCTGTCATTTGTACCGTCGCAGAGTACATCTGCTGACAGCTTGTCAGCAATAGATGAGTTATTAGCTGCAAAAAAGTAATTGTTGAACTTTTGCTGGTTTTTGAATTGCCGTTAGTAATAAGCCTAGCTGTTTCAAATGGTGTTGTTAACGTACCATAGTAATCTTTTTTCATTATTATTGTTATAAATGTAACCTAGCTTTATATTTCCAATATATATTCTTAGTTTCGAAAATACTGTTGTCTGTAGTGTCGATTTTAAAGAATTCTCTATCATAGGGATTTTTTTATAATATTATAGCAAACTCCGCTTGATTGGATATTTCCATTAAATTTATAATATTCTATATAACAATCCCAATCTGAACCAAGGTCATATGTTTCCGCAACATGTATTTGCTGAGCAGGAATAGTTATTTTATCAAATTCTGCGCATGTCACTTCTATAGCGGGAATGTTAAACATTTGTTCCCAATTTCCGTTAGAGTTTATATCAACATCGTATGATGGCGCTGTAATTGACCCGAAAAATTTTATTGCAATAGCAGAGGATTGATTAAAGTCAGCCAATTCATTTAAAAGCGCTTACAATATTGCTTTTTATCATTAGTCTTCAAATCTGACAGTTTGCCTACATCTGTTAGATATTTTTCCGCTTGTTGACGAGGGGGTTCCATCACAGCTGGTAATTTGGTAATTGTATGTTTGCAGAGTAAATTCTTTTCCGTTTGTGCCTTTTCCAAGAATGCAGTCAATGTCGGCGCCGTTGCTTAACGTTCCGCATTTAGCATTGTCGCCGACAGCAGCGCCGCTTCCTGCCTGCGCACAATTTCCGCCTGCAAATCCATGATATGAATGTGCGTCGCAGCCGACGGAAGCACCGTTCCCGGTGCTGTCAGCAGAAATACCCGCCTGCAAAGCCTTTTTAGCTTCGGCCTCGCTGCCCCTATTGCCCCTCCGGCTCCGCTTACCTTAGCATAATTTCCGATTGCCACGCCGCCGGCTGCATTTGCAGCGTTATTTCCGGCTATGAAAAACCGTTATTTGTAACCTTATCTGCCTTGGCAATCAGCGCCTCCTCAGTTTTATCTGTGTTGTAATTTGAGTCGTCGATATTATAAAAATCAGTCTTTTCAGGTTTTTGAAATTATAGTGTGTATGTTTTCATTTTTTTATCACGCTCCTAACTTTTTCGTCTCTTACTTGTTTATATGTATACTGCGACAGATAGTCATGTGTATAATTTAAATCCATATATCGGTTATATAACAAATCCAAATCAATTATGATATTGGCAGGGACTACTCTTTTTCAGCAGTGCGGCAACATCGTCATAATTGGATTTTACATTGAGGGCAAGTCTAACTTTTGAGAGTGTATTCTTTTAATGAAACAGAATAATCATTATTGCACAAATATCCAAGCTGCTGTTTTTAAGCGCGGAAGAGTAAGAACCAATTGCTCGCTTAACCTAGTGTGTAAATTCTGAATTTTCTGTCACTCTCTGATTCAGTTGCTTTTGGGCTGAATGCCAAAAATTTTTTTCCCATTTTGAAAGTCCCTGTTCAGTTGCGTCTGCGATAAACTGGTCTTTAAACATTCTGTCAACAGAATCTTTTAAGTTGTAAATTTCAGACTGCTGGACGTCTAAAAATATTATTTAATTCTTCAACTTCTTTTTAAGACCGGGGGCAGATAATCAATCAGTTTTTTCTTCAATTGTTATTTCACCCTCTTACAGGAATATCAAATTTTCTAAAGTATAGTTTTTCTTCCTTATCTTGAATTGTTGTGTTGAAAACGTCTGCAACACCTTTCCAAATCCAGCAGTCTGGTTTCTATTTGACTTTTGCGCACAACGAGATTTTCTGTATCCCTCCCAAAGTGCAGCAAGTTCTGTAAAATAATTATCAACTATTTCTGTAACGGATTCTTTTATATCGTCAAGTTTCCAGTCCGGCTGGAGTGCAAGTATTGTTCCGATTTTGAGACTTACCTCCTGAATACACTCAACTTTTACATACATGTCCGATAGGGGGCAATTCCCCACGCCTGTGCCTTGATTGTCTAATGGGTCAATGGCTTCTTGTACAGAACTAATTAAGGCGGCGTCAGGCTTTTTGTATGAAGAATTTATGATTACCAGCTTAACTGTTCCACCGCCGTTCCATGTGGGAATTACCTTAACTCCGCCGACTCCTTCAAGTTCTTTGGTCTTTTGTTTATAATCCGCAGCGTTTCCCCCATATGCCGGATGGTTGACAATAGATATATATTTTTTCCTCAGTTCATCATCTGTTTCTGCATTTTTCCCTAATGTGATATTTTTGACTTCAATAGACCCAAATCCTGCAATATAGTCAAGAGGTATTAGTTCATCGGTCAATAGAAATCCGACGTTTCCCCGGCTGTTCACATTCCAATCGTGTTATATTTGGATTTTTCATCATCAATTTCCGACGCTTTAAATACAAGACCGTTTGCAGAAAATCTTTTTTGCCTATAAGACCTGACATTAAGTTTCCGTCCATATCTTTTGATTTCGGCCGTTATTATCATAGGTTCAGCAGGCTCTCTTTTTTATCCCAAGTTCAGCAGTTCTCTTTCTCTAAATAGCTGCCTGTTGACGTTTCAACAAAACTCAAATCTAAATATGCTTCTAAAGTTTGATAATATGCTGCAAGTCTCCAGAGCGCAAAGGCGCTAAAATATCATATAATATACTGCCCTGTCGTTTATCGTAATTGTCCGGCAGCTTATTCAACATATTTGATAATATTTGTTCATAATACATATTTTCACCTCCGTATTAAAATATTGTATTTGATTCCAACTACAAGTTCATCCTTAGTCACTACATCAAAAATAATGACCAATCATAGACAGGTTGCTGTTTTCTTGGTTTTGAAAACAAAATTCTGTACAGATTTTATCCTGTCATCCGTCAAAACGGCTTCTTTAACGGAACGTTTTTATCTCTGATTGTGCAAGTTCCGCGGATAGTCCGAGTAAGCTTTCTGTTTCACAGCCATACTGTGAAATTGTATATCGCATACTCATAACGCGGAGTGCTTAGAAATTTAAAAAGACAGCCTGGCGGATAGCGTCCAGACCGTCTATTAATCCTATAATCTTTTTCCTTTCAAAGTCAATCCCGAGGGTCAGTGAGGGATAGCTGATATCTGTGGTTCTAAAGTCTGTATTTTTTGCATTATTCGGCAATAATCCTGCCATAAAATCACCCCCGTTTTAGTTTTTATATTCAGTGTTGTAACAAACTTTTTGCTTTTTATTTAAAAGTATATAATTAATCAATAACACCGCCTTTTTTTAATGTTAACGTCATGTTATAATCCATTCCGCCGTTCCAAGTATGACTGGCTTCTTCAATTAAAAAATATTGTTTAATATCATATTTTTTTAATCTCAACAGATATGATTTCACCGGCACGAACAAATTCTCCTGCTGCGTCAATTATGATTGACTGTTTTTTTTGTGCATGTATTTTGGACAGTGTTTCAATTTTTTGTTTTATTTGCTCCTGTGTCAGACCTTCTTTTGCTACCTCAAAAAATACTGCAATATACCCCATTTTTTGATAAGTTCGTCGTCCTGCCATTGATTTGCTGTGTAAAAGCTCATCTGTGGTTGACGCATCATCATTATAGTTTGATGCAACTATAAACTTTGTATATGCGTTTGTGATATCTTTTGTAAATTTAAAGTTTGTTAGGTTGACAGCAGGGCTGATAGTTAAATCAGTTTTCATTTTATTTACTTCTTTCAGCGTCAGTTTGCCGTAATCATCATATAAACAGAATGAACTTCCTGAATTATCGCCGGTGATTCGCAGTGCGTCGTATATAATATCAAAAGTTTTTTTATCTTTTAGGCGCATATCTCGGAATTGCAAACTTTGTATCTTCTATATCACCGATAGTCAGCTGAAATTCATTTGCAATAGATGTTATAATTTCCGAAGCCGTTTTATTGACAAATACATATGAATAATTGTACATCAGATATTTTAATTGGTCATAGCACGTAACATTATAAGTGCCGTCAAAATCATATTCTATTTTAAAAACATATCCACAAAAATATTTTTTTACCTTTATATTCAAATGTAATTTTGTTTCCGTTTTCAAATATTAAAGGCCGGATTTGAAGATACATTCTTCTGTATGATATTGAATGTCAAAACGCCGCATCTTCCAATATGAAAACATTTGTATCTGACCTGGGTTACAGAGTTAGAGATGTCCCATACCTCATTTGAGTTTCTCAAGAGCATTGTGTAATCTATATCAACCATCCCCCTTAGTAAGTGCGTAACTGCGTGCCTGCTGGAATTCCGTCTGCTATGTCTGCACTTGTCAATCCATTTAGCTTTATTAGATTATTGATTTGAGTATCATTGCCGAATACTTTTCGGGAAATTGAAACAAGGGTGTCGCCGAATTGAGTTGTATATAACTTGGGTACCTGACGCATATCCTCTCTTGAATTTGACAAGAACAAATTACTGTCTCCGTTGATACTCAGTTTTCCTGTCCATAGAATGTATAGCTTTTTTTAAGTTTAGTATGTATCTAATTGTTCCAACATCCCCTGCCCTGTTCTGAATAAGAAAAAATCCTCTATAGAAACCCCGGTGAGTTTATCTCTACACTGCCTCCTACCCATACAAATCTTATAGGCCTAAGAAGTTCCTGCCATTTCAGTATTGTATTTACATAATCATATGGATTGGTATAGCCTGTAAAGTTACCTGTTCTTTCTCTTGAAGACGCATATTCTTCAGAAGGAAACTCGCTTTCAATGCTTATTGTAAAAGCTTTCGGCAGCTTTTGTTGGGTTACTTCGCCGATATTTAATACATTTATTCCAACGTTTTGTCCAAAGCGGTTGATGTTTAGTTTTTCAGGCAGAATAGGAAGTTCTAAAAACCTCATTGTTGTTATTATACGATAGAAATATTTTATACATAGTTCACCACTCCTTCAATGCTTGTTTCCATGCCTTCCTGTACTGATTGACCTATCTTTTTAATTAAAAAGTCAATGTCAGCCTTTTTTCGTTAATATCTCCGGTTGTAACATTAATGACAGGTTGGGCGTATACATTTTCTTAACGTAATTTGTTGTTTCGCGCGCAGTGAAGTTAAATCTTTGTCTGATAAACGGTAAATGTTATTAATGTAGTTGACACCGCTAATATTTAAAGGGCTTTTTGGTGTTATAATTACTAAACATTTTGGCTCTGCCAATTTACTAAGCATAACAGTCTTTGTTAATAACGAAAAAATTTTTTTATAAATATTAAGTACATAAATATAAGGCTTTTTTGTTTTGTTACTAAAAAATATTTAAATTATTTAATCCTGTCCCTATATTGATATATGCGATGTTTTTGTTTATTAAAGGTATATATAACTTTTGGGGGTATGTTATTAAATAATTTGTTTACAGAAAAAACGCTGTCATAACAAACGTTATTAATATTTTCAGGTGCGCCGGCAGAGGTGTTTTTTAACTATATTGAATTTAGTAATGTTTTTGTTATCGGAAAAGATTATTAAGCGTATTAAATATCTTTTTATCTATTATGCAGTTCGATTGAATATTGTTATTGTATCCTTCGTGTATTATTTGATAGTTTTGATGTCTTGTTATGTTAATAACAGCATCATTTTTGGGTTAATAAATTTGTTTTATCATTTTTATTTAACATCGTATTAAAATAAGAATTTTTCATATTGCTGTTTACATAATTAGTATTGCTGTTTCTAAATAGACGGTTTATTATATTTTTTATTCATAATTATATCCGTATGGTCTAATTCTGATTTAACCGCCTTAGCTTCCGCATTATTTAAATACAGATGCGGTTTATTTATTTTTTGTTCAGCAGATTAAAATTGCTTTTTCAAAGAAACTAATAATTTATTATCTTTGGTTTCTATTTGTGGAGATTTTAAAACAATTGTTTTTGTATTTCCCTTTTTGTTATAAATTTTATTTTATATTTCTCCATATATCCATATTTTTTAATATTGTTTTTTTCAATACTGCTCATAAACATTTTTTTATGTTAGAGATTTTTTGATAATCCTTTGGCAGTTTGAGTAGTACTTGCTGTAGAATTATTTATAGTTTTAGAACGGTTGTTATATAAAATATAATTCAACCGTTTATTCAAAACGTTTTTTCAGATAGATGATTAAAATTTTGAGCGCTATCTGTTATAAATTCGTTGTTGAATTTATTATTATCATAATTTTTTCTATCAGCAGATTGTGCAGCAAATATGCTTGCGTTTGGCTTCTTGATAGTGTCAGTGATATTTAATCCGGTACTATTTGTCATTTCATAATTGCAGTTAAATAATTTTTTGTACTAATTGTGTATACAGAAGTTTGTGAGTCAATAATCCGATAGTTTGAACATTATCAGGAATAGAATTAATTGGTATTTTAAATCTATAGTTGAAATTATCTGTATTTAAAGTGTCTAAAAATCTTTTATTAGTGTATGTGAAGCAATATTCTTTAAAAAGAAAACTTTGTGTTGATTTATAGCAATTCTCAATTTCCGAAATGACGTGTTGCAGGCATAAAATTTTTGTGTCATAGACCGGGCAGATTGTATGCTTTTAGTAATTGTCATGATATTCCCCTTTTATAATAATTTGAGTTTTTACGGATACTCATAAACCTTAGAAAATAGGCAATTATGAACGGCGTATTAGAATAAGGAGGTATTTTCATCACTGCATATTTAAGTTATGCCATTATGGATTTGCCATTTATAACTAGTTTATGTTTTAGTATAATAACTTGGATTATATTGGTTATAAACCCATACGATGAGATGACGCTGATTAAAATATTTTGACACATTAATAGTTGATTCCGCTTGTATTAAAAATAAATTTTTAATAAGCTAAGAATATTTGCTGCTGATTATGAGTATCTAAATTTTTATCAAATTTGATTTAGGTTTTTTTGCAATATAATATATAAATCTGCACCGCCATCTTCTATACGTTGCCTCACCTGCTATAATTGGAAATTTATCTCCGTAGCATATATTATCGAACACGCCTTTTCTATATTCCTGAGGTACTTGGTATAAAGCTTGTTCAACTGCTCCAACTTCTCTGCTTATGGATTCGGTTTTTAAAACTTTTTTCAAGAGTGGGGTCTCCGGTCATATTTCCTTTTGGCATACCATCGTTGTGCGGCATTTCGTGTATAATGTTTGCATATTCTTCTTTTTAAGCGGTTATAGTCTCTAACTAAATATAGCATACGCATATATAAATTTGACGGTAGTATGTATGGGTTGTTCTTTTTGGTTGGTAATTTCGCATTTTGATTCCTCCTAATTTTATGTATAAAAAGCATAAAATTGTAAAAATTACAACTATATGCTATATTTTTTTGCCATATATCCCGTAAAAAGTATATACTTTAGGAGTTTTATGTTTTTTACGTTTTACTTTCTTTTTTCTCTTCTTTTTATTCTTAAATCTATACAAGCTATCACAAATATCTTTTCTTTTATAGGAAGATTAATAAACTTGCTTGGTTCCCAATTAAATTTATGGAGGGCATAATAGGCATAATTTGCTTCCCAATCGCCCCCCCCTTTATTAGTTTTTTGCCTCGTTTATTTCTTCATCAAAAATCTTTTGTCAAATCCGCTTAAAAGCAGATATTTTTGTTTGCCAGTTCGTTAATCTCTCCGGGCAATAATGTTTCATGCAAATATTGTTCGGGAGTTGCGCATCCTTTTTTCTTAATGCTTTCAGCATCTTTAAAGTTTGGGTCGATAACATTGTTAATAATGATTTTTATCGTTAAATATTTTGCTGTCGAATCTTATTTGTTCATTTTTCCTTTTTGGCATTATGGTTGCCTGAATTCTTGCGGATTCATAATCATCATAACTCATTGATTTAATTTTGAATTTCAATAAATTCCCCTTTTTATCAACAAATCTTTCAGAAACGGCAACATCGTCTGTTATATCACTGCTCATACTGTTTAAAAAAAATCTTGTAACTCGCTCATATTTGTACTGTATCCTCCTTGTAAATATAAAAATATTAAAGGACGGGACATAAGCCCCGTCCTAATTCAAAATTATCCTAATGCAGGCTCTTTAAAAGCTGTCTAACACTCTGACGTTTTCAAACGTAAAGCTTACCTCTTCATCCAATATGTCTGATTCAGTATCAAGCTTTGCCATTATGACTTTATCAAGATTAACGCCCTCTAAAACTATTGTCTGAGAGCCAGCGTCTGATGCCGGGTCTTCATTTGTGACCAGTATATCGAAATAGGTATCTACACCGTTTTGCATATAGCTGGTCATTAGCTTTCTGAAGTTTGTGGTAATATAATAGATAGTCATACTTCCGGTGCCGCTCCATCCGTTGCCTTGTGCTGTGTTCCGCGCCTGCCCAGAGTTTTTATTTCCGATTTGGTCTTTTCTACATTTGCTTCAATTTTTTTGATGTAGAACATATCTTCCACGTTTCCGTCAATGGTTGCTACTGCCTTACCTTCTTTTCCGCTAATAGTATCTTGTGCTTTTAAATATGACATAATTAGTCCTCCTCAATGTTTATTTTGTGTTTTGAAATTATATTGACAAAGTCACTGACATGTATAGTTTTTTCCATGCTGTCTACAGGCTGAATGTAACAATCGCATATAACCTGGTCTAATTCGTCTCCCTGCTCTACAATTACATCAGAGTCAGGATCAAAATTTTGAATTGCATTTATATTTTGCATTGTCTCAAAATACTGTAGCACTTCCTTCTTAAAGAGGTTTCTGCCCTGTTCGCTGTTGTCAACTTTGCCGATATACATGCTTTTCAAATATATCTTTAATATCGTTTCCGATACTGTCAATAACTCTGATAACGCGATTTTTTGAAAATCCGCGCGGTTTGACTGCTGAAAATTCAGTAAAGCTGTTTATATCTGTTTCAACCCCTGACATTGCCGTCAGAACCGGTAAATAACCACATGCCCTGACCAATCAACTCAATTATTTCGAATTTAACAGCAATGGAGAAGCTTCAAGCGCTCCGTCATATTTCTTATAGGTATTTGACTCATTAACAGCAGCTCCTGCGGCTGTTCCGGCAACCCAGGCGGTTGCTTTTACCTTATCAATTTCAGTGCCGTCAGCCATTATAAAGCCATTGTATACTTGGATTATTCCCTCATAATTCATTCCGCCGACAGATTCAAAATATGGAACAACCGCCTGAACTCTTGATACCTTCATCTTCACGCAGGCGTTCAATGTATTCTTTTTACCAAAGGCAATATTTTTGCTGCGTCTTCCTCATTTATAGAATGCGGCAGTATTGAAATTAAGGGTTTGTATATATTCCATAAAAATCTGCATAGCTGTCAACTGTTCCGTTTTTTCCTCCTGTCAGTTTAATACTTTCAGCTGCCGGTTCATCTGCCAGAGCGCCGCTGAATGTTACCCAATCATTAGCGGATAAATCATTTACAGTCTTTATTCTCTGTGAATCAACCAATTTACTTCCAACACTTGTTTTAACATTATAATAACCGGTTGATTCTTCACCTTTCAATTCTTCTAGAACTTCTATGGTGATTGCATTGCCCAATTCTCCAAAAATACTTGGCTGTTGCAGTGATGCCGCGGATAATTGCTTTTGCTTTTTCTGTGTCATCCTTACCTGAATTCATGCGGTATACATATACTTTTAGAAGCATTTTTCAAAGCTTCGCGAACCAGCAGCATTTTTGGATCCGATATGTCATACCCAGCGTGCTGAACGTATTGTCACCGGAATTAATTACTGTAAGTTTTTGCACCCCAATCAATATCCATAGGCAATACGACGATACCTCTGTCTGAAATGCTTCCGGACGTTTTTGCTTCGGCAGCTATGTTAACATAAGCTCCCGGTCTCACTTTGTTTTTAGTTAAAAATGTTCCTCCTGCCATTAATACATCTCTCCTTATAAGTTATTTAATGTTTCTGAATAAATTTTTTCCGCTTCTGATATGGTATATTTCTTTTTGTCATCTAGACTAAGCTTTAAAACATCTCTTTTTTATCCCATGAACGGAACTTAAAATTTCGTTTTTAAAGTATTTTTATGGAATTTGTTTTTGCGGGCTGCCGCTATCTTTTTTCATATTTATTACCACACCTTTCCGGCTCACTAAATATATTAAAGCGACGCGCTTACCGTGAGCCGGATAAGGCGTATAGGCAAAAAATCCTGTGCGGCTGATATAACTGTTTGAAAAATTATACATTTTCTCATACCCTTATGTTATCTTTCTGATATAACTTACCCATAAGAGGACTGGATGTTTCTTGAAGGACCAGTCTCTGTGTGTACATGATACTGAAAACAAGTTTGCCGTCTGAAATTTTATAGTTGCATACTATTTCCATGCAGAACTGAATTGCTGAAAGGTATATTTTCTAAGTATTCATACAAACTGTCACCTGTTTGTATATACTTTTTGATTTCTGTCAGCTGTACCCTCAGGAAGGAAATACTGTATGAGAAATAACTCGTTTTTAATATACACTTTTTTCTGTCTTTCTTTGGAAGGCTTGATATAAATTGTTCCACTATAAAATGTTCTTTTTTGAATTATCAATATCTTCTAAGTTTAGAGATACTTGAATATTTTCAAATTTGGACTGCAATGTATCTTTAATTGCCTCGGCAGTGCTTGCGTTTACATATGATGTACTTTCCGATTCTAAATGATTTTTACCACCTCCAAAAATTTTTTTTAGGCGCCTTTAATAAAAAACATCAATTGGATGCTTTTGTTGCATGGAAAAAAGCGCTGCTGTTGTGACGGCAGGCAGCGCTTACAGTATTATGAAGCACATTTAACGCAAAAATATTATATGTTGGGGCGTTTATTGCTGTTTATACTTATTCCATGGTGATAGTATAGCACCTATTTTTTTCCCACATATCAACATGGAAAAATTTTGTAAGAGGATTATGTAAAGAATTAAACTGGTTAATTTTTTTGCAGATTTTATTTTGATATCAATAAAAGCTTATATTTATTTGATGTCTTAAATAAGAGATATAATATAACAAAAGCTTGATACCGAAAAATAGTTTGTATAACAAATATTATAAAATCAAAACATTTTTGATTTTTAATAATTGGTTTGATATAATATAAGTGAAAGAAATTTTGTAAAGAGGGGTATGTATATGAACAGGACTTATACTATTGAAGAAATAAAAAGCGATTGCTGTTCCGGTGGCTAAGCGGTATGGTTTGGAGAAGGTCGCTTTATTTGGTTCTTACGCCAAAGGAGAGCCGAAAGTGACCAGTGATATTGACTTAATTATAAAAAAAAAAGGTGATTTGAAAGGGTATTTTGCTTTCTGCGGTCTAGTTAATGATTTGGAGGAACTTTTGGGACGCACGTTGATGTTCTGACTTATGAAGCATTGGAAAAACTCACTTATAAAAAGGACGGAGTAAAAAGATGAGGTAATTATATATGAACGATAGAGATTTGACTATTTTAAAAAGATGATAAGGTATGCGGATGAGATAGAATGGACAATAGAAAAATGAATTTAGATTTTGAGATGTTTGAGAGTGATTTTTATTGCAAAAATGCGATAGCAATGTGTATACTTCAGATAGGTGAATTGGTTGGAAAACTGACGGAAGAAACAAAGAAAAAGTATAATAAAATGCCATGGAAGGATATAAGATCAATACGCAATATAGCTGCCCATAATTATGGTGAACTGGATAATGAGGTGCTGTGGGAAACTGTGACTGATGATATACCCAAACTAAAAGATTATTGTGAGAACATTTTATCAGAAAACAATAATGAAATATTTCTGTTGGAAGTTAGTTTATATTGAGTGAAAAAATATTACATAATATACGCAAAATTCGGCAGTTCTAATTTGTATGGATAAGTTTGCATAAATCACATAAAATAAAATTTCAAACTAAACAAAACTTTATGTTTTTTAGTTAGAATCGTTAGAACTGTGACTGTACCTTACCTTCAGTTGAGTGTAAGGCGTAATATCTATTTATTTAAAAACTGCAATGATACTTTGACCTCACCTTTTAGGTGAGTGTAAGCCGCAATAGCTATTTATTTTAAACCTCAATGACAGTGACCTCACCTTCAGGTGAGTGTAAGGCGCACCAGCTATTTATTTTAAACCTACAATGTCAATGAATTACATTATGACCACACCTGAAAGGAATGTGTAATTTAATACATTTGTTTTATTATTCAACAATTCGAAAAGTCAACAGAAAACTAGACGGAAAATTAAGGGGGGTTCTTTGTGAACTGCGGCAGGGCGCGTGCTTGCACGCCTCGTTAGGTGAGCTGCCATATCACGCGTAGCGTGAACATACTTAAAACAGTTTGCTATAATCGATTTTATAAAAACTTTTCCACAACTGCGCTACTTATACGACAAACTACGGATACATTGCGTGTTCAAATTATTATTTGAATATACAAATTATGTTCGAGTATTAAAATTATTGATATTGTAGGTTTAAGATAAAAAGCTATTGCGGCTTACACTCACCTGAAAGTGATGACAAAACTGCATTTTTAATATATATGATCTTAAAATTATTTTAAAGTTTTTGTCTACTCTCCATATATACAATGACTGTGCATCTCATATGGCGTGATTTTTATACATTTTGTATTCAATTAGTATACTTGATTGTTGTTAACACCCTATAATATTAATAAAATATATTCACACTATATAATATGAAATAAAAAATATATATTAAAATCGTACACGGATTTATCCGTGTTTTTTTATTTTAAACAGTATTCGTTATGCGATTGGTATAATCAGTTTTGAGCAGAAATATTATATATTATATAGTTAAAATCCCATGAGAGGCCGATGACAGAATGAATGACGAAAATAAGCGTTTTGCTGTCTACTCCAGAAAATCACGTTTTACCGGAAAAGGCGAGTATTGAAAATCAGATTGAACTGTGCAGAAGATATATAAATTTGAATTATCCAAATGCTTCCGAAAAAATATATTTATTTATGAAGACGAGGGGGGTTTTCGGGGGCAACACTGACCGTCCGCAGTTTAAAAAGATGATGGATGACGCGTCGGAGAAAAAATTTAATGTCCTTATTTGTTACCGTCTAGACAGGATAAGCCGTAATATCGGAGACTTTGCTAAGTTGATTGACCGGCTTGGAGAACTAGGCATTTCGTTTGAATCTATCAAAGAAAAAGTTTGATACCGATTCGTCTTTGGGACGTACAATGATGTATATTGCCTCAGTATTTTTCGCAGCTTGAGCGTGAGACAATAGCTGAGAGAATACGCGACAATATGCACGAGTTGGCTAAGACAGGGAAGATGGCTGGGAGGAAATACTCCGACAGGGTATAGGTCGGTTCAGGTTCAAACTATTACTGTTGACGGTAAAAAAAAAGCTCATGTATGCTGAAGATAGAAGAATCTGAAATGACAGCCAAAAAAGATTTTTGAAAAGTTTTTGGAATCAGAAAGTCTAACAGCAGTCGAAACCTATATGATACAAAATCACATTAAAACAAGAAAAGGGAAAAAGATTTTTCAAGGTTTTCAATTAAAGGAATACTAAGAAACCCGGTGTATATGATAGCTGATAGTGATGCCTGGGAATATCTCAGCGTTTTGGGTGCTGAAATATTTGCTGAAAAATCAGATTTTGACGGAAATTGCGGCGTTATGGCATATAATAAGACTTTACAGAAGAAGGGGAAAGACTAATAAAATCAGGGATATAAAAGAGTGGATTATCACCAACGGGCAGGCACAAAGGCGTAGTATCGGGAAAAGAGTGGAAACAGGGTGCAGGAATGTTTAGAGCGCAATTCCGTGAAAGCATACCGAAAACCTAAAAAATAATACCGCTTTGCTTTCCGGTCTTTTATACTGCGGTGACTGCGGACATTATATGCGGCCTAAAATATATAATTCATTTTATAAGGATGGAGAGAAAAAATTTTCATATCTTTGTGAGATGAAAGAAAAGAGCAGGCGAAGCGAGTGTTCGGTTTCAAATCCGGCAGGAAACGAGCTTGATGCTGAGGTTATTAAGGAGATTTCAAAACTTGAGGAGGATAAAAAGAGCTTTATTATATACTTAATAAGGCTAAAAAACATTCAGCGACGGCAGAGAAAGCAATACGGAGATTGAAGAACTAAATGAGGGGTTAAATGTAAATAATAGAAAAATTGCTTCTTTGGTAGAAAATCTCACAGAGCTGGAAAAGACTGTGGCGGATAAGTATATTATTAAAAAAAAAATTGAAGAACTTCACGCAGAAAATGAGTTATTAAAAAAGCGACTTTATGAACTTATTAAAACATCTGAAAATAAAAAAAGTGTTGATGTCAATTATATAACGGATACGTTAACTGTATGGGAATCAGTGATTAAATTAATAGAGGTACGTGAAAGAAGGGAAGTTGTCAGAACTATTGTTGATAAAATTATATGGGACGGAGAGAGTGCCTTCATATCTATTTTTTTGGTTGAACATTTTGGCGCATAGGAAAATTTCCTGATTTGAACCGAATACAGCAGAGAACTCATCTATTACATGACCGAAATTTGTAATTTTAACCGCGTCGCTCCAACCGCTGTATTTCTCGTCAGTTTCGAGAGTTTTCGGAAACGTTTTTCTCAAATGTTGCTCCGTACAGTTCCTGTGAGGTATCACCTTTTCGCCTGTGCCGTTGTCCGGCTAAAAGCAGATACATAGCCTTGTTATTATTGTTATAGAGCTGATAGACGCCAATCTTCATATCAATATACTCATTTTTCTGAGAAGTTGGTTGGTTCTCCGGTAAACCTGCTGTTTGCCAGTCTGTCAAACATGGTTTCGGAATATTCTTCTTCGCTCATTCCAAGCTGTTCCGCGGACTGCTTATACCAAGACGGCGAGTTTGATTCTGCGCTTTGGTATATATCCATTTTTTATATAGTGTTAACGTCCTTAGTTATGTTCATTATACAGAAGTCGCTGGCGTTGTTTATCTATGACAGGTATATCTCTCAGTTATGGCCGTTGCTTTTCAGTGAAGCTATATCGGGTTTAACGTCTTTATATACGCTTGTACCGTATGTCACCAAACTGGGAATATACTCAAAGCTGAATATAAACAGGTCTATTTTGAAACCGCCTTCCAGCTGGAATAGAAAAGTCGTCCATATATTACTCGGTTGACACGCCGTATTTGAATTTTAATATAAAGTCGACCGAGACAATTCCCGCGTACCATCAGAACTCCGCAGATTCCTATTCCGACAATAACTCGCGCTTCCAGTCACAATATTATATAATTCTGCGGATCCAGCAAATCATTGAAATTTTTAACATATTTAATTATTCCGCCTTATTATTATATCAATCAATGCTGATTTCTGTTCAGCTGAAATGTCGAGTTTTTCAATATATTTCAAAATATATTCTGCGTGCGCGGCGGCGACGCGTTTCATAAGTTGCTTTTTTTCAGTCTTATCTTTTGAGTATGAACAATTATGTTCATAAAAATCACTCCTAAAATATAATTATAAAGCAAAATTTTTTGCGTTTGAAATGATGGATTAAATTATATCCGCTAAAATCGGATAGTTTTTTAAACTTTCTAATAATATATGCTGATGTGCTTGTACTTTATCCGATATTTTTCAGAGCCGCAGCGTTAGTATAGCAAATGAGATACTTATGATGTTAAGAAGCAGGAAAGAAGAACCAAAATGACGTGTCTCTCAACGACTCTATCGGTACTGATAAAGAGGGCAACGCCATTATGCTTATGGACGTTATAGAAAATGACGACGAGGATATTTTTGAAGAGATGCAGTCGGGCGACAGAATAAAGACTTTATATAAAAACATTAAATATAACCTTACGCCGAGAGAACGCAAGATAATCACTCTGAGATATGGACTGATAGACGGAAAATGTCTCACTCAGCGCGAGATTGCCAAAATGCTCGGAATATCCAGGTCTTATATTTCCAGGATAGAGAAAAAGGCCATTTCAAAGCTGGGCGAGGAATAGTGGATTAAAGAGTTTAACGAAAATAAAACACACAAAAAATCTGTTTCGTGGCAGTTTATTTTCAGAAGTTATTTCCTCGACAGCATGATAACAGCTGTGGTATAAACGTGTTATAGGGATATACTATTGATGAAAATAAACAAACTCGGAGTGTGTGATATATGATAAAAAGTTTATTGCCTGCGACCTTGACGGGACTTTTACTTTAATTCATCCAAAGAGCTTCCTCGATTTGCGTGCGACAGTTGAACGCCTGAATAAAATTGGAGTAACCTTTGCCCCGGCCAGCGGAAGACAGTATTATAAGGTTCTTGAACAGTTTGAGCCTATCAGCAAAATTTTATGTATATAATGCCGAAAACGGCGCGTTTTGTCATTAAGATGGTGAGGTAATCGTCCGTGACTGTCTTTCTCGGGGGAGCCGTTGCTTTGGATGTTATAAAAAGAACGAGAAAATTGCCAGTGTTTACCCCATATTGTGCTGTGAAGACTGCGCGTATATGGAAAGTTCTGTCGGCGGTTATAAGCCTGTTGAGGTCGGTCAGTATTTTAAGGAGACTGGAATTTGTGCCCCCGACCTTACTTGATTATTGTGATACAAAAGAATATACTGAAGGTTGCAGTATATACTCAAACGACATATGAGAATATTTATAAAAAGCTCCCTGAATACCCTGAATCTGCTCAGATAATCCTGTCCGGCAGAGAATGGGTTGATGTGATGAAGGAGTATCAAAGGCTCTGCAATTAAAAAGGTTCGTGAAAATATGGGCTGGGATAAGTCCGAATGCATGTGTTTTTGGAGACTATCTGAATGATTACGAGATGATGTTTGAATGCGGTGAAAGTTTTTTGCGATGGCAAATGCGCATGAAGATTTGAAAGAGGCGGCTAAACATATAGCCCCGTCCAATGATGAAACGGGGTTATGAAGTCAATTCAAAAATGGTTTGGGTTATAAAGTACCGTTTAGGAGCGGCGTCCATGTGTCCATTAGCAGTTTTGCGCCAGCCTCTATTTCTGGTATTGAAAGCTCTCCGAATCAAGAATAAATGTTTTAAGAGGAACTTTTCGGGTTTTCCTGTTCCAGCGCATTTTTTTTATATAGGATAACTTTACCCCTTTTTTTATGAGCTGAGACAATCAAATTCTCCCTCGGATATATCGGGCTTTTTGGCACCATTAATATTGTGGTGCCTGCGTCCGTGTTTTTATTTCTATTTTTTTTGACCCAGCGGGTGCTTGCAAAGGCAGGAAACCAAATGTTCCTGTTTGTTTGATATTGTTTTCTGAGCCGTTTTAGGTTGGTATAATAACTTCCGTTTTTAATTATCTCGGCTATAAACTCTTGCTCGGCTTTTTGAGACGTAAGAATGATAGGTATAATATTCTTTCTGCCAAAGATTGACAAGATGTTCCGGCAGGATTAAAGTAAGCTGTGCTGATGTTGGGTGCTATACTCCGCTGAAAGTCTCCGGCAAAATCACGTTTTATTTTGGCTCATCGAAAAGAGCGGTTTTGACTGATTTTTATATACAAAAATCCATGTCGTAACCATACTCGATTATGTATCTGTCTTTTTCCTGCCCAATCGAGAATCATCCGTTTCTGCTCTTTTGACATTGTATAATACATTGGATAATGATGAAACGGCATTAAAAATAAAATATCAGCGTTAAAATTGTTTAACGATTTTTGTGTAGGTCCGTCTGTCTCTATGTTGAGATATGCGACAACCTGCGTCCGCCGAGTCTCATATATCTGGCTATTCTATAATAAGCCGGGTTTTCAAGACCAAACACCATATCATTTCCCATTATACGAAACAGAGAGTCGAGGAGGGTTTCGAGACCCGACCCGACAATAACCTGGAGCGGACTGCAGTTTATGTCCAGAGTTTTGTTGAGCATAAGGCTTATTTGTTTTCTTAAATCATATGTTCCTGTATAGTCGGGGATAGAGAATGCGTCCTCAATAAAATTCTTGAGACAGTATTTATATGATTTTTTTAGGCTTGCCGGAACCGAAAGGTCGGAACCGTTCCTGCTGAAGTTATAAGTGTACGGAGTGTCGCTGTGCCATTTGCGCTCAGGCACATTTTTCATCAGTTTTTGTTATATCGTTAACATAGTATCCGGATCGCTCTTCAGATGATATATATCCGTATTGGACAAGGAGATTATAGGCATTTGTGATAGTGTTAACCGAGACGTTCATCTGCTTAGACATTTGTCTGCTTGATGGCAGACGCGTCCCTCCTTTAATTTCGTTGTGGTTAATTTTTTTGGCAAGCTGGTTGAACGCCTGTATATACAGCGGTTCGAGCTGTCTCTGTCAAAATCTATGTATATCATAGTTTTCCCCAAATGTAGAAATAAGTAAAATTTATCCAAATTTCAATAATAAATAATGTATTAATATAGTAATTATAGCAAAAATGTAGATAGCCGCAACAGTTTTTATAAGGAGTAGAACATAAGGGGATATTCCAAGATGATACGGTATTATACGGGCTTGACATAGAAAATATTGTATGATAGAATACAAAGGATATTTTTAGGAATAGAAAGGGTTATATTTTATGGAAATGATTGATTTGAGCCGTTACACTGGAAAATATGATATTGAGACCGTTATTGACGGATTTGAAAAAGGAACCGTTAAGGACGGGGATACCGTTGAAATAGAGGGAATGATTCACCGTATCCGCGCTATGAAAAAAAAGCTTTGCGTTTTTTTGTTTTGAGAACACAGAGAAATTTGGTTCAGTGTGTTTATGAACCGTCAGACAGTGATAAGCCGATTGCGGACTTTAAAGAAGAGGACAGCGTAAGGCTGACCGGAACGATTAAAAAGGACGACAGGAGCGCGCTTGGTTTTTGAGATTCATATCAATAGTATAGAGGTTTTGTCATCTCCTGCCGAAAATATGCCTATTGTTATAAATAAGAAGAAGCTGGACTGCAATGTGGACATAAAGCTGGATTACAGACCGTTGTCACTGAGAAATCCACACGAACGCGCCGCGCCTCAAAATAGTTGACGGTATCATAAACGCCTTTAGGTCATTTATGCACGGAGAGGGATTTACTGAGTTTGTTCCGCCTAAAATCGTTTCCGCAGGAGCGGAAGGCGGAGCCGATATGTTTGAGGTTGACTATTTCGGTGAAAAAAAAGCATTGCTCAATCAGAGCCCACAGATGTATAAACAAATGATGGTTGGAGTGTTTAAGAAAGGTATATACCGTAGCGCCTGTTTTCAGAGCTGAGAAGCACAGCACATCAAGACATATAAATGAATTTGAGGGGTCTTGATTTTGAAATGGGATTTATTGACTCTTTTGAAGATATTATGGCTGTTGAAGCAAGGTTTATGAAGTATATGTTTGACTATCTTAAGACGAATTACTCTCCGGAGCTTAAGGAGCTTGGGTGGAGCTTTCTGAAATTCCTGACATTCCGCAGTTTAAGTTTATGGAGATAAAAGAGATCATTGCTGAAAAATATAATAGGGAATTCAGAAACCCTAATGATTTGGAACCGGAGGAAGAACGTCTGATAGGTGAGTATGTAATGGAAACATATGGCTCGCCGCTGGTTTTTGTTACTCATTACCCTTCCAAAAGCGTCCTTTCTATGCTATGGACGACCCTGAAAATCCAAAATATACGTTAAGTTTTGACCTGCTTTTTGAATGGAGCCGAGGTAACCACAGGCGGTCAGAGGATACATGATTACCAAATGCAGCTTGACAAAATTAAGTCCAGAGGAATGAACCCTGAAGAGTTCTCAGACTTTTTAATGATGCATAAGTATGGTATGCCGCCTCACGGTGGATTGGGTATAGGTCTTGAGAGACTGGCGATGAAGCTGCTGGGGAGTGGATAATATAAGGACAGTTACCGCATTCCCGAGGGATATTGGACGTATTAATCCTTAAATCGGGACGGGATTGGTTTGTTATATTCCGGCTGAGATAAAATTTAAAAATAAACGGATTGACAATATTTTTGTCAATCCGTATTTTTATGGTTTTATATTATTAATATTTGTTTTTTATTTTATATAATATTTATGAGCTTAACCTATAAATATTATATAATAAATAAACTATTCACCTATTGTTTTTTTATATTCTGCAAGATCGTTTGCCCATTGCTCAAATCCGTTTTCTCCCCTGGTCGGGCAGATGATAGTTCTCATCTAAAAATTTCCCTAAGTATTCCGTAACTTTTACTGCGCCGCTGTGGTTCATATGCCAGCCGCCGTCCCGGGTGTCGGTGTTCCAGTCTATGCCAAAACTGTCTCTGTTTATGTTAAAGTCTATGAATTTTTAAGCCGTTTTCATCCGCATAATCTTGTATTGCGTTATGTTTTTCATAACTCCAGCTTTTTAGAGGACGGCACGTCAATCAATAAAAAGCTCAATATCATTTTCTTTTGCATAACTCTGTTATTTTGTCTAAAAAAGAACTTTTGTATTTTATGAAAGGATTCAATATTTTCTGTTTCATTCATATATTCTCCCCGGTGTATGGATTGGAATAAGTGACGTATTCGTAACCCTTTAAAACATTGGGGCGGTTATGGGAGGGTACTGTTGTGAAATCCCTTTCAGTGAGTTTTTCCAGCGGTTGTGATATTCAAACAGCGGAAAATCCTCACTTATGTATTCGCTTATTATACTTTGCAGGTCGCTTGCGGTCGAACGGTGAAAAACAACGTCCGTTTCTAAAAATACACAGTTTAGGTTTATGCTTGTCTATCAATGATTTCAGCAGAAAATATGAGCGGTAAATCATTTGATTGGACTCACCCGCTGCATATGAGGTATAGCCATAGTCTTCCCCATAGCTGCATGGGCGTCATTGCGGCAAAAAGGTTGCTGTTTCCAACTGCGAAAATATCTAGGTGTTTTTGCACTCAGCATATATATCGTCCGCGTCTGTTAAATGGATTCCCATTTCACCGGCATTGCTTTTGGAGACACCACGTATGCGGCAAGACAAAGCAGTATAATGAGGATTAAGGCAAATAGTATACGTCTAAACCATTTCATTTTATTTCTCCAGTCGTTTTAATATGAGGCGTACATCAGCGCAGAGGGTGAATATCCCCAGCCATACGCGCCGAAAATTATGATTGCCAGCACACAGGCATAATAAACCGCCCAGCGTGCAGCCGTTGGTTTTTCAGACAGTTTTTTCTAATATCCAGTCCGCGCTCTCTTAAAATTTCCATAGTCAGCAGAACTGTGCAGGATATGATTAATATAAATATATCGTTAATATCAACTTTTTAGATTAATGCTAAAGAAACTCAAAACCTGAGCCGGATTAAAGTCTGTAAATAGTTTTGTAAACATATTTATACAGACTTGAAGATTATCTGCCCTGAATATCAGCATTCCAAAATTGACCAGGACAAAAGTTCTGAAAATTTGAAATGCTTTTATATAGTTTTGCTTTCTTTTTTTATATTCAGGCTGTTTTTTTATTTTATTAATTTCCGGTTCTAAAACCATTCCTAAGCTTATAAGGATAAAATAATACAGTCCGTATGCAGCGTATTTCCAGCTGGCGCCGTGCCACAGACCGGTGCTGAACCAAACGAGAAATAAAGCGCAGACTGCCGGTATAAGTTTTCCGGCACGGTTGCCGAAGTGGTTTCTTGAAAACTTGCCAAGTTTCTTGACAGGAGACGACAGGGAAACAGGGTAGAATAAGTAGTCTTTAAACCATGTTCCCAGCGAGATATGCCACCTTCTCCAGAACTCGGAAACACTGCCGGAAAAAAACGGGCGTTCAAAATTCTTAGGTATTATAATTCCAAACAGTTCTCCCGAACCGCGCACAATATCCATACAGCCTGAAAAATCGCAGTAGAGCTGAATTGTATAGCATAGCACTGATATAGCTATTATAGCTCCGCCGTAATTTGAATAATTAGAAAACACTTGATTAACCAGCACGTTGAGTCTGTCGGCTATTATTATTTTTTAAACAGACCCCAAATTATCAGCTGGAATCCGGAAACTATGTTTTTGGAATCATAGTCGTTTCCGTTGTACAAACTTTCGGCAGTCTGACTGTATCTGCAAATCGGCCCCTCGATTAGCTGGGGAAAAACGTTAAGAACAAACAAACTCTGAATGGGTTTTTATCAGCCTTGACAGTGCCTCTGTATACGTCTGTTATATAGCTGACTGCCTGAAGAGTGTAAAATGATACACCTTAGGGGCAGCATTAGGGGAAAGCGTAGGAATAGGGGTTAGACCAAACAGATTATTTATCAGTCCGTTTATATTGGAGCCGAAAAAGTTGAAGTATTTCAAGAAAAGCAGAACTCCTATAAGTATAGAAGCCGATATTCCTGTGACAATCTTTTTCTCACGGTTCATTTTCTGTTTTATTGCTTTTCTTTGTGTTTTTATCTGAATCTGCAATGATACCGGCGTATTTTTGGTTTATTCTCTCAAGCCAAAGTCCTGCAGCATATATAAAGAGTGAAGACGCGAGAATGAATACTATAAGCGCTCCGCCCGTTATTAAATAAAACGCAAAAGCTTGCCAATAATAGAACCGCCCAGCGGTATTTTTTGGTGTCAGATAATATCCGCCCAAAACAGCCGGAAGAAACACGCATAGATAAATAGGCATATTGTATTGCATATGATCTCTCTTTTCTTATTCTTGTTCCAGTCTTTTTTATCATTTCATAAATGCTGTTTACAGATTTAAAGTTGTCACGGGTGACGTCAACAGGAGTTATTTCAATATCAAAATTGTTTTCCAGTTCGGCCGATACCTGAACTATATCTAAAGAATCCAAAAACCATCGGCTATAAGGTCCTCTGAGTTCTTAAAGCCTTCTCCCGCTGCAAATGCCGCTTAAAATTTCAATCAGTTCATTCATTTTATACCTCTCCTTTTATATATAGGTTTTTTAATTTGTTTCTGTCAATTTTTCCGTTTGAATTGTAAAACATTTTATTTAGAAACACCCACTTTGCAGGTATCATGTATTTGGGCAGTTTTTCTTTAATTTTTTTAATCTCTTTAATTTCAGAATCAGTTTGAAGAAAAAGCGGCTATTTTGTCCTGCTCTTCATCATATATGCAGGAGGAAGCCTGAACATTCGGAATTGAATTAATTGCGTTTTCTATTTCTCCAAGCTCAATACGGTATCCCATATGCTTAATTTGATGGTCTTTTCTGCCTAGGTATATTAACTCGCCCTTATCGTTCAGTTCTACTAAGTCGCCGGTTTTATATATAATTTCAGGATAGCATGTGTTGTTTGGGTTTTTGCACAAACGCCTCGGCAGTTTTTTCGGGTTATTATAATACCCCATGGCAACAGTAGAACCTCTTACACAAAGTTCTGTTTGTGTATTATCACCTTCAGCCGGTATAAGTTCCAGCGCGCAATTGTCGCAGGGCTTACCAATCGGCAGTGATTCATCCTCTTGAAAACTTCTGTCTAATATATAGTAGGCGCATATATCCGTAACTTCTGTCGGCCCGAAAAGATTGGCAAACAATACGCCCGGAAGATGTTTGCGCCAAACATTCAGTTGTTTCATAGGCATTGTCTCTCCGGCGAAGAGAACTTTTTTAATGTTTTTGGAACGCAGTAGTCAAAATGCTTTCCAGTTTGCAACCAAAGCCAGTGCAGAGGGAACCCAATAAATAGTGTTGATTTTGTTTTCGTCAATAAACTTTAACAGCTCAAGCGGAAACGAAAAGAGACTTTGGGGAATAATGCAAAGTTCGGCGCCTGTCTAAGCGACGCGTAAATATCAAGAACCGACATACTGAAATAAAACGGAGTTTGATTCCCGAAAACGGTTTCATTGTTTATATTAAAAGTATCTATTACCCATTTGCTGTAGGATATAACATTTTTATGGCTGACGGCAACCCCTTTAGGTATTCCTGTTGAACCTGAGGTATACAGCACGTAGAGCAAAGTCGGTATCTATAGTTTTATTTCTGATTTCGGAGAGCAGGCTGTTGTTTATGTTATGAGGAACGGCGTCAATAGAGATTATTTTGGTTTCAGGGAATATTTCTTTAGATTTTGAAAGGTGCGAACCGTCTGTTATTATTAGTTCAGGTTCAAGATTGTTGGTTATAAGGCTTAACCGTTCCGCCGGCATTTTTATATCCAGTATTACATAAAATTACCGCTGTAGACTGTGCCCATCATTGAAATAAGCGTTTCAATACTTTTTTCCATATATATGGCGATAGGGCGGCGTTTAAATTTAAAATTGGAGGCTATATATGAGCCTGTTTCCATGGCTGCTGTTTTAAACCTGCTGTAAGTAATAGTTCTTTTGCCGTCTGATACTGCTGTTTTTGTCAGGATAAAAGCTTTTCTGAGTTTTCCAGTAATTCTAAAATGTTTTTCATATTATCCTCCATGAGTAGCTTTTAGATAAAATTATATATGATGTTTTTTAACTATTTTTGTAGTATGTTTGAACATTTTATTAATAATGGGCAATAAAAAAAGAGCCTAAAATAGTTAAGAACGATAAAAATAATTCATAAACTATAAAAAGCTCTCTGTATTTATTTAAAATTACTTAAAAAAATCTAATATAATCTTCTTCCTGACGGTTTTCTTCTTTTTCATAATTCGGTTTTTCATCTACGTCTGCATTTTCGTCAATATGCTTTCTTATTTGGCATTCCGCATTATAGCTGACGATGAACCCTGTGAAAAGAATATAGCAGCAGCACGGCAAATATAAGGTATATTGTGAAAAGCACTGTAAATGAACCGCTTGACAGCATAAATATTCCTAGGTAACCAACGCCTACTGTCATCAAAGAAGCAATACTATAACAAGAATACTGTACGGCAGGCTGACCAAGCAAAACAGCGCGGCATTTCTGTAAAGTTTTCCGATAGTCAGCTTATACCTCACCATAAGCGGATACAAGAACAGATGAACCATTGCGTAGAAAAGGAACAAGCAATAAACCAGGTATTTTCCGTATTTCAGGAAATTGGTTTGAGACGAGTAGAAGGTTATACCGTGAAGAAAAAACGAAAAACGCTATCAAATCAATTATATAAACAGCCAAAGACTGTTTAAAATTGTCTTTATTGCGTCCCAAAAGTCACTAATATAATATAAAAGAGTTTTCTTCACGAGTAATTTCTAAGGATATAGTGCATACCTGCGCTTACAGGTCCCGTACCCCAAAAACTGTAAATAGTATAGTAACAAAAGCTCTGATTCCTAGGTCTATGGTTATGTACATAGCGCTGAAATCGCTGTTGCTACGAAATCAGAGCGCCTCAGTCCGGACCATACTGGCAATTTGGTTTGAGAACGTTCCGTATACCGCGTTTGAAACTGTACCTGAAAGAAAAAACACGATTAAAAAGGTTGGGATATTTGCCAGGCAAAAAAGCAAATTGACCTGTGAACTTCAGAACTTTCGGATAAAAATTTCAAAAAATAAAACAGCGCCCTCGCTCTTGGGTTCGAGAGGGTCCACACCCTTACCGGGTTTATTATAGTTTTCATGCTGAAAATGCCCATAAATCAATCTCCGTTTCAAAAAAATTTACTATTTGAAGAAAATCCATAAAAAATATTAAAATGATTATAATATTATAATAGAAAAACATAGTCTTGTCAACGAGAATAAAACGTTTGTTACGGTTTTTTATAATAAAATAATGGAATATTTTTTTAATAAAAATCAGTGAAAATAATGCTAAAATATTTCAAAATATGCTGCAGAGTAGTTTAGCACAAAATTATTTTTTTTCATATTAATAACATTATATTTATTGGTTTTGTCTGTGTTTGAATTGTCAATGATTATATATAGTAAGTTATTGACAAAAATTTTATGGTTTGGTATAATTACCACTAATATGTAATCAACTTTATAGCGAAAAAGAGTGATATTATGGAAGTAACAAAGATATGGTTTCGTATGTGGCGGAACTTTCCAGATTAAAACTGAATGATGAGCAGATTGAAAATGCCAGGCAGGGTCTTGGCGAGATTATAGGCTATATGGACGTTTTGAATAATATTGACACTGAAGGCGTCGAGCCTATGTCACATGCGTTTGCCGTAAAAAATGTTATGCGTGAGGACGTTGTTAAGCAAAGCGCCGACAGAAAAGAGCTTTTTGGCTAACGCTCCAAAGTCTGACGACGAGGCTATCATCGTTCCAAAGACAGTGGAATAGCCGTCACGTTTGAGAAATTTATTTTGGAAAGGAAACGGATAAATGAATATTACTGATTATACTGCCCTTGAGCTGGGCAAAAAGATAAAGAGCGGTGATATTACAGTCGTTGAAGCAACCAGGGCGTTCCTTGATGAAATCAAGGCAAAAAGACGGGTTGTTAACGCGTATATCACAGTTACGGAACAGGAAGCTTTGGAGAGGGCTGAAGAAGTTCAGAAAATGATAGACTCAGGCGAGCTCAGCGATTCTCCGCTGGCAGGAGTTCCGGTCGGAATAAAGGATAATATCTCCACAAAGGGAATAAAGACAAGCTGTGCTTCAAAAATACTGGAGATTTTAAGCCGCCGTATAATGCTGCTGTAATTGATAAATTGAACAAGGCCGGCGCCGTTATCATCGGAAAGCTGAACATGGATGAGTTTGCTATGGGCAGCACATCTGAAAAACATCGTTTTATGGGCCGACAAAAATCCGTGGGATACTGAAAAGGTTCCGGAGGAGGGTTCATCAGGCGGAGCAGCTGCCGCTGTTTCGGCAAAGGAAGCTCCATACGCATTGGGCTCAGATACGGGAGGAAGTATCAGACAGCCGGCGTCATTCTGCGGCGTTACCGGAATGAAGCCTACCTATGGAGCTGTTTCCAGATATGGCCTTATAGCTTACGCCTCTTCACTTGACCAAATGGTCCTGTTGCTAAGGACGCTGCCGACTGTGCCGCTATTATGGATATTATCTGCGGAAAAAGACGAAATGGACGGAACTTCTTTGGAGGTTGAACATAAAGGGTATCTCAACTCGCTGTCAGGTAATGTTGACGGTTTGAGAATTGGAATACCTAAACAGTGTTTTGGCGACGGTCTTAATAAAGATGTGAAAAAGTCAGTTCTTGCTGTTGCTGAGACTTTGAAGGAAAACGGCGCTTCTGTTGAAGAGTTTGACATGACTATTATTGATTATGTTGTTCCAACCTATTATATTATAGCGTCTGCTGAGGCAAGCTCAAATCTTTCAAGGTTTGACGGCGTTAAAGTATGGATTCAGGTCTGAAAATTTTGATGATTTAACAGATTTGTATATGTCAACAAGAAGCGAGGGATTCGGCGAAGAAGTGAAGAGAAGAATACTTCTCGGAACTTTTGCCTTGTCTACAGGGTATTATGATGCGTACTACAAAAAAGCTCTGCAGGTTAAAGCCCTTATAAAACAAGCATTTGACGAAGCGTATAAAAATATGACGTTATACTTTTCCCTGCCGCTCCGACTACTGCTCCTAAATTGGGTTCAAGTTTATCAGACCCTCTAAAGATGTATCTTTCGGACATTTATACCGTTTCTGTTAACCTTGCCGGGCTTCCCGAATCAGCGTGCCGTGCGGATTTGATGAAGATGGTATGCCGATAGGCGCACAGCTGGTCGGCGCGCCGCTTAAAGACGATGTGATTCTGAATGCAGCGTATACTTATCAGAGTTTAACAGACTTTCACAAAAAGTCACCGGATAGTTGTTTTTGTAAAGGAGGCGAAGTAATATGGCATGGGAAACCGTAATGGGTCTTGAAGTTCATGTTGAGCTTGCGACCAAATCAAAAATATTCTGTTCATGCACAACCGAATTCGGCGGAGAGCCAAACACTCACTGCTGCCCTATATGCACAGGAATGCCGGGTACTTTGCCGGTTGTTAACAAACAGGTAGTAAATTTTGCTATGAAGGCGGGAATAGCGCTGAATTGTGATATTACCCGATACAATAAATTTGACAGAAAAGAATTATTTTTATCCTGACCTGCCTAAAAGCGTATCAGATATCCCAGCTGTATCTGCCTATCTGTCAGAATGGACGAGTTCCTATCGAGATAGAAAGCGGAGTTAAAAAGGATATAAGGATTCATGAAATCCACATGGAAGAGGATGCAGGAAAACTGATACATGATGAGTTTAACGACGAGACTAAGTGTGATTACAACAGATGCGGCGTTCCGCTTATTGAGATAGTAAGCGAGCCGGTTTCAGAAGCGCTGACGAGGTTATCGCATATCTGTCTAAGCTGAAATCCACTCTGGAATACCTTGGAGTTTCGGACTGTAAGATGCAGGAGGGTCAATGCGTGCCGATGTCAACCTGTCAGTCAGAAAAGTCGGCGAGGAAGAATTCGGAACAAGGACAGAAATGAAAAACCTTAACTCGTTTAAAGACTATTTCAAAAGCTATAGCTTTTGAAGCTAAACGCCAATAGACTTATTGGAGCGCGGCGGAAAGGTCGTTACAGGAGACAAAGGCGCTGGGATGATAATAAAGACAAAGAGCTATGCTATGAGAAGCAAGGAAAACGCACAGGATTACAGATATTTTCCTGAGCCGGATATTCCGCCTATTGATATAGATGACGAGTGGTTTAATTCTATTGAAAGCAGTTTGCCGGAACTTGCTCCTGAGAAAAAGGCGCGTTATATCAAAGATTTTGGCCTGCCGGAATATGACGCAACATGATAACAGGTCAGAAAGCGCTGGCTGACTTCTTTGAGGAGACAACGGCGATATGCAATAACCCCTAAAGAAGTTTCAAACTGGATTATGGGCGAGCTAATGAGAAAACTGAGCGATGAGGGTATAGAAGCCAAGGATATGAAGCTCACGTCCAAAGCTCTTGCCAAAAGCTGATAGAGCTGGTTGATAAGAAAAAACAATCAACCGTAACAAAGCTAAAGAAATTTTTCGGAATCGCTTTCAATGAAGATTTGGATGTAGAAAAATATGTTAAAGATAATAATCTAGAGCAGGTAAGCGACGAAGGATTGGTTCTTGATGATAGTTAAGAAGGTTATTGAAAATAATCCTCAGCCTGTTGCCGATTATAATTCAGGAAACAAGAAAAAAGCTATAGGATTTTTTGATGGGTCAGTGCATGAAAGAGTTAAAGGGAAAAGGCGACCCTGGAGTGGTAAATAAATTGCTTTCACAAGAACTGAATAAATAAAAAGTATTATTTATAAAAAAATACAGGTTAGAAAAAAGCTTTTTTTAAATAAAGTAAATACTATTATTTAAAATTAAATTTTGTTAGAATTTAATAAATATTATAAAAAAGTTGTTTAAAAATTTAAGATATACAAAAAGACAATGGTGTAACCACTAAAAAAGAGATTTTTAAAAGCGTAGCAGTTTATGACTGCTGCGCTGTTTTTATGTGAACAGACAACTTGAATTTATTATACGAGGTTACCTGTCTTTTCTCAGAGCTTTATAGCTTATGTCATAATTCCGTGCCAATATATTTTTAAGTAATATTTTACTTTTTATAAAATATGCGTTTTGATTATATAAACATAGTTAATAATATTTATACTTAAATTGTGACCGAATTTTTAAGCTGGTACGGTTTTAGTTTTCAACCGCTTAGAATTAATCTTTTATGTTAAAAGAAATAATACATATATATTTATCGGTAACTAATTTGATTGACACAAAAAACTTTGCCAATGGTATAATTAAAAATGAAAAAAACAAAAATATTATAATACGAGGTGAGAAAATGAAGAAAAAACTGCTATCTTTAATGCTGGCTCTATCTAATGCTTATAAGCACAATGCCGTTTATTGTCATTGCAGAAGAAGACGGCGCAGGTTATGCAACAAAGAGGATATGTTGCCGATAAGCTTTGTCTGTTTCGGATGATTATAATGCAGGAATAACCAGAGGAGACATTATAAAAAGGATATGGCGACAGGGGACACAAAACGACCAGTATATTACGCGTTCCGAGGCTGTTGTTATGGCCGACCGTGCTTTTGGAAAAATGCCTGAACCTGATAAGAACTTTAAACGTATCAGCGAAACTGATTTAACATTTTCTGATGTTCCGACTGGGCTGAAGACGCTGTTAATAATTTGGCAAGCCGCGGGATACTGGTTGGAAAAGGTGATGGATTGCTCGGTTCTGAGGATTTTATAACCGAGGACGAGGTTACTTTGATTATCCGCAGGGTTATATTATCTTTTGGATCTAATCTAAAGGATGACTTTCAGGCTTATATCAACAAAGATTATTATAACACTGCAGAAATTTCTCAAGGCAATGTAGTAACTTCATCGTTTCATGAAGTTGACGAGAGAAATGATGAAATAATCTCAGATATTATTAACAATTATTTGTCAGAAAAGAACAGCCTGCCGGCAGCAATGGTGAATAATAGCTGATTTTTTATACCAGTGTTAAAAACTTAAACACCGGCGAGGGAACTGAACAGGATATTGAACCGCTAAAGCCGTATCTTGATGAAATTGATAAAAATAGAATCGCTTGACGAGTTAAAGACGCTTTGTCAACAAAGATTGTAAAAAAGATTATTTAGTTACCACGTTTGCAGCTTTTGCGATTGTCGCTGATTTTAAAGATAACACAAAAAAACATCCTTGCTTTTGGGACGTATTCGCCGAGCCGTACCAAAGCAGACTATGAAAATGAAGATATTATGAACAGCTATAAAGATTACTTGACAAAATATCTTGGTTCTCGGCGGCGAAGACAACACTAAAGCTGCAGAAGATGTTGAGAAGTTTATCGCTTTTGGAAAAAGGATTTATCTCAATATGTAATGTCAAACCAAGAAGCTTCTAATATAGATAATATTTATAATCTTTATAGTTATTCAGGCTGTGTGATTTGTTCCCTGCATTTGATTTTGATAAGCTTTTGGAAGCATTAGGTCTTCATCCGGAAGATAATGTTTTTAGTCAGAACTCAAAGGTTATGGAAGCGTTTGCTTCATATGTTAATGACAAAAACATTGATTTATTGAAAACAATACTTAAAATTTCTGTTTTTTAAGTTTGGGTTCTCAGCTGGATAAACGTTTTTATTGACGCAGCGAACGATTTTGAGTCGGATTATTTTGGAATGGACGTTACAAGTCCTGCTGAGGATATAGCTTTGACTACTACCAAAAAATACTTTATCTTCATATTTGAGTGAAGAATATATAAAACGAAATTTTTTCTGATAGAGACTAAAAAGATGTTGAAAATATGGTAAAATGAGTTTATAGATATTTTTCAGAAACAGGATTGCAAAATCTAACCTGGATGGGTGAAGCCACAAAAGAGAAAGCAATAAGAAAAATTGACGCAATGTCTGTTAACGTTGGTTATCCTGAATCATTTGAGGATTATATTGACGATATAACGGTTTATTCTCCAAATGAAAAATACGCATATTTTTAATACTATGAACAGTATAAGAAAATCCGCGTATGCTTTGGATATAGCTGAAAAGCCAGGGAAAGCCTGCAGAAAAAGCCGATTATTGAGCGTAGTTCCGGTATACACCGTAAATGCCGGATATATGCAAACTGATAACTCTATTAACTTCCCGGCCGAATACTTCAGGGAGCCGTTTTATTATTCTGATGGAAAGCCTGAGGAAAATTTGGGGTCTATCGGTACAGTAATAGCGCATGAGATTACACATGCTTTTTGATAATAACGGCGCAAAATTTGATGAGAGTTTGGAAACGCTGCAAATTGGTGGACTGAAGAGGATTTAGCTGTGTTTGAACAGCTTTGCCAGGATGTTGTTAACTATTATAACGGATTTGAATCCGCTCCCGGAATCCAAACAGACGGCGAACTTACAATAAGCGAGAACGTAGCTGATATTGGAGGAATGGCATGTGCGCTTGACGCCATGAAAAACTCGAAAAACCTGATTATAAACTGTTTTTGAAAGTAATGCTAAGCTTTGGAAGATAACAGGTCAGCGCCAGTATTTAGAGAGTCTGGAGCACAATAGATGTTCATTCTTTTGGAATTGTCAGAGCGAATAGGCTTGCTGCATTATTTGATGAGTTTTTACGAAGCTTTTTGACATAACTGAAGAAGATGGAATGTACGTTGCTCCTGAGAACAGAGTATCAATTTGGTAAAATAGCAAGTTATTTAAATCCGCCTACAATTGTGGCGGGCGGATATTTTCTTATTATAATAAGAAAATATTACATAGTATATTGTTGAAAAAGATTATTGCAAAATTTTTTAGTTTTTATATTTATTATTATAATAAAAAGTTATTCACAGCCCTCCGATGCTTGCAAAACCATATTTCATATAATAATTTATTTTAGAAATATTATTCTGTATACAGAGTGTTTTTTTTAGTGAACATCGGTAGGTGTGACTGTGACCCCACCTGCAGGGTGGGTGTGAGCCCAAATATCTCTTTATATTCCTTAAACCTTCAATGTCAATAATAAGACTTAGTTGTGATGTTTCCCACCTTTGGTGGGTGTGATACAAAGTGACTTCTTTTGTCAAAGCCTTAAACGTCAATAAATTACTTAGTTGTGATGTATTGCGCATTTATGCGCCGCTTCAGGTGAGCTGTCATCTTACGCGGGCGTAAATATACATAGAACAGTTTGTCATAATCCGTTTTATACTAAACTGTTCCACGACTGCGCGCTTACGCGACGTACTTTCGTACTCCTACCGAAGCTACAAAACCACACTTTTTATAATTTATTTTTAGAAATATTTTTTTTATATGTTGTTTTTTAATGATTATTTGAATGTGTGCACCTATCTTACAGGTGTAGACAAAGTCCTGCTGAAGCTAGCAAAAAGAACATTTTTTTATATTCATTTTTATATTAAATAACATTAACATTTCTGTGCAATGATTTCGGCCTTTTTATAGTTTTATAGAAACAATAAAGATGATACTTGTTTAATGAGCTGCCGGAAAATTATCAATTATCATATATCTAATGAGGTGTTTACTGGTTTTTTATAAATGTCCTATTTGATATTGCAATTTACATATATAATTTTTTGAAAAAATATAGAAAAAAAGTCTTGCATTTACAATTTGGTTATGATATACTATTTCGGTGTTTGGGCTAAGTTTGTCCAAATTATATAAAAATACACACGCTTTGTGATTTCATTTGATGTGCCGGTATTCCCATTCCGGTTCTTATGAAAGCTGAGCAAGGCGGAGGTATAACTTTTATGGAGGTGTAAAAATATGGGAGTAGTACAAATGAAGCAGTTATTGAAGCAGGTGTTCATTTCGGACATCAAACTCGCCGTTGGAACCCTAAAATGGCCGAGTACATTTTCACTGAGAGAAATGGTATTTATATCATTGATCTTCAGAAGACAGTTAAGATGATTGAGGAAGCATATTACTTTTACCCGTGATGTTGCTGCCGAGGGCGGAAGTGTTCTTTTGTTGGAACAAAGAAGCAGGCTCAGGAAGCAATCAAAGAGGAAGCTGAGAGAACAGGCATGTACTATGTAAATGCAAGATGGCTCGGCGGTATGCTCACAAACTTTAAGACTATTAAAAAGAGAATCAGCAGATTGTTCCAGCTTGACAAGATGGCTGAGGACGGAACTATGGAACTTCTTCCTAAGAAGGAAGTTATCAAGTTGAATCTTGAGAAAGAAAGACTTGAAAAGTTCCTCGGCGGTATCAAAAACATGCAGAACTTACCGTCAGCTATGTTTGTTGTTGACCCAAGAAAAGAAAAGAATGCTATAGCTGAAGCTCACAAGCTTGGTATCCCGGTAATCGCTATCGTTGATACTAACTGTGACCCTGAAGAAGCTGATTATCCTATCCCCGGCAATGACGATGCTATCCGTGCCGTTAAGCTTATTGTTTCTACAATCGGAAACGCTATCCTTGAAGGCAAGCAGGGCGAGCAGATGGAGGAAACTCAGAAACGAAAGAGGTTACTTCTAGACGTTCTTGACGAATATAATAAGAAGTTTTTTACGAAAGGAAGAATAAAAATGGCATTTACAGCACAAGATGTAAAAACATTAAGAGAGATGACAGGCTGCGGAATGATGGACTGCAAGAAAGCTCTTACTGAAACAGACGGCGATCAGGAAAAAGGCTATTGAATATTTAAGAGAAAAAGGTCTTTCAAAAGCTGCCAAAAAGGCAGGCAGAAATCGCTGCAGAAGGTATGGTTGGTTCGTTTGTTTATGGAGACACAGGCGTTGTTGTTGAGGTTAACTCTGAAACTGACTTTGTTGCAAAGAATGCTGATTTCCCAGAAGTTTGTTGAAGATATAGCTAAGACAATTGCTAATAATGCTCCTGCTGATGTTGAAGAGCTTAAGACTTTGACAATTGACGGCGGAAGCCAGACAGTTGGCGACGCTTTGACCGAGAAGATTGCTACTATCGGCGAGAATATGAATATTCGCCGTTTTGAGACATATAAGGGTATCAACCAGTCATATGTTCATGCCGGCGGAAGAATCGGCGTTCTTGTTAATTTTTTGAAGTATCAGACGCTTCAAAGGCAGAAACACCTGAGTTTGTTGAGATGGCTAAGAATGGCTATGCAGATAGCTGCTGCCGCTCCTGAATATCTAACAGAGGAAACTGTTCCGACTGATGTAGTAGAGAAGGAAGCAGAAATCTTGAAACAGCAGGCTCTGAACGAGGGTAAGCCGGAAGCAATTGTTGACAAGATGGTTGCAGGCCGTATAAAGAAATATTACAAGGAAGTTTGTCTTGTAGACCAGGCATATGTTAAGGACCCCGACATGAGTGTTCAGAAGTATGTTGACGGTGTTGCAAATACTCTGAACAGAAATTAAGATTGCAAAATTCGCTCGTTTTGAAAAGGGTGAAGGAATGGAAAAGAAGCAGGATAACTTCGCTGAAGAAGTTGCTTCAATGATGAAATAATTTAATTGATTAGATATTAAAATTAACTCAACATTATTTTACGCGCTGTGATAATCACAGCGCGTTTTATATTAATTTTTATATATGTTTTGTGAAGCGAGTATATTTATAATATAGTCTCAGACAACATTTTATAAAAAATCTGACCTCGAATACAGAAAGTTTCGAGGTCAGAAATACTATTCAATTGTCACAGTTTGACTTTCCTCGTCCCAAGGGATTTTTGCGTCCAAGTTTTTAACAAGAAATCTCAATGGAACAAATGTGCGGTCTTTATATAGGTATGGCGGTGAATCAAGTGTTTGAGCCTTATTGTTCACACATGCAACATTAGAGCCGAGCTTTAATTTTATGTTATTGTTATTAGAGTGAATTGTAACAGTCTCATCCAATTCGCTCCAATCAGTTTTAGCGCCGATAAAATCTGCAACAGGCCGTGCAGGTAACATGGTTCTGTTGTTTACTGTCTGCGGCGCTGCGCCTAGATAAACATCTATATTTCCAACCTTTGCTGTATCATTGTCAATTGTTAATATCATTTTTCTTTCAATATTCTTTTTAAAGCAGCAAAATGGTCATACATATTTCCGATTCTGTCACAGTTCAAAAAAAAAATTGTGCTTGATACTGACTCAATACTCTCGGGAAGCTCAATGTCTGATAGACTGGCACATTTTGTAAATGCCTCATTCCCTATGTATTTTAATCCCTCACTTAGGTTAACATTTTTTAAGTAAGTACAGTTTTTTAAAGTTTTAGTTTTTATTGATTCTACGCCTTTTGAATTGTAATTTCGGTAAGATAATAACAATTTATAAATGCCGCGCTGCCTATTTCCTTTAATGCGTTATTTAGGTTAACCTTTTTCAATGATGTACAATTTTTAAATATTTCGCTGCCTATTGATGTTACGTTTTCCGGAATAGTAACTTCAGTAAGGGAATAACAATTTTGAAACGCCGAATATCCTATGGTTTCTAATGCTTTATTAAAATTAATTTTTTTAGATAAGTGCAATCTTTAAATGCTTCATTGTATATTGATTTTTACGTTTTCTGGAATAGTAATTTCGGTAATAGAACAGCAGTTTTGAAACGTTTTTCCATAAATATATTCTATGGTATCGGGCAAGATTATAGATTCAAGGCTTACACAATTTTTTGAAAGCACTTTGTCCAATATTTTTTTATGCTGTTTGGTATTGACACTTTTTTTAAGAGAATAACATTCATTAAAAAACATCGTTTGTGATTTCTGTTAAACTATTAGGTAATTGAATTGACTTTCAAACTCCTGCAGCCTTGAAATGCAGATTCGCCAATTGTATTGATACTGTTAAACATTTTTACGTTTTCAAGTGCTGTACAGCCTGTAAAAGTCTCTTTACATATTTCATTTACGTTATTTGGTAATTCAATATATTTTAAAAGAGGTACAAGATTCGAAAAAGCACTATCTTTTATTGATATTACGCTGTCCGGCAATAATACGCTTTCTAGAGCTGAACAATTTTTAAAAAGCGGCACCGCTACCTCAGTAACGCCGTCTGGTATAACAATGTCTTTTTAAACTGCGGCATGATAAAAAACATAATAATCAATCTTCGGCAAGTATTTTGGCATATCTATATGTTTAAGAGAAACACAGTTAGAAAAATGCATATACATTGATTTCAGTTACGCTATCCGGTATCTTTATATTTTCAAGAGCCGTACAATTTTTATTTAATGAGTTTTTTCCGATTTTGGTTATAGCATTAGAATTTCTATGTTTTTAAAAAGCGCAAGCCTTCAAATGCTTCTGAAATACTGGTTACAGTCTTTGGAATTATAAAATCAGTCAGTGAAGTGCATCCGCTGAATGTGCCATTTATTTCAGTTATACCTTCCGGTAGAGAAGCGGAAATTAGACCGGTACAGCCGGAAAATGTAAAATCTCCAAGAAAGGTTACAGTATCCGGAACAGTGACAGATGTGAGTCCCGCACAGTCTGAGAATGCAGAAATACCAATAGAAGTTACAGAGAGGGGTATATCTATGTTTGATAAAGATGAGCAGCCGGAAAAACAATTATCACGTATCTCTGTTATTCCGTTTGGAATATTTATTGAAGTAAGTCTTGAACAGTTTGAAAAAAGCACTATAACCAGTATTTTGTAATTCAGACGGCAAATTTATTTCAGAAAGATAATTACAGTTATTAAATACATAGCCGCCGATTGTTTGAATTGTGTCAGGAAGAGATACACTTTTTTACAGATGAGTTTTCAAATGATTGATAGTCTTAGTTTTATTACACCATCAGAAATAATCACACTGTTGAGTTTGCGGGTGTTTGCGAAGGCTCTCGTGCCTACAGTAGTAACAGGTAAAACCGTCAATCATGGATGGGATAATTATGTTTGTGGAATTTTCACTGCAGCCGGTAATTGTAATACCATCCCAGGATTTTATATATGTCAGTTCTTCATAAGTATCAGCACTGACAGGGAAATAAAATATAACAGATAGAGATAAAATTGTTAATAATATCAATATATATTTTTTTCTCATAATAATCACCTTTTTTATGTAATATTTATATATATTATATAATAATATTTACTTAATGTCAAATAAGTGAATAAATTATTTCAATATTGCAAAAAATGTAATTTTAAAAAAATAGTATATAAGTTTAATATCAAGAAAGCTGAAAAGTAATTATTGTTTTTATGTATTACGTAATTGGATTTATTTTTTTAAGTTCTGCGGTTTAAAAATGATTTAAAAATTTGAATATATTAGGGTTATGACCTTTAACTATGTAATATTAGTTTAAAATTTTAATAGATTAAATAAAAAATACATTGAAGTTAAAAAGTAAATTGATTTTTTTTGCAAAATGAAAAGAATTTATTGCCTTTGGTTAGCTATAACTAACCAAAGGCCGAAAAAAAATAAAATTATGCGCAGTATTCCTGAAGAATTTATTTCAGAGTTGTTACACTGGCGCAGTGTGACTTTTATTACAGGAATATTATGTTTTGCAGATCTTTGATTAACAGTGTTAATCATTTTATGCGAACAAGTATTGATAAATACTACCATTATAGCATGTTTGCCGAGTTTATTTTCGAAGTAGGGCGGCATCTGCGTAAAAAACTTTAGCCTTATATTTGTATGATTTGAAAATATCTTTTGTATCTGGTTGCTATACGGTCGTTTCCTCCAGTTAATACAATACTCATACCTTTTTATCCTTTTTGTTATTTACTGAATGTTTTATATGTATTGCCCGTACTAGGCGGGCAGATAATTTTTACTTATTTTTTTTATATTAAACGCTGAAAGTCCCGGATATACGGCAGAATCACCGAGTTCCTCCTCAATACGAATCAGCTGGTTATATTTTTGCGACTCTTTCAGAACGGCTGGGCGCGCCAGTTTTGATTTGGCATGTGTTAAGGGCAACCGCCAAATCTGCAATTGTTGTGTCTTCTGTCTCGCCTGACCTATGTGATGAAATAGCAGTGTATCCGGATTTGTTGGGCCATTTTTATTGCTTCCAGAGTTTCTGATACAGAACCTATTTGGTTGAGCTTAATAAGAATTGAGTTTCCACATGCAAGGTCGATTCCTTTTTTTCAGACGTTCGGTGTTGGTAACAAAAAGGTCGTCTCCTACTAACTGAACCTTGTTCCCGAGTTCTTGCGTCAGCTTCTGCCAGCCTTCCCAATCTTCCTCGTCAAGAGCGTCTTCAATTGAAATAATAGGATATTTTTTCCACAAGTTTTTTCCAGTGTGCTATTAATTCTTCAGAAGTAAATTTTGTTCCTGCTTTCGGAAGAATATATTCTCCGGGTTTTGAACCTTTCCATTCGCTTGTAGCCGCGTCCATCGCAATCATGAAATCTTTTTCAGGTTCATAACCGGCAGCTTTAACTGCTTCGAGAATATACTGAATAGCTTCCTCATCGCTGGCAAGGTCAGGAGCAAATCCACCCTCATCACCCACTGATGTGGTTAGGCCTTTGATTTGAGCAATGATGCAAGGGCATGAAATACTTCAGCACACCAGCGCAGGGCTTCTTTAAAACTTTTTGCTCCTACAGGCATTATCACTAAATTCTGAACATCAACAGTATTAGCGGCATGTGCTCCGCCGTTTAAAATATTCATCATCGGTACAGGCAGAATATTGCCGGAAATTCCGCCCCAAAATTTGTAAAAAGAGGTATATCAAGTGAAATTGACGCCGCTCTGGATGCTGCTATTGATTTTTGACTGGGAACGTAATACGTAAC
>VOFK01004289.1_pt1 | contig 40932 bp, 48 predicted proteins | sample 5384121 | NCBI WGS metagenome assembly VOFK01 (sample SAMN12384730, study PRJNA508395) | human gut metagenome | isolation source: healthy gut J | host: Homo sapiens | reverse complement strand
TTGTGCTGTGGTTATTTAGTTGAAAATCAGAACGACACTGGAAGTTGTTTATCCAAAAATGAAATGGAATAACCATATCAAGTAAAAATGCAAAAAACTATACTAATGGTTCCCATTAGCACAGAACTTTTCAATGTGTCCCTCCTCAAAACAGTAAGTCCGATAATAAAGACTATCAATTCTAAAACAGAGCGTGCTTTGAAATATCCCCATCCATATACGAAAGTCATGTTAGAACAATACTGCTAAAATCAATACTGATAGCATAAATGCAGGTCTGCTTTTTCCTTTCGCATACCAACAGACAAATGCCAAGAACGGAGAAATCATGGTAAAGACCAACCCAAATCATAGCGTAGCTTCTTGGGAAAAAGCCTGCGACATAGTTTGAATACAAATAGTAACTTACAACCATGCCAGCAAAAACACAAAAACATTAATGCTTGCTCTTATTGCAGAATTACTATAAATAGAAATACACAGTGCAATCAATACCCAAATTGCAAAACGCCCAAGAAAATTACCAATATCTAAGACTCCATTTATTGCCATAAGCACACCTGGAAGTTCAGTTTGACGAAAATCCAGATATTTTGAGAAAGTTCCCAAAGCTATTCCGAGAAACAATATCGCTATGGTATTTATAAGTTTTCTATTATTGGATATTGGATTTTCTGCATTCCTTATATCATTCAAAAAAACTTCTTCATAGGCATCTCCCAAACTAAAAATTTGTAATAATCATTCTACCACACCGTTATGCATAAATTATCTCACGCAAAATAATTTCTTCTGCCCGGTTGTGAATGTTATTGCAACGCTGCACCCATTCCATTTGATGGGTACGCTTTAATTCTTCGGTCACGCCCTCGGCAGCTTTCATCTGCTCCATGATGGTATCTAACCGTTCCTGTGCCTGTTCGTTCAGGTCTGAAAGATATGTCCATAACTCTCCGGTCAATATCAATGTGTTCAATCTGGCTGGGTGGACTTCTCTTAAATATTCCCGGTGTAGCCGTCCATACTTTCCAATGGGGCGGTGTTCTTCCGACAGCTTCAAGTCTGGGATGTAGTAATCTCCGACAAGGATATAATCAATTCCGTTTTCCGTTATTCTTGGTTTCAATTCGCTCATGTTTTAATCTCCTCATTCTGGCTCATTTTTTTTTTGCAAGTCTAGCTCTCCAGAAATATTGGTAAATCTTTGGTAAATTTGAGACTGAAGCACAAAAAACGCTTAAAAACGAGGGTTATGAGACGATTTGAGACGTTTCATCATGCCCGGTAAATCCTGCCGTGGCATACGAATAATATTTTTTGTCATCCCGTCATATCCTTTCAAACATCTCGAAGCCGCAATATTACTGTAATCCGTTTTTTATTGGCAATACCGCATAATTCTAAGTGCCGATACGGCGAGCGAGGTGCGGCAAATGCTAAGCCAAAAGCGCAGATAATACTGATGTCTTATCGAGCATTTTGGCAACGCAGATGCCGTGCCGCAGCTGCCGGAGCGGCTTAAGCCGCAAGGCGGAATTGTGCGGTGTTGCTCTATTTTTTTCTTTTTCACTCTTGTCCCCAAATTACGCATTTTTCCATAAATTTCCACTCAAGTTACTGGCAAATGGTGTAATATGTAATACATGGTATAGCAGCTCCAGCAAACCTCCGCCTGTTTATCCCGGCATTCTTCTTGCCCCGCCCGCCGCCAAAAGCTGCCTACAGGATACCACACGCAGCGCTAAATCACAACCAGATTCCCTGCACCGCCCCGTTTTCTGCAAAATTCTCTTGCAAGGTTTCGCACCGCCAACTATAATGTATTTATGGCAATACCGCATAATTCTAAGTGCCGATACGGCGAGCGAGGTGCGGCAGATGCAAGCCAACAGCGCAGACAATACTGGATGTCTTCTCGAGCATTTTGGCAACGCAGATGCCGTGCCGCAGCTGCCGGAGCGGTGCTTAAGCCGCAAGGCGGAATTGTGCGGTGTTGCCTTATATATTATAAGTAAAGGCGCATGGCACAGCCGTTTTCCGCTTGCCGGGTGCTTTGGATTCCAAACAGAAAGGGGGGCCGCCCGATGCCTCGCATTGCCGTGGTGGATGACCAGCCGGATATGCGGCAGCAGCTGTGCAGCATGATTGACCAATACAGCCGCGAGAACAACTGTATGCTGGAAGTTACCGCTTTTTCGGACGGTTCCCAGGTCATAACCAACTATTGCAAGGGGTTCGACATCATCTTTCTGGATATTGAAATGCCGGAGCTTGGCGGCATGGACGCTGCCGAGCGCATTCGCACGGTGGATCCGGATGTGGTGCTGGTGTTCGTTACCAACATGGCGCAGTACGCTATTCGCGGGTATGAGGTCGACGCCCTGGATTTTGTGCTCAAACCGGTCAATTATTACCAGTTCAGCACCAAACTGGCCCGCGCTTTGCAGCGGGTGCAGCGCCGCAAAGGCGGGCAGATTGCATTACAGACCGCTGGGGGCGTGCAGCTGCTGAACACCGAGGACATCTACTGGCTGGAAACGCGGGACCGTATGCTGCATTACCATACCTCCACCGGGGTATGGTCCGTGCGTTCCAGCCTGCAAAATGCTGAAAAGCAGCTGGCCCCCTACCACTTTGCCAAATGCAACCAGTGTTACCTTGTCAATCTGCGGTATGTGCGGGCGGTCCAGAACGATATGGTCCAGGTTGGGGAGGACCGGCTGGAGATCAGCCGCCGCCAGCGGGCTGCCTTCCTGGCTGCGGTCGCCGCCTATGTTGGGGGTGCCATGTAATGCTGCCAAATCTCCAACAATTTCTTTCTCTTCTTGTCTGTGGGATACAGCTTTGGGGCGCAGCACTGACCTACTGGCTCCCGCCCGGCACTCGCCGCACTTTTGGCAGCGGGCGCTGCTTTGCCTGATTCCCTCCATTCCCCTTTCCCCATTTTTATTATGGGCGGATCACACGCCTTCCTCGCTGTTCTTGCGGGCGGGGGGCGTATATTCTGTTTTGTATGTGGATGATTTTCGCTTCCCACAGCTGCACCCAGTTGGACTGGTCCGGCGCCAATTATTGCGCCATCTGGGGAATTTTGAGTGCCCTGACGACATTTGAGTTATGGCAGCTTCTTGTCTGGTGCCTGGCACAGGTAAACATATTCCTGCCATTGGATCAGCCCTCTGCTTTGCTGCTGCAACTGCTGTTTTTTGCCGCTGCGTACTGCCTGCTGCGGGTAACTGTTGCCCATTCCATGCCATATGAAGGCAGCTACCACATCGGTCCCCGCCAGCAAATCAGCGCTATTATTCTGGGCGGCATGTTCGTTCTGCTGTTTTTAACAATGCAGACCGTCACCAACTCCGGAGTATCACGGGAAACTTCTATCTTCATTGTTGTCCCCCTGGCACTCTGCCAGCTCTACTGCATCACCCTTTTTATATTTGCAGACTGAGCTGTTCAAAAAAAAAGGCGGCCATGGAAAAGAGATGAACTCGCTGAACATGCTGTATGAACGCCAGCGCCAGCAGTATCAGGTGGCCAAGCGGAACGTACAGATCATCAACCGCAAATGCCATGAGCTGAAAGTTCAGATCGCTGATCTGCGCCGCATGGCCCCCCCACGCCGCGCTGCAGCAGAGCCTGAACGAAGCCGAAGCCGCCGCCCGGCAGTATGACGCCAGCACCCAGACCGGCAGTGAGGTTTTTGGATGTTGTGCTGACCGAAAAAGAGCATGCTGTGCGAAGCCCACCACATCAGCATCAACAATGTAGCGGACGGTACCTGCCTGCACTTTATGGATCCGGCCGATCTGTACGCTCTGTTTGCCAACGCACTGGATCATGCCATTGAGTTGACCCGCAAGCTGCCGGAGCCGGAAAAGCGGATGATTGACCTGCTGGTCTGCAGGCGGCAGGGGTTTGCTGTTCTGAATATCATCAGCGCGGTGCCCGATGGCCCGGATCCTGGCCGCCGCGAAACCCGCGATGAGTTAAAGATCGTCAAGCGCATTATCCAGAAGTACAATGGTTTTTTGACTACCGAATCCAACGGTGGATTTTTTGCGATAAAAGCCGTTTTCCCGGTCCAATAAAGTTCCCTCAAAATTTCAGGTATAAGATTTACGCCCTTGCATTTGTACATATTGCACAAATGCAAGGGTTATTTTTTTGTCAGGCAAAAACCGTTTATTCCACGCAAATGACCGATTATGCAAAACCCATTGCGACATTTTTCGCTGTTCGTTACAATAATAACAGCAAAAAGAAAGGATGGCTGCGCCATGCGAGAAATCACCAAAATCATGAAGGGTTGGGAATTCACCGGCCCCGACGGCACCACCACAACGGTGGACCTGCCGCACACCTGGAACGCCCGCGACGGTCAGGACGGCGGCAATGACTACTGGCGCGGCACCTGCATCTACCGCACCCGTTTCGCTGCTCCCCAGTTTAACACCGCCTCCCATCAGGTCTGGATTCAGTTTGACGGCGTCAACGCCAGCGCCCATGTGGTTCTGAACGGCTCCCCCGTCTGCAACCACGACGGCGGCTACTCCACCTTCCGCGCCAACATCACCGAACTGCTGCGGGATGAAAACGAGCTGACTGTGGAAGTCGACAACAGCAAAAACGACCGCGTTTACCCCCAGAAAGCTGACTTCACCTTCTATGGCGGCATCTACCGCGATGTCAGCCTGATGGTGGTCAGCAAGAACCACTTCGCCCTGGATTACTTCGGCGGCCCCGGCATCCGCATCACCCCCACTGTGCAGGGCGCAGATGCCAGCGTTCAGGTTACCACCTGGCACGACGGCGAAGGCGAAGTGAGCATTGAGTTGCTGGACGCTGCCGGCAACACCGTTGCCACCGGCAAAGGCCCCGACATCACCCTGACCATCTTCAACGCACACCTGTGGAACGGCGTTAAGGATCCGTACCTGTACAGCTGCAAGGCCCGCCTTGTGGTGAACGGCACGGTGGAAGATGAGACCACCACCCGCTTTGGCGTGCGCAGCTTCAAGGTTGACCCCAAGAAGGGCTTCTTCCTGAACGGCAAGTCTTACCCGCTGCACGGCGTTTCCCGCCATCAGGACCGCAAGGGCCTGGGCAACGCCATCACCCGCGAGATGCACGACGAAGACATGGCCCTGATCAAAGAGATCGGTGCCAACACCATCCGCCTGGCTCATTATCAGCACGACCAGTACTTCTATGATCTGTGCGACGAGGTCGGCATGGTTGTTTGGGCCGAGATCCCGTACATCAGCGAGCATATGCCCAACGGTCGGGAAAACACCATCAGCCAGATGAAAGAGCTGATTGAGCAGAACTACAATCACGCGAGCATCGTCTGCTGGGGCGTTTCCAACGAGATCACCATCTCCACCAAGGACAAGAAGGATATGCTGGATAACCACCGCCAGCTGAACGACCTGTGCCACGAGATGGACAAGACCCGCCTGACCACCCTGGCCTGCTACGCCATGTGCGGTCCCTTCAACCGTTCGGCCCACATTACCGATATGGTCAGCTGGAACCTGTACCTGGGCTGGTACGTTCCGGGCTTTATCCTGAACGACCTGTGGATGGGCTTCTTCCATCTCTGCTTCCCCAACCGCCCGTTCGGCTACAGCGAATACGGCGCGGAGGGCATGCCCAACCTGCACAGCACACACCCCCACCGCGGCGACCACACCGAAGAATACCAGGCCAAGTACCATGAGTACATGCTGCGCTGCTTCAAGCGCCACCCCTGGATGTGGGCCACCCACGTTTGGAACATGTTTGACTTTGCTGCAGACGCCCGTGACCAGGGCGGCGAGCCGGGCATGAACCACAAGGGCCTTGTGACCTTTGACCGCAAAATCAAGAAGGACAGCTTCTATCTGTATAAAAGCATGGTGGAGCGATGAAGCCTTTGTGCACATCTGCTCCAAGCGCTTTGTGGAGCGCACCGGCAGCACCGCTACCGTAAAGGTTTATTCCAACCAGAGCACCGTTGCCCTGTATGTAAACGGCAACAAGGTAGGCGAGCAGACCGGCGAGCATGTTTTCACCTTCAAGGTTCCCCTGAACGGCGAACTGCACATTCAGGCCGTGGCTGGTGACCGCACCGATGAGTCCGTCATCCGCCATGTAGATACCCCCAACCCGGAGTATAAGCTGCACAAGACCAAATCCAAGAGTGCAAACTGGGTATAATCTATTTTGAACACTCTGTATTTTGTTCTTGCTTAATACAGTTTGTTATAGAGCATTTTCTAACAGGAGGAGAACACAATGAGTAAGAAACCCAAAGTTGGGATGTGGTCCGGCCTGACCGCCGTTACCGCCGTCCTGACCGCAGGCGCCATTGTAGGCACGACGGTTGCGTTCCATTATACGACCACCGTTAATAACTACCTGGACGCCGACACCTACAAGATCATCAAGGGCGACAGCGACGAAGACACTGAGTACTTCCAAGAGCGATTTCACCTCTGATGAAGAGCGCGAGTCCTATGAGGCTGAGCTGTGCGCACAGGTTGAAGCCGAAGGCGCAGCCCTGCTGAAGAACGAGAACAACGCCCTGCCCCTGGCAAGCGGCGCAAAGGTCAGCCTGTTCGGCCACGGCCCGTGGACCTGATGTACGGCGGCACCGGTTCCGGCCCGTTGACACCAGCAAGGCTCCCAACTTCAAGCAGGCTCTGGAAGATCAGGGCATCCAGGTCAACAGCACCCTGTGGGATCTGTATTCTTCTGACGATATGATGAAGAACTACAGCCGCATCACCCCGGCTGCCATCTCCGATACCCTGGAAGCCAACACCCAGTACGCTGTGAACGAAGCTCCCTGGAGCAAGCTGTCCAGCGCTGAGTCCAGCTTTGCTGACTACGGCGATGCTGCTATCGTCGTGTTCTCCCCCGTTCCGGCGGCGAGGGCGCTGACCTGCCCAGTGGCGAAAACGGCACCAATGATTCCTGGATCAAAGGCCAGGAGGGCGACGGTAACTACCTGGCCCCTGTCCGCTGAAGAAAAGGAACTGCTCCAGAACCTGAAGGCTCTGAAGGACAACGGCACCTTCAAGAAGATCGTCGTCCTCATCAACAGCTCCAACGCCATCGAGCTGGACTTCCTCAACCCCGAGATCTGCGGCGAGGACTACGGCATCGATTCCGCTATGTGGATCGGCGACGTGGGCCAGACCGGCATCAACGGTGTTGCCCAGCTGCTGGCTGGCGAGGTTACTCCGTCCGGCAGCCTGGTTGATTCCTACCTGTACGACAACATGGCAAACCCCGCTATGTACAACTTCTACACCCAGGCTTACCCCAACGCAGCAGAGTACAACCTGCTGACCGATGGCCCTGATGTGCAGGGTATGTACAGCGTGTATCAGGAAGGCATCTACCTGGATTACCGTTACTACGAGACCCGCTACGAGGACGCTGTTATGGGCACCGGCAATGCCGGCGACTACAACTGGTCCACCACTGTTGCCTTTCCCTTCGGCTATGGCGACAGCTACACCACCTTCGAGTACAGCGATTTCAATGTGACCGAATCTGCTGATGCTTTCAATGTCACCCTGAAAGTCACCAACACCGGTTCCACCTACTCCGGCAAGGAAACCGTTCAGCTGTACTTCCAGAGCCCCTACACCGATTACGACAAGGCCAACGGCATCGAGAAGGCTTCTGCTGAGCTGTGCGGCTTTGCCAAGACCGATATCCTGGCTCCCGGCGCTTCCGAGACTGTCAACATCACCGTTGACAAGAGCGAGCTGCGCACCTATGATTCCAACAACGCCAAGACCTATATTGTTGACGCTGGCGACTACTACTTCACCGCTGCCACCGATGCACACAACGCTGTGAACAACATCCTGGCTGCCAAGGGCTACACCGTTGAGAACACCGATGGCCGCATGACCGCCGATGGCGACGTTGCCCTGACCTACAGTGGACCAACGCCGCTCTGGGACAGCACCACCTACGCCACCAGCGAAAACGGCACTGCCATCACCAACCTGTTTGATGAAGCAGACCCCAACAAGAGCAGCAGCGAACCTGGCGAAGTTACCTGGCTGAGCCGCTCCAACTGGGTTGCCACCTTCCCCACCCAGCCTGTTGTGCTGAACGCAACCCAGACCCTGGCTGATCACCTGGCTTTCACCCGTTACGACGGCAGCAAGGCTGACAGCGTTGAAATGCCCACCCTGGGCGCTGACAATGGTCTGGCTCTGGTTTCCATGATCGGTGCCGACTATGACGATCCTCAGTGGGATACCCTGCTGGATCAGCTGACCTTCAACGAGATGGTCAACACCATCACCCTGGGCTTCCACAACACTGCCGCTATTGAATCCATCGGCAAGACCCGTACCAAAGACGAAAACGGCCCGCAGGGCCTGACCGCAGCACTGACCGGCGGCGCTTCCGCTATGTGCTACACCTCCGAAGACGTTATGGCCGCCACCTTTCAACGTTGACCTGATCAACGATGTGGGCCGCTGCATTGGCGAAGACTGCCTGGCCATGGGTTACTCTGGTCTGTATGGTCCCGGCATCAACATGCACCGCACCGCTTACTCTGGCCGTAACTTCGAGTACTATGCTTCTGATCCGTTCGTTGCCGGCACCATCTGCGCTGCCGAAGTCAACGGCATCCAGTCCAAGGGCGTTTACGTTTACCTGAAGCACGTTGCCCTGAACGACTCTGAATCCAGCCGCCGCGGCGTGAACACCTGGCTGAACGAGCAGGCTGCCCGCGAAATCTACCTGGAAGTTGCCGACAAGGCCGTCACCGATGGCGGCGCTTGGAGCGTTATGTCCGGCTTTAACCGCTGGGGTGCTTACTGGTGCGGCGCTTACGATAACCTGTTGACCAGCTTCCTGCGCGGCGAACTGGGCATGCGCGGCATGATCATCACCGACTACTCCGGTTCCAGCAAATACATGGATCTGGCCGATGGTCTGATTTGCCGGTTCCGATATCTGGGATAGCCCGGACCCGACCATCCACACCACCCTGGCTCCGAAGTACGAGAACGATGCTTACATCGTGACCGAAATGCGCGAATCCATGCACAAGATCCTGTACACCGTTGCCAACTCCAACGCTATGAACGGCTGGTCCTCCGCTGACCGCCTGAAGGTCATCACCCCGTGGTGGAAGACCGCCCTGTACGCTCTGGACACCGTTCTGGCTGTTCTGACCGTGCTGTGCATCTGGCGCCTGGTTGTTGCCATCAAGCGCAAGAAGACCTGGACTGCTGAGCAGGCTGCCAACACTGCAAACGCTCAGAATCAGCAGTAAGGTTTAGGGCAACACCGCACAATTCCCGCCTTGCGGCTTAAGCACCGCTCCGGCAGCTGCGGCACGGCATCTGCGTTGCCAAAATGCTCGATAAGACATCCAGTATTATCTGCGCTTTTGGCTTGGCATCTGCCGCACCTCGCTCGCCGTATCGGCACTTAGAATTATGCGGTATTGCCTTAGCCTCCGCATCTTCCCCCTTTTGAATCGTTTATGCCCCCCGCCCGTTTCGGGGCGGGGGGTCTTTGTTATGAAAGGAGAATGCCCCCATGAGTGAACAAAAACTCTGCGGCGTCTGCCAGCGTCAACCGCGCCAAGCCTTACCAGCTGATGCTGTTCCCGCTTAACAACGGCGCTACCAACGTGTACTATGTTCTGGTGCTTTCCTACATTGCCACTTTCGGCAGCAAGGTTCTGGCCCTGAGCATGATCTTCGCCTCCGTGATGGTCACCGGCATGCGCCTGTTTGACGCCATTACCGACCCAATCATCGGTGCCCTGATGGACCGCACCAACGGCAAGTTCGGCAAGTTCCGCCCGTTTATGGTCATCGGCAACCTCATCATGGCTGTCAGCATCCTGGTGCTGTACTGCCTGACCCCGCTGATCCCCGCCTCCATGGAATGGGCGCGTTATGTTGCCTTTGTAGCCCTGTACGCCATCTGGGTCATCGGCTACACCTTCCAGACCTCCTGCACCCGTTCCGGCCAGACTGTTCTGACCAACGATCCCAAGCAGCGCCCCCTGTTCACCATCTTCAACACCGTCGGCTCCCTGCTGGGCATGGGCGCCATGCAGTTCTTTGCCCCCATCCTGGCCAAAAAAACTATGAGGGGGCGGTTACGCTTCCGCCGGTTTCTTCCGCACCCTGGCTCCTGTCGGCATCGTGATCTCCATCGCCCTGACCATCCTGGCTGTCATCGGCATCTGGGAAAAGGACCAGCCGAAGTACTTTGGCATCGGCGGCCAGAAAACCGAAAAGATCAAGGTTGCCGAGTATGTTGCCATCATCAAGGGCAACAACCCCATGCAGCGCCTGATGGTGGCTGGTGCAGGCTGCAAGCTGGCACTTTCCATTGCCACCAACACCACTGTTCTGTGCATGCTGTACGGCTGCATGATGGGCAACTATGATGGTCTGTACCTGCCCATGATGGTTCTGGGCTATGTGTTCAGCGTTCCCTTCTTCCTGCTCACCGTGCGCACCAGCCAGAAGAAAGGCCAGAAAGCCAGCCTGATGCGCTATGTCAGCGTTGCGCTGATCTGCTACATCGGCGTTCTGGTGCTGCTGCTCCTGTGGGGCAAGGGCGATGCCTTCACCCTGTCTCTGATGTCTGACGGCAAGGTTTCCATCAACGTTTACACCATCCTGTTCATCGCTCTGTTCGGCATTGGCTATGGCGCTTATTACGCTACTGCCGATATGCCCATCCCCATGGTTGCCGACTGCTCTGACTACGAGACCTACATCTCCGGCAAGTATATTCCCGGTATCATGGGCACTCTGTTCAGCCTGGTTGACAAGCTGGTTTCCAGCCTGTCCGCTACCGTGGTCGGCGTGGCCGTCAGCTTTATCGGCCTTGACAGCCTGCCCACCCAGTACGACCCGTACACCCCCGGCATGAACGTGGTTGTTATCGTTCTGTTCTGCGTCATCCCCATGATTGCATGGACTGCTACCCTGCTCGCCATGAAGAACTACAGCCTGACCGGCGAAAAGATGAAAGAAATCCAGGCCGTCAACGCCTGCCGCCGCGACGCTGTTGCGGGCGGCATGAGCCTGGAAGACGCCATGCAGAAATGGCAGACCCTCGACCAGCTGCCGGCCCAGTACCGCGCAAACTAATTTTGCTGTTTTCTCCTCCTCTGATACCGGTTTGATTGCGCCGGTTATTTAACTGAAACACCGGGTGCCATATGGCGCCCGGTGTTTTGTTTTGCCGCAAATCAAACGTTTCTATTCCATCAAAACAGCAGGCGAGATCCCTGCCTCAAGGGGGGCGCCTGCTGCTGTGGCTGTATGTTGTAAGAGAGAGAAATGTAAGATAACTGTCTTGCTTTATGCGATAATACTTGGGTATTTTATTCTCTCGCAGCACCCGGCATTTTCTTCTGCGCTAATACGGTCGATTTTCTCCTTGATCATATTTCCAAAAGTCTTATCGTCTAGTTCTACACGTTTTTCTGCCGCCACAGATTTGTCAGCAAATGCATCAAAACATATGTTCTTTATATGCGATTGTATTAAAACAGAAAGCCTCCGGCCACTCGCACAATGCAGCCGGAGGTTTTCTGTTAAATTCCCAATCCATCCAAAATTGATGGCAAAGTAAGGAGGCTTGTGTTATAATTAAATCCACTTATGCTTTTTCGCTCTGCATGGCGGCAGTCAGCTTTCTGGCGGCGAACACCAGCACAACAGCGGAGATGAACAGGCTCTGGATCCAGACGCCTGCAAACACAAGCAGGATTTAAGGCAAAAATCCCGCTGTGTTTGTAGAAATAGACTACATTTTCGACTTTTCAGATACACCCTAGACTATTACCAGCTGAGGATGGGAAATTATCATGGAAAAAAATCTTACAACCGGCAGCGTGTTCAAAGCCATTCTGACCTTTGCCCTGCCGTATCTGCTCTCTTACTTTTTGCAAACGCTGTACGGCATGGCTGACCTGTACATCACCGGCCGGTTCTGCGGGGTGGACAGCATCACCGCCGTTGCCAACGGCAGCCAGGTCATGCACATGCTGACCGTTATCATTGTTGGGCTTGCCATGGGTTCCACCGTCATCATCGGCCACGCCGTGGGGGCGGGCAATATGCGCGATGCCGAAGCCGCCATCGGCAACACCGTCACCCTGTTCATGGCGGTCTCCCTCGGTTTTACCGCCGTGCTGGTGGCCGCAGTGCGCCCGCTGGTCGGCCTGATCGGTGTTCCGGCAGAGGCCGTTCCCGGCACGGTGCAGTATCTGACCATCTGCTTCATCGGCATCCCGTTCATCACGGCATACAACATCATCAGCTCCATCTTCCGCGGTTTGGGGGATTCCAAAAGCCCGATGTACTTTATCGCCGTTGCCTGCGCCGCCAATATTGCGCTGGATATTCTTTTCATCGGTCCCATGGCCCTTGGCCCGGTGGGTGCTGCGCTGGGCACTACCCTTTCGCAGACCTTGAGTGTTATTGTTGCCTTGTTCGGCATCCGGCGGCACAAAACCGGCCTGCGGCTGAGCCGCCAGAACTTCCGCCCGCGAAAAGGCGTGCTGGGCCGTATTCTTAAAATCGGCCTGCCGGTCGCTGTGCAGGACGGCTGCATTCAGGTCGCGTTCATCATTATCACCATCATTGCCAACCACCGCGGCCTGATTGATTCTGCCGCCGTGGGCATTGTGGAAAAAATCATCAGCGCCATGTTCATTGTTCCGTCCTCCATGCTGGCGACGGTATCGGCGTTGTCTTCCCAGAACCTTGGCGCAGGCAAGCCGGAGCGCGCCGCCCAGACCCTGAAATACGCCGCCATGATCGCCACCGGTTACGGCATTGCCGTAGTATTGGTCATTGAGCTTGTGGCCGAGCCGCTGCTGGGGTGCTTCACCACCGACGCCGCCGTGGTGCTGATGGGCTGCCAGTACATCCGCGGTTATATTGTGGATACCATTTTTGCCGGGATCCACTTCAGCTTTACCGGGTATTTTGCCGCCTGCGGCAAGTCTTACATCGGCTTTCTCCACAACATCATCGCTATTGTGCTGGTGCGCGTTCCGGGGTCCTACCTGGCTTCCCGGCTGTTTGCCGGAACCCTGCTGCCTATGGGGCTGGCCGCACCGGCGGGTTCGCTGTTATCCGTCATGATCTGCGTGGCGGCCTACCGCTGGATGAAGCGCCGCGGCACCCTGTATACTGCCGCCTGACTTTTCCCCAAAGGAGCATCTGCCCATGTACGTTTTTTCTCTTCTTCAGCATTCCCACTTAACGGTGTAGCTCAAAACAACGAAAATAACGCATATTCCGCAAACACAAAATTGCTTCTTCCTTTGCAGAAACCGGTTGGATTTTCGGTGTTTCCGGTACACCTTCGTTCTCTCGCTTGCCCGCGGCGCTGGCGCAAAAACTTGCCAATGCTGCGCTGCAATGCGGCAAAATTCACCGGCTTTGCAAAATGGCCGTTCATCCCGCTCTCTGCAGAAAGCCGCTCATCTTTCACAAAAGCATCGGCGGAAAGTGCAAACAACAGCACGGTCTTGGCGTCCGGGCGGTTCATGGCTTCTTTTTTCGCGTCAATCTGCTACAATAGAACCCGCATCAAAAAATGTATCATTTTTGCCCACTGCTGGAAAGGAGTTTGCTATGCCCCATACTTTTTCTTGTTCTGCCGATGCCCCGCTGGTGCGCACCACCGGCGGCTCGGTGCGCGGCTACCGTTTTGACGGGCTGGATATCTTTAAGGGCATCCCTTACGCCAAAGCCAGGCGCTTCCACGCGCCGGAGCCAGCTGTGTGGGACAGCGTGCTGGACGCCACCAGTTACGGCTATGTCTGTCCTTTGCTGGAAATGCCCAAGCCCAACGGCGAAATGCTGGTGCCCCACCGCTATTGGCTGATGGACGAAGCCTGCCAGAACCTGAACATCTGGACCCCCGCGCTGGATGACGCCCACCGCCCCGTGCTGGTGTGGCTGCACGGCGGCGGATACTTTGCCGGTTCCTCCATTGAGCAGATCGCTTACGAGGGCGAAAACATGGCCCGCCTGGGGGACTGCGTGGTGGTTTCCATCAACCACCGGCTGAACATCCTGGGCTATCTCGACCTTTCGGATTTTGGGGCGGAATACGCCAATTCCGGCAATGCGGGCGGGGACGATATCATCGCCGCGCTGCGCTGGGTGCGGGATAATATTGCCGCGTTCGGCGGTGACCCCGGCAATGTGACAGTGTTCGGCCAGTCCGGCGGCGGCGCCAAGGTGACCACCCTGCTGCAGACCCCCGCCGCGGACGGGCTGTTCCACAAAGGTATTGTGATGAGCGGCGTTCTGGGCCGCCTGGCCGACTGCACCGGCAGCGGGCGGGACTGCGCCGAGGCTCTGATGGCGGAGCTTGGCGCGGCGGATATCGCCGCACTGGAAACGGTACCCTATGCCGCGCTTGCCGCCGCTTATAATAAAGTAGCCCCCGCCTTGAAAGCAGCCGGAAAAAACACCGGCTGCGCCCCACACCCCAACGCCTTTTATCTGGGTGACCCGCTGGAAAATGCGTTCCGCCCCGAAACCGCCCGCATTCCCCTTCTGGTTGGCACCGTGTTTGGCGAGTTTGCCGCCTTCAATGGCTTCGGCCTGAACAAAGCGCAGACGAGCGCCGCCGAGGCCGAAGGCTTTGCCGAAAAAATGCTGGGCAAGCAGACGGCGGATGCCCTGCTGCCGCTGTTCCACGCCGCCTACCCCGAACGCAGCGCCGCCGACCTGCCGTTTTTGGATGTACTGTTCCGGGAGCCGACCATGCGCTATATCCGCCGCCGGGCGGAAACCGGCCCGGTGTGGAGCTATTTCTTCAATCAGGATTTCACCATTGAGGGCGGCCGCGCCCCATGGCATTGTTCCGATATCCCGTTTGTTTTCCATAATACTGAGCTGGTGCCTTCTGCCAACATTTCCGGCGTGACCCCGCAGCTGGAACAGCAGATTTTCGATGCCGTTCTGGCCTTTGCCCGCACCGGAAACCCGCAGCACAGCAGCATTCCCACCTGGCCCGCCAGCACCCCGCAACAGGAAAACACCATGCTGTTTGATTCCGCCACCCGCCTGGCCCCCTAACCATGACAAAGCCCTGATTGCTGCCGCGCTGCCCGCCATCTCTGCCTTGATGGCACGCAACTTTGACCCCGACAGTATCCAGCACTAATATAGAATAAAATAATTCGGAATCTTCCGCTTCTTCTGCATCTTCGGATTCTCAGAACTATTCTGTGTCTGAACAGCAAACCTGGTCCGAAAAAATCCTCGGACGGCGACTATTACATTGAAGTGTATGAAAAAGACGGCCATGTGTACCGCGTGGATGATGACACCATGCTGTACTGATTTTTATCGATTATCCCCCGCAACACAAAAAAAGGCATGCACCGCCCCGGCTGAACCTCTGTTCAGTTTCCGGCAGTGCATGCCTTATTTGTAATTTTATCGTTTAAGGCAATACCGCATAATTCTAAGTGCCGATACGGCGAGCGAGGTGCGGCAGATGCCAAGCCAAAAGCGCAGATAATACTTGTCTTATCGAGCATTTTGGCAACGCAGATACCGTGCCGCAGCCGCCGGAGCGGTGCTTAAGCCGTCAGGCGGGAATTGTGCGGTGTTGCCTTAAGAAAGCTCTGCGATATCGTACAGCAGTCGCTCGGTATCGTCCCAGCCCAAGCAGGGGTCCGTGATGGATTTGCCATAGCAGTGCTCGCCGATCTTCTGGTTGCCCGGCTCAATATAGCTTTCGATCATCAGGCCCTTGACCAGGTTCTTGATGTCGTCCGAATGGCGGCGGCTGTGCAGAACCTCTTTCGCAATGCGGATCTGCTCCATATACTGCTTGCCGGAGTTGCTGTGGTTGGTATCCACAATGCAGGCAGGGTTCTTCAGGTTGCGCTTCATGTACAGCTCATACAGCAGGCGCAGATCCTCGTAATGGTAGTTGGGGATGGTCTGGCCGTGCTTGTTCACCGCGCCGCGCAGAATGGTGTGGCTGAGCGGGTTGCCGGGGCACTGGACCTCCCACCCGCGGAAGATAAAGTCATGGGGCACCTGGGCCGCCACAACAGAGTTGAGCATAACGGTCAAATCGCCGCTGGTGGGGTTTTTCAGGCCCACGGGCACATCGCAGCCGCTGGCCACCAGGCGGTGGAACTGGTTTTCCACCGAGCGGGCACCCACGGCAATATAGGACATAATGTCCGAAAGGTAACGCAGGTTTTCGGGATAGAGCATCTCGTCCGCGGTGGAAAAGCCGGTTTCCTGCAATACGCGCATGTGCATATGGCGGATGGCCAGAATCCCCTCCAGCATATCCGGCTTCTTTTCCGGGTCCGGCTGGTGGATCATTCCCATGTAGCCCTCGCCGGTGGTGCGGGGCTTGTTGGTGTACACGCGCGGAACGATCACCAGGCGGTCCTTCGTCTTCTCCTGCACCTTGACCAGACGGGACACATAATCCACAACGGCTTCCTCGTTATCCGCCGAGCAGGGGCCGACAATGACCAGGAGCTTGTCGCTTTCGCCGGTAATGATTTTTTTGATTTCTTCATCCCGCTCTTTTTTGCGGGCGGCCAGTTCCGGCGCAAGGGGAAACCTTTCCCGAATGACATCCGGGGAAGGAATTTCTGTCACAAACGAAAATCCCATGATTTTATGATCCTCTCTCCGTCAGCGTCGCACATTCCAGCCCTCTATTGCCGGGCGGCGCTGCGCTTTTTTCTCTGTATTTTGCACATACAAACAGCTTATTTATTATAGTATAGAACCCGCCGCGCGGCAAGAGCTGCCCCCGCTGCCGGGCAAAAAACTTGCAAAAAATGCCGTTTCCCGCCGTCCGGCGGCATACAAACCCCGCCCGCGCACCACAAACCAGGTGATGCGCGGGCGGGCCTTCTGTATTTAGTGAATCAATTCCGAGAACAGCGGGCAAAGCACGGCGGTCATGATACCGGCCACAGCAACGGAAAGGCCGCTCATCGCGCCTTCCACTTCGCCGATTTCCAGCGCCTTGCTGGTGCCCACGGCGTGGGACGCCGTACCAATGCCGATGCCTTTGGCAATGGGGTTGGTAATGCGGAACACCTTGCAGACGGTTTCCGCCGCCAGCGCGCCCACAATGCCGGTCAAAATCACAATGGCGCCCGTCAGGGTGGCAATGCCGCCCAGCTCGCGGGAAACATCCATGCTGATGGCAGTGGTAACGGACTTGGGCAGCAGGGTGATGTACTGCTCATGGTTCAGGTCCAGCAGCAGGGCCAGTGCCAGCACGCTGAACAGACTGGCCATAACTCCGGCCAGCACACCGGCCACAATGGCTACCAGATTTTTGCACAGCAGATCCCATTTTTCATACAGCGGCACTGCCAGGCTGACCGTTGCGGGCAGCAGCAGGTAGCTGACGGGCGAAGCGCTGGCAGCGTATGTATCATAGGGGATGTTCAACACGCTGAGCACCACGATGACAAACGCCGTGCCCAACAGCAGCGGGTTGAAAATTGCCTGACCGGTGCGCTTGTTGATGAGCACCCCCAGGCCGAACGCAGCCAGCGTGAGCAGCACGCCCCATACGGCGGAAGATTCCAGAACTTGTGTGATCATTGCTTTTTCTCCTTCCGCTCTGCCAGGCGCTGGGTCACGCAGCCGGACACCGTCATGACCAAAATGGTAATGGGGATCAAGGCCAGCAGCACCGGCACCAGCATGGCCTGTAAATCCGCCCACAGATCCATCACACCCGCAGCCGCCGGAACAAATAGCAGCGGGAAAATGCCGGTCAGAAACAGCGCCGCCGTGCGCACCTGCTCCAGTTTGACCACCCCAAAGCGCAGCGCCGCCAGCAGCAGCATCAGCCCGTACACGCTGGCCGGGATGGGCAGCGGCAGCACCAGGTGGCAAACCTCCCCCGCAAAGCAGAACGCCGCAATGCGGGCAAATTCAAATATCAGTTTCATTTATGCTTTCCTCTTTTGTCCGGCAGTGCCCCCACTACCGCCCTGCGCAAAACAAGACACCTTATCGTTATCTTTTTTTTTGCTTTTCCGGGCTGCACAGACAGCCCGGTTCTCATTTTTTTCATGCTTCACAAGTATAGCAGACTCCCCACCGGGGGCAAGGTTAATTTTTGACATGTTTGACAAATATTCAGGTGCTTTTTTGCATATTGTGACGAATCGTTTCGCCGCGTGTATCGCTCATTCTGTTTTGTTTTTCGATGAATATACAAATTGTATTTTTTGTGTGTTTTTATTTCCAACTACAATAAATCCCTGCCCGGGAACCATCCGGACAGGGATTTGAAGGAGAAACGCAGCTTATTGTGTTCATGGTTCCCCTGCCTCCGTTTTGGCGCAGCCGGCGTTCCGCATACGCGGCTGCACAGCAGGCCGGGGTTCTTGTTCACTCTGCTTTGGTAATAATCAAACGGTTGTCAGCAGGGCTTTGCAGCTGCCCGTTAAAGCATAGGCACCGCTGCCCGCCGTGATAAAGAAACTGTCGCCTTTTTGCCTGCACCGTTTCGCCGCCGCAGGTCAGGCGCCCCTCCCCTTCGGTAATCAGGAGCGAAACAAAGGACGTCTCGTCCGCCGTGCCGGTGTAACCACCTGCCACCACATCCACGGTAAAGTAATCGCACTTTGCCAGATGGGGGCTGAAATCATGCTGTTCCGGCGGGGTACGGCGCATTACCTCCAGCGCCTGCTTTACATGCAGCGCGCGCGGCTTGCCGTCCACCCCCACGCGGCCGTAATCGTACACACGGTAGGTCACGTTGGAGTTCTGCTGCACTTCAGCCACCACAACACCCTTGCAGATAGCGTGCAGCGTGCCGGACGGAATAAAGAAGCAATCGCCTTTTTTCACCGGCACGGCGTTCAGCACCTCGGTCAGGGTATTGTTCCGGATGCGCTCTTCCAGTTCTTCCCGGCTGATTTCATGGTCAAAGCCGTAATACAGGAACGCGCCCGGTTCACAGTCCAGCACATACCACATCTCGGTCTTGCCGTACTGGTGTTCGTGCTCCAGCGCATACTCGTTGGAGGGGTGTACCTGGATGGAAATGTTATTCTTGGCGTCAATGAACTTGGTCAGAACGGGGAACATTTCAAACTTTTTGCAGTCTGTTCCTGCCGCTTCCGGGTGGGCAGCCAGGTAGTCCGCCAACATGGTGCCGTCCGGCAGATAGCTGGGGCCATCGGGATGGCAGGAAAGCACCCAGGCTTCCGCCAGCGGGTTCAAATCGCTCTGCACGCCAAAGTCGGTGCGCAGGCGGCTGCCGCCCCAAAGGTAATCCTTGCAGGAAGGGGTCAGTTTTAGAATTGACATTGTCGATTTACCTCATTATATCACAGCACATTATAAAATGATAGGGTCATATCGCGGAATCATTTTCAGGTTGACGCACAATTTTTGCGCATTACACTTTGTGCAGGTACCACAGCTTTGCGGGCCCCTGGCCGTAATCGCCGGACAGGGGCAGACCAAGGGTCTGCAGCATAAAGCCGGTGTACCGTTTCCCTGCCTCATCCTGATAGGCTGCAATCTCCTCCAGCCCCTGCAGAATCAGACGCGGGCAGGTTTTTCCACGGCCATTCAGGGCGCTGCCAGATGCCGTCCATAACTTCCGGGGGGGGCGAAATCCAGGCAAAAGCTAGCCGCACCGCGCAGGGTCAACGGCCCGCCCTACGGCACCGGGAACTGCGCACCGACGCTGACATCCAACACCAGCAAAGCCAGCAGCGCCAGCATGGGCAGCCAGGTTGCGACGGCCTGTTTCCAGTCCCGTTTGAACGCCTTCAGGAATTCTTTGCGGGACGTTACTTCCTGCCGCAGGCCACGGCATACAGCGCCAGGGTGGATGCCCCCGCTGTCACCACCGGCAGGCAGCACAGCAGCCACCACAGCACGCTGAACACCACAAGGTCCCCCAGCCGCGCCATCGCGCGGAAAAAGCGGATTGTTGTTCTCCAGTTCGCTCATGATAGATTCCGCAAAAAAAACTGTGTCCGCAGCCCGCCGGGGCACGGGCACACGATATTACCGGTCTTACTGATTGAGATATGCCTGATTTTTTTTTCGATCAGCGCCACACGCTGGGCCACGCAGTCACGGCTGCGCAGCGGGTCTGCGAGGTTTTTGAATGCAAAGTCCAAAAGCTGGCCAATGGTCGTGGAAGCAACGTGCAGGCGCGTATCACTGGCGGCATAATAAATATACACCTTACCGTCATCATCCGCAATAGCACCATTGGTAAATACCACGTTGGAAACATCGCTGACGCGCTCCCAGCCACGCGGCGCGATCAAAAATCCGGCCGGTTCGGCAATCACTTTCCAGGGCTCTTTCAAATCGGTCATAAACAGGTAGATCACATAGCGCAGGCCCTTCGCAGTGTTGCGCACGCCATGGGCAATGTGCAGCCAGCCCCTGGCCGTCTTGATGGGGTCGCGCCCTCGCCGTTCTTGCCTTCGGTGATGGTGTGGCAGCGGCGGGTCAGCAGGGCGTCCAGCTTTGCCTGCTGGCGGTAAAATTCAGAGTGCAGTTTACACATTGACATCGGGGTTCCTTCTCATGAGTTCCATGCACATCCGGCCATTGTGGTAAGGGCACTTCCACGGCTCCACAATGGGCTTGTGGGCGGGGTGCCGTATTTATCCGTCTGTCAGAACCATTCGCTGCCGGGGCGGGTATCGACCATCTTATCCAGGATAAAATGGTACACATCGGCGGCAGCATCGGCATAGCGATATTCACCGGTTTTCTGGTATACACCTTTTTCAACCGCTGGCCGCCAAAGGTTTCGCCTGTAAATCATATTGAGGGGGTGTAAATCCATTTCCCCATATGGTATGATAATATCAAATTCTTTTACATCGAGATCCACCCGAGGGCATTCGCCACAGAACTTACCAGAATGATGGCAGCAAACACCGGGCAAAGGGTGCGGATCATAAAATTGAAAACCTTTTTTCGGCGGAAAGGTTGACCATTCTGGGTCACCTCTTCCTCAATCTTTTCCACGCCGATCACGCTGGTCACCAGCAGGCAGGTTGCAATGGCCGCAATGGGCATCATAACTGAGTTTGTCAGGAAGTCGAAAAAGTCAAGGAACTGCATCCCGATAACGGTCACGCCCGACAGCGGGCCATAGCCAAGCGCCGACAAGCTTCCAAGCAGCACCATAATAATCCCAATCACTGCCGCAGCCTTTTTGCGGCTCCATCCCAGTTCATCCTCAAAAGTCGATACTGCGCTTTCTGTCAATGCAATAGAGCTTGTCACCGCTGCAAACAGCACCAGCACAAAGAACAGCACGCCCACCAGCGAACCAAGTTCCATGCTTTCAAAAACTTTCGGGATCGTAATAAACATCAGTGCGGGACCGGCCTGCAGGGGTGTCCGGGTCACCACCAGAGAACGAAAACACCGCCGGAATGATCATCAACCCGGCCATCATTGCAATCAGCGTATCAAAAATCTCAACGTTCTTGGTAGATCCCTCAATGGACACATCTTTTTTCATGTAAGAGCCGAATGTTACTAAAATACCCATTGCGATGGACAAAGAATAGAACATCTGGCCCATGGCTGTAACCACTGTCATCCATGAAAAATTGGCCGGATTCGGTACCAAAAAGTACTTCACTCCTTCCAGCGCACCGGGCCGTGTTACTGAATAAGCTGCAATAATTACTGATAACACCACCAGTACCGGCATCATCATCCGGGAAACACGCTCCACACCATTGCGGACACCGGCAAAAATGATGCCCAGTGTAAGCAGGGTAAAGAGCAGGAATACGATTTCCACCGAAGCGCCATTGGCGATGAAAGAGGAAAAATACCCATCCTGTGCCAGCTCACTGCCATGACCGGTAATATACCCCACCAGATACTTGATAACCCAACCGCCAATAACCGAATAATACGGCACAATCAAAATGGGAATTACCGCGTTGATCCATCCTCCAAATGCACGCCAGCGTCCCTTTCCAGAAGCTGCAAAGGCCCCAACCGGACTTTTCCGGGTCATCCGTCCCAGCGCTGTCTCTGCCATAATCATTGTATAGCCAAAGGTGACCGCCAGCAGAATGTAAATCAGCAGAAAAATTCCACCGCCATATTTTGCCGCCAGGTATGGGAACCGCCAGATATTGCCCAAGCCAACCGAGGCGCCGGCTGCCGACAGGACAAAGCCAAGTTTGCCGGAAAATGAGCTCCGGCCGCTGTGTTGTTTTTCCATTTATTTTTCTCCTAACCATTTTCACACTATTATTTTCACACTATTATTTTCACACTATTATTTTCACACTATTATTTTCACACTATTATTTTAGTGTAACATAACCGCCAAAAAAAACTGCAATCTACGCCACAAACAATCGCTTTTTCATAGGGAGGGGCAAAGTCGTTGCTTTTTATATTCCTGTCTGCCATTCTATAAAAAAAGCTTCCACCTTACGGCAGAAGCTTTTTCTTTGGTGGGCCATCCAGGACTTGAACCCGGGACCAAGCGGTTATGAGAACGTCGCTAATTTTGAAATTTCATTTTTCTTGTGGAATCTTGTGACTATCTCATAATTCCGAAAAAACATCTTTGTGTACTTTGACGTAACTTTTGGTGTCTTTTCGTGTCTAAAATGGCTCTTTGTACCCAGAACCGTACCCAAGAATTTTTTGGGTACGAAACTCGACACTTACTGTTACCATTTTGCTTTTACATGGCTCACTTTCTAAAATTGAGGTGAGCTTTTTCTTTTGTAAAAATCGGAAGGGAGGTTTTCCACATGAACAAGCACTCACAGTTGAAAATCCGTGGTCCCACCAAATGACGCTGGACTACTTCTACGGGCAGTCGGGCGAGTTGTTCTCCTATCATGGAACAGATGAAAGCTACCGAGGGCGTGACAGCGGAATTAAAGTGTACCTGTCAAATGGAATGGGTACAACGATATAATAACATCCATAACCGGGCAGAAGAAATTGATTTGCATGTGATGGTTTATTCATAACAGTATCGCAGAATGAGTATGACAAGCATAATTGGGGGAGCGATAAAACTTGCTGTTGATATGTAAATTTAGAGGTTGTTTTTTTCTGTATTCAATAGGAGAAATCCCGTAAACCTCTTTAAATTTACGGCAAAAATAAGGCGCATCGTGAAAGCCGCATTGTTCTGATATGGTTATAACCTTCATTTCCGTGGCTGCCAGTAGTTCTGCGGCTTTTTTCAGCCTGTATTGTATCAAATAAGAAATAGGAGATTGACGGATACCATTCTTGAATATTTGCATACAAGTGTTCTTACTTACATGGGCAAAATCTGCGATGTCATCAAGTTGGATCTGGTCGGCATAATGACTATGAATAAAACTCATCATCATTTGAAGGCGAGAAGGCGAGACGTATCGCTGTTTCTTTTTAACGGTTTGTCTTTGTAGAAACATGGATTCCATATTTCCGTACAGTAACTCCCAAATGGTTGCCAACAATCGCATGGTTGTCAGCTCCCTAAAATTTGCTTGTTTCTGCGTCTCAAATATCTGATTTAGTAAAGAAAGTATCTCTTTATGCCACAGGGTATACGGCTCAAAAACCAAAAAGTCAATATCTGAAGTAAGCACTGGCTTAATATATTGCTGGTATATCAAACTCTCCTCTGAAGCCAACAGCAAAGGGGAAAAAACAATATTTGGAATCAATGTGGTTTGTTTTGCTGTTAATTGATGAATGATTTTCGTGTTGATAAATAAACCACTGCCTGCTGGTAACGAGAAATTATCTTTTCCGATATAACATTGCACTTCACCGCTTTGCACATATATAAATTCAATTTCCTGATGCCAATGCCAACCGATTGTATGGAAGTCGAAGTCCCAGATATCTTCTAGATAGTATTGAAACGGAAATACCGATTGTCCGTGGGTTCTTTTTTCCATGAGAGTTTCATCTGTAATGATTTTTAATTCGCTGGTGTCTGCCAATGATGCCCCCCCTCCTTTGTATTGTGATATTATACAATAAAAACGTGGTAAAGTCCATTGCTGTCCAAACAAAAGCATGATATCATTCGATGTAGTTTGAAAGGAGGGCTTTGTGCTATGAAGAACTATAAAAAAAACATTAAGAGCCTGTTATCTCGGATTTATCACACAGGCAATCGCAGCTAATTTTGCACCTTTGCTTTTTTTGGCGTTTCATTCAGATTTCAACATCTCACTGGGACAGATTGCCTTAATTCCCGCAGTATTCTATGTAACACAATTAAGCGTAGATTTAATTTGTGCAAAATATGTGGATTCTATTGGATACCGAAAATCCATCGTGGCTTCTCAGCTGTTTGCAGGTCTGGGGTTGATCGGACTTGCGGTTTTGCCCAATATAATATCTCCATATGTCGGAATACTGATCGGAGTGTTTTTTTATGCACTCGGAAGTGGTCTTGTTGAGGTGTTGTGCAGCCCTATTGTGGAAGCCTGTCCCTTTGACCATAAGGAAAAAGTGATGAGCCTACTTCATTCCTTTTTACTGCTGGGGCAGTGTGGGCGTGATTTTACTTTCTACAATTTTCTTTTCCGTTTTTGGTATTGACAAATGGAGGATTTTAGCCTATTTGTGGGCAATGATTCCTTTGTACAATATTTACAATTTTGCCACCTGCCCTATTGAGTATTTGGTAGAGGACGGTCAGAGAATGTCGTTGCGTCAATTGCTGAAGATACCTATTTTTGGAGTTGCAATTATCCTAATGATTTGCGCTGGAGCTTCTGAAATGGCAATGGCGCAGTGGGCATCAGCTTTTGCAGAATCCGCATTAGGATTAACCAAATCCGTTGGCGATTTGGCGGGTCCGTGCTTGTTTGCAATCACAATGGGCATTGCCCGTGTGCTGTACGGCAAATTTGGTGAAAAGATAGATTTGACAAAGTTTATGCTGGTATCGGGAGTTCTTTGTGTATTGAGCTATCTTTTGGCTGGTCTATCTGCAATGCCGATTTTGGGGTTGATTGGATGTATCCTATGTGGCTTCTCAGTTGGTATTATGTGGCCCGGAAGTATCAGCATTACTGTTCCGAGGATTCCAAAAGGAGGTACAGCCTTGTTTGCACTGTTGGCTGTAGCTGGAGATATGGGTGGTGCTTTTGGTCCGAGCATGGTAGGATATTTTTCACAGCAGGCAGGAGATAATCTTCAGGTAGGTTTGTTGACGGGATGCACATTTCCTTTAATTATGTTGGCAGCTTTGATTGCAATGCGAAAAATGGCAAAAAATGATTGATACTGCGGTTACGCTAAGGCAATATCATCACAGTCGCAAGCATCATATCACGGACAGTGGAAATCCAGAAAAAAGCTGATAGATGCAAGCTAGTAGAAGCCGGACACGCGCAGCCCAGCACGACCCTTGCGATCTACACGCAGGTCTACGATAGGCGGCGTGATGAGATTCGCAACCAGATGAGCAAGGAACTGTACGAATGAGCAAAAAAGAAGCACGAAGGCCGAAACCTTCGTGCTTTGTCGTGGGCCATCCAGGACTTGAACCCGGGACCAAGCGGTTATGAGCCGCCAGCTCTGACCAACTGAGCTAATGGCCCTCATGATGTCAGATACCTGTTTAGTATATCACAATTTTACCCGCTTGCCAACACTTATTTTCGTTTTCGGCGCATATGCTGGGGTGTATGGCAAACCGGCAAAGGGGTGGTATCATGCGCATATTCTTATCAACCTTGGGGGTGTTTTTCCTTATGTCATTTCTTTTCATAATGCCCGCCGTATTGGGGCCGTCTACCACGCCGCAGCCATCCGCAAGCCCGGTGCTTTCCGCTGCACCCACTCCGTCCCCTGCTGCCGCGCAGGAGATTCGCGCCGTCTGGGTCAGCTTTCTGGAATGGCAGCATACCGATTTCAGCAGTGAATCCGCTTTCCGTGCCGATGCCGCCGCCATCATGCAGAACATTGCCTCCCTTGGGGCTAACACCGTTTTTGCCCATGTGCGGCCTTTTGGGGATGCCCTGTACCCCAGCCGGTATTTTCCGTTCAGCCACCTTTGCACCGGCACCCAGGGGCAGGACCCCGGTTTTGACCCGCTTGCCGTGCTGGTAGAAACCGCCCATGCCCAGGGCCTTACGCTGGAAGCCTGGATCAACCCCTACCGCCTGCAGGCCAACGGAACCCCGGCTGAGCTCTGCGCGCAAAGCCCCGCTCTGCTGCATCCCAACTGGGTCAAGCACACTGCAACCGGCCTGTATCTGGACCCCGCCAGCATCGAAGTCCAGCAGTATCTGGCCGATTCCATCCGTGAGCTATGTACCAATTATGCCATTGACGGCATTCATTTTGATGATTACTTTTACCCCACTACTGCCCCGGATTTTGATGCCGACAGTTATGCCGCAAGCGGCAGCACCATCTCGCTGGCCGATTGGCGGCGGCAAAATGTAAACGATCTAATGCGGGCCTGTTACGCCGCCGCCCATGCGTTCAATGTGCGCTTTGGGGTTTCACCGCAGGGCACACTGAGCGGCTGCCGCGACGGCCAATACAGCGATGCCGCGCTCTGGCTGGCCGAGCCAGGCTATTGTGATTATCTGATCCCGCAGCTGTACTGGGGCCTGAACTACCGCAAAAATGGTTCCGATGCCCTGTCACTTGGCCGCCTTGCCGCCGAGTGGCTCTCGCTGCCGCGCACAGAATCCGTTCAACTGGCATTCGGCCTTGGTGCTTACCGTATCGGTGACGGCGACGAGGGCGATACCTCCGGTCCCGGCACCGAGTGGTGCACCGGCCATGCCCTCGCCACCCAAGCCACCACGCTGCGCTCCCTCGGTGCCAGCGGCGCTGCCCTCTACCGCTATGCTTTTCTTTTTTTTGCCAACACCCTCTACCCCACCCTGGCGGAACAGGAGATTGCGGCGCTGCGGGAGGTTTGGGGATAGATTGTCGGTACCCACACTCACTTATTGTTGAGTTCGTATAACGCGCTGCTGCAAACTATTGCCATATACCACGACGCGTGCTCCATTTGTAGTGGCCGATGCTCACCATCGGCCCGCCTGAGCACCCGCTTTGTGTATTAGCTTAAAATTCTGCCGCTACTTTTCCACATCCGTAGGGAACGGTCTTGACCGTTCCGGAGCATTTGGACGAATCTCCCTTGTGGAATATTATTTATAGGTTTCGGAAGGGCCAAAACCGTTCCCTACAAATCATTTTATAATTGGCCGCCAACATTAAAACTCCCTGTAGAGCGTGGTCACCCGACCACGCCACGGCCTGCTGTACCGCACATCAAAAATCCGCAACGAACCCTGCCCCATCCGTAAGGCGGAGTGCCCTCACCCCGCCGTTTACCCCAATTTTCCTCTATGCTAAAAATTTCGCAACAAACTACCATCAAACTTATTGTTGCCATAAACACTCTTGCAAACTTGCACTTTTTTTATTTCAAGGCCCTGCCTCTCCCCATCGCCTCGCCTTTCCACACCCGCCACATTTCCGGGGACTCTCCCGCGGGCTAAGGAACGCCGCACTGTGGCGTTCCTTATGGTACTGCGTGCCGCAGCCCTGTTCGAGTATCTCCGACGCTGCACCAGATCGTGCCTTCTTAAAATAGAGCAATAAAAAAACGCCCTACACTTTCGTGTAAGGCATTCTTTGGTGCACCATCAGTGGGCGCGTCAAGAATTCAGTCCGGTCCGCTTGTCGGCCCGTAAGGCCTCCATTTTGCTTCGCAAAACCGCTCGTGCGGTTGTACGCCGCGCGCGGCGTACATTGTTCGCTCCCCGCTTTCGCTCACGCTCAATCGTGGCCCCTGCTCACAAACCCGCAACCATTTTTAGCGACCAGTCCCCGCGAGACGAACACGAGCGCTTGCGCGAAGTGTGAGTCCGTCCCGGAGGGAATGGTGCGACAAAAAGCCGCAACATTCGTTGTGGCTTTTTCTGGTGCACCATCGGGGACTCTCCCCGCGGGCTAAGGAACGCCGCACTGTGGCGTTCGCTTACGGCACTGCGTGCCGCCGCCCTGTTCGAGTATCCCTGACGGTGCACCAGATCGTGCCTTCTTGAAATAGAGCAACAAAAAAAACGCCCTACACTTTCGTGTAAGGCATTCTTTGGTGCACCATCGGGGACTCGAACCCAGGACCCACTGATTAAGAGATATGGTATCCTTGTTCCCTATCTTTCCACAACTTTGCAAATCGTTGATTTTACGCGATTTTAATAGGATAATTTAGGGCTTTGCTCCCCCTCGTGCCTTAATTTGCCCTATCTTTCCGCGTCATACTTGAGCAGAACTTGAGCAAGATTCCTTGAGCATATTCTCCAAACTTGCTTTTGTACTCGTCCAATCGCTCCCATCTGGGTGCTATCAAATACCTTGGCATTAGATGTTCAGCGTTGTCGAAACATTCGCATGGCGCAGAATCGTCTGCACCGTTTTGGGGTCTGCGTGTGTCCGAATCAACAGCGTTGCACACAGGTGCCGCAGCGAGTGTGTACCGTGACATGCGGCAAGCCGTTGCGTTCCGTCAGCTTATCCAGCCATTCATTGATTGTGCTCGGATTTGGCGGCGTGCCATCATCTCCAACGAACAGACATTCCCACTCGCCGCGCCATGCGTCACCATACATTGCCTTTGTGCTCGTTCCACCACTGGCGGTATTCCGCAAGAACTTCTGCCAGCATAGGCGACAACGGCAAGTCCGCTTTGCTTTCCTTGGTTTTCAGTTTGCCAAGAATAAGCCCCTCGCCACTCTTTTCTTTGAGCTGCTGCGCCACATGTACAATGCCCTTGCCTAAATCCACGCTGCCCCACGTCAAGCCACACACAGTTCACCCTTTGCGCAATCCCAGATAAATCAGAATCAGCAGCGCCGTTTTGACGCGAATATCCTTCTCGCGCATGACGGCGCGAATGAAACGAGCGCTTTTCTTCCTCGGAAAACACATAGATTTCCGCGTCAATTTTCGGCGCACGAACGGCGTCAATCGGGTTATCGGTCAGCAGCTTGTGCTTTTCCGCGTAGTGGCAGACCGCGCGCAAAAAGCGATGCACGCCATTGATGGTCGTGCTGGAATAGGGTGATTTCCGCACTTCCAGCTTGAACGCTTTATCCACAGCGCATTGCAGCACCTTTGCCATTTTATCCGCACTTTCCAGCGATACGCGGCAGCCCTTGCAGGCAATCTGCACCGTGTCAATGCACAAGCCCGCCTTTTCCGCAAGTACCTTGTAGGTCATGCCCTTTCTTTGCGGATTTTATCAAGCTCCGTTGCCGTCACACAGTACGTCCGCTTGGCGTCCGGTTCCCGCATGTCGGCATAGATACGCTCGATTTGATAGGCTTTCAGTGCCGAAATCGGCATATTGCCGATATCGTCCTCCACAACGCGCAGCATATACTCGTACCACTCTTTTTTGTCTTGTACTCCATTTCCGTGTTGCGAATATACTCGCGCGCCACATCGGACAACTTCGTTCTGGCATCAAGCGCAGCGCGTCCCTGCTTCACTTCGTTTTCAAAAATTACCGCCTGCCGTTTTGCTTCTTTTTCAGCGGCCTTTTGCGGTCATCCTGCGGGCGGCTGCCACGTTTGGAGCGTGTCCGCTGTTTTCCATCGGCGCTCTGGCTCAAGAACACCCGGAACTGGTATACCGTTGTTTCTTCGCTTTTCGTGCGTTTTGTAATATTCATGTTATTCTCCTAATAATAAGCGCCCGTCCTGACACCAGAACGGGCGCTGCGTAAATTATGCGCTGACAGTCAGATAGTCCATCAGATTCTGCCAAGATACCAAAATTTTACGCCCGGTGCGGACGGCAGGGAGCTTCTGCTCCTCTACCCAACGGCGCAGGGTCTTTTCCCCCACGGAATGCCCTCCTCCTCCGGCAGCGCGCGGCAGTGTTGCGGATGGTTGCAATATCAGCGTATTTCTTGTTGGTGTTTTTCATGGTAGATACCTCCTAATATAGATAGTGAGATACCACCACATCGCAGCGGCTGTGCCCCATCTGCTGGGATACCGCCAGTAAGATACCTTTTTATCGTAGGCTTGCCCTTTGCGTTCCGCTCTGCAATAGTACATGTTCCCCGTTGCTGTACCCCGTTCCGCAAAATAGCGGTACAGGTCTTGCGCGTACTGTGCTCGCAGATAATGCAGCGGCATATCCTTGGGCAGCGCCGTCAGCGGCAGCAGGTATTTGCTATTGCTGGGCTTTGCACTGTACTTGGCGAAGATTTTCCGCACACGGTCTGCATAGTCGGGCAGTACAAGCGCGTCGCGCTCTTTTCCACCCTTCTCACGCAGGTGCACACGCAGGTTTCCTTCCGTATCTGTTCGCAAACCGTCCGCCGTCAAGCCCCGCAAGCCGCCCCGCCGGGCACCACAAGCACGCGCCAATAAGCGGGCGTCCCTCGTGGTGTTCGGCGTGGTAGCGGTCATTGCTTGCGCTTAGTGTTCGCCCCCGCGTTATATCGGCGCGGTGGCGTATCGGCAGGCTTTCGACCCCGAACAGTTCTTGATAAGGCTGCGCGTACACGGCGCACAGTGCATAAACCCTCGTGCGTATCGTCCACACTGACAGGGTTCCGTGCTATCATGTCCGCGTAATAGGCTGGCAAATGCTCCTTGCATTCGGCAAGGTTGCGGCAGCCCGTATCGCTCGGCAATCCAGCACAGCGCTGTCTTGGCTTGTCTTGCATAGGTCGTTAGCGATGTGGTAGCGTATAGCCCCGTGATGGTCTTGTACGCGGTATGGTTATCCTGCGCTGCTTTGCGCGCGGCCTGTTTGTCTTTGTGCTTGCTCTGGCCGCGTTTATCACGCAGTGCCAGTGCCTCGTGCACCTCATGGGTCAGGCGCTTTTTGCACACGATGGGAAATCATACCGGGTACACCTCATTTTTCGCGGGGGCTAAGGCTACCCACCACTCTTGACCGTATCACCCCACGGCACGGGCCTGTAAGGTTTAGGACAAGCCAAGGACGATTGCACGCTCGTCCAAGGAAAGCGCGCACGAACCGTTCGGGCAAGGATGCTGTATCTGCTGCCTTAATGCAGATACTGCGATACATAAATTGCGTCAATGCGTTACAATGTACTTACCAGCAGTGCGTACTGCCGGGCTGTCGGGCTGCAATATTTCTTGCGGTCGCCACGCACCGTGCCAACGTACTGGCGGCGGCGCTGTGGGCGAGACCCGATTGCAAGCTCCAATGTTACGGGGTACGGTATCGCCGCAAGGCGGTGCCGTATTTCTGTGATTTTGCGCCTGCTGCCCTTGGGCGGGCATTCCTGCCGTAAAGCTGCAAGCGCTGTCGGGCTATCCATACATAACATGGCTTCATCCATGCCGTGCAGGTAGCACAACCCCTGCACGGCCAGTTTGACCGCCTGCAAGGATAACCCCTTGTTTGTTTTTACTTTCTGGGCCATGGCTTTCACCAACCGCCCGTTTTCATCTATCACCACATGCGGGTTGCTGCTGCCCCCCGTTATGCGGTCCTGATATTCACCAACGTACACCCGGCAGGTCATGCTTTTGCCACCGCCTGCCGCTTATAATTTTTTCGCTGGACGTTTTGTTTGCGCGCCAGTATTTCATCTGCTTCTTGCTCCGCTGCCGCCGCAGCAGCTCTGACTGCGGCAAGCATTGTTGTTACTTCCTGTTCCGTTAATTCCATCTGCTCAATGTGGTAATATTCGCCGCAGGAGCAGATATGCCCTTCTGCATCCCGTTCCCCTAAAGTGCAAGTAATCGAGAACATCGCTCGATGCTCCGCCGTTGGTGTTACCAACAGCGTCCGCACATAGCCATAACCATCTTTGCGGTATCCCTTTTCCGCACACTTTTCAGGGCTGATAATATCTACCGCGGTCAGTGTTACATTATTCCTTGTGGTACATCCTGTTCCATTGCCATCAATCGGTCATTTTTAACTTTGCAGCATAATTTTTTAACCTTATCTCCATCTGCAATATGCTGCAATCTAATCATCACCGCCCCTGCAAGATAGGCAGGCAGCACATATAGTGTGCTATCATTGCGGCTGACAGTAAAGATGGGCTTTGCGTGGGGTGCGGCCTGTGACTGTTTGTAGTTCGTTTTCATTGTTTTTGCTCCTTTACGTTTGTTATTATTTTTATGAAATAAAAAAGCGCAAGCCAAACAGACGCACATTTCGGTGCGTTTATTCAGCCTGCGCTTTTATACCGCAGGGTACACCTTGCACAGAGTATGGCAAGGCATAGTTGTATCAATAAATTTGGTGGTTATGCCTTTACAGCATAATTGTTAATCGTTCGGCTTGCGCCGTTTATGTTATCTATCTACATTTTTTATTGTATGCTGTTCGCACAGCCCGTCAAGGATAATATCAAAAAAATTTTATTTTTTTATCCATTATTTTTTCATCCCTATCATCGCAGTAAATCAAAAAATGGCTGTCTGATATCAGACAGCCACTTCACTTTTTTCAAAAAAAATTCCAGCTATATTTTAACTGATAATAATTCCTATACAGCAACGAAGAGTTAGAGGCAATCGCCTTCCGGAGGACAACTGTTGTCAGCTCGACCTTCAATCACCTTTACCGCCATTTGCGCCACTGCCATCCGTGTAATCTCGATTGTCAGGTTGAGGCTCTGCAGGAGCTGGGTCAGGCTGAGGGTCAGGTGCAGGTGCAGGTTCGCTCGGCTGGACAGGTTCCGGGTCCGGTGCGGGAACAGGAGCCGGATTACTCGGGCTGCAGCCGCTGCTCCACTGTTCGAACTACTGCCAGCGTATCCAGAGTTACTTTGCTGGAGGTCTTAGTGCTCGTGGAAGTGACTACCTTTTTAGCCTGCACAGTTACTGCATACGCTGCACTTGCATCAGGGTTGCTATCACTTTGTTGCAGTGATTGTGGCAGTGCCTGGAGCAACGGCCGTAATCTTACCTTCCCATTGAGTCAACAGTAGCAACCTTCTCATTGCTGGACGACCACTCAATAGGAGTCTCGGCAGCGACCTCCTCGGGGGCAATAGTTGCCTTAATGGTGTGAGAGTTACCGACCGTCAGCTTACCTTCGTTGGAATCGAGCGTGATGCTTTCAACCTCATAGAATGCTTTCAAATGAGTCGTCTTCTCTGTGACCTTTTTCGCCATCCTGCAGGAGGGTCGTGGTGATGTCGCACTCACCGGCTTTAAGGACCTTCACCTTGCCGTCCTTATCGACGGTGGCGACTTCCTCATCGCTGGAAGCAAAATCAAACGAAATGTTGGACGCATCTTTCGGCTCGCATTTCGCTTCGATTGCGGCTTCGTCCGTATCGTTGAGTTTGACATCCAGAGTGTCGGGAACCTTCAACTCTTTCGCAGACACCTTGACGGTGATAACGCAGACATCCTGCATCTCGGTATCCTTGACCGTGGCGGTGATTTCAGCCTCACCGGCTGCGACTGCTGTAACGGTGCCGGTCTCATCGACCGTAGCGACGCTCTCATCGGAGGAAGTCCACGCGAGCGTCAGCTTCTCAGCCGCCTTGGCAATCTTTTCATCCTGCGCAGCAGTTTCTGCCGTAGCAGACTCACCGGTTGCGATGACAGGCGTCTCTGCAGGCGCATCCTCCGTGCCGAAATCTACCGGCAGCGTGATGCTCTCACCCTTTTCGAGGGTCGCAGCATCCGGAACCGAGATGTTCGTGACCTTAACGCCGCATCCTACCAGGCTGAGCGCCATAGCCGCAGTCGCAATAACCGCCAATACGAATCTCTTTTTTCATTTGCTAACCCCTACATTATTATAATAGGCACTGCTTTTTCAAAAAGCAAACTCGTAGAGGAGTGTTTCACTCTACGAGTTGCCGGTTGTTTATAATTTACTATTTTTCAAAAAGCCATCAGCAAAGAATGCCAACATCCTCAGGAGGGCAACCATTATCAGTCGGAGTGGAAATTACAGGACCGCCCCATTCCCATCCACCGCTGCCGTTAGGCTTGTTTTCCGTACTGCCGCTATCACCGCCGCTCGGCTGAGAGGGTTGTGCGGGCTCAGGGTTACTGGGTTGTGCTGGTGCCGGGTCAGGCTGTGCAGGAGCCGGAGCAGCAGGCTCCGGATTGCTGGGCTGTACCGGCGTAGCGGGAGCGGACGGCGTAACTGGCGCGGTCGGTGTAACAGGTGCCGGGTTGGAAGGCGTCACAGCAGCGCTGTTGCTGGAACTGCTCTTGGTATAGGTCTTGTTGCTGGTTGCAGCCTTCTTCGGCTGTTCGACAGTCACTTCGTAGTTGGCACTCTCCTCACCAGCAGTCGCCGTGATGGTTGCATTTCCGGAGGAAACGGCAGTTACCTTCCCATTGGAGTCAACGGTAGCAACCTTCTCATTGCTGGACGTCCACTCAATAGAGAGTCTCGGCAGCGACCTCTTCGGGGGCAACAGTTGCCTTAATGGTGTGAGAGTTGCCGACCGTCAGTTTGCCTTCGTTGGAATCGAGCGTGATGCTTTCAACCTCATAGAATGCTTTCACATGAGTCGTCTTCTCGGTGACCTTTTCGCCATCCTGCAAGAGGGTCGTAGTGATGTCGCACTCACCTGCTTTAAGGACCTTCACCTTGCCGTCCTTATCGACGGTGGCGACTTCCTCATCGCTGGAAGCAAAATCAAACGAAATGTTGGACGCATCTTTCGGCTCGCATTTCGCTTCGATTGCGGCTTCGTCCGTATCGTTGAGTTTGACATCCAGAGTGTCGGGAACCTTCAACTCTTTCGCAGACACCTTGACGGTGATAACGCAGACATCCTGCATCTCGGTATCCTTGACCGTGGCGGTAATTTCAGCCTCACCGGCTGCGACTGCCGTAACGGTGCCTGTCTCATCGACCGTAGCGACGCTCTCATCGGAGGAAGTCCCACGCGAGCGTCAGCTTCTCAGCCGCCTTGGCAATCTTTTCATCCTGCGCAGCAGTTTCTGCCGTAGCAGACTCACCGGTTGCGATGACAGGCGTCTCTGCAGGCGCATCCTCCGTGCCGAAATCTACCGGCAGCGTGATGCTCTCACCCTTTTCGAGGGTCGCAGCATCCGGAACCGAGATGTTCGTGATTTTCACGCCGCACCCTGCCAGCGCCACCGCCATGGTAATAGCGGTGGCCGCCAGAACAATTATCTTTTTCTTCATTGGTTGGTTTATCCCTCCTGAACAAAATAGTGATAAAGTGAATTATATACTTTATCCTGTGTTTCTGCATTCCAACGCGTATATTTATCGTCTGGATAATCCGCATCCGCCACACTGGTCAACTTCCACGCGGATGTAGGAACGCCGTCCCGTACTTGCACGATTGTCGGCGCGCCGAGACGCTTTTCACCAACAGGCAGCGCATTTCCTTCGGAATCTGTGACCGTGTAATCCACCGTATACTCGTCCAGCCACACCAACAGTTCCGGGTAGCCTTCTCCTGCCGGGGTCGTCAACACTGGCACTCCCGCCGCCGCATCATAGGTATAAACATCCCGGTACTTGTCAAGTGTACAGTAATACAGACTTGTATCTGTCGCTTCGGCAGCGTCCAGCAGCTCCGGCATCAGGTTGCGGCAGTATGGGCAGGTCGGATACGCCAGCACCAATATGCCGTCTTGCAGTGTACAGGCTTCCAATGCTGTCACTCCCTGCACGTTGGCATATGCCGGAACGGTGATTGCCTGCAATGTGTTTCCGAACCAGCAGGCTTGCCGTTATAGCTCTCATACTCTCGCTTGAGCGTCATACCTGGCGACAGCCCCCACAGGAGCACGCCGCCGGTAATGGCTGCCAGTACCGTACCTGACAGTACCTTGCGGGTCAGTTCAAACATAATCCGCCAGCTTTCCTGTTTTTTATTATTATAACATAATCAGTCCCGCAATGAAAAGGCCATATAAAGTCGTTGCTTGTGCTTTTTCTTATCTATACTAATTATAGACTTTATATGGGCGGGGGATGAACACCATGGATACGCAAAGCACTGGTTGCCATGCGCATACAGCAATTATGTGCCGAGCATGGTTATAATCTAAATCAGCTTGCGCGTTCCTGCGGTGTTCCTCCGTCAACTGTTAAGAACATCATCCACGGTGCAAGCCATAATCCCGGCATTGTCACCATTAAGCTGCTGTGTGATGGTTTGGGCATTTCGCTCTATGATTTCTTCAACACCGACGATTTCAGGCAACACGAGCAGGAACTAAAATAAGCGCTGGACTTTCTGCGGTCACAGCGCATTATTTTTTATTCTTCAATATCTTGAAAAATAGCAGACAATAAAATATCTGTATCCGCTGTATCAGGCAGCACATATGTTTTGCCGTATACGACTTTCCCCATCTTTTGCTTATGCCGGTAGGAATCTACTGCCAGAGCTTCAATTTTATCCTTCATAGCCTGCGTACACGGCACGGCTTTCAATTTCTGCGGGCGTCCAACATTGCGGCTCGCATAATATAGGTGCTGCCCCCTTTTGGCGGTACTCTTGTGCTCTATCAAGACTTTTGAGAAGATAACGCAACAGCTTGCGCAAGTCTGTTATGCTTTCCAACAAATTATAGCCGTACTTTCTACTGTATGCAGGGATTTCTGCTGCTTTCCTGCCATTCATCACAATGGCTTTTGCACTGTGCGGACAGCCTTTTTCGCCGATTTTCCATTCATGCACGGCTTGTGGCGGCACATTGGCTAACAAACCATGTACATGTAATGGATTTTCTTCTTTGCTTTCGCTCGCTTCCGGAGGTTCTGGTACAAGCAGCCATTTCATATCCGTTGCTTTATATTTATTTTTGATGCTTCTCAGGCACTTAATGCACAATCCTGCCGTATCGCCGTTATATTTTGCAAGTTCTCGGCAGTCTGGTGCAACGGTAAAGGTTGCAAACCAGTCCCATTGATTGCATTGCGCAATGTCCTCAATATTTCGCTTGGCTCTTGCAATGCTTTGGGCGTGTCGCTCCTTTTCCACCGCTGCCTGTATTTCTGCATTGACAGGAGTGGCTTTCTCGCGCTTACGCTTTGTCTTGCGTGGCCTTTGCCCCTCTGCCATTACACTCACCCGCACAGACCCCGGCAATATTTTTCCACTAACTTTCACTTTATCATCTCCACTCAAAGCCGATTACATCCAAAAGTGTTACCTGTTATCTAGTGCCCAACGCTCCGTCAGTACGGAGCATTTACGGGTTGTTTCCGGGCTTCTTCACCGGCCACCATTCGGGGTGACATTCCCACAGTTCAGGGGTGGTATTCAAAGAACGGCCATATAATTTTCCCGTTCTTTACCTCTAACACCGTGCAAAAGCGGTGCTCATTAACGCCATACCATTCCTGCGGATTTTCTGGATTTTCCATATTCAAACAATTCATTTCTCCCAGCTCCTTTTCACTTGCTAATATTCATTATTCGGGATTCGCAAGCGCCTGCAAGTGTTTTCGCAAGAATTTTTGAAAATAAAAAACACAGGTTATCCTCGTAGTGGTGGCATCACCAATACGGGGTAACCTGTGTTCTCTGGTTCGTTGCTCAAATTGTTGTGTTTTGGGTGCTCTTTTTTCCGCTTTCCCTCTTTTGTCCTAATCTGCCGTAATTTTCCCTATTCTGCCCCGGCAACTCGGCACTTCCTCGGTGCTACTTGAGCAGAACTTGAGCAAGCGCCAAAATCAGCACAAAGAAAAACCGCCTAGGCTGCCATAAAAGGCTTACCTAAGCGGTTTTTTTTTTGGTGCACCATCAGGGATTCGAACCCGGGACCCACTGATTAAGAGTCAGTTGCTCTACCAACTGAGCTAATGGTGCTTAATAAAAGCAAACCCACGAACCGGGCTTTCCGCTCGGCCCGTGGGCTGCTTGCTTTTAAGAGAAGCCGGCATCTACCTATTTTCACAGGCCGTTTCCAGCCAACTATCTTCGGCACAAGTGAGCTTAACTTCTGTGTTCGGAATGGGAACAGGTGGTTCCTCACCGTCATCGACACCGGCCATTCCTGACCAACGTCAGCTTCTCTTTTCTTAGAAGGCATATACCTTCAAAACTGAATATCGAACTGCTTTCAGCAAATGAAGTATCAATCGAAAATGGGGTCAAGCCCTCGACCTATTAGTACACGCTTGCTCAATGACTCGCGCCACTTACACATTGTGCCTATCAACCTTGTAGTCTTCAAGGGGTCTTACCTGATTATCTCAGTGGGATATCTTATCTTAAGGCCGGCTTCACGCTTAGATGCTTTCAGCGTTTATCCGATCCGAACATAGCTGCCCAGCTGTGCCACTGGCGTGACAACTGGTGCACCAGAGGTTCGTCCATCCCGGTCCTCTCGTACTAGGGACAGCGCCTTTCAAATATCCTGCGCCCACGACAGATAGGGACCGAACTGTCTCACGACGTTCTGAACCCAGCTCGCGTACCGCTTTTACTGGCGAACAGCCAAACCCTTGGGACCGAATACAGCCCCAGGATGCGATGAGCCGACATCGAGGTGCCAAACCTCCCCGTCGATGTGCACTCTCGGGGGAGATCATCCTGTTATCCCCAGGGTAACTTTTATCCGTTGAGCGATGGCATTTCCACTCACATACCACCGGATCACTAACTCCGACTTTCGTCTCTGCTCGACCCGTCAGTCTCGCAGTCAGGCTGGCTTTTGCGTTTGCACTCTCTCTCTGGTTTCCGTCCAGGACGAGCCAACCTTTGAACGCCTCCGCTACTCTTTAGGAGGCGACCGCCCCAGTCAAACTGCCCACCTAACAATGTCCCCCGCCTTGATTCAAAGGCGCAGGTTAGAATTCCAATGTCGCAAGGATGGTATCCCAACGGCCGCTCCATGAATGCCAAAGCACTCACTTCCCAGCGTCCCATCTATCCTGTGCATGCAACACCGAAAACCCAATATTAGGCTACAGTAAAGCTCCATGGGGTCTTTCCGTCTTGTCGCGGGTAACCGGCATCTTCACCGGTACTACAATTTCGCCGGGCGGGCTGTTGAGACAGTGCCCAGATCATTACGCCTTTCATGCGGGTCAGAACTTACCTGACAAAAGAATTTCGCTTTACCTTAGGACCGTTATAGTTACGGCCGCCGTTCACTGGGGCTTCAATTCAATGCTTGCACATCTCCTTTTAACCTTCCAGCACCGGGCAGGCGTCAGCTCGTATACGTCATCTTTTCGATTTCGCACACACCTGTGTTTTTGGTAAACAGTTGCCTGGGCCTATTCTCTGCGGCTCACTTTCATGAGCACCCCTTATTCCGAAGTTACAGGGGTCAACTTGCCGAGTTCCTTAACAACCCTTCTCCCTGTTGGCCTTAGAATCTTCTTCCTACCTACCTGTGTCGGTTTGCGGTACGGGCACCTTAGATATACACGCAGCTTTTCTCGCCTCTTATCCAGCCGGACTTCGGTACTAATCTTTCCCTCGATCTCTACCAGAACCAACACCTGGCTCCGACCTTCTAAAAGTGTCCCTGCGCTTAAATTTTCGGTGGGGACGGAATATTCACCCACCTCTGTGCATCGGCTACGCCTCGGCCTCACCTTAGCCCCGCCTCCAACTTGGAGCGGACGAACCTTCCTCCAAAAACCTGAGGTTTCCGGCCATGATGATTCTCACATCATTCGCGCTACTCATTCCGGCATTCTCACTTCTGTAACGACCAACATCGCTTACGCTATCGTTTCTCCGCTTACACAACGCTCCCCTACCCCGCATAAAGTATGCAGCCTAAGCTTCGGTTTGTATCTTAGCCCCGTTAAATTTTCCGCGCAGAGACGCTCGACCAGTGAGCTATTACGCACTTTTAAATGAGTGGCTGCTTCTGAGCCAACATCCTGGTTGTCTGCGTATTTCCACATCGTTTTCCACTTAGATACAATTTGGGACCTTTAGCTGTAGATCTGGGCTGTTTTCCCTTTTTGACAATGAGATTTATCTCACACTGTCTGACTCCCATGCATCAATATTCCGGCATTCTTAGTTTGATAGGCTTCGCTATCCTCTCGGACGCTGCTAGGCCATTCAGTGCTTTTACCTCCGGATATCTAACATGAGGCTAGCCCTAAAAAGCTATTTCGGGGAGAACCAGCTATCTCCGAGTTCGATTGGAATTTCTCCGCTACCCACAATTCATCCGCCGCCTTTTCAACGGAGGTCGGTTCGGCCCCTCCATGAAATTTTACTTTCACTTCAGCCTGATCATGGGTAGGTCACCCGGTTTCGGGCCCATTGCACGTTACTGAACGCCCTGTTTAGACTCGCTCTCGCTACGCCTCCAGTCCTTAAGACGCTTAAGCTCGCAACGTACAATCGCTCGCCGGACCGTTCTACAAAAAGTACCATATCACCCTTGACGGGCTCTATGTGCTTGTAGGCACAAGGTTTCAGGTTCTCTTTCACTTCCCTCCCGGGGTCCTTTTTCACCTTTCCTTCACAGTACTATACGCTATCGGTCACTGGGTAGTATTTAGGGTTGGAGGTGGTCCCCCATATTCCGACCAGGTTTCACGTGTCTGGCCGTACTCTGGATCCTGCGCAGCTGTCCAGAATTTTTACTTACGTGACTCTCACACACTCTTCGGTTGGCCTTCCCATGCCATTCTGTTAACTCTTCCAGTCTTAAAAGCAGTCCGTACCCCGAAAGGATTTCTCCTCTCGGTTTTTCTTCCGCGTTCGCTCGCCACTACTTGCGGAATCTCGTTTGATGTCTCTTCCTCGCCCTACTTAGATGTTTCAGTTCAGGCGGTTCCGCTTCCAATACCTATGGATTCAGTATTGGATAATGGAGTATGAACTCCATTGGGTTTACCCCATTCAGATATCTCCGGATCAATGGATGTTTGCTCCTCCCCCGAAGCTTTTTCGCAGCTTACCACGTCTTTCATCGGCTCCCAGTGCCAG
>VOFK01003877.1_pt1 | contig 40956 bp, 65 predicted proteins | sample 5384121 | NCBI WGS metagenome assembly VOFK01 (sample SAMN12384730, study PRJNA508395) | human gut metagenome | isolation source: healthy gut J | host: Homo sapiens | reverse complement strand
TATAGGCGATGATGACCTTGGGCTTGGCACCTCCGGCAGATGTTACCGAGCCATGTACAGGAGCGGAGGTATCGCCCGATAGGTGACAAAATGGACAAAAAGCTTCAATGTTCGCATTATCGCCGCCACCAACGAATCTGGAAGTGGCAGTGAACGAAAAACGATTCCGGCAAGACCTGCTATATCGTCTGCATGACTTTGAAATAACCGTCCCGCCGTTGCGTGATTGTCAGGAGGACATCATGCCGCTGGCTGAATTTTTCCGTGAAATAGCAAACAAAGAACTGGAATGCGACGTTATCGGATTTGACGGGGAAGCCCGTAAAACATTGCTGACCCACGCTTGGCCGGGTAATGTTCGTGAACTTCGGCAGAAAGTAATGGGCGCGGTGTTGCAGGCGCAGACGGGTCTTGTCACGAAAGAGCATCTGGAACTTGCCGTGACGAGGGCGACCTCACCTGTCAGCTTCGCCCTGCGCAGCGATGCGGAAGACAAGGAGCGTGTCTTACGCGCGTTGAAGCAGGCGAACGGTAACCGCAAGGTTGCCGCCGAACTGCTCGGAATAGGACGTACGACGCTGTACAACAAACTGGAAGAATATGGATTGAAGTATAAATTTCAGCAACCATAGCCGATAATTCGCTGAAATTCGCTATATTTGCAGAAAAAATAAATATAATGGATTCTATAGATGTTCAAAATATATCATCTTCTGACACAGAGGAGTTAAAAAAAAGACATGATGCAGAGGAGTTTCTTCAATCATATAAGGTTGAAGAAGAATCGTTAGCATCTGTCAACGACTCTGATATTCCTATTGAAAGACCTTTTAATCCCAAGGAAATCAATATAAAAAGTAAAACAATGTCTCTTGATAACATTATCAAAAGAATACGTGAATCAGAAATAGATATGGCTCCTGATTTCCAACGTAAAGGAGATTTGTGGACACCTGATAAGCAAAGCCGACTGATAGAATCTATGCTTATTAAACTCCCGTTACCAGCATTCTATTTTGATGGGACAGAAGATGAAAAATGGCTTGTTGTTGATGGTTTGCAACGTCTTTCTGCCATAAAAAATTTTGTAGTTGATGAAAACTTGCGACTGCAAGGATTAGAATTCTTGGAAAATATCAATGGAAAAACCTTTTCAGAGCTTCCGCGTAACTATCGTAGAATGATTGAAGAGACTGAGATTGTTGCATACATCATTAACCCAGGTACACCTGCTGATGTTAAGTTTAATATCTTCAAACGTATTAATACAGGAGGGCTTGTATTGGAGCCACAGGAAATTCGACATGCATTGAATCAAGGTATCCCCTCTAAGTTTGTCGCCAATTTAGCGCAACTAAATTCCTTTAAAGAAGCTACGCAAAATGTTATAGCCACAGATCGAATGCTTGACCGAGAATTTGTTACTCGTTTTCTCGCTTTTTATTTGAACGGACCTAAAGAGTATAAGCCAGATCTTGATACTTTTATGACTTCGTCAATGGGGCAACTTAACACCAAAACTAATGATGAACTTGAAAAAATACAATTAGCTTTCGATAAGGCTATGAAATTGTCAAAAATCATATTTGGCAAATGGGCTTTCCGAAAAGTGTATTCGATAGGTGAAAGAAGAAAGCCTATAAATAAAGCGCTTTTTGAAGTATGGAGTGTTGAGTTGGCCAATCTTACCTTGGAAGAACAAAAACGTGCTGTTTCACGTAAAAAAAGTATTTTTCAAGAGTTTACCAAACTTATGAATACCGATGATACATTTGTGGCTGCTATAACATCGGCAACAGGTGATAAAGGAAGGGTGAATTATCGTTACAATAGGATTCACGAAATTTTGTATAAATGCTTATCTGATGATTACAAAAATTAATATAAACAATTTCAAGGCCATTAAGTCGTTAATGCTTGTTCCAACCTCTTTAAATTTATTTATGGGATTGAACGGAATGGGGAAATCAACAGTTATCCAATCATTGTTGCTCCTTCGTCAAAGTTTGAAGTCCGGTTTGAAACAGTTGAGTCTTAATGGAAGTATGGTTGAAATCGGGCGTGGTAAAGATGCTCTATATAACTTTGCGGAAACTGAAAAAATTCACTTTGACCTTGATTTTGTTCAAGACGAGGAAGAAAAAGAATCTTTTTTGAATGTAAGTTACGAATATTCAGCAAAAAGCGATGTCCTTAATCTGCTTGAGGGTCATGTGGATCCTGAGATTTTCAGTCAGCCATTATTTACTACTGATTTTGTTTTTTTGAATGCTGAACGAATGTCTCCAGCGACCACATATGAAATGTCGTATGACGAGGTGACGAATAACCACACCATAGGTATTCATGGAGAACTTGCAGGCTCATTTTTTGTCAATGTATGGTGATTCTCTTATTGTTCCAAAATCAATGTGTCTCGAAACCGCCTCTTCAAACAAGTTGTTGGATCAGGTACAAGAATGGATGAAGGTGATAAGTCCCGGAGTCAATATCACGACAGAAGAATTACCTCAAATAGATAAAGTAGTCGTATCTTATGGTTTTCAAACGGACACGATATCGACTAACAGATTTCGCCCTACAAATGTCGGTTTCGGTATCTCCTATATATTGCCTGTCATTATCGCGTGCTTAAGTGGTATTCATAAACTGATTATTATAGAGAACCCCTGAAGCGCATCTTCATCCCAAAGGGACAAGCTAAAATGGGAGAGTTGATTGCGAGGTGTGCTACAGCTGGTACTCAACTGTTTATTGAAACTCATAGTGACCATATTGTAAATGGATTACGTGTGGCAGTAAAAGAAAAAGTAATACACTCGAAACAAGTATGTATCAACTATTTTACCAAAAGGGTTGAGGAAGGTCAGAATTACACGATAAACAATCCTATCAAGATAGGACTTAATGGAGAGTTAAGCGATTATCCACAAGACTTCATTGACGAATGGGAAAATCAATTGATGAAGTTAATATAAATTATGTCTTATGGATTCTTTCAATCGGCAAGCCTGTTTCAATGAATTGAGTTTTCTTGATAAAGACGATAATGAAGATTTGTTCCTGATATTTTCAAATTATGCCAAAACTATAAAGGCATTGAAGACAAAAGGTTTTAATGGAGTTAGATATGAACAAGGCATTACATCTTTGGTTAAGGAAAATCTGCGAAGTATATTTGATCTTCGAAGTAATCCAAATGGTAGAACCTTTGTATGCTTTTTATTCTAGCCACAGCTAGAAATCCTTATATAGATTCGGATACTCAGGCAGAAGAAAGATATATAAATGAAGACTTTGAAGTAAAGATTGATAATGTGTGGTGCGTGGGACAAGGATTTACCGCAGCCCATTTGCTTGATACGGTAGTAATATCTCTTCGAACCCATTCTAAATGGGAAGAGTTGTCTTATGTAATCAGAAATATCCAAGATAAACGGAAAACAGAACAAGTGTTGAATGTTGTCATGCCAGAATCATCAGAGACTGATGCCATCAATTTATTTATAGAACAGCGAACGCCTTTAGTACTTGAAAAATGTAATATACTACCTCAAAACAAATCGTGCAAATTTAGAGACGACCACGGTAGTGATAAGTTGATATCATTATGGAATCGATTACGTAATTGTGATTTTTGTCATATCTGCTATCAACTCTCTAGAATTTAATCCGAATGGAAAAAAGAGTTTATAGAAAAATGTTTTGATGATGGTAAAATGCATATAAGATTGGTAGAGTCAGATGCGGGATATGGAATGGTAATTCAAACAACGGGAAAAAATAAGCGTGAAACTATGGCTATAGGAGAAAGAATAATGCAGAAATATTTATAACCATATATTATGTATTCACTTTAACCTAATTTCGAATGCTTTTCACGAGAATCCATTGAATCTTTGCTATTGTATATTTAGAAACATACACACAATCTTAGTTTTGCAAAGCGAGCTAACGGTGGCTCAATGTGAGGAGAATTATTTTTGTACCATTTCCTTAAAGAAATTTTCAAAAATAATATTACCTTTGCATTTAAGAAAAGCGTTCTTTTAAAATACTGCAAAGCGATGTGAAATGCAAAAAATTTACTGGTTTCTAAATCGTTACCTGTTAAACTGCAAGATTTTGTAATGTGCTGTATCTTAGTAAGAAAGAGAAATCGCTATGTCTTGTTGTGTGGTAGGTGATTTTCTTGTCAATACCGGCCTTTTCCACCCATTGTTTGAGAATCTTATTGGTGGTCGGACGGGACGGAAGTTTCGCGAAAACAAGCGTATCGTCATTTTCATCCGCTTTCCGCTCAGGCAACCACTTGACGGCATTCTGCGAGAGCGGTGTATAAATGGGAGTGGATGTCTTCTGCTGCACGGTGGCAATCATATATCTGCCGTCATTACATATAATGTCTTTCCAACGGAGTGTTTCCATATCGCTCAGGCGGAGTCCGCAATAACATTAAAACAGGTATGCCTGCTTTACCGTCATGTTACGACATTCGGTAGCAATGAGAAGTTTCACTTTCTCGATGGCAAGGAACTGGCGTTTCGATTCCGGTTTCTTTATACGCTCCGAAGCCGAGAGCTGCATGAACGGGATTTTCGCCCAGCCACTCCGCGCTCGGACTGCGGCATTCAGGGCAATGGAGAGCTGGGAGATATAGGACACGACCGTTCCCTGTTCAAGCGGCTTTCCCTGCCTGCCTTTATAGGTATGTTGCAGCCAGTCAATGAAGCCGAGTGCCCATTTCTTGTCAATGTCACCCATCCGTGTGTTTTTTCCGTATTGGTTGATGACCTTTATTATGCTTCGTAATTTCTCGATCCGTTTGATACCCTTGCGTTCCTGATTGGAATAGAATTTTTCCAGCCAGTCCGCCAGCGTCAGTTTCTGCCATGCGGATTTGTTCTTGATTCCGGCTCTGGAATTTGTAATCTCGATGATGCGTTGTGATTTTATGGTCTCGACAGCCTCACGGGTGGCGCGGTTCTGCTCCCGGACCCTCGCGTTGACTTCTGGTAGGTGGTACATCTTCAGGAACTCATAACTCCGCTTGCCGTTGACATAAATGTCAAGGTAATATGATTCAGAACCGTCGGCAAGTTTCTTGGTGCGAACCCTTACCGGCTCTTTCGAAAAGCTTGTTGGATTTCTTGTTTGTTGCTGCCATGTCTTAAAATACTTTATCTATGAGTGAAACGGCTTCCTCTTTTTTCTATCAACGATTTTCGCATAGACTTGCGTGGGGCGCACATCGGCATGTCCCATCATCTTGCTGGCAGTATAAAGGTCAACCCCGGCGGTTATCAGCATCGTGCCGTAGGTATGCCGGTTCAGATGAAAATGAAGGTGCCTTTCCAGTCCGGCCAATTCCGCCCATTTACGCAAATGCTTATGCAGGATGGTATGTGACGGCAGGGAGAATACCGGTGCCTCCGGTTCACCCCGTTCCGGAAGCCATGACAATGCCTTGGCAGGAAGTGGAAGCGATATGGGTTTGGAGTTTTTCTGCATCACCACCGATACGAAGTGCCGTCCGCCATTGACGGATATGTCACTCCAGCGCAAATCTGTAACGTCACCCACACGCAGACCGCAATAACAGGCAAACAGAAATGCCTTTGCGTATATTCTCCTTTATATAAGGGGGTATCCTCCAATTTACGGACTTCATCAAGGGTCAGAAACTCACGCTTGCTCTCCGGTCTCGCTATCTTTTCCTGGAAACTCAACAACTTCCAGGGATTGCTCTTTATGTATCCCTTCCGCCATGCCGCGGACAGGATGATGCCGAGAATCCAGAAACAGGAACAGGCGGTGGCTTGGGCGAGCGGCTTTCCTTGCGGAGTGAGAGGCTCGGATTGCAGCCACTCGGCATAGTCGGTACAGAATTTTTTTGTCCATGTGTATGGTAAATCCTGAGAGTTCAGGCTCAGGTTCGGGAATTATGGGCTCTTTGGTACATGCTGTTGCTCCGAAGAACAGCAAGGCTCATACCAAAGTTTATGCCAGTGTGACGTACAGTCACACATATTCAAGAGTTTGTTACATTCTTTTCTAATCATATTTCTAATCCTAAATTAATATCCTTTTTTTTTAGCTGGCTACATTCTTTTAACCCCCAACCTGTTGGGGGAAAGAATACGTTCAAAGCTTCTTTCTACATTTCCTTTAGTATAGGTAAGTACTTGTTTTTCTAATAAATTTTTAAAATCATTGGCGTTTAAATCTCTGAAAATATTGATACATTCCTTTTTAAGATATTCATTGATCGCAGATGCCGGAGTCGTCTTTTGTGTTGTTTTTGTCAAATATATAAAAAGATTATTGGGAATGGGAACCAGTGTGTCAATACCCATGAATATGTTACAATCAACAATAAGTTTGTAAGCATTGGTTTCTGCAAGTGGAGCTGACAGGCAATATGTAGAACGTTGAATCAGACTTTGAATGAGTTCTTGACTATTTTGTTGAAACATATCTGCAAGAAGATGATAACCTCTTAGATTTAGTTGTGACATTGTATCCTCTATTGCTGGTATGAATTTCATACCGGGTCCTGTATTGAAACCAGCATGTTTATAATAGCGCAAAAGTTCATTCCAATCTTTGTATTTAGGAGTTTTAATTATATTGATGGCATTATCCATTTTCATAAAACTAAGATAGCGCTGGGAGGAAAACTCCTCTTCTTTCCAAGACTGTATTTGTCCATTAGGGAAACTTATAAATACAGTTCTGAAATTGTCCCCAGGAATAGTTCGTGAAAATGCTTTGCAGTCGTCTCCTTTCAGATAATATGCAGTAGCAACATCAAAGCCATTACCAGCGCCATCATTGTCAAAACAGCAATTCCATTTCACATTGGGGAAAAGGGATTTAATACTTATAATTTGACTTTGTGTGATGTTACCACCAATACTAATAAATGCAGAAGTTGTATTTTTATTGAAATGATTGATCTCATAAAAACTCATTGCATCAATGGCAGATTCGAATAGATAGATATCTGTGACTTGGTCAAAGGGTACAAAATTAGCGATCCAACAACTGTTTGATTTATCGCCACCAATACAAAAGCCTTTAAAATTAATATTTTGAATAGGGTCATAATTACGCATTTCAAAGTTGGTAATTTCCATTTGTCCTGGTTTACGGAATGGGAAACCAGCATTATCTTTGCTGCCTACAGAATAAACAAATAACCTATCGCTGAAATCTTCTATTGTTTTTCTGGATAAATAGCGCTTTTTATTTAGATAATTGGCTGTTGTTTCTGTTAATGGACGAGGAGAATACTTGTTAATGTTAAAGATAACACTTTTGGATTGTGTTATATTGGTTTTTGTTGGTGCAACCGTTTTTTAGGTCATTTCCTAAATATTTACTCAATACTTCATTCACTCCTTTATAACCAGTTTGAGTACAGTTGGAAAATTTGTTTAATCTATATAAAACAAATTTGGTAAGATCTCCTTTGTCATTAATATTTCCCTTTACAGGAAAAATAGGCTTTTCCATTTGGATATATAATGATTTTATCTTCAGGCATCTGCCTTGAACCTAAAGGCATATTCAAGGTATCTTGCATTTGGGCCGGATATTTTGGTGTAACCAAGATATTCAGCCATTTCCGCTATAGTAATTTTTGCTCTATAATCGTTGAAGTCCATTGATTTGTATTTTGAAAGTTAAAGGTACATATTATTTTTAAGTTTGAAAGAGAGATTCTTAGTTTTTAGAGTTCAACAGATGAATCTATTGTATTAAATGTTTGTTTTCCGACTTGGAGTGTCCAGCCGGCCGGTGATTTACTCAATCCCATCATCTGAGTAATACCAGACTTGGCAGTCATTTCTGCCTGTTGCCCGGACAACAACTTTTTTAGTGCTTCAGGCGGCTGCTTACTTAGATTGATGTTATCTATATTCAAAGACTCTATCTTGCCTGTGGACTTATCCAGAATACGATAATTGTTTATCTCAGCCATTGGTTTGTTGTCTTTTTGTGAGATTGTGAAATCTCCGATCATTGTTTTAGCACCGCAAGTTTGTATTTCAATATTTTCTATTGTATACTTGGCTTCTTCAGAAATAAAGGTCGTTTCTATATTAATGGAATATCGTTTGATAGTGTCTGCTATATTTCCATAACCCATTTTGCGATATTCTTCAATCATAAAAGTAAGATTTTTTTTTTCTTCTTGCAGTGGATGTTTTACCATTACATCGAAAAAACATGCTTTTAAACTGTCGTAATCCCCTATTCGTTCAGGATAATTGGAATCGTTGGAAAAGAGGAAATAGTTTATTTGTTTTTTTTCTTTATTGTGATTAATTGCAAAATCATAATCTCCGTTTTTGGCCGTTATCCCATTCCATTCTTTTTTTCATTGAGTATAATGTATTTACCATGGGATAAGGTATTTTCATTGATTTGTGAAAATCCATATTCTTTTAGATGTTGTTCAAAGTCTTTTTTATCTGACTAGGAAAAATTAGCAAACTCCTTTTCTTGAAGAATATAGAATGCTTCTTTTTCACTGGGTGTTAAATCAGGAAGTTTAATTTCTGATTTATTCTCCTGTTGATAGACTTTGAAATTGTCTACTACATTTTCATGGAAATCTTTTTTAGAAATTCAGGACTGCAACCGTTTTTTCTGTATATTTTTTCGGCAGCCTTTGGAGAATTTCTATAGCACAACTGTCCGATCCTTGAAATACAATAGCGGGGATGTCATTGTGCAAACATTTAGCCAATAATGATTTTTGGTCTTTCATAATTTATATATTTTTTTATATTTCTGCAGATGAGTCTGCCATATTAAAAATTTGTTTTCCGACTTGGAGCGTCCAGCCGGCCGGTGATTTACTCAATCCCATCATCTGAGTAATACCAGACTTGGCAGTCATTTCTGCCTGTTGCCCGGACAACAATTTTTTTAGTGCTTCAGGGGATTGTTTGCTCAGGTTTATATCGCTGACATGTAGCGGCTCTGTTTTACCGGTAGACTTATCCAGGATATGATAGCCGCTTATTTGTTTGTCCGGACCTATTTCACTGATCAGGGTTTTACATTCGGAAGATTGAAGTATCTGCTCATTAGTAGAAGAACTGGTAGGGATAGAAGATCCTATGTTATGTGGATTATTCATACCATATATATTATAAGCAAGATTATCTACAGCTTTCTTTACCTCAGGATTGGTGGTCAATGTTTTATATCTGAAACCTGTGGGATTGCAGTCAAGCTCATGTTCTATTGCTTTCAGATAATTTTCAGCATTATCGTATTCAATAACTTCACGTACTTCACCATTAAAGCCATAATATGAGATGGTTCCTATGATTTCTTTATTAGTGGTATCTGTTTTGGGACATGAGAATAAATCTTCAGTTTTTTCTTCAATGAAAGGATAGTCATTTTTTATATCTTCTTTAAAGTTTGTAATAGCTTTATTCGTTTCTGTATTTTTCCATCTATCCGCTTCATCTTGTTCTTTTTTTGCCTGTTGAGGATCATCGGAATAATCTGCTGTCAATGACATTTCACTATGTCTGTGTTTGATTAAATCAAGTTGGTACAATAACGAACGTACTTTTTTGGGTATGAATCCGTTATCTACATTGCTACGAATCTTTATATCACATATATTTTCAATAATAGCTTTGTGGACTGCTGGAGAGGGGGCAGTTATTAATGAGAATAGATTTGGTTTAGTTTGTACAGCAGTGACTTGTAATGATTCGGGTAGAATATTTATAAAGAAAGGGTCATTTGAAGATAGTTTTATGGCTTGAAATAGTACTTTTGGAGTAGGGTTTGGTATATTTTGTATTGAATATATACTTTCTTGTATAGCAGCTAGCTGTACCAGTTCTGAAGGTTCTTTGATTTTACCAATTACGTAGTAATCAGCTTTTACAGCCTTTCTAGTTGAACTGCTTCAGATGGGTTTGGTAGTATTGTTATGACTCCGGGATTTGCTTTTTACCATATCCATTTCTACTTTTCTATTAGTTTTTATCCTGTGAGGTATGTATTACTTCTAATTGTACCTCTGTTGTCGGATGTTTGATATACTGAATCGCTTCAGGATTTTTTTCCTTATTGCAATCAATTGTAACTCTTCAGAAGGATTAGGTATATGTTTAATTACTGAGAAATCACGTTCTATGGCAGCTAATATTATATCTTTAGAGGGTTCTTTTTATATGTTGTATTATTGAAGGGTTAATTTTTTACTGCTGTTAGCTGTACATCTTTCGTTGGATTAGGTATATATATCTTATTGTGGATGGATTGATTGTAATGGCTAGTAATTGTATTTTTTCAGAAGGATTTGTTATGAATTGTATAACGGATGGATCTGTTTGTATTGCTGCAATTTGTAATTCCTTTGATGGATTAATCAAAGCCTGTATCTTATACGGTTTTTTTCTGCATTAATTCTACCGTATATTCATTTTCTGCTTTAAAAAAATAAACTCGTATATGATATGGCTTCCTTTAGCTTTTCTGTAAATATATTCATTGTTGTAATTTATATAAATGTGATTAATTATATTTCTGCAGATGAGTCTGCCATATTAAAAATTTGTTTTCCGACTTGTAGTGTCCAGCCGGCCGGTGATTTACTCAATCCCATCATCTGAGTAATACCAGACTTGGTGGTCATTTCTGCCTGTTGCCCGGACAACAATTTTTTAGTGCTTCAGGGGATTGTTTGCTCAGGTTTATATCGCTGACATGTAGCGGCTCTGTTTTACCGGTAGACTTATCCAGGATATGATAGCCGCTTATTTGTTTGTCCGGACCTATTTCACTGATCAGGGTTCTACATTCGGAAGATTGAAGAATCTGCTCATTAGTAGAAGAACTGGTAGGGATAGAAGATTGTTGTTCGTAGTGTTCTATGCTATATGGGTTACTTCCTCCACAATAATCATAAATAAGATCATCAACTGTTTTTCTGAGGTATGGGTCTGTGCTTATTGTTTCATTATTAAAACCATCGGGATTATAGAAGAGTTCATATTCTAAGGCTTCCAAGTAGCATGCTGCATTATCATATTCCATAACTTCCCCAACTTTTCCATCAAAACCATAAAATAAAATTCTTCCTACAATTTCAGGAGATTGGAGTTCTTGGCATATAGAAGCGCTAGTTTTCATGTTCATATATTTATTATTCACTTCTGCCCATTTATCCCTACCTTCTGCTGATATATTTCGGCTGGAGAACGGTTCATAAGGATTTATAGCATATTGTTTAAAAATCTTCTTTTTTTCTTCTAATATGTATTGTTCAGGACTGACTTCTTTGACTGAATTTTTATGCTCTATTTTATTAGCAGGATTCTCTAATTTTTGATTTTTTTGCAGTCTTTGATAACCTGGGCCTTGATTGTACTTTTATTCGTCGCACTAGTGAGGGTGCTTGAGAATAAGACTGTAGAAAATCTTTGACTTCTTTGTTGCCATATTCTTGTTGAATACTGGATTCTTCTATTTTAATATTGGGTTCTATCCCTTTTTTCTTTTTGTAATACCAATTTCATATTTATAATTATCTATAATCTGTTTCTGTTTTTGTTTGTTCCTTCAATTCATTATTTTATCTGATTCATTATTGATATATTTATTCCCTTTATTATAATCAATACTCATTTCTTTTTTATGTGAACATAACCTTCAAGCCTCCTGTAGGCTATGAACTAGCTTTTTTTTGGCTTTATAATTTTGCGATCCGCTGGTATTACTATATTGCCACAATATGCTTTTTGCCACTTTTTGGCATACATCAATAGTTGGATTTTTGATATATAAGAATAATTCTTTGTCTTTTTTATAGTTATAAGTTGTGCTTTTTCTGTAGGGTTTTTAATGTCACTGATGGAGGCTCTTCTCCATTGTAAGGCATATAATTGTACTTTTTCTACTGGATTTTTGATGTTTTCTATTCCAATACCTTGTTTTACAAGATATAATTGTTCCTTTTCTGTTAGATTTTTTATATAAGGATAATTATATATATTATCTTTTAAAAGCGGTAAATCGTACCTTTTTGTTTTGTAGGTTCTTTTTTATATATCTTATTATATGAGAAGAACTTCTTATGGCAGCCAATTGTTGTGCTTCTGTTGGATTAGCTATTTCTTTAATAATAGCAGGATCTTTCCGGATGTTTTCTAACTCTTTTCTGTTATGCAAATTGAAAATGTCATTGATGAGTTCTTTTTAGTGATTTCATAAGCATCTTATATGATTATTGATTTATATTTCAATAGAATTATCTACAACATTAAAAGATTGTTTCCCGACTTGAAGCGTCCAGCCGGCCGGTGATTTACTCAATCCCATCATCTGAGTAATACCAGACTTGGTGGTCATTTCTGCCTGTTGCCCGGACAACAACTTTTTTAGTGCTTCAGGTGGCTGCATTCTTAGATCGATGTTATCTATATTCAAAGGTTCCATCTTGCCTGTGGACTTATCCAGGATGCGGTAACTACTGATTTGTCCTTGATCGGAAGAATGAGATACATCACCAATCAGACTTTTGCAGCCGGAAGATTGAAAGCTCTACTTGGCTCATGTTACCATTCAGTTTGTTTATCTGTAGTATTTCTTCGGGTGGCAATATATGCTCTGTATAATTGCCGGTAGCTCTAGAGCCGGTGCAAAGAATGTATTTTTCATTATCATGCCATACCAGATGATCATATATGTGTCCTTCTTGGAAAAATCTGGCATGGAGTTGCTGTCTGGTGTCGTAGTAATATTGGCAAATGACAGGTAAGTCGCTCCTTTCTGGTTGCCAGGAGATACCTTCAGCTAAAGCAATACGTCTTGCAGCCTTTTGTGTACTCTCTAAATCAGAATGTCCATTAGCGGCCTTAATAATTCGCTCTATTCTAGTTGGTTGGCGTATCTCTCCCCTGTCAAGTAGGTTTTGGTATTCCTCTTTGATGGCGCTGCGTTCAGTTAAATAGGTTTTATTTTTTTCAATATTGATGCTTGATAATCTTTCTTGCTGGCGTGCTGTTTTTTGTATTCCTTTATGTAGAACTGGCTCTGAATAGAAAGAATCTCTATATCCTTTTGAGGCAAGATATTCATCTTCTGTCATAACTGGAGTTGGAGAGTTTATGACTTCTTGGGTGGTGCTTTGTTCGGCATTTAAACCTATCCCCTCTTCTATCATTGTTACGGCTTTATTGACATCCTGAAGAATGTTCAATATATATTTTGAATCATTGGTTATTTCTGATAGCCATCCTTTCAAATATTGTGCATTCTCTTTTCTAGGTAGAACAGCTAATCCCAGGTCTCTACCAGTTACTGCACTTGATAATTCGGCTATAAGTTCTTCATGGGCGTACAGGAAAGTTCCTTGATAGCCGAACTTGCGAGCTAGCCTTTCGGGGTGGCCGGTGGAATGAGCCATTTCGTGCAATGCGGTATAATAAAATTCTTTGCCGTTGGAAAACTGTTTTATTGTAGGTAAAGTAATAGAATCGGTTCCTGGAGAATAAAAAGGCGTGATTCTGCTCTTTTTTAATTCAATGGGGCAAACCCATGTTTGCTTTTTTCTATGGTTTGATCTATTAACTGGTTTCGATATCCATCATTGACGGGTTCGGTGAAACAGAACTGTCTCTTTATAATCTCCCATTTCTCAGGATATTTCTCAGCGAAGTTGGTCTGATCGAGATTAAACACATTGAAGTATCTCAAAAAATGGAATTACTTTATACTTTTTCTGTTCGATTTTGTTCAAACTGTTATAAAAAATTCTTTTTTGTAACCTGTTCACCGGTTATTAAATTTTTTATATTTAGTTCGTAATAACTTACAGGGAAAGAAGATTGACCTTTTTACGATAAGCACATTCTTTTTTTGTGCCTGAGCAAAAGTCAGAAATATAGGTGTTTGATAATTGTATTTTTCACAGAGGAAATATAACATAGCTTTATTGAGATTATTATATTTCCTGCCGGATAAGTTTTGAGGTAATCCTCTAAATTGCTGAGAGAACCAGGGCTTGCGCCAATCTGGAAAACTTCTACCTCTTTCATCTTTTTCAATCATTAGATTTGCATACTTCTCTAATGAAGGGATTGCTTGATTACTCATATTAGTTTCTATTACGGGTTTGTGCAAATGTAAGCTAGTGGGGATGCAAACACATTGCAGGTTGGGGATTTATTACGGATAAGAAGAATGATGTTTTAAATCTAACAGAACTCTGACGGCGAGATTTTTGGAAAGTAAGACTTTTCACTTTATAGTAAACGGTGATGGTTGGATAGCGCTGGATGATGGGCCTCAAGAAAATGCTATTTCAATTACATTTTCTATGAAAGATTTAGAGAATGGTAAAACCTACTATATAGTACCAGGAACTCATTATGCGACATTAGTTGATAAATGGGAAGTAAATGGTACAACTATACCTTCAGATCAGGATGGTGTATTTACCCTTAATTCTATTATGGGTAAACGGTATCCAAATAATACGACTTTTTATTATAATTTTGCCAATTCATCTACAAAAACTTGCACTATAACTGTTATATCAAGTACGTGGAATTCCAATAACTGGTATACTCAACTGCATGGTATGGTTGGTTTTTCACCAAATCCCACTTTAATTACTGATAATCTTACCGTAAACTACGGTGAGACTGTGACTGTTTATGCAAAAGGTGACGAGGGAAACCATGATAGTGATTATGGAACTGAATCATGGTGGTATTATATCAAAGGCTTCTATAACAGTGATCATGTTATATATAAGGCTTCTAATGGAGATATTAATACTACAAATGATACATATACATTTAAAGCAACGGAGAACCGTACTATTTATGTTGATTTTATATATTATAAAAAGATGATATGATTAGCTGGAGCCTCAATTACACTTTCTAGTTAAAACAGTAAGCAATAATCCCCTTACTTCACGCAGGGTAAGGGGATTATTGTTTTTGAAGGGGTAGGGAAAATGCCCTTTTTGAGAGGAACCTCTTCAACTACCTTATAAGTCATTTGCGCATAATACGAGGCTAATTTCTAAACTGTGTTAGCAAAGTTAATATTTTATTCTTTTCCTTAGCAGGCACAGTTTAAATTACAGCCTCGAGTAGGAAGAATTACAGTTTTCCTGACTCAGAAACGAAATAATACCTATAATTGCCCATTATTATTCCAACATCTCCACTACCATTATTACCAGAGAACTCCCACTTTATATTGTATGTATCTGTATCTAATGCTCCGGTTCCTGTTCCCCTGTATTCTGAATAGGGAATAAATACAGTCCACTTATTTTTTCCTTTCTCCAATTTGTAGTAGTTCTGAGTATCAGTTACATTTTTTACTGTATGCCAATTATTCTCAGTATCTAAATAGGCAAAATCGTAGGTTACGGAAAAATCGGCTTCGATGTCTACTTCTGTATTGTAAGTCGAAACTACCGTAAATTCGAATCCTGGCCCAGTATGTCGAACACTGTTTATCATAATATTGTTGATTGTTGTTCCCGAACTGGCCATCTGAAAAACTAAATAAAAGGTAGTACGATCCTCATATTCTTTATATAATTCATCATCAACAGTAAAATATTCTCGATCAGCAACCATTTTCCATTTTCCATTTACCATTGCTTCCCAATACTCTATTTCCCATCCAGCATCAGGTTGTGCCATAACTGTTATTTCTGGATCACCTAAACAAAATGTAACACGTATGTCAGATACAGAGCCACCCTGTCCAGCATCAAAATAGAAAGTTTTAGGAATTAACTCCAAAAATCTCGCCGTCAGAGTTCTGTTAGTTTTGTAGCACAGGGTGCCTCCCCTACCCTATCCTTGTTATCTTCTCCCCTTCCCTACTCGCCTTTTCCCATTTGCTTTTTTCAGCTCGCGTTCCATAGTCAGGTCTGTAACCGCACTATATATCTGGGTTGTTTTCACACTCTGATGGCCGAGTATCGCTTGGACTGTGGTGATGCTGACACCTCTATATAATAACAATGTACCACATGTATGGCGGGCCGTATGAAAAGTGATTTTTTTTTATTCCTACTTGTTTAGCTATTCTTTTTAATATGCGATTTGTCTGTTGGTTGTTCTCCATGTGGAATAGCAGACCTCGCGACCGGGCTATTGATTTTGTCAGCTTAAGGGCTTTGCCTTCAAAAATTGTGGATAAGGGGATGCGAACTTCTTTGTTGGTTTTGATCATACGGAGTACAATCCATTTTTTCCTATTTATAGTCCGTATATTCTGTTTTGTAAATGCACATATGTCCGAATACCGCAACCCGGTATAGCAGCTAAAAAGAAAAGCGTTCAACGTTTCATTAGGTTCTTTCAATTGGTCCCGGTAGTTCTCCAGCTTCTCCAGTTCTTTTTCTGTCAGCGCATCACGATGTGACTGTTCGGTTTTTATTGTGTAATTAAGAAAAGGGTAAGCTGTAATGATACCTTTCTTCCTGGCTACATTGATATATCGTTTGAGGGTTTTCATATGCCGGGCTATGGTATTGATAGATAGCTGACACTCTTCCCTCATGTATATCTCCAGCTTTTGCAGGTACTCGCTAGTGACTTCGTGGAGCTTTATATCGGCCGAAAAGTCTGTCAATAAAGATAGCGTGTCCCGATGCAGGCTTTTGGTGCTTTCTTTGACTGTGGCAATAGCTATTTCTTTGTTCATAAACTCAACCAGGCTGTCACTCTTTCCTCTTATCGTGATCTGTGGGCCGGTGAGGTTGTTCAAGTTACCGCTGCACTTTATATAATTCTCACCACCTATGTTTATCTGAATTAATAAAGCGTCAGCTTCGCTGAACCCTATGTTACGGAGTTCCTTCTCGAAATTAGTTATCGCTGTTGTAAGATCCATTCGTTGTTCGCTCTGTCTATTAAAATGCAAAAATAGTACAAAGTTATCCTGAACAAGCAGGGAAAGATAATATTTCAAATATAACTACTCCCCTACCCTATCATTAATGGATTCTGCATTTTTTGAATACATTCTTTTCATATCCCTTTTGCATAATCTTATATGTAATAGATATATATTGTTATATTACAATATTAAAATGTCATAATATTATAATATCGCGGTCTTTGTTAGGGTAAACTTTTGTTTTTATATTATAATATTGCAATATAATAATTTAATAACCTTACAGCATTATGATATTATAATATTAAATAATCTAAATATTGTAATATTGCAATGTTGCAATGTTGAGATGTTGCAATGTCAAATATCCTTAATATTGTAGAGTTATAATATTATAACGTTATACTATTTTGATATGATGATATTGTAGAGTTAAAACATTAAAATATCGTAATTCTATGGCGTTATGGTATTAAATAATAAATATATTATTTATATTTGAAGCATTAAATATAGAAAACAAAATGTGAATGATATGGCAACAGTAATTTCTGATTTAAACTTCAAGGGTGGAGTCGGGAAAACCACCACTACAATAAATCTAGCAACAGCCCTTTGGCTGATGGGGAAAAAGGTTTTAATGATAGATACAGATCCCCAATGTAATCTAACTAATCTTGTGGGATTTGACCAGACAGAAAACGATAGTACGATATACGAGTGGATAACTCAAGACGACTGTTCTATTCCTGTTTATGAGCATTATAAGGGTTTTTTATTTCATTCCGGCCCATAAGAAACTTCGTGATATCGAAATAGATTTGATGAAACGAAAGAATAGGGAAAGAATACTAACAAAGAAATTGTCCTTAATCAAAGATAATTTTGATTATATCCTGATAGACTGCGCACCTAAGGACGGTATAATGAATGATAATGCGATGAGTGCCAGCGACAGCGTATTGATACCGGCCGAATGTTCCGGTTTCTCTTTGCAGGGCATGCAAGACCTCCTTGATTCAATCCAGGATGTAAAAGAAAACATTAATGATAAACTGGATATACTTGGATTTCTTGTGATCAAGTATGACAAGAACACGCGTATAAGTAAGCAGACACTTGAATATTTTAACCAGGCATATCCCGGTAAGATATTCCAAACTAAAATTCGTCGGAATGTTAAGTTTGATGAGACTCCTTTGAAGCATAAAAGTATATTTGAACATAGTATAGACGCTAATGGCGCCGAGGACTACATAAGCCTTGCTGAGGAAATAACAGGAGAAACAAGACCTGAGGATTGAAAGAAAAAATTCTTAGTGCTTGGTTGGAAGAACACCCGGATGATGAAAGTGTAATTGAACAGTTGAATAATCTTAAAAAATAATAGACTATGGCCAACAAAAAAGTAACTGATTTGGGAATATCCAACTATATGAAGGAAATCGTATCGAATAAGCCTAAAGTGGATAACAAAGAGGTTGTCTCTCTGGAAAATAGTGAGGGAAACTCTCCGGAAGATACTACTGAGACGGTCGTTAGAAATGAAAAAGCAACAAGCGAGTTCATTCCGGGTGTGGAAAACAATGATAGTGATTCGGAAACATTATTAAGAAACGCCATTCTTACACCGGAGACTCTATTCCGTCTTGAACAGTTGAAGAAATTAAAGAATAGTACCGCAAAGAAAGGTGAGCGCATAAGTATTGCAAGGTTAATGGGTGCAATCATAGAAGAATATCTTGATGATAAATATCCTCAAACCAAAGAACTGTACAGGTTGATAGAAAGCATGAAGAAGTAAAATAAAATATGAGAGAGGTTGCATACATTGCTATCCGTAAATTTCTGGATGAGAACATGAAGGACGGCGAGTTAACGAGAAAGGACTTTGCTATCTGGAAAAGAAACTGAAAGAATTGAAAAGTATGACTTCCTAATATGGTCAATAAATGAATGACCTTAAATAGTTCAACAACATGTGTTGACATGAATAAATGTACCGGTATGATCATAACAGGAATACGAGGAACCGAACTTGAAAGTCTATTCAAGCAGTTTTATGAACAGATGATTGATGATAAGAAAATAATAGTTCAAATGATTAAAGAGTTATCCAGCGTTACTCCAATAGAGATAGACGGTATGGATAGTTCTACGAGAAGAGCGACAGCAACATCGTTTTCTTGTCTATGGAGTTATGACTACATCCGATTTCCTGAATATTGCAACCCCTAACCATGTCGTTCCCTACCAAATAAATGGGATTATATTTTTCACTCCAAACCGATGTGATAAAGTTGCAGAAAAGTTTATGAAAGAATGGAGACGCAGATTCAAAGGATTTAATGGTTTTCTTCTTCATAAATTCGGAATTGACGTTAAGCCGAGCCTGCGGATATATCTGGTTCCACTGGAAGCCAATTATGTATAAAGAGAAATATGGTATAGATGTTTCTGATGGTATTAAGCAGTATTTGCCTAATATTAAAGACAAACAATATGAAATTGAAGCAGTATAAAAATTGGTGTTTAAAAAATACAATAATGAACGAACTGCAATTAATCCAAAGCAAGATATACGAGATACGGGGGACAGAAGGTAATGCTGGATTTTGACCTGGCAGAAATGTACGAAGTGGAAACACGAGTATTAAACCAAGCGGTGAAACGTAATATTAGAAGGTTTCCTGATGATTTTATGTTTCAGTTAACGGTGAGCGAATGGGATACCTTGAAATCACAATTTGTGATATCAAGACGGGGCGGTACCGTAAATTACCTTTTGCCTTTACTGAAGGAGGCTTGACAATGCTTTCCGGAGTATTGAATAGTGATATCGCAATACAAGTGAATATCAATATCATGCGTGCTTTTGTCGCCATTCGTCAACTGATAGCCAATCCGCCGGTAGACAGGGTAGGGGAGTTGGAGAAGCAGATGAAGGATTACATGGAAGAAGTATTTGCTGACTATAACGACATCAATGATAATACCCGGATGCAACTGGAACTAATCAACCAAACATTGGCCGAACTTCAGTCCCAGAAGAAAATAGAGGAGAAACCGCGTAATCCGATTGGATTCCGTGCCTATGAATAGTAACTATTCCCTATTAGTAAATACATAAACAATAAATTATGACACCTATATTCAATGACATACAAAAGAAAAAGGCGGATTTCATCCTGAAGAACAAACATGCCAAGCTTTCTTCTCTTATTTCTTCTGAAATAAAAGACCTGGCCGTGGTGTGGTGTTATTACTCCGGAAGGATAGAAGGTAACACCTATACCTATGTGGAGACAGAATCTCTCCTGAAGGATAATATCACATCAGAAAAGAGATATGAAGATGCCAAGATGTTGAAAAACCTCTATAACACTTTTGTTTCCGAAATGGAATATATTAATAAAGGGCATAATCAGGAACGGATAGATGAACGTACCTTGTTCCGGTTGCATCGATCCATCTCCAGCGAGTTGGTGTCCAGTGAAGAGTCTGGGATGTTACGTTCTCGTGCGGTCAAGATTACCGGTACGGAATATGTTCCACCAAAAGAAATCCGGGAGATACGGATTGTCTTAAATGAGATACTATTTAACCAGGAACTGTACGTTAATCCTTTAGAAAAGGCAGTCTACCTGCATTGTAATATAGCAAGGCTCCAGCCTTTCATAGACGGGAACAAGCGTACCTCACGTATGATGGAAAGTATCGTTATGATGAATGCTGACTTGATCCCGGTATATTCCGCAAGGGATGCGGATATATTGCACTATAGGAAAGGCCTGATTTCTTTCTACGAAACAGGAAATTATTCCGAATATGCAGATTATTTCCTTAATCGGCAGATAGAGCGAATTAATGAGTTATCTTTGTCTGGAGAGGACACCTTCGACCTGGTAAACAATCGGGTGATTGAAGCGGATTGTGGAATGGAACTTTAACAAATAGGGAAAAATTATGGCATGGAAAGTTACTGAAAAGAATATCAAGATCCATACAGTTATTGATGGCGTGGATTCCGTAGAGGATAGGAGAGCCACAATTTCTTATCGAAAGCTAAAAGCTCTCGGTGCAAAACGTAGAGTTTATAAAAACACAAAGGAAGTATTCTTTCTTATTGAGACAGACTATGAGTTAACATTGTAAAGTCTGCTTATTTTCCCTATCAGTCAAAAATTTAATATTAAATATATGAATACACAGAAAGCAATACAAGCCATTGATGCTGTTACGGCGGCAATCGTCAACGGGGTAATCAATACCGCCTTTGTAGATAAATTAATCTATGGAAAGCTTGACAATGAGTTATACAAACATGTCTTGAATAAGTGGGAGAGCAAAAAAGGTGATGTATTTGATTTCTACCTGAACAGTAATGATGAAATAAAAAGATGGCTGCTTGAAGCTTTGGGCGTGGAAGTAGAGCCGGATAAATACCCGGATTGTGACAGCCGAATAACAGCACAAATTTGTGAAGGTAAAAACCGTTCAGAGATATATCCCTTTGAAACAGAAATCGTACATTCTTTTTTCCTCTTCGGATACAACCATAGCCTTGATGAACTGAAAAAAGTCAGCCTTTCAGCATGGCAAACTGTAAGCGATAACAATATAGACCGGTACGGCAATTATAAGAACTGGTCGGTGTTTTGGGAAAAGGCGAGTAGGGAAGATAAAACAGGCTCTTTTGGAATATATCAATAAATAAAGTGTGGTTCGGTATAATAGTGTTGTCAAATTAGTATACAAGTTTTGTTATGCTTATTCCTTCAATGACGTTTTATGAAATGTATGAGGAATTAACCGCTGATCGTGCAAAACTAGAATATAAACGTCAGCAGTTAACTCCTAAGGCAATAAAAAGCCTTCGGAAGGCAAATAGCTATCCGGCTTGGGAATGGTTTGAATACACAATTCCCAGCCGGCATAATTCGTATATTCTATTTTTTTTTTATGCTGTTAACAGACAAGCTGCTGAAAATCCTATATTTGACCAATTTTCTATAGTAAATGTAGATAGCAGACGCTTTGTACTGAAATGGGGTTGTTCTCCATATAAACATACTGAATCAGATACAATGATTTGGACTAGAAGAATTGATGCATATAGTACTCATTTCTTTACTCGTTACAGAGAGCGGAAGTTGAATAATACAGAGATAAACATTAATGAAGCAGCATGCCGCTATTTTACAAGAAAAATGAAATAGCTCTCCCCTATAGAACTTAATGAGGATATAAAAAGGAACTATCAAGAATATGGCGAAAGGCTGCTCAACGTGCAATGAAAGTACATGATGGGCTTTGCTTTGTAAGAAGTGGCGTTGAAATTCACACTGATCCGAAAACTAAAAAAGAAATAGCCGATGCACTGGGATTTATTTATGTGACTTTTGTTGACGACAATACTCTCACACCTTCTCAAAATGAAGCAACTTTCAAAGAGGGGCTTCGGTATTCGCAGAAACTATTTAAGGATCTTATTGCAGACATAAAAGAATAACAGAAGTAAATGGAACAAGGAGAAATCATATTATATCAGCCGGATGAAGCGGTTAAACTAGATGTTCGGTTGGAAGGTGAAACCGTTTGGCTTACACAAGCACAGATTGCCGAGTTGTTTGGAACACGTAGGCAGGCAATAACTAAGCATCTAAAAATATCTTTGATAGCGAAGAGTTGAATGAAGAATCAGTATGTTCCATTTTGGAACTAACTGCTGCAGACGGTAAGAATTATAAAACCAAGTTCTATAACCTCGATGCAATTCTCTCTGTCGGTTATCGGGTAAATAGTAAAAACGCAACTCTTTTCAGACGTTGGGCAAATAGTGTATTAAAAGATTATCTGTTGAAAGGTTATTCTATCAATCAACGTTTGAATGAAATTGAGCAGAGGATGGATAACAGGTTTTTTCAGATAGAGAAAACTATTACAGAACATGGTAAGAAGATTGACTTCTTTGTTCGTACTTCCCTTCCCCTGTTGAGGGGCATCTTCTTCGACGGACAGATTTTCGATGCCTACAAGTTCGCTTCAGAACTTATCAAGTCTGCCAGGAAATCACTCCTGCTGATTGACAACTATGTGGATGAGAGCGTGCTTCTCATGCTGAGCAAACGGCAGTCGGGAGTAACGGCCACTGTCTATACGCAGCGCATCACTCCGCAGCTTCAGCTAGACTTGGATAGGTTCAACAGCCAGTATCCGCCAGTCGATGTCCGGACATGCAAACTTTCCCATGACCGTTTCCTCATCATTGATGATACCGAAGTATATCACATCGGTGCATCCCTGAAAGACTTGGGGAAGAAATGGTTCGCGTTCTCCAAGATGAGTGTACCGGCAAAAGTTATAACTAACTTACTTTAGAATATGGAAGCAACAGAAATTAATCATAAGATACGCATAGGGAAAAGAATTGCCGAACTCCGGAAGGAGAGGGGACTGTCACAATTCCAGTTAGCGCAGCTAACCGGAATTGATTCATCTAATATTGGAAAAATAGAGCTTGGAAAATACAACCCAAGTCTGGAGATATTGAGTCGTATAGGTAATGCTTTAGGGGTTGAAATTGATTTCAGAGCCGTTCAATAACTGAGATGTTACAAAACATAGGGTATATGAGTAATTTTTATTACGGGTATATTTGCCCGTAATAATTTTATTTCTATCTTTGCAGAGTAATACTAATAAAGTTATACAAATGAGAACAGCGACATTGATCGAACCCTATTTAGGATATCGGAACATTATCCTGATCAAGAAATGGGATACCAAATGGGAAGTGGAGATTTGTGGGGGAGTGGCAAGCATATTTGGGTATATGAAGATGAGTTTATAGAAGATAAGTAAAAAACAATGATTATGAAGAAAAAAAAAAGAATAGAATATACATTTATATAGTTGCATTTATCCTCCTTTCAATTCTGAGGATTGATTTTAACTTGTTGCCAAGAATAGACTCTATACCAATAGCAATAACACGAATTGGTAATGCTTTGATAATGGTAGCCTCTATTGGCTATTTGCTTGAACGTTTTTTAGTCAATGTATATTATAAGGATGCCAATAATAAAGAAATAAAAGATTGGTTAGCGTATTTAGTGTTTGCAGTGTTTGCTGCTAATTGTATTGTGTTGTATTTTACAAAATGAGAAAATATGAATAAGGAACTTGTTAATAATATAGTTGAAAGGATAATCATGGGGATACTACTCCTTTGGAGTGTGGCAGGAGCTATTGCTCTTCTTTTATCTACCGCTGGATTGGTGGGAATTGTGCTTATTGTTTAATTCTTTTTACTCATGGAAAATTTAAAACGATATGAAGTTTAAGCTGTATAAACTATCAGAAAGAAATCCAGATTTATCTAAGCAGACATGGATAAAAACGGTTGAAACAGATAATATGGATGATTTATTATCTATTCTTGAAAATTATAGAGTTGATATATGTATTATACAAGCTAAATCTGATAATTGCTATTTATTGGGATTAGATGACGAAGATTCTATTTCATTTCAAGGAATACCGCATGAAAAATATATTTTCGATATATACAGATCTTCGGATTACGAAAGTCATGATGAAATCAAACCATACAGTAAGGCTTTATTGGATCATGAAGAGGATGATCAGGCAGACAAGCATCATAATTACTATACTATAAGATTAAATAACCTGAAGGAATTGAAAGAACTCATTGATGAAGTGAAAACGAGTGTCCGTATAAACCGACTAAGACCTGGTGAACACAGATATTCTATAGAATTATTGGATGATTAATTTCAGAACAAACAAGATATGAAAAAACTATTATTATTCGGTCTATTGGCCATTACTCTGTTTGCTGGCTGTGATAAAGAAAAACGGCACTAACCTCCCGGAACCTGAACCTACACCTACGCCCAAACCCGATGAGCCACAGGAGGAACCAACATTCTTAAAGTTCTCGACAAGTATAGAAATGATGGATGAGGTGACAACAAAAGCTCCGGTTTCTCAGTTTCAGAGAGACGATGAGATCGGTTTGTTTTATAACGATACATGTCTCAATAAGAAATTCACGTTTAACGGTGCTTCGTGGAGTGGGGGAGCTATCGCTCTTTCTTCTACTTTGAAGAACATATATTGTTATTTTCCCTATTCGTCAAGTATCAAGACCCACGATAATATTCCTGTTGACGTGACTTTACAAACGGATTACCTGGCGGGTGCTACGACTGTCGGAACAAGTGCAGCCAGCGCAGAAGTAAAGATGAAGCACATCCTTTCATTGGTGCGTGTTACTTTCAAGAAGAATAACTATCCGGGAACCGGGCATATAGAGTCAGTTACTTGGAACGGGATTCACAAACAGGCTAAATACAATCTTATTACCGGTGCGCTTACACCTGCCGGAGAGAAAGGAAGTTATCAGGCCGGTGGAAACTTCATTGTCGATGACAGCAAAGATCCTGTCGTAGTTGAAGCAATCCTTTTGCCGGTCAGTACGGCCGAGGGAATATCTTTGACGGTAAGAGTGGACGGCGAGGACAGAACCTATCAGATACCCGCGGTTCATCAATGGGAGACTGCAAAAGCATATACCTATACTTTAACATTGAAAGGCGGTTATAACAGTCCTATTGACCTGGAAGAGTATCCCATTGACGTGACGCACTGGAGTAGTTTTGGTAAAACGGATAATATAGTATTGGGAACTTCTGATAAGGATTTTTTTTCGATAGAGCCAGGTGCGATACCGTATGGGAGTGACATTTACCGTAATGAAGGATACATGATGGGATTTTATGGTTATTGGATGGGGTTTGACCCTGCTACTGGTAATATGCCTGATAAGTGGGAAGGAGATTTCCGGATGGTATTCATGGATAATGCCGGTAATATTGTAGAAAAATTCCAGCCTTGTAGCATCACTGTAGAGAATGGAGTAATGATGAAGAATACGGGAGCACGTTCTTATGTCACTGCTCCTGCCGGAACTTATGAACTGGGTGTACTCTTCCGGAAGAAAGGAGAAACTACTTGGATCAAAGCAGATAGAAAGGATAATGTTACCAAACAGGATATGATTTTTACTGTTAAGGAACAGACAAATCTCCCGGCTTTACGGATGATACAGGTAGAAGATGAAATAAACACAGGTGTAGTTAATCATTATTGCCCTTACAATACTAATTTCAATATTACTTATATACTATCCAACAGAGGTATTGCCCTAAAGGGCGAAATAAAAAGCAGTTTGGGAACGTACATTTGATTATACCGGACATTGCTATCGTCCTAGTTCCAAACGGACGAATACAACGAACGATAATACCTGGCAGGATGAAATAGGACGTGTTTCTATTGATTTGCAACCAACAGTACGGTTTTGGCATGGCGCTATTCCATGTAAATTTCCTGTTAAACGGGAATATCCCATGGTAAATGGAACAGGATATTGTATGCCAATGGTGCATCTTTACTGGAAAGCTGAAGGTAGTTCCGAATGGGTATTGTTACGTTGTGATTTGGATGAAGCATTGGCTACAAAGTTGAGCCTTTGGGACAATCAGAGTGGAGCTTATCCGGAATTGCTTTAAACTATGTTTATATTAAACAATCTCATTGGAAATAGTAATTAATCATTGACTAACAATAGAGATTATATGCCCGAGCTGCAATTAATCCAAAGCAAGATATACGAGATCCGGGGACAGAAGGTGATGCTGGATTTTGATCTGGCAGAAATGTACGAAGTGGAAACACGAGTATTAAACCAAGCGGTGAAACGTAATATCGAGCGTTTCCCAAAGAACTTCATGTTTCAACTGACAAAAGAAGAAACATTGAATTGGAAATCACAAATGGTGATGTCCAATTCAATAAAGATGGGTATGAGACGTTCTCCTTATGCTTTTACGGAATTAGGAGTTGCCATGCTTAGCAGTGTTTTAAATTCAAAGGCAGCTATACAAGTTAATATGAGTATTATGCGTGCTTTTGTCGCCATCCGTCAACTGATAGCCAATCCGCCGGTAGACAGGGTAGGGGAGTTGGAAAAACAGATGAAGGAGTTGAAAGACTACATCGAAGATGTTTTTGCCGATTATAACGACATCAATGATGATACCCGGATGCAGCTGGAGCTAATCAACCAGACATTGGCCGAACTTCAGTCCCGGAAGAAAATAGAGGAAAAACCGCGTAATCCGATAGGCTTTAGATAATGGAAGAGAAGAAATATAAGTTCAAATTGGAACTGGATGTTGCAACAGGAGTAGACTCTTTCCCTATGCGTACTCTTTCTTTTGGCTACAAAGTTAAATTCTGAACAATCAGAGTGGAGTTTATCAGGAATTGCTTTAAATTACGTCAGCTTCATACAATCTCACTGGAATAATGATTAAAAAAACTCACGATGAAACCATTGGATTAAAGCATTATTTATTGCGGGAAATACCATATCTTTGTTTTTAGAAAATAAATCACCTTAAAAACATATATAAATATGCCTAAAATCAAAATAAAAAAATTTGGTCCCATTAAGCAAGGTAATAAAGATAGTGACGGATGGATAGATATAAAAAAAGTCTCTATTTTTATTGGAAATCAAGGTAGTGGAAAAAGCTGTATTGCAAAATTGGTTTCAACATTTATGTGGATAGAAAAGGTTTTGGTACGTGGAGATTACGCTATAACTGATTTTTCTGCAGACAAGTTTAGACGAATCTACTGCGGCTATCATCGTATCGAAAACTATTTTTTCAATAAGCACCATGAAGATATCGCAGAAATAGAATATGAAGGTGATGCCTATCATATGAAATATAATAAAGGAATCTTTAAAATAACGGAACATATTGTTGAGCAATATCATTTGCCACAAATTATGTATGTTCCGACTGAAAGAAACTTTATTAGTATTATCAAAGAAGCTAAGTCCTTCAAATCCCTGCCTGACTCTTTATTGGAATACCTTACTGAATTTAATAATGCGAAAAGTGAAATAAATGAAGAAATCGCCTTACCCATTAATGGAACACATCTTTTATATGATAAACAACGCGATATAATTAATATAAGCGGGCATGATTATAAAGTAAAATTAACTGAAGCGTCTAGTGGTTTTCAGTCATTAGTTCCTTTGTTTTTAGTATCTTGGTACCTTGCTAACACTGTAAAAAGGCAAACAGAAAACCCGCAGAAAATGAGTCCTAATGAATCTAAACGTTTTAATGATGGAGTAAAAATCTATTTGGGCAGATATTAGTTTAACAGATGAACAAAGAAGAATAGCATTATCAGCTTTATCATCTCAGTTTAACAAATCCGCATTTATCAATATTGTAGAAAGAACCAGAATTAAACTTATATCCTGACTCTCAGCGAGGAATGATATACAATCTATTGGAATTAAATAATTTATCTGTTAATAATAAACTGATCATTACTACTCATAGTCCATATATTATTAATGAGTTATCTTTGGTTGTTAAAGCGGAGCAAGTACAACAGTTTATATTAAATTCAGGTAGGAAAGACGAAATAAATAGATTAAATCAGATCATTCCTGTAAAGTCTTTAATTTCTGAACAAGAATGGGTTGTATATGAAATAGATAACCAAGGAACCATTTACAAATTAAATGATTATCATGGATTGCCTTCAGATGATAATTATTTAAATGTCTTTTAGCTAAGACAGGTTCTATTTTTTCTCAATTATTAGAATTAGAAGATGAATATGCCAGACAACTGTAGATATGTTTCTCGAAAACTAAGAATTGGAATATGTGATGATCCAGATCCTGCAAAAAAATCCAGCTTATTTAGCTGAATTTGATGAGACCCAATGGATTGGTATTATTGAAAATCCACGAACAAAAAATATTGGTTTTTATGCTATTGATCACTATCTCAGATTTAAGAAGAATCAAAGACAATGTGATGGGTTACTCCATTATGAAAATAAACTGATTTTTGTTGAATTAAAAGATAGACAAGCTACAGGATGGCTTGGAGATGGGTGTAAGCAACTTATTGCTACCATAATGTATTTTAAAGAAAATTCTTCTTTGAAAAATTTTAATGTAGTTACTGCTTGTATATGTAATAAACAACGCCCTTTTTTTTTCACTCTAACTACTCTGCTAGTGTACAAGAATTTAAAAGATATAACAGGAGTTAAATTACAAGTGCAACAGGTGATAAATATAGAATGAGAGATCAAGTAATATTAGCCCGCAATGCACTTAAAAACGATATTCCGTTATTCACCCTGATAGGGAAAGATAAGTTTGCATTGCAGACATTGGAATACTACCATTCCCTGGCAAAAGAAGAATGCAGTCCGGAATTTATTAAAGACTTGGAAATGCTGATAGAGGACTTTAGGAAGTACAGGGAAGAGAATCCCGGTATAATTAAAATACCAGATTTATAAATATTCAAATGTTTAAATACTCAAATATTAAATATTATGATAATGAAAGAGTTACAAAACAAAAGTTACGAAAGAGCTTTTGTACAGCTCCAACAAGAAGGGAAAATAACATTGGTAGAGTTCGTTGAAGCGCAGACGGAACTGTCCGATAAGTGGAAAGAATGGATTGACACCCGGCCGATAAGTGATGAAAGCGCCAGGGCTTTTCTAGCCTGGCATGAAGAATACGCCATGAGCCATCAGGAAGAGTAATAAATAATCCCCTTACTCTGAACAGTAGGGGGATTATTGTATTTGAGCGAGTAGGGATAATTCTTTTAGGGACTATCCATTAGATTGTGGAATGTATGTAAACAGATATGAATTTTCAGACAGCTTTCTATTCCTACTAAAATAACACTAAGGCTGTAAAAGCATTACCCCACATCACTCAACTCATGGTCTAAATCAAACCTCCACACAAAAAGACACCATTATCCACATAACCAAAGCACCTGTTCCGTTGAGTGATTTTGAATTTCTTAATACCTTTTTTCCATTGCTCATCTGAAAAATAACGCTTGCTTTTTTTATTTTTGCTATAAGCTTTGTAATCCAACCCTTTATCCGTAGCAATGGCACTCCAATCTAATTCCTCAAACTTACGGAATGAATCAATAAACTCGTTTTGATTCTTACTGTCAATAAGGGAAAATCCATGCGTGCCATCAATAAGGCTGAAATCAAGTTTTCCTCCACTGAAGCGGGTAGTGATATATTCCTTAAGAGGTAATTCGCCTCTTTCAAACAAGATGGAATACAATTGTTTCTCTTCCCATATATTTCCTACCGGAACAGGAGCCCCGTTTTTGGTTACTATTATCGGATGCTTCTCATACAAGGAGCGTATAAACGACAGAAGACAGACCGCACGGGCGGTAGCCTCGGCAACGGAACTACCGGACACATCCGCTTCATCTGCCAGATAATGTGCATTCAAATCCTGCTGGGGTGCATCGTCCCAAAACGGGTTACAGATGGCACGTGCCAATGTACTCTTGTACCGTTTCGCTTCGTCTATGATACGGGCTTCCGGTGCTGTCAGCAAATCATGAAGAGTCTTGTCGGGAGTGGCTTGTGCCCCCGTAAAAACTTCCTTGTTTGAACAGATACCCCCACTCCGAACGAACGGGCATCCTGCAATGCTTTGTAAAAAGGAGGCATTCCGTTCTTCCAGAAATCCTGGCTGTCATGAAACTGTCCGCTCAATGACAACTCGTTGATAATGATACCGTCCATAATCTTATAGCTTCAAAATAGCATCCAGGTCAATATCAAACTGCTCGAACATCCCGGGGATATACGACCGGATTCCTCCTTGGGGAGTAAATTCCACACGTTCGGCACGTGTCAACCCCTTCTCGTCCTGCCTGAAATTATATACGGAGACATCGGACAAAGCCAACTTTTCCTGGCTAATCAGACGCCGGATACCGTTGAAGAGGTGGTCGCTATGGCTTTCTATGATGATTTGCACACCGGCTTTCGCCACTTTCGCCATAAAATCAATCAAGTCGGCTTGCGCTTTGGGGTGCAGATGGATTTCCGGATTTTCCGTAATCACCATACCGCCTCTCGGAGTGGCAAAACAGGCAATGATGACCTCCGTAATAAAACTCACTCCGGTACCGACATGATAAGGGAAAAGCTGTTTGCCGCTGCGCGTTTCATACTTCACATAGTGATTGTTTCCTACTGTTTCCACCACCAACCGATAGCCGGTCAGTTTATCCAGTTGGTGATTCACCTGCCCTTCCAAGGTTTGAGTACCGGGAGCCAGAATCAAAGCGGCATCCAGTGGCTCCAAACGGTGCTTGGCATAATAGTCAATCACAAATTCTCCGTTACGCCCCAGTTTGTTTTCCGAATCGGGATTGATAGGTTGCGCGTATGCGCCACCGGGACGTGTGGCAGGCAGATACAGCAGGTTATCACTTCCGAGGATTCCCAATAAATCCGAAGACGCGTCAGCCGATTGTTCCACAAGAGTGGTTTGGTAAGAGTCATCTCCTGGAGTAAAACAAAGCACGGTCGGTTCTTCACCATTAAACGAAATACCGATTTCGTATGACTTGGCGTTGGTTACAAAAAGCTCCTTACGTCATTGAAGTTCGACGCTTCTGTCCTCCGGTTCTTCAAACCGTGTTTCCCTTTTTTCTCCGTCACGTTATCCGAAGCGGTCAGCAGGGCTTGCAATACGGTGGATTTTCCCGATGAATTCGGACCGGCGAACAAGTTCAGAGGTTTTAACTCCAACGAACAATCTGTTAGACATTTATAATTGTTTATGGTCAAATTGTTTAGCATAAATTCAATTCATAAATAAGTCGGTTGATAATTTCATAACGCTTTTCGGTCTGCTTGCCGCTATCCACAGAACGGGTAAGGGAATCCAAATAGGCAGCGTCACATATTAATTGCATATAAACTTCCTGAATCTGACAATGGAGCTGCTCCCCTTCTCCATTCAGCCTGGACAGGAGGTAGCTGAAACTCTCAAAAAAAGCCATGTTTATCGGTCGTTTCTTACCGGGTGACGAAGGCAGCCGGAAGCCACCTGACGGAAGCAGCCGTATGGCAAGTTCCATGGCACGGGTAAATCGGGTGTCCAGTTCTTTTGAACAAACCGTTTTCCGGCTCCAACCGGTTGAGAAAACGCATCGTTTTCCCTAAAAAGTCCTCCACATTACTTCGATAGTCCAAAGGCCCGTCAGTGTCAGGGTCTATGGTGACATGCTGCTGCCACAGATAAAAAGCCACAAACCGGAGTACCAGATACCTGTCTTTCATATGATTGGCTGGAATGGAATGCTCTGTGGCTTCAACAAAGGCTTTCTTTTCAGCCAGCCGGTTAATCAGTTCCGTGGCATTGCCCTGATAAAGCGCGTTACGCATTTCCTGGTTGTTTAGCCGCGTCCCGCCCCGATTCACCCGGTCGAACAAATCAAAAGTGACTCGGTCGCTGGTGGGAGCCTTAATCACATGCAAGGTCAGGGAGCAGTCCTCTATCTTATTTTGCTCCAATGGAGTCAGTTTGTCAAACCGGAAACCATTCTTGTCCTTCAGGATGGTGAGTTTCTCCAGAGCAAATTCATTATTGATAAAACTGAACAATGTGCTCAGGCGCTGTTTGCCGTCCACAATGACATACACTCCCTTTTCATCCTCCTTCACGTAAATCAGAGGCAGGGGAATACCCATCAGTATGGATTCTATCAGTTCGCTTTTCTGTTTGGGTTTCCATACCAGCCTTCGCTGGAAATCGGGAGTCAGATTCAACATCGGAGGAGTCTTTTCCCATTTCCGTTTCAGCTGAAACACGGAAGCCGAATCGCGGGCTATATTCAGCACGGCGTCCGGATATACGGCATCCGGTTCACAACTCTGTTGGTTGGAAGCCGTCCGCATGGTATATTCTCCTTCAAAGTCCATAAATTCCTCTCTTCTTAATTTAATGCAAAGATACAATGTTTTTCCAACACATAATCCAAATCAATCTTAAAAACATTTCTACTCTGTCGAATGTGCTTAAAACATAAGCCTCAGTGTCTTACAAACAGGCATTTCTCCCATACTCTGCAGAGATAAATTGTTTTTCTGGCTAAGTACCTATCTGAAAGACAAACCTAATAATCACAACTTTTTATATGACAAGCATTTGAAACACAAATCTTCCACTAAAACTTAAATAGCCCGCACCTCCTTATTTTGACCGGTACGGGAAAAGATGCTATATTCCACGTTCCGGAAGAACAAGGCTACACAGTGGTATGTCTTTTTCAATGTCTATCAAAAAGATGGGGAAATTACTTTCATTATACGCTATATCAGCAATAACCATGTTACGGCACAATATTTATAACTGTAGCTATTTACTGTGCTTTCACAAGTATCAAAACCTCGTTTTTCAAATCTATTGTATAGGTTCACACTCCAACTAATCATCCTTCCCTATCTGCATATTCGAGTAAGGGGAGCGTACCAGGTATAAACTAACAGAACTCTGACAGCTAAATTTGAGCGAAATGCCACACCCATTAATCTTACTATAAAAGAATGGGGAGAGTCCTCTGGAAATGCTGGTTATACAAAGATTAAGTTTGAGGTTAGCTCCTCTGTAACTGTATCTCTAGAAATAACCTACTTGGTTAAGTACGAAACCTGGAGAGATGACGGGTCAACTGACGGTGCAACTATCTCTACGACTATTGGGGCAAATAAAGAGCTAGAAATAGATTCGTATGATGATGATGGTTATGGTAATGGTGAAAGAAAGACTTCTACTTTAGAACGGTTTGTGATTAAAGCCAATGGCACAGTTATATATAATGCTGCTGACTATCCTGATGATGGCGCTATATATAACGGTTATCAGATTAATCGAACTGACATAAAAGGATAACCCTTTTATCGAATTGAACCAAAGGCTTCTCCCCAATGACAGGGAGAAGCCTTTTTTTGTGTCAGATATATTATTTTCTCTTGGAAAGATGAATTTCACTTAATTACGTCCCTTCAAGGTATATGTCACATTATTATATTTCAACGTTGCATTAATATCATTTAGACTGGTAAAACTTCCAGATGTAAACTCGTCACCTATGGCCCATTCCCAATTTGTAAAGCGTACGATTGTAGGCTGTTGATCTCTGTAAAAAGTCAGTGGATAATAACTTTTTTGATGTGTCAAGTTATAGGTATGTGTTGCGAATTCTGACTGCTTTAACCTTAGAGTGCCTGTAATGCCATTAGTGGAAGATAGCTTATATACATGCGCTTCTGCAAAGTCAGCCGGCCAATCAAGGGGCAATGAGCCACCCTCCAACCTTACGTCGGCTTCTATAAGTCTGATTGTAACAGTTGCACTACGATCCACAGCACGCCTACTAAAAAGAAGCATATATCTCTGAGCCTTGTAAGTACTCAATGTCTTGATCATCTAATGTACTAAGAGATGTAAATAACTCACCACTTTTTCATAATACCATCCTAAAAACTGATTATCACCTTTAGGAGTGGCTTCTATTGCAATTGGTGGATAAGGATTTCCATATACTGCATACGTTTTGATACCAAATTTCTCATCAATAGTATAGTCCAGAAGTTCATCATCATACTCTCCAGGTGCGGTGATGAATCCAAGATCATAGCTATCTCTTGGCTCTAGTTGCTCATCCACTAAAGTGATGTGAATAAAAGGCTTTCTTATGCCAAATTTAGCTGTCAGAGTTCTGTTAGAACTAACACATCTCCAACCTCTTTTTTCTTTAAGCTCTCCGAGAGTTTAATCCCCTTCTTAGTGTACGTTTCCAGCTATTTTATGTTTGGTTCCATAAATAGCTTTTCTCTTCACACTTTTCTTAATAGTAGTCAATTCGTGGTTCTCCGTAGCCGCGGGTTCCCTACCTTTTGTTGACAAGCGTGTCAGTTTGTTTTGTTTGTTTGTTCTCATGCTTTTAGCATGATAGTGTAAATTGTTATATTTTTTAAAACACTTTCCCGGTGCGTGAGCATAGGGGAAGTTCCTTAGAGAATTTAATTATAAATATATACGAGTAGATTAAGATTACTGTTTTTTTGTTCACATTCCTGATAGTGAGTATAGGTGGCTACAGCCAGTTCTACTTCGCACGAATGTCATAGGTCTTGCTACCGGCAATATCAATGCCGAGTTCGGTATGACTTTGAATAAGAACTTTTCCATTCACTGTCCTGTCCAGTACAATCCTTTTGTCTTTAGCAAAAGCAACAACACCAAGTTCCAGAACTTGACAGTTATGCCCTGTGGGCGGTACTGGTTCCGTGAAAGTTTTCGTGATTCCTTTATTGCTCTATCGGTAATCGGCAGCCGGTACAACATCAGTAACATTTGGGACAGCTACCGTTATGACGGCTACGGAGCCGGAGCGGGCCTCTCCTTCGGATGGACTTATCCGATGGCGCCACGCTGGAATTTTGAGTGGGAAGTTGGTGTAGCCGGCTATGGACCAGTTATGACAAATTCGTCCATAAGAAAGCCGGTTATAAGTTCGGCCATGAATACGGGTGGCATATCATTCCACATAAGGTGGCGGTGAACCTGGTGTATCTGTTCTGACAAATAGGGAAAGGAGAAAGCAATGCTATACTTTGTTCAGACTTTCAATACTTATTCGCCGAAGAATCGGGCATGTAAGAAACTTATTGATTTCGTTCAGAAATTCGAACGTGTTCTGATTAAGGATGAACTGTCCCTGGATACTCTCAAAGAGGAAATACGTATCAAGGTAGATGAAATAAATGCGGAGCATCCGAAGTTGAAAAAGCTCCGCTTCTCTGCCGGTAATGTAACCGGTGGGGTGCAGAGGATTGATGCCACTGTCGATAACATGGGGTGTCCGGATTACGTTTTCTTTATGGATATCTGCCGGATACGTAGTATCTACCAGTTTTCGGAACGGATCGACGCGGGCGAAAAGGAAATTGTAATTCGGCGGACGGTGTGTGCCGATTCAAGGATAAAAGATGATCCGGCAACGGAACAGTGTATTAATTCAAAAAGAATATCGTGAGTGCTACCGGTGTATATGTTTTTTTCGGCTTGTCCGTACTATGTATCATTGTATTAGTAATCACATTTATTATAGATTATAGAAAATGGCCGTGGCTTTAATAGTTCTTTTTTTGATAGGCTTATGCGTAACGATAAGCATTATCCGGGCACGAGAGATAGATTCTGCCTATGAAGAATTTTAGTGTATTAATCCTCAAAAATAAATAATTATGTTTTTAACACAAGTAATTGGCAACCTGGGGTCGGATGCCGAACTCAAAGATGGTGATAATGGGAAAAAGTTTGCAGCATTTAGCGTTGCACATAAAGAATTGTCAAAGGAACCAACAAGGTAATCCTGTGGAAAAAAGTCGTGTGGATTAGTGTCGCTTGGTATGGTTATACGGACAAGATGCTTGCCTGCCTAAAGAAAGGTACAAAGGTTTTTGTCGCCGGGTATATAAAGGTAACGGCATATCTTGATAAAGAGAATAAGCCACAGTCCGGTATTACGATTTATCCGAATACGGTGGAACTGTGCGGGATGAAAAATATAAGTTCAGGAGAATAGAATGGAGAAGGAAGAATATCAGAGCAAGAAAGATCGTATAATTGATAATTTACGTTTCCTTCTATTGGCTTCATTGTTAAACTTTATCGTTCATATTCGATTTCATATGGTGGCGTTTGGTCAGCGTTCTATTTTCACTTCTAATAGTACTGTGCATATTTATGAATAACAGCTGTTTAAAGTCTCTTAAAAATAATAATTGATACTATTATGGAAACTATTGATATAACGTTAGGAATAGAAGATTTTGAATGGTATTTCTGGCTGTCAGTTATTACTGTATTATTGATCTCTTTGTCGGTAGTCGTAATATTTTGCCGTAACATATCTCTTAGTAGGAAACAGGTTATGAAGGTGTCATTGGTATCCTTTCCTCTTATTCTGGCTTTGTCAATGATAAAGGCTCCTTTTTAACCTTTCAAGATGTTATTTTCAATAATCATATAAAAAAATAACTATGACGTTTATTTTCGAGAACAAATGAGTAAATCTCATTTGCCTGATATCACTATCAACCCTCTTACATCTATCGCTTGGACGAATAATTCAAATTTTGGGTTGGTTACCTTTAAGTATTGGGGTGGTCAGCATCATATAGCATCATACAGTTATGATGGTTTAATCTCTTTAACTCGTAAGATTACCTCTTCATTTTCTTACGCTGCATCTCCATTTTCTTCAGAAAATAATATGACCAAAGACGAGTAAGGAAAATATGACAGAAACAGAACAAGAGATATTGGAATATTTGAAAAAGACATGGTTACGTATGCGATTAGGAATAGCCGTATTGATTGGCTGTATAGCCCTGCTTTGGATTTTGTATCGAGTATTAGTTCTCATTCATAATTAAATGATAATCAACTGACATATAAAATGATTGATAAAAGGAAAATATTATTGTTTACGACGTTATCTCTGCTTGTGTTTTCATGCAGCGCTCCCATCGTTTCGGTGCTGGAGCATGATAATCAGCGTGTGCGGTTGAGCCAAGTACAGCGCAAAAAAACAAAAGGGAGCAAGCCTGTGATAGATACGACACAGGTATATAGCAAGGAGACAGAGAAAAAGCTTCGTGATAAATATACGGAATATGAAAAAGATGAAAACGGTGAGGATATGATGAGCGTATCTTTGGCTGATGTAAATATTGTGGCCAAAAGTCGAAATATTCCGGAGCGTGCCGGAAAGATAACATTGGACTTTAAAGTGGATGTTCCTGCCAACCTTATTAACAACAAGTGGCAAATACAACTGACGCCTGTTGCCGACAAGAACGGTAATAAGATCCAATTCGATAAGATACTGATTTCCGGTGCACAGTTCCTTAGACAGCAGGAAAAGGGATATCAGATGTATCAGAACTTTATTAGCTCTATTATTCCTGACAGTGCGTATATGCAATATCTTTTTGATTCCAAAGGATACCAAAAAGCTTTATTTGACATTGAAGAGCAATTCTATTATTCCTGGCAGAAAGAACTACTGTCGCAATCCCGTTTTATAGACTGGCGTAATGTACGCAATAAGCGAAACTTGCTGTTTAACGGCTTAATGGAGAGAAACCGTTCTTCTATCAATCCATCAAGCTGGAAAAAAAAAAAATCTTCCGGCGTTCTGGTTGGAAAGAAATATAGCCAATGTACCGGGCTATTGGAACAATTTTCTTTCCCCCGGTTATCAACTGGAGCAGAAAGCCATTACAACTGAGGATTCTATTGAGATCTCTAAGCGCTACTTTGATTATAAGCGGATGGCCGAGAACGAACGAAAAAAAGCTCTTGTCGATGAGAAACGCGAGGAGTATATCCGGTTCCCAAAGGAGCCATGCAAACTTGATACAGTGATTCAGAATGGGGATAAGTTTGAATATTACTATTCACAGGTTATTGAAGCAGATGAAAATATCAGGAAGATAGATGTTACCATTGATGGTGAGGTCATCGCTCTGGATGAAAGCCGTTATCATATGCCGCCAGGTGATACACTGACCTATTACATATCAAGCATGGTACAGTTTCTTGACCGCAATCCAAGATACAAAAAGGATTATCGTTTCCCGACACGCACAGGCGAACACTACCGCCTTAATTAATTATAAGACCGGTTCAACCCATTTTGATGAACAGATAGGGAATAATAAGGCAGAAATAGATAAGGTGCTGGATGCACTATATAAACTGACATTCACTGGGGAGCTGGTTTTGGATAGTGTGAATATGATTGCTACATCTTCCCCTGAAGGGCCGGAACGAATGAATGAACACCTGGCTATGCAGCGTGCAAAAGAATTGAAAAAATATCTTCTCACAAGAACGGATGACAGTGAAGGGATTTCTCTGTTTCAGAACCGTACCATTGGTGAGGATTGGGAGAAACTGACTTATCTTATCCGCAATGATGAAAATATCCAGAACAGTTCCGAGATACTGAATGCAATTACTAAAATAAAGAATAATGATGCAAAGGAAATAGCCTTACGTAAGTTTAAGGAGTATGCCTATATCCGCAAAGAACTCTATCCGAAACTTCGTGCAGTTAATTTTTGAGTTCCATCTTCACCGTCGCGAAATGGTGAAAGACACTATTCATACTACGGTGATTGATAGTGTTTATATGGATGCGATAAAACAGTTGGATAACCGTCAGTACAAGGCGGCATTATCGGTACTTAGCGAATATAACGATCAGAATACCGCAGTTTGCCTTATGAGCCTGGGGTATGACCGTCCGGCCATTGAAATACTGTCCACCCTCCAACCTAATGAAGATATACTATATCTGTTGGCGATACTTTATGCTCGTGAGAACCGCCCGTCGGATGCAATCAAGGCTTTAAAAACGTCGTGCGAACTTGATCCCGGAAAATGGTATCGCGGCCAGGCTCGATCCTGAAATCAGCAAATTAATAAACGATTATAACTTAAATTTTGAGCAATGAGAATGATAAAAAAGAAAATCTTAGCATCCGCGTGCATGCTCTCAATGATTGTTCATTTTAGCTCCTGTGATTGGCTTTTCTCTGAAAATCCAGGAACGAAAGGATTCCTAAATGCAACACTGGCAGACAACGCAATCTTGCCTTCCACACCTGAAGAAATACAGGTGAGGTACTATGACAATTATTCCAATGAGGAATATACAGAGAAACTGGGGGAACCGGATTATTTTCCGGCTGAAGGGAGTTTTCTGAGCCGTATCAGAACGGGTGAATACCGTTTTCTTGCATACAGTACATTTAATAATAAGGTGCGTAACTCTTCGGATATTACCCAGATAGAAATTTATGCCGATACGGTCAATTCGGAAAAATACGGTGTTCCGGTCTATGCCAATAAACTACGACCGGTACACATGGCTTCCGAATCCGGATTTATCTTTCCGGAAGATACCACTTATCGTACTTTCAATCTTGTACCAATGGTACAGAAGATAGTAATCAACATCACATTGAGAGGCATGTCCGCAGAGCATGAGATAGAGACTCTGGAAGCGATGCTTTCCGGAGTTATAACAGGACGGAGAATTTATACAAACCAACCGGTCCCTGAGTATGCCGGGCTGATTTTTCCGATTTTTTACCGAAACTGATACTCAGTATAAGTATACTTCGGAGGCCTATGTTTTTGGTGTATCTAACGCCGTTCAGAATCTGCTACGCATTGAATGTGTCGGTGATACATTCACTCAGTACTCCCAGGTCGATTTGTCTTCGGTACTGGAAGATTTTACAGCTGACGGCATAGTCATAGACGTGGTTGTAGAAATAGGCGAGAATATGCAGATGGATAACATCTATATTTCTTCCTGGCAAGATATTGAACAAGACGATATAAACTTTAATAATTAATTATTTATGGAAAAGAAAATTTTATCAGCAGCTTTTGTACTGCTATTTGTTGCATTAACATCCTGCAATAACGAGAATGATGCACTCCCTGTTTCCGATGGGGAAATGAGTATCGCTGCACATATCGAGGGAGCTGCATCGACCAGGGCCGATAAGTTTGATTGGGAAGAAAACGACCGTTTAGGCGTTTTCGTGTGTGACGCTACGATTGACCAACCGTATTTAGGCAATCCATCCCGCTATACGAATGTTTTATTCAAACATAACGGCAAGGGATTTTTCGCACAACATGTTTATTTGGATGAAAATCCGGCGGAGGTTTTTGCCTATTATCCTTATGATGTGAATAGTACAACGGGTAAAAGTGCTATTCCGATTGAGTCCCTCAACTGATTATCTTATAATAGTGATACCCACATCTGGCTGTCATGATTGAAATGTTCCTACAGTGATAATCAGATGGGAAGTTTGGTAGGTACTCCCCCAAATTTCATTTAGCTTTGGTACCTATCTTTTTCCCCTGAAACCTGAGTTCGTCGAAGGTGATGTTTTAGTTGAGGAACTTCAGCTGTTCTCTTGATACTAAAACTGGCGATACCTCAT
>VOFK01002647.1_pt1 | contig 40962 bp, 75 predicted proteins | sample 5384121 | NCBI WGS metagenome assembly VOFK01 (sample SAMN12384730, study PRJNA508395) | human gut metagenome | isolation source: healthy gut J | host: Homo sapiens | reverse complement strand
ATCAGTTGCGTATTGCTGCATCGGTATAAGTTAAAGTGAGAACTTCATCTATGGAGATAGTATAATAAATACACCCCCTCGTTTTTCGAATATCAAGACAAACAGAAATGTAATAACCGCACCGCAGAATATTACGTATACGGGCAAATCAAAACAAAGAACTGCCAGATACGTTATAAGTATTACCACAACGAATGAGCAAGCTATTTGGATGTCACCAAAACTGCTGTTCATAACGTCCATAATAAAATGAATAAGTATATGCATTAGCAACACCAATACTTGCATCCCGATACCTAAACTTATGTTTTTTGCTATCTTCATTTGATCCTCCTGTTTATTGATTTGATATGAGATAGTATGACACCTGCTGATGTGAGAGAGGCAATGTTAGATAACGAATATGCAGCAAAGTCAAAACGTATTTTTCCATATTTGGGTGCCAAAAATGTTAAAGCTGTTGGAATTACATTGAACCCTTCATTTGCAGACGAAGCCAACCTTGCCAAATATTGCATAAAGAAGGCTGTTGTTTCACAATGTCTATAGTTTTCGATTCCACCATGTATCAAATCAGTTATTTGATATTTTTCACCGTATATCACAGCGTTAGTACCATCGTTGTTCTTATATGTTATGTGGGTATCGCTACCATCCCCATGACAAGAGCAATGAAATTCATAGCAGTCATTTCTGTCTGTTGCCAACAATGCAAAGGAATCCAAGCTCTTTTTTCTTTTGACTGATTTGAAGAATATGATTTAGAAGTATAGGACTGCCATTCATTTGAATAGTTCTCTGCGACACTGGTGGATACATCATTTCCATAATGTCTGAAGCCCCAATATGATAATGGCATCTCTGCAATTATATCATCACTGTTAATAACATTAAAAATGCTATCGTGTGATTTTGCAACATTTTCAGAAATTGTAGTTGTCATCGGTCTTTGCAAAAGTATATACGAATGTTTCGTAATCTTCATCCAATCTAGCACCAACAATATTTGCAATTCCGGCGCCTCTTGAGTGACCTGTAATCCACAATGTTTTTTTTGGCGGATTGATCCAGATTCTCAGCTTGAGAAAGATACTCATCAAGCAGTTTAATTACGCGTGTTGCAGCAATATCAAAGCCCATATGATTCTCTTTGATTTTCCAGTCTTCATTTTTGGGAATCAGTCCATTACCATCAAATATGCTGTCGCACCCTATATCAAAATTGCTTGACCATTCTTCAACGGTTTCGTTTGTGCCTCTTATTACAACCGCAATTACTTCCTTGATCTGCCCATTATACTTGACACGATGATGACCAAAAACTACATCTGTAATATGCTGATCATCGTATTTCTCTGCCAGTTTATATATGTTAGTACATCTTTCATACCATGCTTTCGCAAAAAATGATCAACGTAGCTGTTTTCCTTTGTTTCATCAGGCTCATCTGTCAAAATTTGATTATCATAAACCAATGATGCCATCAATGAGAAATTGTGCTGATCTTACTGTTGTATTTTGTGTTATCGCCAAAAACTGTGAAATTCATGGAATAGTTATATTATTATATATTTCGCCATTACTATCCCAAGTTACATTAAATGAACTGTTTAAGCGCTCAGCTTTTGTTTCCTCTGAATCTTCTATCCCATCATAATCAGAATCCGAATTATCTACTGTTGGATCTGAATACATTTTGAAATAGTAAAACAGATTTGGGGGCAGGCGGTCCAACAAACGAAGGATCGCGAGCAAATTCTAGCATTACTTTTTACACACGGAGTCGGGTCAATTTCACCATCACAGTCTGTCACCATCGGTGTTCTGATTTTACAGGATCCGTATAAATAATATTTCCATTCTGCAGTCTTATTCCTGCCGTTTCAACCTGCATCAGGCAATTTATCACCATCAGTATCCGTCATATCAAAATCATCCATGTAACCTAACTTGGCAAAAATATCAACTATGTCCTGCGCATTCAATGCCTTGTTGCCGCCTGTTTTATCAGCAATATTTTTGAAGTCGTATCGTTTGCCGAACCAAAACCAACCGTGTAAACTTCAATATACTTATCATTGCACATCTGAATTGGCAAAGATTTCGCCTGCTTGCAGAGTCGCTTGTCGTCACCATCAGACAGCAAATGATGCGGTTTTTGTTTGCGCCGTTTGAAATTTTTTTCAGCACTTTCTATCTGTTTAATCGAAGCATTCAAAGCGGCGCTGAAAACTTGTTCCGCTGTACACATCTTCTGAAAGCGTGCAAGTTTAAGAGTTTCTTTGTCTGTTGTCATTGAAGAAGCTGTATTCGCACTGTCGGTGAAAAGTACAATTGCTGTTTCAATACGTGAATTCACATATACTTGGAAAATAAAACTTCTTCAAGCCGCAGTTGTCACAGTGCAAGGTGATAACAAGGGATGGCAGAGCATCATGCAAGGCAGGATGATACCATCTTTCTTTAACCGGATATGGGATCGTTCCAATCCATGCTGCCGAGAACAGTCAATTGTCACAAGAACCTATTTTATATATTTTACGGGTATAGTTGGTGCGCCCGAACCTCCTCCGGTGAGATTATAAATCAAAATTCACCGCCAACTATTCAGTACCATATACTTGCTGAAATGTCGTTTCAATGCTTACGGTGCTGTTTTCATAATCATAGAATGTTTCCAGTTCGACAAACTTTATAATTTTCCTCATCATACCATAAAAACATAAGGTTGTCAAATGCGGTATCACCTGAGCTTCGACTGGTTGGATTTTGAAAGTGAGTGTAGCAGTATCAAAACCGTGAGGTTGTTTCGATTGAAAAAGGTTCTCCAATCAATCCTACTACTTCGCTGCAAATAACATCTTTATCCATTACACTTTCAATAGTGGTATTTGTCTGAAGATTACCTGTACCTTCCATAGATACAATGACTTCTTTCAATAGCACATTCCTCATTCTCTACTATATGCGTAAAGGTCTGATAAAATTTCGTCGTCACTGTAATCTAAAAATACCATCACCATCGGTATCGGTAATTGTAGGGTCAGTGCCGAGATAAATTTCATCGCTATCTTCAAAGACCGTCAAAATCTTGTATCAGGTTCTAAAGGATTTGTTCCGTATGCGTATTTTCTTCGCCATCAGTAAGATTGTCATCATCAGTGTCATTCATCCAAGGGGATGTATCACAAATATATTCCTTACGATTTGTTAGACCATCCTCGTCAAAATCTTCATCGCAATCTGGAATACCGTTTCATCGGTATCAGTTTTTGTTGGCGAAGTGTATAGTACAAATGCTTCATAACAATCGTCTAAGCCATCACCATCGGTATCTGGGAGCATTGCATCACTAATGTACTGTTCAATGCAATCAGGCAACTTGTCGCCATCGGTGTCAATGAGTTTAGACAATTTCGGGTGTTTTCTATGAAATCCCAGGCAACCCGTTTCCATTTTCATTTGTCATATACTGCCATTCATCAACAGGAATATCCAAAGGCTCTGAAACAGTACCAACAAATTCTGCCATTTGTACTGCTTAGTTAGCATTGACATTCGGGCAATCAAGACAATGCTGTCTGCAATAATCACAACATTGTTTAGATTGAGGTTCATCGCTTTGAATGGAGCTTGTCAATGACAATATCTCCGTATTTTGAGTAAATTACAGAGTCATTTTGTATTCTTAGCCGTTCAATGTAACATCTTCAAAGGCTTTGAGAGCAGTATTGATGTTAATGTTTCCTGTCAGTTCAGCCTCGCCGTACTTCGGTCGGGTTAATGTTGATATTAAGCTCGTCAAGAAAATAATCCTCGGTATGCTCCTCAACATTGTTGCCGGAAAAGTATTTGGTATCAATTTTGTCAAAAAATATATATCATATCAAAACCGGCATTTTTCGGTTTTAGTGCCATTGACGTTCATATTACAGCTTGAAACGATTTGTACCATTGGTTGCTACATTACCATTTATGCAGAAATTTCCTGCATTAACAGTAATTGCACCTTTCTGCGCTTGAGCCTGCAAAGAGGGGTATACGGATATTTTCACCTGTTTCTGCAACCGCAGGAAGAGTCAGGAAGCATTGAAGTTGCTATTGCAGCGACAACAATGCCAGACAAAAGTCTTTTTGATTTCTGAACAAGTCTGTTATTCATTTTTCCTCCGTTTCTGTAGCCATAGGCTCTGAGTCAACAGAGCCTATATCTACGATCTGTCGTTTGGATTTAGATGTTTTTCCTGAATTTCTCAATAGCCTTCGGCATTTTAGGCTGATTGAACCAGAAATAGCAAGCGGAAGCCGCAGAAGATACACCGACAAGCAATGCTAAAGCTGCCAGAGAAGAGCTAAACTTCAGGACGATACTATTCAGTTTATTCATTTTCCTCCCCTTTCTCGGATAACGCTCTGCAGAGCAATAGGCTCGCTTGGCTGACAGAAACAGAATACAAGCGCTTCTTGAAATCAATGTCATGTAAGCAGTACCAATTCTGCAATTATCGTCATCGAAATCATTTTGTTCGGCTCATTTGACTTTCGCAAAAGCCGCCACCTCAATTCTTGCAGATTTTCAATAAAAACTCAATGCTTTTTGGCATATCGTGTCGTTTTTATGTTCCAAGATGTTTGATTTTATCTTTTTTTATTACAGCTACTAACATTGAACTGCTTGCTGTGAACATTCCTAATGCAACGCATATCATTATCATCTTCAATTTTGCTATAAAAGCGCAAAAACAAGAAGTGCGAACAAAACTAAATAGATGATGCTGATTTTTCTAAGTCTACTTTTATCCTTGTAGCTTATTGGCTTATTCTCGTGTTCCAAGGGGCAAACATAAGAATTATAACAACGGGAAAATGCAACTGCGATAGCAGAGATACAATATAAACTTCGTTCGGAACAAATTTTGACGAACGTTATGAATAAACTGAGCACGATAGCCAAAATGCAAAGAACAGCCCAAATGAGTTTTTTGCGTGAAAGCCGCCTGCTGATTTACGCAATAGAACAAATGCCGCCAAATAACATATGCATTGCAAAACTGTTCCACTGATAATTGCAAGTATAAGTGCAATTATGCCGTTAAACACTGTTGATAGGAGAAGCTGTAAGCCGTATTCATATACTTCTTCATCTTCACTTTTAATTACGTTGTTACGGGCAAAAAAGCCATCCTTTTTTGAAAGTCTAGCAATCATAAAATATCACCTCGACTTTATGCAAGGATAGCTTTATTGGGTTGTATTTTCAACATTTTCTGCACGAAGATGTCGATTTTGTTCAAGATGATTGACAAAAGAGAAAGGCCTGTATACTGAATTGCATTTTTCAGTATACAGGCGGCATTTTTCTATTTATTAAGGATAATTTTTATTGAGAAACAGCCATTGTCGTAACACAGCTATACAACCGTTCATGTTCTCAACTGTTTGTCGTATGCTTTGCATACCAATTCCATGAGCTGCTTTGTTTTCCTTTGAAGTTATAAGATTGTTTACATCAACAGGAAGAGAGGAGTTTTCAATTTCAATTATCAGCTTATTATTCAATCGGTGCATTGAAACACATTACAAATTTCTCATCAATATCAATTCGCTCATGCAGGCTTCAATGGCATTATCAAGTGCATTCCCTAAAATCCTGCATATACCGATTGCATCAAAATCAATGGATTTCACCGTGATTTTGCTTATAAATGAAATGTTGCAGCTTCGGGCATAATCGCCTTTCAGATTGATAATAGAGTCAACGGCTGAATTTCCTGTATAGCAGACCGATGTAACTTTCTCAACATCATTGTACAACTGATTTATGTGTTGTTTTGCTTCATCATATTTACTATCCTTTAACAAATCATTTAGTATGGTTACCTGATTCTTGAGATCGTGCTTTATATTTCTGATTTCGGCATATGAACTAGCAATCGCACGATAATTTTCACTTTCGCGCTCCATAATTTGCTCAAGTGTGGCAAGCCTGAGTTGTTTATCATAACTCTCAAAGTAGTTGAATACAGAGAAAGGTACAGGACTCCACAAACCGAAATAATATATCCTATCATCACATTATTTCCAATGTGATGAGCAGGGAATATCTGATTAAGAATAACGGCACTTAAAAACGGCATTAGAATAATAAGCACCCAATATCTGAACGGTAAACTTTTTACCTTGTCTTTGTAAATACGGCAAGAATATACGATAATCCAGAAATCAAAGATTTTTGTCCCTATCATTCAAGTATTCTCCCCCATATTGGATTCTAACAGTTCAGAAGGATTTCCATATCCCATAATTACCAGAATTCCAACGAACAGCGTTTCGGATATAAAGACAATCAGCAAATAATAGACTGATGCAAAAAACTTTACCGTATTCGATCCACTATACAGGAATATTGCAAATGTCAGTAGGATTGCAAATGTAATGCCAATTCGCACATACGGTGATGCTACAAGTAACGATGTTACTGAAAGCACGGCAAATGCTATGCCATAACTAATGATATACGGTAAGTAAGAGTTATATTTCCGTTCAAAAATACGGTGATAAAAAAAGTGCGATAATCAAAATTTCGGGAATAGCGTTAATAATTTCAATAGCTTCATAGACGGACAAGTTAAACATATCAGCACCTCGCAGTCAGAAATGAAACAAACTTATCAGTAACAAACTGTTTAAAATTACGGCTTAGAGGTACTTTTTATCGCCATTTTTCATAATAATTGAGGTGGGTTCGATATTTCCAATATACGACAAATTCACATAATAACTCTTGTGTGGCTTAACAAAATTAACAAGTCTCTCATCCTTTTCAATTTCCGACAGCTTTCCATTGAACTGATATTTATTGATTCTTGTATGTAATACTATTGTTCTTTTTAAAGATCTCAAAAATACAGAATATCACTCACAGCTACATTGAAAACTGTATTGGACATCTGAACAGAAAAAGCCATATGTGTCTGATGATATTCATTGAATATTGAGCGAAGCTGTTTTATATACATTTGTTCAGGCTGTCCCTTTAGCAGATATCTAAAAGCATTTACTTCATAGCCATTTGGTGCAAATTCCTGATGACTTGTCAAAAAAAAGCTATGATAACAGCTTTATCCGTTTCACGAATTTTCTCCGCAACATCCAATCCTGTCAATTCTTTCATTTCAATGTCAAGTATGATTACATCAAATTGATTGGCTTTTAAATTGCGACAGAAATTGCTCTCCACTTTCAAATTCGCAGATTATCAGTTTGTCGGGGTTGGCATAATTACTGACAATCAAGTTATTCATTTTTTTCAAAAAAATCTTTTTCATCATCGCATATAGCTATTTTCACATAATCACCACCATTTAAGTAATTTTGTTATTATATTATACTACTAATCCCAATAAATTGCAAGCGTAATTTATCAACAAGTGACGTTTAGATTATCAGTTCATCTGTTTTTCAAACAAGTTAAACTAAGTTATTTATAAAAAAGCCCGTGGGCATTCGGAATAGTCCAAATGCCCACGGCACATTTCTTATTTAATAAGCTGATTAACTTTTCTCTGCACCTCCGAGTAATCATACCCGGCTTCAGTCAACTTTTTTTTTTTCTCTCCGAACCGTTACCCCACAGCCGCAATAACCTCAACCGCAATCTCATCGGTAGTTTTTCTGTATAGCTTTTCATTGACTCTTTTCTGAACCGCATTGTAGTCGTATCCGGCGGCGGTGAGCAGCCGCACGCTCAGCACCGTTATCCCACTTGCCGGCAAGAACCTCGTCAGCAAGCTGATCTATGGTTTTCTCAACGGGCTTTTTGCCGTAATCTGTAAAGCAGATATCGCAATCAACATCGTATCCGCCTATTCTGTCAAGTCCCCACTGCCACAGTGTCTGACCCGTAGTTATACTTTGACTGGCAATTGGGGCTGTTAGTCCAGTGGGCAAGCCATATGTCGTACCTGCCGACAATCCTGCTCTTGTCGTAATAGTTCTCCCATGAAAGACGGATTTGCATAAACTCCGGGCTTGAATCCCGCCTGCCTTATCTTTTTACAGAAAGCAATCGCCATCTTTTGTGCGTGTGTCCGTAGACACGACCGCTGATCTGCTTTTTCTCCTCCATGTCGAAGAATACGGGATATGTCGGAGATAAATTCTTGATTACCTCAATGCACTTTTCAGCCTCTGTCAGTGCCTGCTCAACGCTCATTGCATAGCTGTACCAGTAAAATCCGTAGTCAATGCTGTGTTTCTTGCAGTCCGCCACGAACTTATCCATAGTAACATCTTTCTTCGTGGAAAAAGCCTGCACGGATAATTGCGAAACTTCACACCCGCCTGTTTCAGCGCAGGAAAGCTGATGCCCTCTCCCTGACAGTAGCTTAAATCAACACCTTTAATCTTCATCATCGTCCTCCTTTTTTCCGAGCGCTATGCAGCTTGCCAGTATGTCTTTCAGCTTCTTCGGAACAGGCAAACCCAGGTGCGCGGCGTTCTCAAGCAGCGAAATACCCTCGTTCGACAGATAGAAGAATATCACCGCAGTGCGCAGAACAGAGCCTGCCCCAATAACCCGTGTGTCAAGAATATGCCCGCCGCCGACCAGAGCGAAGATCAAGCACCTTTCTCATATCTCCCTTGAACCCGACTGCGTTGGACAGCTTCTTGTCCGAAATGGCGCACATCACTCCGGTTATGTAGTCGATCACCACAAAGGCAATAAGCGCATAAAGCAAAAACCATCGCTCCCTCCGGAAACCAGCCGAGCCACCCGCCGACCGCCGTAAAAAATAAGCTGAAATTGTGTTCCAGAATTCTCTCATAATAAACCCTCCAATCATTCGTCAACGATATCGTAACATGACCTGCCCGTCCAATTTCGCACCGGCTCAACAGATTTTTGTGGTAAGGCACGGCTTTGCATATTCCAAAGCGCAAAGCCGAAGAAATGCTGACTGCCGGTTGAATGCGGATAGTACGGCAGAATATACAGCGGCAGAACTAAGTCCATCGACTTTGAGTATATTTGCATACAGAGAATACAGGTAGCTGCTTGAATAGGTGGGCGCAAGAAAACCTCATTCTGTATCTGCCGTAATCCTCTCCGCTTTTGTTATCTCAGGGCAAGCACCGAATAGGAAATGTTGCAGCTATCGCAAATCACAAGCGGAGTGTTCGTCTTTTTCGTCAACATAAAATCCCCCAGAAGCTCGCCGCCGTCATGTTAGAGAGCGTTCCGTCAGCGACATACTGCCATGTGCTTGCCCGTGGTTTGCCGTCCTTTTTGTGAACACACGCACTGCCCGAAGTTGTTTGTTCCTGTCGCTTCTTTCCGTCTATCAGCGGATATTTAGTAATGACGAAGTACTTATCGTCCCACTCAAAGGCGCTTAGAGCATTGCAGTAATCTCCGTTCACACCCGCGCCGTAAAACCATCTGTACTGCGATGAAGAATTGCTGATTCTCTCATACTTAAATCCCACGCCATACATCTGGAGCAGCGTGTCGGTTTCGATGGTTTTCTTCGAAACCTGCGAATAGTCGGACAGACTGTAAATATATAGTGATGGATATGGCAGCGTGAGGTCGCAACAATATGTATCTTATCGCCGATAACATACGGAAAATACGCAAGCCACTGTGGGTTGTTCTCCCAATCCTGACGCAGCTTTTCCTTTTCTTCCTGCGGTACATAGTCCGCATTTGTAGTGTTACAGTCGTAAAAATAACTTCCGTGATGATAGCTGTTATCATAGGTCGAATTAGGAATACGCTCCGCATCCGGAAACAGCTCTATGACTTTCTTCACGCTTATAATGCCGCAGAACGGCTTTTCCGTGCTTACGCTTATCGACATAGGGTCGAACATAACGACCTCATAAATACACCCGTCATGGATATGCTTTCCGAGGAGCCGCACATTTCCGTTCGAGAGCCTGCCCATGTAAAAACCACTTGAAAACCCCGCAATTGAACTGCGAATCCGGAATATACCGCCCGACAATAGTGTGGTACGCCTGCCTGAACGAATCCAGAGAACTGCTGTTAAGGTCAGTACCTCCGCAGGACAGATTCCAGTAGGAATGGTGCATTCCGTTTGTGCCACCACCGTCCTTGGTGGTAAGGCAGATACAACTGATTTCGCCGTTTGCCTTATCCGAAGCAAAGTCCCACACATGGCGGTAGCCCTTGCGTTCTCAATGCGGCCGCTTTCGTTGGCGTTGTAGCCGATACCGTGTCCGTGTTCGTGTTGGCGATTCCTGCGTGACCTATCTCCCCTCGTTCGTCCACGGAGCATCATATTATTGCCGTCCTCGGGGATTTTGTCACGGCAGACTATAATCCCACGGAAAACAGTATACGGCAATGCCATTCCGCAAAATCACGCAAAGATATTAAGCTGCGGTCGTTGTCGGAATCCATGCCGATTTCAATATAATCGGGCGGGTTGAGAATCGTGTCAACGGCATTTGTAATCATGTTTTCCTCATGAAGTTCCTTAACCACTTCTCCGGATTTCTCATCAAAAAGCTGAATGGTCGCTTTACCTTTAATCATTCCTGTTCCTCCTCATACGGTGTAAATAAACGATGTCTGGAAACTGTTACACGGCGAGTTGTTCAGCACATCGGTCAGATTACCGACATCTCCGTCATACAGCAGAGTAATGCTCTGAACGCTGTCTTTCATCACGGAACTTCCGAATGCAAGCCAAATCGTACTGCCGAAATCGCCCACGCCGAAATCAGCAGAAATCGGCTGCAAGCGTACTGTTTCCTTTCGGTAGTGACTATCATTGTGAATGCCGTTGTTTCAATGCGCTCTGCCTTGACGGGATTTCGCAGCTCAAGATACAGCTTTGTTCGATACGTTCACCACGGTGATTGGCGGCGGTGTGATTATCTTCGGACTCCATGCGTCGGGGAATACCGCTCTGATGGTGGGTTCAAGCGTTTTTCTGTCCCTCTCACGTTTAGTGAAAACGGGCATAGGTTCAGTAAAAACAAACTTGTGCGATTTAAGTATCTCAAACAGCAGAGTATCCGAAGTACGAACAAGCGACTTTTTGACGATTCGGCGCATAGTAAACCGAACCTCGTCCTCGCGGGCTTCAATGTAACCGTCCCATGGTGTATCTCCTGCAAGGTAAGCGCCCATCACATAGCCCCAGGTCTGCATTTTCGGGAACTTTACCCTCTGCGCCGTCAGCCGAAACCACGCTGAGCGACATTGTATTTTTGACCGACCTCCGATGTGAACGGCATGTATAAGTCTTTGTGTGCGGACCCTCGCTGAAATACTTTCCCTCGTACCGCATGACCTCTTTCGTTCTTTTTCAGAATAAACGCGAGAGTTCCTGCGGCTGAAATCACGAATTTAACAGTCGAGCAGAACGCCGCGTATGTCGCTTTTGAATCGCATTGTAAGTAATGCGGAACAGCCTTTTGCGACTTGTCTGTAACCAGAATATCCGCACTGTTTGTCGCAGTTTTGAGTTCCGCTGTGGATTCGCCCACGTCCTTGCGTATCTCGTTCGTTTTCTGCTCCATCTGATAGATTGTCCGAAATGCTCGGACGGTAATCTCCGACCTCAATGGAAATCTCACGGCGGTTGTACGGATTGAAACTCATGGCGATTATGCGGGTGTTCACATTGAGCCGAACGGGTGGAACACTATCTGCACGTTATCGCCGACCGAAAAATTGACATTCTTGTACAGCGTCAGGCCGTAGTTTGTAGTACCTGAACGGCTGTCGGTTTCCATAGTCAAATCCGAAACATTCCGACCGTCCATAATGCCGATGTAGTCCTGCGAACCTCTGTGAGAACGGATATTTATTTCCGCTCCGTTGTACTCAATTTCTCCTCCGCAGAGCGCAATAAGCTGCATTAAGGCGGCTCTGCGAGTACATTCTCGGTTGATTTTCAGCTTTATCGGAACGGTCGGGTCGCAAAATTCCGCCGGTCAGCGAAGTACCTTGCAGCAAAGAAATAAGGCACTCGCTTGGAGCGCCCTCGAAATCAAATTCAGTCAGCTTGTATTCATCGTTGTTCAGTTCGTATGACTTGTGCTCGCATTCCACGGTGCAAATCGCAATGCCGCCGGACAGAGATTTCGACACTTTCACAACATTGAAAAGGTAGTTCAGCGTGTCGCTTTTAAGCTGTACCTCCAGTCCCGTGAATATCTCCGAAGCCATCGATGAAATCACGGAAAACTGAAAGGTGCATTCTCCGTTCAGACTGTCGGTCAGCGATGCGGAAATCACCCGTACACACCTCTGACATTGCCGTTTTCGGTCACGATTATCTCAACCATCACACCGCCCCCCTGCATTTCTTACCGTCACCTTGTTCTGATTCCACTGTATTCGGGATATTACCTTAGTCAGCGGAACTCCGTCAATGCTCAGCGGAATTGTAATGTCAAACGCCTGCGTCTGTACTCCGTTGAAACCCGAAACCGTGCCGTTCATATCCAAAATCGAAATCTGACGGAATAGCATTCTGCATACTTTTTGAAACGTCTTTCATCTCATCGCCGAAACCCTCGCCAAGTCCTTCTGCCATAAAGCCGCCGAGGTTGGCGAACAGCTTTGACGGCGAGTGTATTCCGAAGAAGTCCTTGATTCCGTCCACAATGCCGCCGAAAAGCCGCTGATTTGATTCCAGAGCCACGCGCCCGCATCAGAAATACCCTGCCACAGGCCTTTCAGAAGATTACCGCCGACTTCCGCCATCTTGCCGAAGTAGCTGCCGAATGCGTCCACTATTCCGGTTATGATTTGCGGAATCGCCTTTGACTATCTCCACGATGATGGTCGGGAGATTTTCAATCAGCGCAATAAACAGCTGAACGCCCGCCGCAACAAGCTGCGGAATTGCTCCGATAACCGCGTCAATAACGCTTGAAATAATCAGCGGTATTGCTTTGCAACAATGGTCGTGATGATTGTCGGCAGGTTCTGCACAAGCGCGACAAGCGACTTTATTCCTGCTTCGATGATAAGCGGAATTGCAGAAATCACCGCCTTGATTATTCCGTCAATTATCTGCGGAATTACCTCCACGATTGCCGCAATTATATCCGGCAGAGCGGTAACAAGCGAGGTTAGAAGCTGTATTCCCGCTTCGATTATCTGCGGTATCGCACCGATGAGGAAGTCCACGATTCCCGTGATTATCTGCGGCAGCGCTTCAATGAGTGCAGGCAGAGCGTCAAGAATACCCTGTGCAAGTCCCATTATAAGCTGTAAAGCTGCGTCCAAAATAAGCGGCAGATTGTCCACAAGCGTTTTCACTATCTCCACGACAACAGCGACTATCTGCGGAACAAGCTGCGGAATCGTGTCCGCAATGCCCTTGATAAGCGACAGCAGAATATCCGCTCCCGCCGAAACTATCTGCGGCAACAGTCCCACCAGAGCCGAAGTAATCTCGGTCACAATTCTGGCGATGGTCGGAGTAAGTTCGGAGATAGCCGACAGAAGTCCGTCCGCAAGCGCCTTGATGATACCGGGAGCACTTTCGAGGACCGCTCCCGCAATCGAAGTTGTGAGTTCCGCAAACTGCGGAATCAGCGTTCGGATAGTGTCGATAACTGATGTAACGCCGCTTTTCAGTTCGTCCGCCGCTTGCTCGTTGCCTGCGAGGAGGTCGGCAAGTCCGTCTGTGATCTGCGTTATTCCCGGCAGGAGTTCTCCCACCATGCGGTTCTTCAGACCGCCTGCGGTGTGCGACAGCTTGGTAAGGCTGTCCTCAAAAGCAGCAGACGCAGCTACCGCTTCGTTGCTCATAACCATGCCGTAGTCCTCGGCTTCCTGCTTCAGACGTTCGGTTTCCTCTGCGCTTGTGTTCAGGACAGCCGCCATATCAACTGCGGATTTTCCGAGGAGGTCGTTTGCGGCGGCGGTGCGCTCTGCGCCTGCTTCCATTCCTTGAAGAGCCGTAATCACCATGCTCAGCTGTTCGTCCTGGGATTTTTCCGTTCAACTCCTCGATGGAAAGCCCGATAGCGGACAGCTTTTCGGCTGCGGAATCCGAGCCGCCCGCCGCGTCCGTAATGACGGTGGACAGCTTTTTCATTCCCGTCTGGAGGTTGTTTTACGTCCGCCGCATCAAACACATAACCCCATACCTTCTGGTAGCTTTCGGCGCTTATGCCGATTTTCTGCGAGGTCTTGTCGATTCGATCGCCCGCCGAGCCGACATCGTTTGCCATGTCCCACAGCTTTTTTCTTCTGCGGCAACGCAGAACTGTTCCGACCGCTGGCGCAGCGAGCCGCGCCGATTTTCTTTGCGGTATCTCCAAGTTTGCTCAACTTTCCATCAGCGTCCTCGCTGGTAAAGGCGGCTTTCTTGACGGAATTTGAAAAGTCCTTGGCTTCATCTCCGGCTTCGTCAAAGCCCTTGTCAGCCTTTTCAAGGGCGGTGTTGTTGGAATTCAGTTCACGCTCCATGCCGTTCAAAGCCGCCTGCGCATTGTTCAGCTGGATCTGCCAGCTTTGGGTTCTTCGGTCGTTTTCGCCGAATGATTCGGCAGCATTGGCGAGAGCAGAACGAAGCGTTTCGATTTTCTGCTTCTGTTGGTCGATTTCCTTGTTCAGAACCTCGCTGCGGGCGGTTAGAGCTTCTGTGGATTTGTCGTTCTTGTCGAACTGGGAGTCTACCAGCTTCATTTCGGAGCCTAGTACCTTGAATGAATTATTGATTTCGGCGAGGGATTTCTTGAATTCACGCTCGCCCTCAAGACCTATTTTCAAGCCGAAATTTTCGGACATTCTGCGTCACCTCCTTTAAATGGGCATAAAAAAAAGCCTTGCGGCTCGGAAATATAGGAAAAGGAGCAACCGAGTGGTTGCTCTAATAATGTTCAAAATGTTTATTTGCTTTTCAAGTATAGAAATCACGGCTTGAATTTTAAATTATATAATTTTATTGGGCATCTATTCTTTAAAAGGGGAAATTCTATTTTTCAGGCTCTGTTAAATATGAAATATTGACATATTGTTTTATTCGAGAGTTTTTTACAAATCGCAAAATGTATTTTTTGCAATTTGGGGGAGAATTTCATTATTTTGTTTGCTTTTTTCATGTCATTATCTATTGTTATAGATAATCGTTCCAAAAAAGATGTCAAATCATCATCTACCAAAGGGCCAGGATACCCGCGTATTTCATAAATGCCCTTATCATCCTTAAACCAAATGTCAAATTCTCTTTTGCCAAAGACATTTACTATTCTGTATTTTTCCTCAAAATTTTTAGACTGCAAAACTTTTTTTTTTTTGTGTAATCACATTCTGCGTCTGTTACCTTTGCTTTAATATATTCTGCACCCACTAACATAGCAGTAAGCGTTCTGTGATTACCATCACTAGTTGTGAAATATGTATCATCATCGACATAATGATCCATTATTACGGGATAAGATAAATTTTCATAAGATTTTCTTAAATTCTCTAAAGATGAACTCATTTAAAAAAATTTAAACATCTTGTAAAACGAGAAGAATCTCTTTTTCGCCATTGTGAATTGTCCTAACATTTTCGTATACACTTAAACCCACCGTTCCTCTAGATGTGCCTATTACTTTATCCAGTGGTACTAATTTGATGTAATACGTTTTTGGTGAATCTAAAAGGAGGATAATTATAATAAATACTTCTGCTGTTTTCCAAAATTTTGTTTTTCATTTTTGTCAATATGTTCAATACTTATACCATAGCCTAATAGAAACTCAGTTAAATCTCCGTTAAAAACATCCATACAATTTTTTGATTCAAAAGTATACATTGAACTACAACCTTCTTATAACAAATTAAATTTTTTATATCTAATACACCATATTATACCATATTATTTCAAGTTTTCAACCCTTTTTCCAATCAAATCCCCATCGGCATAACCTCATCGATATCCGCTTCCCGCTTAGGCTTTGTGATCCCCATAAACTGCTTATGACACTCCCACAGATCCAACAGAAAGCCGAACGGCATAAGCCACACCTCTTCCGAACCGAAAGGTGCAGCTGCGCCGTTCCGTAATAGAACAGCCGGGTGAACAGTTCTGCGTCGTTCACTCGGCTGTTACTGCGTTTTTTGAGGTGTCTGCCACACCGGCTCGCTTTCTACATTTCGTTTCGTGCCTTTAAGCATAGCTTCGGTGATTGCGTCCTTGTATTCGGCAAGCTCGCCGGGGTAGGTCAGGAGTTCCACGGTTTCCTCGGTGAGAAGCGGCTTTTTATCGCTGTTTCTGAAATTATGTATCTCAATGCTCTGATTGCAAAGCAGCGTTATCAGCCAGATGATTTCATCAAGCGCCATCTCCATATTTTCAGATTTCATCAGCTTATCGCCGATTGTCAAGACCGCCGTAACGGTTTGGAAATGGCCTTTGTCGCTCTGGTGGTGAGAATCATCTCGTACTGCTCACCGCCGATGGTTATTAAAGAACTGCGTTCATTCGTCATTGCTTATACCTCCGTTACTTGCCTGTTTCAGCAGGCTTTGCCGTGAATGTCGGTTCATACACAGACTTGTACCAACCCGTGATTACGCTGTCCGGAACGTTTTTCTCGCCCTCGGTGGCTTCCCGCTTTCCACGGGTGCTTTTCCGTTTCCGTCTGGCTTGTTTCTGCGGAGAACTCGTTCCCTCAATTGTAGGCGTGGAAAACGTTATACTGTCGCCCTTGTTGCAAGCGAGGTTGACGGAATTCGAACTTCACTCTGTACAGCCAGAAATAACGGTACTTGCCGTTGGATTTCTTCGCCCTGAACCCGATAGCCACGGGCTTGCCGCCGTCCTCGCTGGTGGAAATGACCACGTTGTTGCTGTCGATAGTCGCTCCCGTCAGAACCGAAGCCGTGCGTCATTGCCTATATCGTCAATGCCGTGAAAGCGTACCGCTCTTGAACTCCTTGACGATTTCGGAAGCGCCGTCATCGGCGTAAAGAGTAGCTTCCGCAAGTTCCACGGAGAGGTCAGCGGAAATCGCCTTTGCAAGCGAAGGCGGGAACTCCGTTTGCCGCCATCGCTGTCCTCGGTTATCTCAGCGTAGAACAGCTTGTCAAGACCTATAGTGCCATTTATATCTCCTCCATTTCATAGTTTTTTCGCCGTATCAAGCGGCATAGTGATGATAGCCCGTATCGTCCTCGTGACCGACATATTTTCGGGCGGTTACGGTAATATCCGCATTAAGCAGAACTTTCACCAGCTTGCTTACAGTGCGGGTGTAGTTTCCTTTGCTAAAAAGGGAAATCCGAACTTCCTGCACATCGGCAGTCGGCGCATTGTCAGCATGAAGTTCAAAGCTGTCGTACAGCGGAGTGAACACCAAGTATTCATCGGGAGCGTTACCGGAATACACAGAAGTTTGCGCAGGGATTTTCAGCTTTTTTGCGATTGCAGAGAGTTCCGAAAGCAGACTCACAGCCCCTCGACCTCCTTTTCAAATGCGGATTTCATGGCTTCCACGCACTGCTTTTTCACAGCGGATTTTGCAGGTTTCAGAAATGGTTTTGCCGACTGACTGCTTGTTCCGTACTCGAGGATATTCGCTATTTAGCATTGCTTTTTTGAACCATCGGAACGAGGTTCAGAGAAACCCACCTTGATGTCATGATTTCCGTTTTTGTCGACAATAACGGAGATAAACCGAGCGACCGTTCAAGTTCACCAGTAGAGCGGGATTGGCTTTTCGTACCCGAACCTACAACGGATTTCAGATTGCTCCGAACCTTTGCGAAAGCGACCTCGCCGCCTGCCTGCAAAACCTTTTCAACAATGCTGTCGGTCTGCGCTCCAATCTGGGAAATCCTCGCAAGAAATTCATCGGGCATTTTAACATCTGCTTTAGCCACTCGGCTGCACCTCCTTTGCAAGCGCTTCAATATACATTCCTCTGCCTTTCACATCTTCAACAGAGGTTATCTCAAATACAGAATCGCCGCAGAGCAATCGCATATCCGTGTATATTTTCACTCCCGGAATGGTGCGAAAATGGAACAGGTCGGTAGCCTCGGAAAAGGCGGCTCGGTTTGCCCATTTCTCGCTGCCGTGCCTACCCTCCCGATAGGCTATGACTGTTGCGACAACAACATCGGATTCCGTCTGAAAGCCCTCGTCATCGAGCGTGACCTGTTTCTTCGTTATCTGTATCTGCGTGTTCATCTTCCCGAAACTCATACTTTCCACCGCCCGTCCAGTCGCAGCAGCATATTCACTGTATCCCACACTTGCTTTCCTGCCTGAACATTATCCCCGAAAAAGCCGCCAGTCGAGCCATCGCGGCTTTCATAGAAGTGCGAGGACAGCATTATTACCGCCTTGTTCGGTAGTCGGTGACATGGGATTACTTGTGTAATAACCCTGCTCGATATGCTGATAGCTTTCGGCGTAGGAAACAGTGGCGGTGATGAACCCTTTTATGAGTTCATCGTCCGCCGAGTGTTCAAGTATGAGGTTCTGCTTAACTTTGGTCAGTAATTCATTCATCACGAACCCGAGCCGGCTTTCATCTTGAGAATCTGCACTGCTTCGGGGAGGATCAACTTACCGTCAACGCGCTCCTTTGCCACAAAGCCGACCATGCCATTGCCTGCGTACAGTTCCTCTGAGTTCTGCAAAGGAACGTGTGCCGCGGTCGCCGATGTTGTAGTAGCTGAAATCGCCGAATGCGATTACAGGCTTTCCTGCGGCGATAGCAGGAACATACGGAGAGGTGCAGACCTCATAGCCGAACAGCCTGTCGACCTCGCCCGCCTGTAGGGACGGCTGCCAGAGATACGCGCCGTTGTTGTCCTTCAGCTTGCGGAGTGCCGCAATAGTCTGGTCGTTCATGATGAACTTTGCGTTCTTGCGGTACGGGCGTTTGAGGGAGTACACAAGGTTGATTACCTCGTCAGCGGTTATCGCGGTCGCGCTTGCTGTGGTGATTGCCACCTCGCCGCCGCCCTTGTCGGAGAGAAGTCCGAGAGGCTTTCCGACACCATCGCCGTTGAGGAAAGCGTCCTCCTCCGCATTGGACAGCGCCTTGCCGAACTGCTCGATTATGTAGCTTTCAAGCCCGAAAGCGTTGTCATAAAGCAGTTCCTCGGTTACCTTAACCGCAACGTGCAGCTTGTGCGCGTCAAGGTTAATCTGCGCAAAAGTAGCGTCACCGAAAGACAGCGCGCCGCCCTCGTCAATCCATGCTGCGGCGGGCTTCGTTGCGGCAATGTTTATCTTGTGTTCACCGCTGGTAGTGATGGTGTGACCGAGCTTTTCGCATGATATTTTCCTCGGTCAGAGTATCAATAAGGCGGCTGTCGTACTCCTCGGGAACGAGATATCCGCCGTTAGCGTCAACGCCCTCGGAAAGTACATCGGACACCTGTCTGAAATTCGTGCGGAGATTCATATCGCCGCCTTGTTCATCGCTTGCTCTGCCGGACTTGGGCTTGTCACCGTTCAGGCTTTCCAGTGCGGGACTGACGTAGCTTGGAAAGCTGCGCGTCCATAGCCGCCATATCTGCCCATACGCTCGATTTCAGAGCCGTAGTCCTTGATTTTCGCCCATTTCCATAAGAGCCGTCCTCTGCGGACAGAAGTCCGTCTATCGCGCTTTGTTTCAACGAAAAGCCTTTGCGGCTTCCCATGCCTTATTGCGCTTTCACGCAGTTCAAGAATTGTCATTTTGTTACCTCCAGTTTCCTTAATCAAGCCGAGAAAACAAATCCTCGGCTTTTGTTTTGTGTTCGGTTTTTGGCGCAATTTTGCATTTCTCTGCAATTCTGCCCATAAGTGAATTTACCACCTGCGCTTCGGAATACATCAGCGAATCTGCGGCAAGCGCTTCGTTCGGCTCGTCACTGGTAAGTATTTCGTCCGCAAAGCCGAGTTCAACCGCTTTGTTTGCATTCATCCATGTTTCAGCGTCCATGAGATGCGAGATTTTCGCACGGCTCATTCCGGTCTTGATTTCATAAGCGTTCCATAATGCTTTCCCTTTGACCTCGGACAGCATTTCGATTGCTTTCTGCATTTCGGCTGTGTTGCCCATCAACTGTCATTGATTGTGTATCATCAGCATTGAAACAGGGGGACATCAAAACCTTTGTTTCCTGCCATTGCAATAACCGAAGCGGCACTTGCGGCTATGCCGTCAATCTTCAGTGACGTTGCCCCTTATAGTCCATCAGCATATTGCGCCGCTGCCGCCACACAGTCACCGCCGGGGCGAGTATCCATACGGTAATATCACCGCTCCCCGGACATCAGTTCCTCTTTGAAAAGCTGCGGTGTGACATCATCATCGAACCAACTCTCATCTGCGATTGTGCCGTTTAGGAACAGCGTTCTCTCCGGGTTCTGCTCCTGCGTTTCCTCGTTCTTCACTATCTTGTTTGTCCATTTCCAGAACTTCTTCATCGGAATCCTCCTTTCTACTGTCTGCCGCAAAGATACCCGCGTCAGCCAGCTTAGTCATATTGCCGTTTATGAGATAAAGGTCGCCGCCGTCCTCGGCAGGAATGCGGTCCGAGGATTTTCTTCAAGCTCCCGAATGTCATTTGCGGACATCCAGCCGTTCTGCCTTGCGGTAGCGTACCCGCTCATGCGGCTTACGTAAGTCGCCACGGCGAGTCCGTCAACATTGAACTTGATGAAATATTCCCTGTTTCTCGCTTGGGGTGAGCGAGGGAGGTGCATCATGCTCTGTTCCCACCGCACAAGCCATGGCTCAAGAGTGTATTTTACAAATTCAAGCGACTGCTTTGCTCGATATTAGAAAAGCTCGATTTTTTTCAAGGTCACCGACCATGTGCGGCGGCACTCTGAAAATTCGAGCAATTTCGTTTATCTGAAATTTTCTTGTTTCAAGAAACTGCGCCTGCTCGGGCGAAATACTTATGGGAGTGTATTTCATGCCCTCCTCAAGCACAGCAACCTTTCCGCTGTTGGAACTCCCGCCGAACTGCGACTGCCATGCTTCACGAACCTTTGTCCGGGTCCTTTATTGTTCCCGGGTGTTCAAGAACACCGCTCGGCGCAGCGCCGTTCGAAAGAACAGCGCCGAACTCCTCGGTCGCAATTGCAAAGTCCGATAGCGTTCTTCGCCATTGCGATCGGCGAGTAGCCAACAAGCCCGTCAAACCCAAGTCCGGGAATATGCAGGATATCGCCCGGCGCGAGAATCACCTCATATTCCTTGCTGTGGATTGCTTCGTCAGAACCACGATAGTATTTGTAGTACAGATTTCCGCTTGAATCGCGGTCAACCGTCCATTCGGTTTGGCATAAGCGGGTACAGAGCAAATGACCAGCCCTTGCCGTTTTTGGATAACCTGTGCATAGCGCGTTTGCCCCACAGTAGAAGATGCGTCATAAGCGTTTCACGGAAAACGAACGAGGTCATTTCGGGTTCGGTTCATCGTGCAGCAAGCTGTAAAAGCGAATGCGATACGAAAGCTTTTCTCCTTTCCGGCAGAAAGCTGCCCCAGTCCGTTCTGAACGGTATTTGTAAACGCGTGCAATGGCAGTCCGCAAGAAGCTTCCGACAGCACGAGGAAGGAATGACACGGCGTCATCTGCATTGCAGAGCTCAGTGACGTTCTTTCCGGCAGTCGAACCGCCCGTGAAGCAGGCGCTGCCGGCAGTGCTGTTTTTAGCTTGTCCCTTGAATGGAATAAGCTGCTGAAAATCTTCATGTCAGTCCTTTCGTAAAATTGGCAAAAGAAAAGCACCTGCCATTGCTCACGACAGATGCTTAGCAATTATTCTGTTATGTTATATAAACTTTTTCATCACGCGGGTATAATCTTGCTTTGCGTTGAAAACCGCATTAACGTATACCGTGTTTTCTTCCTTGACATAATAATAAAAAACATAAGGTAATTATCATGAATGAGAAAACGATATCCATTACTCACAAGAACCCTTTCCTTGGGTAGCGAGCCGCTTTCCGGCAGTATTTCGAGATTTTTGCATTTTCTCTTAGCTTGTTTACAAAACGGATCGCAATATTCTTATCCTTGACTGCTTTGCAATATAAAGGCTATATCGCGAAGATCAGCTTCTGCCGTATCAGTGAATATTACTCTGCAATTCATACATCAAGGTTCTCTAGGTCGTTTAATAAATCGTTGAATACATCATCAGCGCTGTGGACTCTTCCAAGCCTTATATCATCCATGCTTTGCGCAAGATGAGCATACAGAGCAAGGATTTTTCTTCAAGCTCGGAAATATAATGCATGGTCTGCTGATAATCCTCATGACTAAGAAGTACAGTATCCTCCTTGCCGTTAACCGTGATTGCTACCGGATTATCTCTTGTAAGTGCGGAAATCTGAGCGTAATTAGTGCGAATGTCCTTTGACGGTCTTATTGAAATAGAATTTGTCATAAAAAACACCTCCTATGTTGGTAGTCATATTATATCACAATTATGCTACTTTGTCAATAAGATTATACGCATCAGATAAAAAGTATTCCTCTGTCATCATACACACTAGCCCCGTGGTCGTTTCCGCAGCGGATAGCGCGGTCGAGAGCCATAATAGTAGCTACTGCTCCGTCAATCTTTTCTGTGGACTTTTCCTTATCAGCCTTGATGTTACCGGCGGGGTCGGTGCGAATGTAAATATTGTCCATGTTCCACCGCAGAACAGGGTGACCGCCGTAGGGCTATTTTCTGTTCAAGCACCAGTTTCATCAGCTCCTTTGTCGGCGGGGGACATATCTTTAAACCCCCTGTCCGAAAGGCACTACTGTGAAGCCCATGCCCTCCCGGGTTCTGCACCATCTGAACCACCCCAACGGTCAAAGGCTATCTCACGGATATTGAAACGTTCGCCGAGTTTCTCGATGAATTTTTCAATAAAGCCGTAATGCACTACATTACCCTCGGTTGTCTGCAAATAACCTTGTCGTTCCCACACATCATAAGGAACATGGTCACGGTTAACACGCAGAGTCAGATTATCCTCGGGAATCCAGAAGTACGGCAGAATGATGTACTTATCCTCATCGTCCAAAGGAGGAAAAAGCAAAGTACGAACGCAGTAATATCCGTGGTTGACGAAATTAGGTCAAGCCCGCCGTAGCAGACACGACCTTCCAGTTCGTCCTCGTCAACGGCGAATGCACAATTGTCCCATTTCTCCATCGGCATCCAACGCACCGCCTGCTTTACCCACTGGTTCGAGACGAAGCTGTCGGAAAGCGTTCTCCTCGCCGGGATTCTGCTGCCGATTCGCTTTACTTTATCGCCGATTCGCAGGCTCGGATTTGCTTTTTCCAGCTTTGCCGATTCGCATACCGACCGACCATGTCAAGGCTCGGATTTTGCTTTCTTCCACACTTTCGGGTCAGTCCAGTCATCGGATTCATCAGCGCCGTAAATCACGGGATAAAAAGTAGGGTCGATTTTCCGACCCTCAATATATCCTTGGCTTTCTACGATGAGTTTCGTAGCAAATGCTGTGAGTGTCCGTTCCGGCGGTGGTTATAAGGAAATACAGCGGCTGCATTCGCGCGTCGCCGGAGCCTTTTGTCATAACATCAAACAGCTTTCGGTTCGGTTGGGTGTGCAGCTCGTCAAAACAACGCCGTGAATATTGAAACCGTGCTTTGAATAGGCTTCTGCCGAAAGTACTTGGTAAAATGAGTTTGTTGGTGTATATATAAGCCGTTTCTGTGACGCTAAAATCTTCACTCTCTTTGACAGCGCAGGACACATTCGACCATATCCGCTGCCACTATCGAACACGATAGCCGCCTGCTGTCGTCGGCGGCGCATGCCGTAAAACCTCGGCTCGTTCTCTCACCGTCACCGCAGGTGAAGCGCTGTAACAGCGGCGGCAAGCTCGGATTTACCCTTGCTTCCGGTATCTCCAATGTACGCCGTGTTGAACTGCCGGTAACCGTTCGGCTTCAGCGTTCGCGAAAATCTCGGATTATCTGCTCCCTGCCAGTCGATAAGCTCGAATGGCTTTCCCCCATGTGCCTTGGTGTGACAGATTTTCGATGAACATGACGGCATAACGGCAGACGCCTTAGTTGTAATTGGAACCCTCTGCCAGCGTAGTCGGTGTGTATTTTTTAAATTGCGCATGATATGTTCCTTGATTGAATTAAGCATTACTTATGGTATAATCTATCTTGAGGAGGTGATGCCGCTTGATAAATATATTCGAAGCAGTGTTTTTACCACCTCGCGTCCAACGATAGCAGACCTTGAGCGAGAGACGCGTTCTTGCTACGTGAATCAAGGTCCACAATTAATCCGGAATTATCCGGAGGGTACTTTCGCCATAAACTAGGGGCTTGGCTAGGGGCTATGACCGTTGGACAAAAGAGAGACACCACTCTGGCAGTACACAAGTGGTGTCTTTTTATTTACTTACTTGGAATTAGAGTGTACTTCCTATATGAGGAACGAAACCTCTCAGAGTTGGTACTTTATGCCGCTTTCAATTTTACTCTCGTCGTTGTCAGCAAAGGATATCAGAGATAATCTGTTCCTCGGATTATTTTATCGAGGGCGTCGCAGTGCCTGTGCCGCAGTCACTGGCTCGCCTTTGGGCGGGCGGGCGTCCATGCCGCCTTTGCAACCTTCCGACATCGTGTCAGGGCAGATTTGCGTGTTGGGATACTTTCTCGAAAGAGCGGGAACACCGCCGTACAGCGCCCCACAGTGAGAGCAGGTGCGAAGCATTGTTGCATTATTCTGATTTCATGGACAGCCCTCCTGCTGTTGTTCAGTGCTCCGCGAGAAGAATACTCATCAAAACCGAAATTGCTGTAACCCTCAAGGCAAGAAAATCGAACATACGAACCGCTCGGCAAGCCCCAGCGGTCGCTCCTCGTGCATAATGTACGAAAGCCTTTCTGACCGCGTTTTTTGCCCGAGAAGTACCTCACGGACAGTTCAAGGATTCGGTCTTGTAGTAAAAGGTCGGAAAGCCCTCGTACACATCAAGCCGTTCTTCATCGGCAAGTTCGACCGACCAGACTGCAACTGGAACTTCCGCTCCTGCCTTCGGTTCGATTGTGAGCGGTAGGAGCCTGTCTTACTGCCTTTGAAAAGCAGTTCGTAATCCTCGATAACCGCAGTCCCCACGGGCTTTGCCGCCGTAGGACAACGCCCATTTTGCCGAATGTTCAAGTTCTTTGCCGTAGGCTAGGTAATACTTTTTTTCATTTTTGAAATCCGTCCTTTCTGAAAGGTGCGGTTTATAAGAATCACCTTTCTACCACCAAAAGCCCCACAGTGTGGGAGTTGGGGCAGAAGCTGATTCCTGCTTACTGCGGCCTGCCGTTGCGGAAAGCCGTATCGCCCTCACGCTTGGTGTAAAGTTCCCTTTGCGGTCTTGAACTCGTCACCGATGAAGCCGAGTTGCAGTAAACTTCAAGTCCGCATTGCGTGCCTTTGGGATTTTCGGTCTGCTGAGGTTGCGCTTGCAGTCTTGACTTGCTTGGCAGAGCTGGCTGAGCCAGGCAAAGCTGAATGTAGCTTTTCAGCTGACCTGCGTGCAGTCCGTTTTCTTGCCGCCGAGGGTGCGTCAAACTGGAAAAGTCTGAATTCAATCGTGCCCTTTGTAAAAGGTTGCGTGGAGGTTCAGCATATGGTAGCGGCTCTCGTTGTCAGTGTGCCGACCTGCCGTAATCCGCGTTCTGACTGCCGTACCAGGTGTCCGCAGCGCCGCCATGGTTTTGGGCTTGCGGTTGAGTTCCACCAGGAAATCCTTGCTGACCGTGCGGCAGTATCGGTTCATGCGGTTTCTGTCGAGGTTCAAGGCGCTTGCAAGCAGGCTTTCATGGCTTGCCATAATGTTTGCGAGGTTTCGCAGCACTTTGCGGCGTGTGACCTTTGGCCCCGATATGAATGTGAACTCCGCAGCCCCTTGTTGCGTCGCTTTGCGCCCGCCTTGCGAAGTCTGCGGATAAGCTCCTGCAGGGTTTCCATGTCTGCGTAGGTGAGAATCGGGGTAACCATTTCGCATTTCTCGCTGTCGGGTCCCGCAATGCTCACGTCCTTCTGAAACTTCCACTCTCGACCCTCGCCGTCCCATGCGGAGTAGGTATCGTAACTCGTTGTGGCCTGTGTGTGCTCGTGTTCCTCGCCTTGTTCCGAAGAACTCGGCGGCAAAGCTGCGCGGCTTTTGTTCTTGTAATGTTATTCATTTCAACCTCGACCCCTATGGTCTGGTTCATCATTTCTTCAATCTGCTTGGTGGTTTTCTCGTTCATTTTTGTATCCTCCTGTTTTTGTTTCCTTTCTGAGTTGCCTCGGTTGGCGGCGTCCGTGCCGCCTTTTGGGCAACCTTTGCAGCTGTCCTTGCTTGGCGGTAGACACTATATTAACTCTAAAACGAGTATATAGCAAGCGGTTTTACCACAATATATTGAACGAAATACACACGCAGAAATTGTGTATATCAGCCATGGATTTTGCGAACTACATCAACACCGAGAACAGCATTCAGCCCGGAGCCGTTATCCCAGCGGACGAGCAAATTTCCTGCGTCATCGACCCCCTCGAACCGTGCCGCGAGTACCTGTCGGCGGTAGCGCCAAATCGTCCATTGAAACCAGTTCCACACGGCAGCCGACAGGGTATTCTCTGCGGTACTGTTCGATTGTTGCTTTACTCGGAAACTTCATTTGCAGCACCTCCATTCCTGAAAGCCGATGAGCCTGTGAGATTTCTCAGCAGAATCTTCCGCTCTTCTTTGTACTCCGAACCGATGAACCCCAGCCGCAGGAGAAAGCAGCGGAATGCGTACTTGTCGTTGTCGGTTTCCTTTTCTTTAGCCGTAACTCGCTTTGCATTTGCGGCGAGTTCGCAGAGCGCCGAAATGAAATGCGTGTACGCTTTGCACTCGTCAGCGCCGCAGTCTGCGAACCAGGGAAACCTCACCGTGCTGTCCGTGACCTCAATCTGCAGGCTGTCCACCGCTAAGGCTCTGCGGATAAGTCTGCCTTTTGCGTCGCAGCTTGGTGAGTTTCCGACTGCTGTGCTTTCAAGCGGAGCTTCCACCGTAACCCCCACAGGTTCGCCGTGTACGGCGTTGTCGGCGGCTGCGGATAATTCTTCGCTTGTGAGTTCCTGCGCCGTATTTTGCGGCAGTGTCGGCAGTAAAACCACGCCCGAAAGGAACTCGCAGTTTCGATTTCCTCGCTGTCGGCTCTGTCGTCAAATTCGATTTCACGGGTCACCGTGAAATAGTCGATTCGGTAAGCGGTCGGGTTCTCATGTAAACTGCGTCCGCTCCCGTGAACTCGCTGATTGCCTTTACAAGCGGTTTCCTGTCCTGTGCGTTGTAGTAAATTGTCATGGCATTTGCCCTCCTTTGCGTACATATTAACTCTGAAAGGCACATGTATCGCCGGGCGTATTACAATATTTTCGAGTTAGCTGTGTACAGTACACAATCCCCGAAAGCACAAAGTAAACACACGGCAGAACAACACATTTCCCCACAGCTTGTACTCGGCAGAGTCGCTGGGGATTTTTCAGCCATGTACGGATCTGCTTTTTCGGACTTCGGTTTGACTGCGCTGCCGATGATTTTTTCTGTGTGTTTCAAAGACCTCTTTCCAGAACCGTAGTTCTTCATCTGTCGGCTCGTCCGTTCCGAGGTCTGCGCACCACCAGTCGGGAAATCCCTGCAAACGGGCGCACTCGGTTGAGTAAGCCTGCGGACTATGTACTCGGGAGAATTCACTGTCGGCGGGTCTTTGTAATCGCTTGCCACAAGCGTGTTTGCAAGGTTTTCCTCGGCTTCGGTATGATAGGAATTCTTGCTTGTGCTGTAAACCAACGTTTCCGAGCCACCTCCGTACATTCCGCCTGTGGCTCGGAGCGCTCCGCATTTATCGTTTTCGCTGTACTTTGTGTAGCTGTCCTGCGAAAATGCGACAGCATGGCGGTCGGTAGCATTTAACGTGAATGAAACGTCCTCGTTCAATGCCGCTGCCGCCTTGAGGACCGTTTTATCGGCTGCCTTATCATTGAACCCTGGACGGCTACGACTGCCACGCCGCCTTGGTTTGAGTCGGGAGAATTACCACCTGTATCTATCGTCCGTGATGTATCTGTTTCATAGCAGTTATGGCGCGCGTTTTTCGTACCGTCAGATGTGAAAACGAACATCAAAACAGCGAGTATCTTCCACGAAAACGGCTGATTATTCCCGCCAGTTCCGTAGGTTGACGAAACCGTTGGAGCAATACCGTGCAACTCCGTATAGCGTGTATCCTGCGAGTGATTTTCATAAACAGCTGCAGGAACTGTTCCGGCACGGAGGGTAGGCGAAGTTTCATCTTCATAGCCGATACCTCTCGCTTTTGCCGAGTGTTCCGTGCAGAACCCTGCTGGGACTCCATCACGCACGGTGGGTGATGAGCTTCGGCTCGGAGTGTGCAAGTTACTTCCTCCGTCACGTCCATTCTGTTGCCACCTTGGTCGTTCAAGCAGACTGCGCCTGTCGTTCCAGAGCCGCTTTCAGTAGCGGCGGCAGTTCTTTGCCACGCTTTGAAGCCCTCTGCAGAATACCCCTGACAAGCCTTCGGACTCAAACAGTATTTTTCCGGCGCATTCGCTATCAAAATCTGCGACAAAGGTAGATTCGTTTTTCTTCTTTGGGGAACTCCCCTAGTATTGCGCGTCAAGGACTCTCCATGCGAGGGAGAAAACCGTCTGCCAGTATCTCTCCTGCGTTTGTCCATTTCTCACTTCTAGAACAGAAACGGTTTCGTCCTTGATCCTGCACAGGCTTTCAAGGACTGCTCTGAAGTCCTCGCCCTTTGTTAGACGAGAATGCTCCGGGGACATTTTCCCAGACCGCAAATCTCGATATCTTCCATCAGTCGCACACCTCATTTCTTTTATAATTCTGACCGCCTCATAGAACAGGCTCGACCGCGAACCGTCAAGACCGCTGCGTTTTCCGGCAATGCTCATGTCCTGGCACGGACTGCCAAACGTGATTATATTCACTGGCGGGAGTTCCGCACCGTTCAGCGAGGACACATCTCCGTAGTGTTTCATCTGCGGCAGCCTTTTCGTTGTTATCCGAACAGCGAACGGCTCGATTTCCGAAGCCCACAGCGGAGTAATGCCCGCAAGTATTCCTCCGAGCGGGAAACCGCCGCTGCCGTCAAAAAGGCTGGCGAGCGTGAGTTCATTCTTCATCGGTGACCTCCAGTTCGGAATAAGCAATCGTCTTTCCTTCACGAACCACAGACACATTCTCCGCAGAACCGACCTGCTCAATATACCGCTTCACGATAACATCGCAGAACTTTTCATCAAGCTCAATGGTGTGGCAAATACGGTTTGTCTGCTCACAGACAATGAGCGTACTGCCCGAGCCGCCGAACGGGTCGAGAACTATACAGTTGCTCATGCTTGAATTCTTTATCGGATAGGCTATAAGCGGAATCGGCTTCATTGTCGGGTGGTCGCCGTTCTTCTTCGGTTTGTCGAACTCCCATATTGTCGTCTGCTTGCGGTCGGAGTACCACTGGTGCTTTCCGTTCTTCTTTCCAACCGAAAAGGCACGGCTCATGCCGCCACTGATACGGCGAGCGACCGAGAACAAGCGACTGCTTCTTCCAAATACACGTTCCGGAAAGGTAAAATCCGCGTCAGCAAATGCCCTGGGAAGTTAAGTCCCTCTGTATCTGCGTGGAAAACATAGATGCTTGCGTCATTTGCCATAGCTTTCTCCATGCAGGTGAAAGCGTCAAACAGGAACTGATAGAACTTCTCACTTCGAGATTGTCGTTCTTGATTTTCCCCCGCTGAACCCTCATAATTCACATTGTACGGCGGGTCGGTAACCACAAGATTTGCCTGTTTACCATTCATGAGAACTTCGTAGGTTTCCAGCTTGGTGCTATCGCCGCAGACAAGTCTGTGATTTCCGAGCAGCCCAGAGGTCGCCCGTTTTGTTGTGCAAGGTTTTTCCATTCACCATCAACATCGAAATCATCGTCTTTGGTGTCGGAGTCATCATCAAAGAACGCAGCATGTTCCTTTTCATCAAAACCCGTCAGACCGAGGTCGAAGTCATCCGCCTGCAAGGCTTCGATTTCAACTTTCAGCATTTCCTCGTCCCAGCCTGCATCAAGAGCCATTCGGTTGTCTGCGATTATGTACGCTTTCTTCTGAGCAGGTGTGAGGTAATCAACAAATACGCAAGGCACTTCGGAGATGTTCTCGGCTTTCGCAGCAAGTATTCTTCCGTGGCCTGCGATGACGTTGAAATCCCTGTCGATGATAACGGGATTGATAAAGCCGAACTCACGCAGCGAGGAACGCAGCTTGTTCAACTGTTCCGGCGAGTGCGTCCGGGCATTGTTGACATACGGTATCAGCTTGTCTATCGGGACAAGCTTTGCATTTCACTGGTCGTGTTCATCTGACGTTCCTCCTTTTCAGAACCTTGTGCAGACCTTTTCGGGCGTCCGCAATATTGCCTTTAACAGCCTGTCCTTTTATGGTTTTGTATTGCTGAACTGTAAGATTCGGACGGTTGCCTTTGAGTTCTCTGAAAAATTCGATGGTGTCCTTTGACATAGCGTTATCCTTTCCTTGAACGAAGCAGACGTTCCATAGCGTCGTTCAGATCATCACCGACAGGCTCGGTGCAGTTCTCCTTGACTATTCCGTAGAATTTCATACCAGATGAGATTTGCATTCTTCTGAAACTGCTGCGACATCTGCACGAACGGCGAAGCAATAACGCCGCCCGTGGTCGGGTGCTTGCCGAGCAAGCCGTAAGTGCTGATTGCTTCCTCGCACTGAATGTATCTTGCGTATGCCTGCGCATAGGCTTCGATGAGCCGCTTGTTTACAAGGTTCTCGCAATTACGCTGTTTAAGCCACAGCCAGGATTTCTCTGTAAATATCGTCAGCGCCGAGCGGAACTCCGTTCTTCTGCCGAGCCGAGATAATCGCTTGCTTCGGCATATCCGTGCCGTTAAGCACAAGCTGGCGCCCTCCGGCAGGTCAACCGCTTCAAGTTCGGCAGTGTCGAGCGCAGGTATATCGTTGCTTATGATTTTGACCGGAAGTCCTTTTTCTGCTTTTTCTCTGCGGCAGGGCGGGTTTATCTCCGGCGCGTACCGTCTGCCGCCTCTGTTTGTGCCGTCCTTAGCCATGATTTTCACCTCCGCAGGACAAGAAAAAAAGGACGGTTCACACCGTCCGAAAATATTTCATGGTTTAATACCCCGTTTGAACCTCGATTTTTTGCGCACGAAGCCCCGGACCGCTGTCCGCAAAGGTCACAGGATTTCGACCGCCCCTACCGGTCGCCGAGGTCGTGATGTATTTTCGTATGACACGACTGGCAACAGCGACATCAGATTGCTGAACTCGTTTGTGCCGCCGCGTGACACGGGAACGATATGGTGTACCTCCTCAACAGGATTGAGCCGACCCTCTTTCAAACAAATCTCGCACAGTGGTGAGCCGTTGCATACCGCTTTCGTATCTCACGCCATGCTCTGCCGTACTTTTTGTTGCTGTCGGCAGGGCGGACGAATTTATTATAGCGGCGGTTCATCTTGCTTTGAGTCGCAGTACTGTCCGTCACATCTGTTGGGACAGCCGGGGTGGAACAGGGGCGCTGTGGTCGTCTGGGCATTTGGGTCATCTCTTTTCTTTTTTGCTGATTATATCATACCACAAAGGGGCCACTGTAAAATAGTTGATTTTACTGTAAAGTTTCCGGAACAACAATCTCTCGCATTGTTTGTGGTGCATTTGTAGATATTATCTATACCGTATCCCATCTGAACGGCTATCTGCTCCATCTTGCTGTTGATACGCTGATCTATTCTGTATGCCTGTCCGAGATATTCCTTTGCCGTCATGCCGAAACCTCCTCTTTTGAGCTTTTTCAGAAGCAATTCTCCGTTCAAATCAAAGTATCGAAAACCAGTTTGAACGGAAGAATTTCTCTATGCTCCGCTTATCATCTTTGCGCCGATTTATCGTCCGGTGTATATCTGAAGACGCTCCCAGCATCTCGGTAATCCTTGACTGCCTGTACGATTATGGCATTTGCCAGTTCCTTGTATGGGTTCATTTATGTACCTCCGCTTTCACTGCGGTGATAAGCGCCGCCTGCGTTGTGTCCTTTGTTTTCAGAGCTTTCATTATCTGCTCGTCAATAGTGCCTTTTTGTGATTATGTGCTGAATGTCCACTGTATCTGCGGTCTGACCCTGCCGCCACAAGCGTGCATTTGTCTGCTTTGATACAGTTCAAAGACTCCATGTGAAGTCCGAACAAACCAGAGTCGAACCGCCGTTCTGCAAGGTTCAATCCGTGTCCACGCAGAAGCGGGGTGGACAAAGCCACGGGGATTTTTCCGCTGTTCCCAGTCGGAAATGTCTCGCTTGACAATCTCTCCGGATTTCAAACCGTTTCTTGATACGCTCCAAATCGTGCTTGAACCAGTAAGCAACAAGCAGTGGCTTGCCGTTCATGCTTTCGATTATATCCTCAATGCTTCCAACTTGCGGTTGATGTATCTCGATAATGCTTTTCGTCATCGGAATAAACCGCACCGTTTGCCATCTGCGACAGCTTATTTGAAAGAGAAGCGGCATTAGCCGCAGTAATCTCATTATCCTCTGTGGCGAGAATGAGGTCTTTCTTCAAACGGTCGTATTTCTCCTTTTTTTCATTTTCGGAAAGCTGAACCATGTATTCCGCGCTTATGAGTTCCGGGCATTTTAAGGTGGTCGGTGGCTTTCATGGAAATGGTGATATCCGAGATTTTTTGTCGTAAATCCGCTGTTCCGCATCGGGTAATGGCTTGTAGCTGTAAATCACCATGCCGTTTCTTTTGTCGGGCTGAAAATATGCGTTTCGGTACTGTCCGATGAACCGCCCGAGCCGTTCTCCCATATCCAGCAGTTTGAACTCTGCGAATAAGTCCATCAGACCGTTGCCGGCGGGAGTACCCGTAAGACCTACTATTCGTTTCAGCTTTGGACGGACTTTCATAAAAGCCCTGACCCGCTTCGATTGATGGTTTTGAACGAAGAGAGCTCGTCAATAACCGCCATATCGAAATCGAAAGGCAGTCCGCTTTCCTCTACAAGCCACTGTATATTCTCTCGGTTGATGATGTAGATATCCGCAGGAGTGGAGGCGCCGAAATCCCGCTCCTGCGCCGTTCCGACAACTACGCTGTACCGCAGATTCTTCAAATGCTCCCACTTTTCAATTTCAGTGCCCCAAGTATCACGAGCCACACGAAGTGGTGCTACCACCAAGACTTTATGTATTTCAAAGCTGTCAAAAAGCAGGCGTTTATCGCCGTCAGCGTAATGCTCGTTTTGCCTAAGCCCATATCCAGCAAAAGCGCTGAAATGGTGGGTGATTATGAACTCGGCGGCATACCGCTGATAATCGATTGTATTTCATCCAAGTATCGCTCCTATCTGCTCTATGCTTTTGTCAATGACATACACATGAAAGCCGAGTTTCATCAATGTTTTTGTGCCTTGCTAACTGCAGGGACGTGGCTTTTGCTGAGTGCTTTCAGTTCTGCAAAAGGCGATTTTGCCGCCCGGGAAGTATCAATCTGTCCGGCATTCCATCAAATTTGGTGATTTCAGACACATACCACCGCTTTTTCTGACCGCTTGCACCAGCTTCTGTTCTATCTGTTTCTCACGCATTTTACGCTCCTTTTTTCTTCAATGGTGTTGGTCATAGGCACTCGTTTCATAAAAACTCTCTATAAGGCATTTTTTGTCATAAAACAGCCTAAAGGGAGTTTATACTAAGAACTATCTACGACCACCACCCTTTAAGTATCAATTCTCCATAAAATCAGTTTTTAAGCGGATTCCATGGATTACAACACCCGTTTTTAACTTGTGCCTGTTGAAGCCGGCAGAATCTAATCCTGTGTAAAAAATCCGTGGTGCTTCTCGTGTATTCTCCGTTTCTCGCGCAGTAGGCACGATATTCTTGATAGAATTCGCCCGACTTCTGCGTATATGATGGGTCAACCTCGCAGCAGTCATCAATGAACATGGAAAGCCAGTCGTTATTTTCCCGATAGTGAGATATTTGCGTCACTGACGCACTGCGGAATAAGCTTGGGAAATTGCATTCAATCACCTTTTTGGCTCCATCGATAATCCAGAAAGCACATTTTTGCACCGCCTTTTTCTGCAAGGTAATCCGCATAATTTTTGATGTCGGAGTTGCCCTCAATTTTGGCATTGAACGGTATGACGATAAGCCTGCGCCATGTACCCTCGTCATTAGCCCCGACTCTCGGGAGATGATTTGTGTACAGCACAAGCGTGTGGGTGGGAGTATATCTGAACGGATCGCGATACTTCTTTTTTCTGCTGAAAACCTCGTCAGTAGAACACAGCTGCTTTTACCACCGAGGTGTTAAGCCGCATACCCTCCTCAAGTTCTGCCGCAATAACAAGCCGTTTTCCCTTTAGTTCAGCCATCATCTCAGGAAGCGACATTTCGCGTTTACAGCCAACCGTGAGGGCATCGGCGGATATACTGCCGCTGTATGAGCCAAGTACCCGTGCAATCGTGTTCCAGAACGTACTCTTACCGTTGCGACCCTCACCGTAGGAGATTATAAGAGCCTCCATATACACTTTGCCTATTGCCGCGCAAGACCGAATATCTGCTGAACATACTCGATAAGCTCCGCATCGCCACAGAAAAAGCTGTTCACTGTGTCCAAGCCAGATATCCACATTCTCGATCGGTGGGAGAAACGGCGGTCACTTTGGTTATAAGGTCATCTGCGGAGTGCTCCGAGCTTGTCCCAGTTCGCAAATCGTATGTAGCCGCCGGAGTATTCAGCAGAAATTCCTGCGAATCAAAATCCTTAATATCACGCAGTAACATAGGCTTTGCCGCCTGCAATGCGGAAGTGATGTACTTCATATCCCCTGCGTTTCATTACAAACGATTTATACACAAGTGCTGTCATGTATTCAGCAAAGGTTTCTCGCTTTTCTCGTCTATCGCCCTTTCAAGAGCCTTGCCTCCCGACAAAACGACTTCCTTGTCTATGCCGGATTTCATAAGAGCCTGCTGCGCCTTTTCCAGAGCGGTTTTGGCTTCATCAAGCGCTGTTTATCGAGGAAGTCTCGCAGACTCCGGACAGCAAAAGCTGCTTTGACTCCGCCAGCGGATCCCATCATAACGCATATAATCCGTTGCATCGGTAAATACAAGTTCGCCGCCGTACTCAAGCGAGAACCTTAGCCTGTCCGGATGTCAGAATAATCATCGGGCTTTAATCTCAAGCCCGAATCATATTGCTCGGGCGGGATATATCCGTCCTGTTTTCACCTTTGCCGAATTGATGGCACTGTTCCAGATAGTCTGAAGCTCTGAATCATCAAGAGGAGGGTCGCACTTTTCAGCCTGTTTCAGATATTGTTTGTATGCTTCGTCAGTGTTCCCGAACCGCTTTATAATACGCCCTGCGTAATGTGACATAGTGCTGTTGCGGCTGCCCTCGGGACACTCGCACTGTCATTGTCCCACTGTTCAAAATCCTCATTGTCGAGGAAATCTACGACAGACATATCGCCGTTGTATATTTCAACCTGCGGGTTCGGAACTCCGAAAAGCAGTCTTGCGCTGTCGAGAGCGTTCTTGTCGAAATACGGAAACTCAGCCGCAATGCGCTTTTTTATCGCAGTATATGCAGCAGCGTCTGTTATCAGCGGAATTGGGAAGTACACATGAAACCTCGGTCGAAGTGACTTTCCGTTTTTCGGTTTCATATTGCTGCGGCTATATACAAGTACAAATTCCACACCCGGAAAAGCCATAGCCACTTCGAGCGGTGTAACCCAATCGTTCGCGTCATCCGAGTGGTCGTTGTCGCAGTCCATTGGGATATTATCGGAAGAAAGAAAATCCGTATTGCTGCGATGATTGTTTGTATATTCAGCTGCAACGTGGCCAAATGCCACAGCAGCTTTCATAGAATTTTCGTCTGTTATGACGCACTTGTGGGGGGTATATGCTGTTAGGCAGACTGCCTACGCAGTCTGCCGTGTATAACGTGAATTTCATTATTATCCTCCATTCTTTAAATTCTAACAGCTGATAGAGCCGCCAATAATATATGGAAAATTATTATACAAATGGTCCACTATATTTCAGTCCTTTTTATAAAACATACATTCGTACCCATCGGCACAGAGCGGAAGCCCCTTTGCCCACGGTGAGTTCGACCCATCATCTCGCAGATTTCAGATACATTTGTATCTATCGGGCATTCGATGATAAGTTCATCGTGCACGTGACCGCACATCCGATAATTCCGCAGCGTCCGCATAGCAGAGCAGAATATCCCTGGCTGACCGCCTGAACGATGTTCTCCACGAACTTAGGCCCGTAGCTTTCAATGCGCTCCCACTTCTTCGTTGCACCAACGCCCTCGTAAGTGACGGATTCGCCGCCGAACTTATTCTCGCCGATACGGGGCTTGACGTAGGAAAGCCGTCTGCCGCTCGGCAGCGTGATAAACAGCATTCCGCTCTGATATTCAAACTGAATGCCATGTGTGTCTGTGCGAAAACGCTTTGTCGTATTGTATCGCTTCACGCAGCGGTCGACTTCCACCAGAATCGAACAATATTCGGGTTGGAACTGCGCCACATATCCCAAGCGGCTGTAATTCATCTTCTGACAAACCCATCTCCAATGCACCCATAGCTTTCAGAGCGCCGACCGAACCGCCATAACCGAGCGCCAACTCTGCGATTTTTTTACCTTTCTGCCGCAGATGTCCATTGACACCATGCTTTTCAACGGGGACACGGAACATCGACTTGCAGACGCACAATAGATATCTCCACCGGACTTGAATACGTCAAGCCTCCATTTCTCGCTAGCAAACCACGACAGCACTCTTGCCTCTATTGCTGAAAAATCTGAAACCACGAATTTCATTCCCGCTTTCGGCACAAATGCCGTGCGGATAAGCTGCCTGAAACGTGTCCGGAATATCATCGTACAGCAGTTCTATGGCTTCATAGTTGCCGCTTTTCACAAGCTCACGAGCCTGTTTAAGGTCGGGGATATGGTTCTGCGGGAGGTTCTGTAACTGTATCAGCCGACCCGCCCATCTGCCGGAACGGTTTGCACCGTAAAACTGAAACATTCCGTGTGCGCGTCCATCGGAGCAAACAGCGTTCCTCATAGCCTGGTACTTCTTCACCGAGGATTTTGCAAGCTGCTGGCGGAGTTCCAGAACCCTCTGCAAAGCGCGGTGCGGTTTTTCAGCAATTCGGAAACAGCTTTCTTACCGAGAGTGTCTGTTTCAAGTCCGTTCTCCGAAAGCCACTGTTTCATCTGCTGTACAGAGTTCGGGTTTTCGAGCGAAGTAAGTTCCTGCATTTTCGTGGAAGCGCCTTTTGACCGCTCGTCAAACCGTATTGCATTCTCAACAACAGCCATATCCAGAGCAATCCCACGGTCGTTTATCTGCTGGTCGAGAGCGTATTCCTCCCAAACAAAATCCAGCACGGAGAATTTGCGTAGACTTGTCCTGTATCGACATTTCGACCTCGACATCACGCTTGTTGTACGCTTTGAAAAGCGACCATTTCTCCGCGTGTTCGGGGAAGATTTCTTGTTCTGCCGCCATTTGTCTTGGTAGCTGCGCAGGGGACGCAGAAATACTTGATGAGGTCTTTGCCCTCTTTCAGCTTCTGTTCCGATAAGCCAAGAACTGCGCCCGCACCGGCAAGCGACAACGGAAGTCCCATATATGCCGACCACACCATCGAACACCTCCACGAAGTCGGGTCGAGATACTCTCCGGACGGCAAACCGAGATACATTGACAGACACACACGTTCGAAAGCAGCATTAAAAGCCCATTTAATAATGCTGTTGTCAGTCAGCGCAGCGAGGATTTCATTAGAAATCTTCTCGCCATGTGCAAGGTCGTACACCACAACATCGCCGCCGTTCACGGAAACTCCGAACAGCAGTATTTCAAATGCGGGTGATTCAACATACCTGTACACACCGCATTTTGCAAGGTCAACATCGCTGAATGTTTCAATGTCAATTGACAGTGTTTTGATTTTATCCATAGTTCACCTCAAAAAGGGCGGTAAAGTTTTTCTACCGCCCTATTAGTTCTCAGATGCACAGCAATCTGAATGTTTCCTGCCCTTTGGAGTTATCATCGTCTGAGTATCTGTATATCCGGTCTTGTCGTTGACGAACTCCTTCATTTCAAACAAGCCGCTGTCAACGTATGTAGCGTAAGGTCTGAGTTTGCCTTTCTTCGAACGGTAGAGATAACCCTTGTCAAGCAGAAAACGCACAAAATCATTCTGCCTTACACCGAGTTCGCTGCGTGTCGCGAATACCTGTGAGCAGATTTCTGTCAACGAGCATATCGAAATAATCTGCTTTTGGCTGCATGATCTGATTGGAAACGGTAAGCTGTGCATTTTTCGCCTTTTCTGTTTTCAGTCTGGTAGCCAGTTCAATGAGAAAATCCGGAGAAGCAAGCGCCTGTTCCAGAACATCTTCCGTCATGTATGCGCCGTTCTTGCGAATAGATGGCAGGACCTCATCAAACACCCATTTCTCAAAGCGTTGCGCCAGGCAGCTTGCTATGAGCGATAAGGCGGTAAACGTTGCCTTCCGAAATGAAACCAAGTGACTGAATGCCGCCGTTCGTAGGGGTGTCGCATTTCACGACACTGCAGTGCCTTGAAAGAGCGTCACGCGTGTTAGAGTATCCGGCGCCTTTGCAATATCCAGCGCCGCAAAACAGCCTCGCCGTTCTCCTGAATGAGTGCGGAATTTCTCCCGGAATTCTTCGTTGTTAAAAAGTTGAAATTTTCCATATAAACCTCCGAAATGACCTACCCGCCCACCGGCGGCAGTATCAACTTTACCAAAAATTATGGCGATTAACGCTTGCGGCGCGCGATTGCCGCTTTGCCACCAACTTCTCAACAACAGTGATAGATTGCCGATGACCGTACCTACCAAATGCCAAAAACAAGCGGCAAGCATTATGCTTTCAAACTCCGTCATATTACCCTCAAGAAAGAAAAATCATCATCGTCGTCGGTTGCGAAATCGTCCTCAGCGCGGGGTTCTTCCACCGAAGCGGTTCGCCATCGCGAATCTTCTGCAAGTTGTTCAGACCGCAGGCGATACCCTTGTTGCCGTTGGAGTTAAAAGCATAAAAAGAAATAGACGCTCTGCCGTAAACACCGCTGTAAACCTCGCTACGCTCCAGAATAGGATTGCAGTTTGCGTCCACGATACCGGGAGCGGTTGCGGAGTTTGCGTTGATGAAGTAGCTGTTAGCGTACGCTTCATCATCGGGGCGTTCTGTATCGCCGTCACGGAGCGGATTCTTGATTGCGGAAAGCGCAGGAACGGAGGCGCCCGTTGCCCTTGAGCTTGGGACTCGCCCTCCTTATAAGCTGCTTCGATAGCCACCTTGATTTTCTCGACCGTCCTGGTATCGGACTTCGGAATGATAAAGGCTCACACTGAACTTCGGTGCGCCGCCGTTGATGGACTTTGCTTCCCAGATGTTTGCGTAGCTCCATCTTGCATCGGGTCCTGTGATTACCTTTGTGGGATTGATAAACTTTGGCATATTATTTTTTCCTCCTTGAAATCTTCGTTTGCTGTATGAAATTGCCGGACGCTTGTCCGAAATTGATACTAAGTTGGCTTGCCCTGCGGCTTTTCGATAAGCCCGCCGAGCAATTCGTTGAACTTTTTCTTACCGAGCAGACTGGTCATTGCTGTGATACCGAGAACGCTGTGTTCATATGGGTCATATCCTGCGGATTTGACGGCCTCAACAACTTCATTTTCATCTGTGTATTTGCGGTTGGAACGCCCCTCGACCACCTTGAAACCATCGTATGAAACACCGCTAAGCCTGCCTGCCGCAGAGCGTATTCTTTTATCGGTCACCAAGATACAAGCTCGTCCGCTTTTGCGAGAATAGCGGCGATTTCGATATTATCAAGGGTTGCAGGCGGTTCAAAAATCGTAACGAGCGAGAGCAAGATTATATTCTGCTAGTTTTCGACAGGTCGCTCTGACCTTGCAGAAGCGACAATGTTTCCTGCTTTAAAATCTCCATCGCCATTTGCGGCAAGCTGCGCTGTCGGGGTGAGGATCTCATTAGCCCAACGGAGCAGTTCTTCTTTGGAGATGGCATACTCGCTGATATTGTCACGCCTTGGCTGGAATATAATCATGTTCACTGCGGATATGTCGTATATTCCGTCAAATAATTCGAGAGCGCCGAAAGCGTAAAAGCATCATCTGCGGATTATTCTCTGCGAGGACTTCCACACCTTTGCCGTACTTGAAATCTATAACGGAAAGTGTACCGTCAGCTACGATTACGCAGTCACCTGTGCCGAATCCCTCCGGAACCCACCGAGAGAAATCCAGTTTCTGTTCGATAAGGACTATGGGGGTCATTGCAGGCTACTTTTGCTTTCTTGACCTGCTCATAAGATGTAGCGTACTCGACAGCGCAGCCCATCTCCTCGTTGTAGTAGGTGAGGTTTTCTGTTGGGTCGGTGGTTTCTCTGCCGAGCAAGGCTTTCAGCCTGTGTTCGCAGAGAGTGTGAGCGTACCGTGCCCTCCTGCGCATACTCGCTTGATGTATACGGCAGTTCGGCACAGAGTTTAGCAGACGGCGGACATTCGAGCCAGCGGTGGCTTGATGACGCCGAGAGAATTGCGGTTAGTCGGCATTGCCGCACCTCCACCTCTGCGAGGGACTGCTGCGATACCTCCTCCGGCTTGATTGCGGAAAGCTTGTCCGCACCGTGCTTTGTTGATGATTGACTTTACCTCTGCTGTGAACCCGGCGGGATTTCGGCGCAGACGGCTCTTACTTCTTCAAGGGTAAGTTGCTTCTGTGTCTC
>VOFK01002043.1_pt1 | contig 40975 bp, 54 predicted proteins | sample 5384121 | NCBI WGS metagenome assembly VOFK01 (sample SAMN12384730, study PRJNA508395) | human gut metagenome | isolation source: healthy gut J | host: Homo sapiens | reverse complement strand
ATTACGTATTGCTGATTAATCCGGGTGTAGCGCAAAGGTGCGTTTCTTGATCAGTCAAGAGGCCGCAGGTTCAAGTCCTGTCACTGACCAGATAAAGCCGTTCTTTCGAGAGAAAGGGTGGCTTTTTTTGCTTTTACAGGGTTTATCTAACAGTTTCCTGAAAGGTCTCCCTGATATCCGGGCAAGTTTTCTCTCCGGCAGCAGGGGGGAGCGGACGGGCGCCGGTTGCATGCCTTTACCTTTTATGGTATACTCTTTACCAAACGGTAAAGAGGAGGCTTTCACCTTGAATTCAAATACAGTGTTTCCAAACAGGATTACATCGACTTTAATCTTAACTACTTCAACAACAATGCTGTCGTGCAGCCCATCTGGATGATGTCGCAACGGCTTCATCGTCATCATCGGTGGTTCCGGTGCTCATGTACTGGCTGCACGCGCTGACACTCTCTCCGGTCTGGTTTATCTCGCACTCGCTGCGGTCTGCTTTTTTCGGAACGCGTGTGTATATGCGCCGCAAAGTCGTGAAAAAATACCGAGCGCATCCTCAAAAACGCCAACAACAGCAGCAGCTCTGCAAGACGCTCACCTGCGTGATGAAAGACTTCGAGCTCAAGGGGGAGAACGAGGACAGCGTTTACCGGCTATGATTTGCGCAGCGTACCGCATCTGATTATTGCGGCATTACCATTTTTCGTCGACGAGTTTTCGCCATCATCGCGTCCCCTTCGAGGCGCGTTTTCCTCCATGGATTTCGACAGGGCGTTTGCGGCTGTTGAAAAATAACGGTTATGGGAATCGGCGGCCATGCAAAACTCGGTTTGAAATTTTTACGGGCGGGTCACTGTAGCTGCACAACAGGCTCTCCCGGGCCCGTTTCTTCCGCGGGCACGGCGTGCATTCGCCTTTCGTATACGACGTCGTGCGTAATGTCTTCATGCGCGATACGCTGCTTCCGGCGACCGGGCGCTGTTCCGCGAACTGCTCGCGGTCGGGGTGCCCGAACGCCGCGCCGTGCAGCTGCAAAACCTGGCGATTCATTGCGGCTACGCCACTTTTGGCCTGAATCGTGCGGATGCGGAGTTCTGTATAGCGACGCGCAGCCTGTCCCGGACGGAGACGCTCGCGCTGGTCGGTGATGCGGCTGCCGCCGGGAATACAGGTGGCGGTCATGTCCCCCACGGGCGTGAACGCCGGGCCATGTGCTTTGCAAATCGTCGCTGCGCACCGTTCGACGACGGTGGATAACCGCGGTTACCTGCTGATTTTCAACAACCATTTGCCGAAACAACATTTCAGGATATGAAGGTATACACGAAAAAAGGCGATAAGGGGTTGACCTCCCCTTGTCGGCGGCGAACGGGTCTTCAAGACCGACGAACGGGTCGAGGCTTATGGCACGGTGGACGAATTGGCGGCCTTTGCGGCCTTGCTCGAGACAACATGCGTGCGGAAGCTGCGCTGTCGCCCTATGTCGATGACCTGAACCGCATCCTGTCACGCCTGATGACCGTCGAGGCTTTGCTGGCATGCGGGAAAACAGGGTGCGGGAAGGTTGCGCCGCTGGCCCCGAGGCCGTCACCTGGCTCGAAGGCCGTATAGACGCGATGCAGGACGCGCTCAAACCGATCGACAAATTCACGATTCCGGGCGGAAACGCTGTGGTGTCGATGTGCCACGTGTGCCGCACCGTCTGCCGGCGTGCCGAACGTGCCGCGTTGCGTGCCGATGAAAAATACGGCACGGATGCCATCGTGCTGATGTGGCTGAACCGCCTTTCCGACTATTTCTATCTGCTCGGGCGCACGCTCACAGAGCATTACGGCGTCGAGGAGATCTTGTGGATTCCATAAAGCTTTGTATTCCAGTTTATTGATGCGTGCGCATGGATGTTTTTGTAATTTTTTCTTTGTTTTTCTCGATTTTTTTATACTTTTGCAAATCAGTGATAGCGGAATAGCGATTATTGCCTGATGTTAATCCGCTGATATTTGGGAACTTAAAAACTTGGAACTATGTACTGGACACTTGAATTGGCATCGAAGCTGGAAGATGCTCCCTGGCCCGCTACGAAAGATGAACTGATTGACTATGCCGTGCGTTCGGGTGCGCCTCTCGAGGTGCTCGAGAACTTGCAGGAGATAGAAGACGAGGGCGAGATCTACGAATCTATCGAAGATATTTGGCCCGACTACCCGTCGAAAGACGATTTCTTCTTCAACGAGGAGGAATATTAAACATGACGAGCGCTCGGACGAGCCGTTAAAAAAGAGCAAGCAGCCCCGCATGAGGCTGCTTGTCTTTTTGATAATCCGCTTCAGATGCTCACCGGCTATTTCTCGGCCACGTAAAACAGGTCGAAACAGTCGTCCGACACCGGGCAGATGCGGTAATCCTCCATACGGATCGAGGACGTGAGGTCGGGATTTGCCTTCAGCAGCTTCCGGCGGTTGATTCGGTTCAGGATGTCGTAGGGTAGCTGGAGCAGGCGGCGGGGCAGGCGGTGCTGGAGATCCAGGATGTCGAAGCGCGTGATGCGTGCCACACTGCGGCGGTTCTGTTCGTAGTAGGCCATGACTTTCCGTTGCCTGCAACCCCGAGGGTTTCGACCGACCGGAACTCATGCCCCAGCAGGATTTGCAGCTGTTCTGCCGTATATTCCCGTACGTGCCACGGGTTGCGCGTGAGCGACATCGGAGCGTTCGGGGGTCGTCACGATGAACTTGCCGCCCGGATTCAGTACCCGTTTCACTTCGCGCACCAACTCGATGTCCTGCTTCACATGCTCGATCACCTGGAACGAGATCACGAAATCGAAACTGTTGGCCGCGAATGCCAGCGGCGGCACTACGGCCTGGTGGAATTCGACATGCGGATGCCGCGTAAGCTCCGCTGCCGGGGCGAATTTGTCCACCGTGATGAAACTCCGTGCATGGGGTGCCACCACCTCGATACCGTAACCCGCCCCCGTGCCGATCTCCAATACGTCGCCGCCGATGCGCTGCGCCGCGGCATGGTAAGCCAGCAGCGACCGCTGGAAGACGAAATTGTCGGACATCTCGCGCGAAACCCGTTCCGCCGTGTTTATCTTACCCATTATTGCCGTTTGACTTTTATCCCGTCTTCGCCCACTTCGACCGCGCCGCGTTTCATCAGCACGCCCAGCGAGCGTTTGAAGACCTTTTTTGCTCATCTCCGTAAGGCGTTTCACCTCCTCCGGGGAACTGTCGTCGTTCAACGGCAAGTGCCCGCCGTTGCCGATCACCAGTTGCAGCAAAACCTCTGCCGAATCCTTGACCTGCGCATATCCTTCCTGTTGGAGGCTCACGTCGATACGGTTGTCCTCGGTGATTTTGCGGACGTATCCCTTCATGCGGTCGCCGATGGCTACGGGGCGGAATACCTGGTTGCGGTATAGCATGCCCCAATGGCGGTTGTTGACGATCACGCGGTAACCGATCGGGCTTTCCGAGGCGACCAGCAGGTCTACCTCCTGGCGCGGTTTCCACCGTGATCAGGTCGTTGTTTATGAAACTCTTGAGTTTGGTCGTGGCCACGCAGCGGCCCGTGATGTTGTCTTCGTAGAGGTAGACGATGTAGCTCCGTCCCGCGAGGATGCCGCCCTGCTGGTTGCGGTTGGGCAGGAAGAGGCCCTTTGCCATGCAATCCCCAGTCGAGGAATGCCCGTGCACGGTCTTGTCCACCACGCGCAGGTAACCCGCCTCTCCGGCGCGGAGCAGCGGCGTTTCGGTAGTCGCAACGAGGCGGTCTTCCGAGTCGTGGTAAACGAAAACCTCCTTTTTCGTCGCCGGGTTTGTCTGTGAGGGATATATAACGGTTGGGCAGCAGAACCTCGTTCTGTTCCTCGTCCGTAAGGTATAATCCGTAGTCCGAAACACGGCTTACGGTAAGTTTCTGGGTGCGTCCTGCTCTGAGCATATCGTTATTGCGGAATTGACCGCCTGCAAAAGTACGTTTATTTTCGCGGGATTGCAACTTTTGCCGGAAGTTCCCGTCGCATATGGCGGGCGGTCGCAATCCCGGAATCCGTATGCTTTCCGCCCGGATTACGGGCCGCTCCGCTGTACGGACAACCCGCCTGGCGTCTGATAACCGGAACAGCGGCAGCCCGGCCGTATTTCCCGGTACCGGGAAATGGATGCGTATTTTCGCCGTTCCTGTCCCCTTTGTCCGGCGGTTTTTGGGTATCTGCGGAAAAAAGCCTAACTTTCGCAAACGAACCCAACCTTCCTGCCATGAAAATCCGTGGATTTTTCGCGCTCCTGTGGGCCAGCCTGCTCGCCGCTGTTGCGGCCTTTGCCGGGCAGCCCGTCGCCGAACTGTACGACAAGGCCGGAGTACCGCATCGCCATGCGCGACAGCGTAGCCCTCTACACGGCGGTCTATACGCCCAAGGCGCCCGGCGAAGCCCCCGTCATCATTTTTCGTACGCCTTACGGCTGCGGGCCCTATGGTGCCGGACGCTTCCCGCAGGGGTTTGAAAAGGCTACATGCGCAGCTACGTCGACCGCGGCTACATCATCGTCCAGCAGGACGTCCGGGGCCGCTATATGAGCGAGGGCGACTTCGAGCATGTCCGGCCCGCCGGCAGCGGTGAGACCGACGAGACGACCGACAGCTACGACACGGTCGACTGGCTGGTCAGGCACATCCCGCACAACAACGGCCGGGTGGGATTCGCCGGGTGTTCCTATCCGGGGTTCTACGCCATGATGGGCGGCCTTTGCGGCCATCCCGCCGTGAAGGCCGTTTCCCCGCAGGCCCCCGTCACCGATTGGTTCATGGGTGACGACGTGCATCACAACGGGGTACTGATGCTCACCGACTCCTACCGCTTCCCTGAGCGGCATGAATACCCTCCCGGACGTGTCCCTGCCGCGAAAATGCCCTCCATGTCCCAGGCAGGCCGAACCCGACGAGCGGACGTTCTTCCTGGAGCATACGACGCTTGCGGAGCTTACCGGGCTGCTGAAACCCAACCCCTTCTGGGAGGAGATGGCCGCGCATCCCGATTACGACGCGTGGTGGCAGGAACGCGACCTGCGCCGTGCCTGTTACAATGTCCGGCCCGCGGTGCTCGTCGTCGGCGGGACGTTCGATGCCGAGGACTGCTTCGGGGCGTGGAACCTCTACCGGGCCCTGATCCGGCAGAGCCCTTCGACACCGTGCCATCTGGTCGTGGGCCCGTGGGCGCACGGGGCGTGGCGTAACGGCGGCCGGACGCTCGGGGCGTTCGATTTCGGCGGCGATGCCACGTGGGAATATTACATGGAGCATTTCGAGGTGCCGTTCTTCGACCACTACCTCCGTGACGGCAATACGGACGAAGCGGCTCCGTTGCCGGCCGCCGCGGTCTTTTCCTCGGGGACAACCGCTGGCATACTTTTCGGCCGCTTTCGTCGCGCGGGGCCCGGAAACTGACGTTGTACCTCGCCGACGGCGGTATCCTCGATACCCGGCGCCCGACGGCCAAAAATATCCCAAGTACCTATGTCTCCGATCCTTCGATCCCGTGCCTTACTACGAGGCTTCGGCCTGCGCCGTCCCAAAGAGTATATGGTCGCCGACCAGCGTTTCCCTGTCCGGTCGTTCCGACGTGCTGACGTTCGTTTCGGAGCCCCTCGAAGAGGATATGACCTTCGTCGGCCCGGTCGATGCCGACCTGGAGGTGATGCTTTCGACGACCGATGCCGATTTCGTGGTCAAGCTGATCGACCTTTTCCCGAGGACGATCCGCTGCCGGGCTACCGGATGCTCGTGCGGGGCGACATCATGCGCGGCCGCTATCGCCGCAGTTTCTCGCGTCCCGAGGCGTTTACGCCCGGTGTTCCGGCGCGGGTGCCTTTCCGGATGACGGACATCGCCCATACCTTCCGCGCCGGGACACCGCATCATGGTGCAGGTACAAAAGCACCTGGTTCCCGCTTGCCGAACGCAATCCCCAGCAGTTCGTCGACGTCTGGAACTGCCGGCTTCGATTTCGTGCCCCTGCCGGATTTCGCTGCTGCACCAGCGCGGCAATGCCTCGTCGGTCTCGGTGTGGCGGCTGGAGGCGCGTTGAGGCGTGCTGGTTGGCGTCGGCCGTTCGTGCCTGTCTTCGTCCGGTCGTTTTGCCTGTCCGCTATTCTTCTGTTGACAATCCGCGCACGATCGTCAGTGTAAGGCAGTTTGTCTTGCCGGCTGCTTTTTTCCGGCTGCGTCTGGTCGTTCGGGCAGCTCGTCTGGACAGACCGTCGCAGGGCCGTGCGCCTTGGCCGGTTGCGACCGGCTGCCCGCGCCCTGTTTCCCCGCATTGCTTTTCATCGCCGAACCGTACGCACTGCCGCAAGGGTGCCGCCCTGCGTGTCCGTTTTGTATGCCCGGTTCCCTCTGTTGCCGCCCTGCCTTACAAACCTCCATGTTTTTTATTCCCGCAGGTGCGATCTGTAAGAAAATTTTATATATTTGTTTACAAAACGGAGTTTTTCTATGAAAATACGTGTTGCTGTCTGCCAGGTCGACATGGAATGGGAACATACCGCCCGGAACCTGGAACGTCTGGAGCCTATCGTTGCGGCGGCCGATGCTGATATTGCCGTGCTGCCCGAAATGTTCGCCACGGGGTTCAAACTGCGCCCCGCCCGTGTCGCCGAGCCTGCCGACGGGCTTGTCGCTTCGACCATGCGGCGCTGGGCGGCACAATACGGCAAAGCTGTCGTGGGCAGCGTCGTCATCGCCGAAAACGGGGAGTTCCGCAACCGGATGTTTTTCGTGAAGCCTTCGGGCGGGGTTGCCTGGTACGACAAGCGGCACCTGTTTCGTCCCGGCGGCGAAGCGCGCGACTATACTCCGGGCGACCGTCGCGTGGTGGTGGAATATATGGGGTTCCGGTTCCTGCTGCTGATCTGCTACGATCTGCGCTTCCCGGTGTGGAGCCGCAACCGGGGCGATTACGATGCCATCCTGTGCAGCGCCTCGTGGGCGGACGACCGCCGCGAGGTGTGGCGTACGCTGCTGCGGGCGCGGGCCATCGAGAACCAGTGCTACCTGGCGGGCGTAAACCGCGTGGGCACAGACCCCGATGCTTTCTATGCGGGCGATTCGGCGCTCGTCGACTTCCGTGGCGCCACGCTGGCCGATGCCGGTGAGCGGGAGCAGACCCTCGTCGCCGAATTCGACTCCGATGCGCAGGCGGCCTTCCGCGAGGAGTTCCCGGCGTGGATGGATGCCGACGGCTTCGAGCTGAAATTCTGATTCCCGAAAAAAAATTTGGTATTGCCCCCGGTATGCGCTATCTTTGTACGATATTCGCGCCGGAGAGCCCGTACACTAAACGGGGCTTCCGGTACGTTTGACTACGATGATGAAAGAAGACACGATCAAAATACTGGGAGCCCGGGTTCATAACCTGAAAAACATCGACCTGGAGATCCCGCGCCGCAAACTGGTAGTCATAACCGGCCTTTCCGGTTCGGGCAAGTCGTCCCTGGCGTTCGACACGATCTACGCCGAGGGACAACGCCGCTACATGGAGACGCTTTCCACCTATGCCCGCCAGTTCGTGGGGACGATGGAGCGTCCCGATGTCGACAAGATCACGGGCCTGAGTCCCGTGGTCGCCATCGAGCAGAAGACCACCAACAAAAAATCCCCGTTCCACGGTGGGTACCGTGACCGAGATCAACGATTTCCTGCGCCTGCTCTACGCGCGCGCGTCGCGTGCCTATTCGCCCGTCACGGGTGAGGAGATGGTGCATTATACCGACGAGCAGATCGCCGGGCTCATCATGACGGGCTTCACCGGGGCGCAAGATCGCCCTGATGGCTCCCATCGTCAAAGGCCGCAAGGGGCATTACCGCGAACTGTTCGAGTCGCTGGCCAAAAAGGGGTATATCTATGCCCGTATTGACGGCGAGATCCGCGAGATTTCGGCCGGTATGCGCCTCGACCGTTACAAGATACACCATCGACCTGGTGGTCGACCGCCTGGTCGTCGGCGAGGAGGTCCCCGCGACCGGGTGATGACCTCGCTCAGGAGTCTCTGCGCCAGGGCAAGGGTACGATGGCCGTCTACGACTACGGTACCGAACAGCAGCGCTTCTACTCCCGCCACCTGATGTGCCCCTCGACGGGCATCGCGTTCGAAGACCCCGCGCCGCATACCTTCTCGTTCAACTCGCCGCAGGGCGCCTGTCCCCATTGCAACGGTCTGGGCGAGGAAGCGGTGTTCGACGTCGGGAAAATCATTCCCGACATGGGGCTTTCGCTGCGCGAGGGCGCCGTCGAACCGCTGGGCAAATATCGCAACAACATGCTTTTCGCCATTCTCGAAATGCTGGGGCGGCGTTACGATTTCACGCTCGACGACCCCGTCGGGTCACTGCCCGAGCCGGGGCTGAATGCGGTGTTGTACGGCGATTCCGAGCCGTTGACCATCAACCTTTCGGAGTTCAGTTCTTCGGGCGGCAACCACCTCGTCTCGTGGGAGGGCGTCGCCGAATATATAGGCCGTACCGAAGACGAGGACTCCAAACGCGGCCAGAAATGGCGCGAGCAGTTCCTCGTCTACCGCAAATGTTCGGTCTGCGGCGGTTCGCGCCTCAAGAAGGAGGCGCTCCAGTTCCGCATCGGCGGCAAGAGCATCGCCGACGTGTCGGCCATGTCGATCTCCGAATTTTCGGAATGGGTGGCGCACATCGAGGATTATATGGACGACAAGGAGTGGAAGATCGCACAGGAGGTCGTCAAGGAGATCCGCGAGCGCCTGCGGTTCCTGATGGACGTGGGGCTGGGCTACCTCTCGCTGGCGCGGTCGTCGCGCTCGCTGTCGGGCGGCGAGAGCCAGCGTATCCGCCTCGCCACGCAGATCGGCTCGAAGCTCGTCAACGTGCTCTATATCCTCGACGAGCCCTCGATCGGCCTGCATCAGCGCGATAACCAGCGGCTGATCCGCAGCCTCGAGGAGTTGCGCGACGCGGGCAACTCGGTGATCGTCGTCGAGCACGACGAGGACATGATGCGTGCCGCCGACTTCATCGTCGACGTGGGCCCCCGTGCGGGGCGCAAGGGGGCAACATCATGGCCGCGGGTACGTTCGACGACATCCTGCGTTCCGACACCATCACGGCCGATTACCTCACGGGACGCCGCCGTATCGGGATTCCCGAAACGCTCCGCAAGGGCACGGGCGGGCGCATCGTGATCCGCGGCGCGGGGCAACAACCTCAAGAACGTCACGGCCGAATTTCCGCTGGGCAAGTTCATCTGCGTGACGGGCGTCAGCGGTTCCGGCAAGTCGACGCTCGTCAACGAAACCCTGCGGCCGATTCTCGCCAGAGAGCTTTACCGCTCGCTTCTTCGACCAGCCGCTGGAGTACGACGGGGCGGAGGGCCTCGAACATATCGACAAACTGGTCGTCGTCGACCAGTCGCCCATCGGCCGTACTCCGCGCAGCAACCCGGCGACCTATTCGAACGTTTTTTCCGACATCCGCAAGCTGTTCGAAATGACGCCCGATGCCCAGATCCGCGGCTTCAAGGCGGGGCGCTTCTCGTTCAACGTCAAGGGCGGCCGCTGCGAGGAGTGCCGCGGCGGCGGGCGTCCAGACCATCGAGATGAATTTCCTGCCCGACGTCTACGTGCGTTGCAAGGCGTGCGGGGGACACCGTTACAACCGCGAGACGCTCGAAGTGAAATACAAAGGCAAGAATATCGACGACGTGCTGAACATGACGGTCAACATGGCCGTGGAGTTCTTCGAGAATATCCCCAATATCTACCAGAAGCTCCGGGCCATCCAGGAGGTGGGCCTCGGCTACCTCACGCTCGGGCAGCCCCTGCACGACGCTGTCGGGCGGCGAGAGCCAGCGCATCAAGCTTCTCGTCCGAGCTTTCGAAGCGCGACACGGGCCGCACGCTTCTACATCCTGGATGAGCCTACGACGGGCTTCATTTCGAGGACATCCGTCTGCTGCTTGAGGTGTTGAACAAGCTCGTCGATCGCGGCAACACGGTGATCGTCATCGAGCACAACCTCGACGTCATCAAGGTCGCCGACCATATCATAGATATAGGTCCCGAGGGCGGGGCGGCCGGCGGCGAGATCATCGTCGCGGGCACGCCGCGAGGTGGCGCAGTGCACGGCAAACGGGTCAGCCTGCGCCCACGTTCAGCGGCGGGTGCTACCGGGCGAAACTTCCTGAAAAAAACTGGCGGCTTTAAACGCCGACGACTTTAACGGTGTCCGGAAGCAAAGTGGCCCATGATCCCGCTTTCGGCACAAAAACTTGCTTTCATAGCCGTATCAAACCTTTTTGCTATGAAAAACAGTCATTATCGTTGTGGGCCTGCTGCTGTGCGGTCGGCCGTTACCGTGATCGGACAGAAAAAGATTCTGTCGCCCAAGGAAGAACGCCGCGAGGTGCGTGAAAAGAGACGTGCGGAACGTATCGCAGATTTTGAGAAAACGATGGATTCGGTCATCCTTTCGCGTAACTTCCAGTTCAACCCCCAGACCATGCAGCGGCAGCCGGCCGGCCCCATGCGCCAGATCATCAACCCGGCCTTCAACGTGGGTGTCTGGGACGGCACGGTAGACATCTGCCTGCCTTATGTCAAGGGCTATGTGCCGCCTTATTACACGACCATCATCAACTACACCGTGCCCAACGTGCAGGGCTATACCACCGAGCAGACCCACGAAGGCTGGATGGTAACCTTCTCCACCTCGCTTTTCTCGGCGTCGACCTATACCTTCACCTTCGAGATTTTTTCCCGTACGGGCGGTGCCAACCTGACCATCACCAACCCATGGTATAACCCCGTGGAGTATTCGGGCACCATTTCACAGCTCTATTGACCATGAGTTCCGGATGTATCGCCGGACGGGATGCGGCGCCCCTTCCCGTCGCTTCCCGTCGCGGCGGGATGCCGCTGCAACGATAATCCTTCCCGGATTGCGAGCCCCGCCCCGGCGGGGGTTTGCTCCTGCGCGGCGGGTGGTAGTCCGGATTTTTGTGCCTTTGCGCCCTTGTTTTCGGGGTCTCGGGTGCTGTGGCGCAGTCCGCGCAGACCGTCCCGCAGTTCACGCTGGGCACTTCCGCCGTCGACAGCGTGCCCCAGACGACTGTGGTTCCTGTCCAGCAGCCCCCTGTGCAGGTCGTCGAGCATACGACCGTCTACGAGGAGTCCATGCGCAGCATGACACGGCCCGCGCCGTGCTTACCGGGCGAAGCTCTATGCGCAGAAGATCGACTCGCTGGTACAGTCGCGCGACTACATGTTTTTCCCGAACAGTATGCAGGAGGTACCGGGCGGCATGATCCGTAGCATCTATACCGATTATTACTTTTTCGGCATGTTCATCGACCACGTCGGGGTGCACCTGCCGACCGAGCGCGGCATCACGCAGTATCTTTACGTGCTCAATTTCGACTCGCCGTCCCTGTCCGATTACCGGGCCGAGCGCCTGGCGTGGGGCTGGCGTATCTCCTTCGGGTTTGCCGACGGCGATACGGCCTACCATGCCGGCTTCGAGGTTTCGACCGCCACCGGCGAAACGGTGCTCGACGCTGGCGGCTCCCGACCTTGTCATGCGCTATGTCGGATGGCTCTGGGACAAACGGATCGGCGACCCCAAGTTCCGGCGGCTGGACTGAGCGGCGGCTTCTTCGCGGGCGGCAAACCGAACGGCCGGCACCTCCATAGGTGCCGGCCGTAATTTCTGTTTTCCATGGTTCCCGTGCGCCGGGTTCCCGCCGTCCGGAATTCCGAAGTGACTCCCGCTTTCGGCGCACTTCCTGTCCGGCGCACTTCCTGCCTGGGCGGGTGCCATCCCGTTTCCGCGAGCCCTGCTTTTCCGTAAGGCCCGCATTGCGGGCTTTTTTGCGCCTTCCCCGCGGCTACTCCGATACGAGGAACAGCGACCGGGCTCCTGGAAGCGTCAGTTGCAGCCGCGTCCCCTGTGCCGATACCTCGGCGGCGAACGGGGCGTTGTCGCCCGTATGCGGGTCGAAACTGCGCAGTTTTACGGCGTCGCGCAGCAGGATCCCGGCTTCGGCCGTTTCGGTGCCGATATTGGCGAAATAGTAGATATGGCGGCCGCCGCATATCCGGTGGATGTGCGCAGGCCGGGAGCACCGGAAACCGTGACGTCCGGTATGAAATCAGCCTCCAATGCCTTGCGCAACGATTCCGTGTCGGGTTCGGGCAGGAATAACGCCGGGTTTTTACGTGCCGTGAGCATCTCCTGCACGCGGGCTGCGACCTGCGTAGCCGGTACCTCGAAGCGGGTGGATGTTTCGGGCAGCGCCGTGGTGAAGATCACCCGTCCCCCGGCACGGCGGAACCGTTCCACGGTACGGAGGCACTCCGGTGAGATACATTTCACGCCGGGCAGGATCAGCACCCGGTAGTGCTGGTGGTTGACCTTGTTGTCGAGGTGGAGCATTCCCCTCCTGCGGGGCAACGCGCCAGTACCTCGGGATGCAGGTAGGTGAAATCGCGTGCGAGCGTGTCGCTGAGCATCGCCGCCACGCGGATGTAATCCGTGCCGGGGAGCTTCACGCCCCGGCGTAATAACCCTCCGCCGTCGAGGTAATGCCCCGCCTGCAACGTCTCGATGGGGTAGAGCAGGGCGATGTCCGCCACCGTGCGCCCCTCGGGCTGCAACAGGTAGTTCAGCCGGGCGAGGAAGCGGTTGAATGCGGGCAGCGCCTCGTTATAGAGCGGGTTGCGGTAGGGAGAGTTCGGGCAGGAACGTCACGTCTGCGTCGTTATACCATACTGCATGGGGGATAAGCTGGTTGATGCCTTTTGGTATATTGCTCCATTGCGATGGTATAGAGTTCCCGGACGGGGATGTTGCCCATCGCCCCGAATGTTTCCGACATGACCAGCCGCTTGTCCCAGTTGGCCGCCGATGAGGATACCACCTTGTAGAAAAGTTCCGCGGGGCGGTCGCCGCCGATTTTGTCGATGCCGGGCACGTCCATGTACTTGCCGCAGAGCATCAGGTCGCCCGCGACGCTTACGGGGTTGAGCACCTCCTCCTGATCCTGGTGTCCGGTGGAGCGTATGCCGTGCGCTGCCGCCCAGTCGTGGATCGTCTTCATGAACCCTTCGGCATAGAGCCGCGCCCGGAACCCGAACAGGTAGTTGCGGGCGGCGGCAGTCCCGCCTGTGTCGTACCACAGGGCGGTAGAGCGCTTCGGGTGAAAACCCGTGTGCGGCTTCGGAAACGCTCAAGTTGAAGCGCCCGTCCAGATACGCCCCTGTGCCCGGTAGAGTGTCGGTTCGTCGCAGAATGTTTCGGTAATGACCTCCCCGAACGCCTCCGGGAAGCGGTCGTAATAACGCTGGTGGGTATCCTCCACGAAGAGCCGTACGGCATCCGGGTCGAGGTAGTCCACATTCGTCGCCGTCCTTACGCACACGAAGCAGAGCAGTTTCCATGCCCCTTGGGGCGGTGTCCAGCGTATGCGCCCGCCGGAAATGCGTTCGGACAGGGGCGTACCTCCGCGTGAGGGCTGTCCATCGCCACGAGCGCCATCAGGCGCCCATCGCGCGGCAGTTCTATGTCGCACTCCGTGCCTGCCGCCAGCGGGTTTTCGAATTTGTCGAGCCGTTTTATCGTCGCCTCCGGATGACGCTGCATGAAGCGCGGCGTGCCGTCGCCGTTGATGGCGCCCATGCTGCCGCTCGGGAACCCGTACTCGTCGTAGAGCGACAGGACGAGCCCCGCCTCGCGGGGCTTCGCGGACGATCTCCGTAAGTGCGAAATACTCGTCCGAGAGGTATTCCGGTGCGAAATGCCCGCCGAACGGGAGGATGGCGCATCCGCCGTACCCGTCGCGTTGCGTGAAGGTGCGGAATTGTTCCGCGGCCTCCGTCCGTTCGATCTGGGTGTTGTTCCAGAAACCAGAGCGGCACGGGGCGTACGCGGGGCGGGTTGCGGAATTCGTCGGCATTCTGTGCCGCACTCCCGGCTGCGGCCAGTACGCAGGCCAGGGTCATCAGATTCTTTTTCTCATCTTAACTCCGGGTTGTCGGTTTAACGGGCTGCCTGCGGATCGGAAAAACCGCTCCCCGATCCCGGTTTGGCCTGCATTTTGTATATCAGTGCCACGGCGGAGACAAACCCCCTCTTCGCGCCCCTCGAAACCGAGATGCTCTGTGGTCGTGGCCTTGACCGACACCCGGTCGTCGCCTACGCCCATTGCGCCGGCCATCGCGGTGCGCATGGCGTCGATATGCGGCCGCAATTTGGGCCGTTGCATCCGGATCGTACAATCGACATTCCCGATCTCATATCCTTTTTTCGCGCAGCAGCGCCGCAACCCTTCGGAGCAGTATTTTTCGAGTCGATGCCCTTGAAGTCGTCCGACGTGTCGGGGAAGTGCATCCCGATGTCGCCCAGCGCTGCGGCGCCCAGCAGTGCGTCGCATACGGCGTGTATCGCCACGTCGCCGTCCGAATGTGCCACGAATCCTTTCATGTGCGGAATTTCGATCCCGCCCAGCACCAGGGGCAGCCGTCGGCCAGAGCGTGTACGTCGTATCCGTGTCCTATCCTGAAATCCGTCATAGAGTTCCGTATTTTCCCGTAAAGATAGTGGAAGCGGAGTGCAAAAGCAAATTTTCGGCCGTCGCAGCCAGCCGGAAATGCAAAAACCGGACGCGGGATACCGTGAATTACGCTGTTTTTGTTATATTTGTATTTGAAAATCTTCGGCCGGAAGAATTTTGCAGATACCCCATCTTCGAAGCGTCTTTTCTGCCGTTATAAATATTTGTTATGGAATGGGCTGAAATTAAGGAATCAATTGTTGCCGATCTTACTGCACGTGGGTTGAAAGACCCTATGATAAGATTAAAAAGCATTAGAGAAAATAGAAGCCATTGTACAACGACATTATCCGTCCTATTTTGAAAATACGAACGAGTTACTGCAATTGGGGAAAGAATCGTTTAAACGTAAAATAGCTGAAAAAAAGGAAAAGAGTTGAATGGTGCGGAGAAGAGCGTGATCAATGAAATCTATTATAGAATTGAATCTCAGCTTCCTAAAGTTAGATATAAGGTAGAAGTGTGCCCTCATTATTTTACAACTCTTAAAATTACAGAAGATTTGTGGGAATACGACAATTTGACATGCCTTCAGTGTGGTAATACTATGCCTAATCCGATTAAGGAAGAGGTTCGTCTTCAAAAGATTGAGCGAGGTTTCAAAAAGCTGCAACGTTCAATGATATGAGTAGATTAATTTTCTGGATTGGGACTTTAGTCCTTATTGTATGGTGTATGTGGAGTTGTTAAATTAATCCGAATTCGGAAAGGAAGATTACCAATGCTGGTTGCGGATGCCGGACATCTAGAAGTCAGTAATTTCTGGCTGATGCGTGAACGGTGACCCCAAGCGTTCGATATATGGTACGAATCGCATTGCGGCAGATGGCAGGGGTTTGTCGACTAGTTCAACGACAATCGGTTCTAAATCGCTCCCGTGTAGCGTTACAGCTTGCAACAATATAACGATGTATCTGTAAAGATGTATTTGTAAAATTATATTAGGAGATTATGTCTGAAATAGTAAACCTTGAACCCCGGATCGTGTGGGAGCAGTTCGATGCCATCACACAGGTTCCGCGCCCCTCGAAGAAGGAGGGCAAAATCATTGATTTTCTGGTCGATTTCGCCAAAAAGCACCATATCGAATATAAAAAGGACGCCATCGGCAACGTCGTGATGCGCAAGCCCGCCACGCCGGGCTTCGAGGATCGCCCGGCGGTTATCCTCCAGTCGCACATGGACATGGTCTGCGAAAAGAACTCCGATGTGGAGTTCGACTTCGACAACGATCCCATCCGCACGCGTATCGACGGCGAGTGGGTCCGGGCCGAAGGTACGACGCTGGGCGCCGACTGCGGTATCGGCATGGCCGCCGCGCTGGCCGTCATGATCGACCCCGCGGTGCAGCACGGGCCCGTCGAGGCGCTCTTTACGGTCGACGAGGAGACCGGCCTTACGGGGGCTTTCGAACTGGGCGAGGAGATGCTCACGGGCAAATACCTCGTCAACCTCGATTCGGAGGACGAGGGCGAAATCTTCATCGGCTGTGCGGGCGGCATCGACACCATCGCCACGTTCCGGTACACGATGGAGGAGGCGCCGAAGAACTACACGTTCTTCCGTGTCGACGTGTCGGACCTTCAGGGCGGACACTCGGGCGACGACATCGACAAGGGCCGCGTCAACTCGAACAAGACCGTGGCACGCCTGCTGTGGGACGGCATGCAGTCGTTCGAACTCAAGCTGTGCTATTTCAACGGCGGCAACCTGCGCAATGCGATCCCGCGCGAGGCGTACGCCATCTTCGGCGTCCCGACACGGTTCAAGTCCGAGTTCGTCAAACGTTACGACCTCTTCGCCGCGGACCTCGAAGCCGAGTTCCGCTTCCGCGAGCCCAATTTCAAGATTACGCTCAACGAGATGCCCGACGTCGACGAGGTGCTCGATGCAGGACGCAGTTCGGGCTGGTCTACTCGCTGGTGGGCGTTCCTAACGGCGTGATCGCCATGTCGTTCGCCGTTCCGGGGCTGGTCGAGACCTCGACCAACCTCGCTTCGGTGAAGTTCGCGGAGGGCAACCGCATCGTTGTCACCTCGTCGCAGCGGTCGTCGGTCGAGAGCGCCAAGACCTACGTGATGCAGATGGTCGAGTCGGTCTTCGCGCTGGCGGGTGCCGATGTGGCCCATTCCGATGGCTATCCGGGCTGGATGCCCGACCCGCAGTCCGTACTGCTCGAAAAGACCGTCGGCGCCTACGAACGCCTGTTCGGTGCGGAGCCCAAGGTGCGTGCCATCCATGCCGGGCTGGAGTGCGGTCTGTTCCTCGAGAAATACCCCGATCTGGAGATGGTTTCCTTCGGCCCGACGCGTTGCGCGGCGTGCATTCGCCCGACGAGAGGCTCGAAATCGCCACGGTTCCCAAGTTCTGGGATTTGCTGCTCGAAGTGCTCAAGACCGTCTGACCCGCCTGCGAACGCGGCAAATCCCGCCACGGATGCACGGTTCCCGGATGCACGGTTCACGATAACGGCCCCGTCTTTGCGGGGCCGTTGCCGTTGCGGGTGGTGCCGCGGTTATTCTCCCGCTGGCCTTACCACTCCCGTGAATTTGACTACGGGATATGCCAGAAGTTCGTTCGAAACCTGTACATGGCATTTGTCCGTGTCCTTGTACAGCGTTATTATTACCTTCCTGTCCTGGGAATTCGCCGGCCCGGTCATTCTCATGCAGAACTGTATGTCTCCGTTCTTTTCCGCTTTTCCAGCGTTATTTCCGCCGAGTCGTCCGTTATGGTCAGGTTGCCCAGCGGTGTTTTCGGGGAAGAGGTCGGGGGGTGAAACTGATAACGCCCCGTTTGCCTTCCATGGAAATGTAGTTGCCGGTGGATGACTTGACCGGGGATTTGTCCTCCGGGAGGTAAAATTCATTCGCCTCGATCACGAACCGCCCCTCTTCCAGTGCCTTCGACGCTTGTGCGTGGCGGATCTCCCCTCCGGCCGCTTCGCCTTGCCTTCCGGATGCCGGTTTTTGCGAGGCGCAACCTATTGATACTATAATTAATAGGATTATAGTAAGTAACTTAAATATAATTTTCATGATTCAATATATTTTCAAAATTTTTTGCATGTAGTGAATGCTTCAATAGCAGCTTTACTGGCATCTTTTTATTCCTTGTCCATTAAAGCCCTTTAGATTTCTACCTTCGTTTAAAATGAATTTATCGAATAATCTTTCCACCGTTGTTGCATCGTGGGTTTCGGATAGAGAATTCGTACAGTTCTATACCATGCAAATTCGACTCCTTCTGCATAACTGGGTGTCAACCTATAGGTTGAAGAGTTTTTGAGCTCATTGTAATATTTTAAAGCACAAGTTGTTTCATACCATGGTTCTGGGGCATAGGCCGGAAATATTCTTCCAGGTAATTCTATCTGATTAAAATCAGGAGGTGTGGTGATGTCTGTTGCAAAACCAACAGTATATTTTATTATATCAAGATATGTGAGAATTAGATTGCCATGGGGTACACTGTATTCTTTACCACAACGAGGATCAGCGCAATAATTTCTCCAGCCTCCATTTAGGAGCCCACAACTGGGGCAGCGCCAATGGAATTCCGATCTTGTCATTTTTGTCGTAGTATTTTCTTTGTCGGATTGTGAAGGAATTTTGACATCTGTACCACAACTAGTAAAAAAGAGTCCGCAGGTCGCTGCCGCAAAAGCTATGAACAGGCTTTTCCGGAGTAAAAAAATTTTTCATGGCGGTAAATTTAAAGGATTAATGAAAGGATTGTGAAGCATGTGTTTTATATTGTTCACAATGTAATTAAAAAATATGAATTAAACAATCATTTTATTCATATTTTTGCCGGGCTATGAAATCCATGCGGTCGATGATCCGGGCCCCCATCCGCATGGATCGGGTAAACCGATGACCGCTCCGGGTGTTCCCGGCAGGCGCTGCACGGCAGGCTGCAAAATAACAAAGGGACTGTCCGGCAAGTCCGATTTTACGATTTCACCCCCGCCGGAACAAACTCCGGCAGGGGGTGATTTCTGTTTCCGGCTGCTTGTTCTGCAGCCCCTTTTCGTCGATATGGATGCCGCCCGGAAGCCGTATGCGTCGCCCCTTGCAGCAGGGGAAAGACGGCCGCGTAAATGCCGCGTAAATGCCGCGATGATTCCTGGAATGATTTCCGCGATGATTCCCGCGATGACGCCCGCGATGCCGGCGCCCGGCGTATCGGGCAGGATCGCCGGCGGGGATTACATCCCTCCTCCGCCCTGAGCGCCGCCGGTGCTTCCGCCGCCACCGCCCTGTGCGCCGCTGCTCATGTCGTCGTTGCGGATCGACTTGGCAGTGCGTTTCACCCCGACGTTCTGTTTGCCGAAGCGGTAGCTGACGCGGAAATAGAGGCTGCGGCACGCATACCTGTATTCGCTCCAGCCGCCGAAGGTCGGCGTGTCCGAGGTGTTCCTGTTCCTGCGGTATTTCTCGAAGGGGTTGTTGCACATGATGCTCAGGTCGAGCTTCTTCTTGAGGAACTGCTGTTTGATGCCCATGTAATAATAGTAGTAGCTTTCCGATTTGCCGCCGAGCCACGCATACCCCCTGTCGAATAATTCTCACCCAGCATAAGCCGCGCCTCCTTCCAGAGTGCGAAGTCGAGGTTGAGGTTCTGGCTGAACGTGAACTGGTCGGTGTGGATGTCCATGGCGTCGAAATCGTTCTGCGAATACCTGCCGTTGTAGCTCAGCGAGGGTTGACCTTCTCCGACGGGCGGTACGAGAACGAACCGTTGAATCCGTAGCTGCGCGAACGGACGTCGTTGCTGTAGGTGGTGTTGGTGATGCCGTCCCCGTCCGAGAAGGAGTATGACGACATGTTGTTGTTCGACAGGAAGGTGTTGAGTGCGAAGGTCATGCTCCCATTTTGCGGCATAGTGGCCGTACTGGAGGTTGATCGTGTGGTATACGGCCGCTTCCAGTCCCGGGTTGCCGTACGACAGCCGCGTGGGGTCGGTGTCGTCCTCGGCCGGCGAAAGCATGTAGATGCCCGGGCGCTGGAGCCGCTGCGTGTAAGGAGAGCGAAATGTTGTGGCTCACCTTGGGGATGAATGTCAGGCTCAGGTAGGGCACCACGTTGAACTGGCGGTTCGAAAACGAGTAGGTGCCTTTGGCGGTCTCCTCCACCTGGGCGTCGTTCCATGTCCGTTCCATGCGCGCACCGAGGCGTCCCCGACCATTTGGTGTAGGTGAATCCGTATCCGGCGTAGATACCCAGCACGTGCTGGCGGTAATCCATGCCCGTGAATTTTATTTTTTCAATCGGGAATGTGCCGTATTCGTCGCTCTGCTTGTTGTCGGTGTCGGAGGTGCTGTTGCGATAGATGTGTTTCAGCCCCGCCTCGATCTTGTGGTGCTCCGACAGCGGGTTGGCGTAGTCGACCTGCACGGTGTTGCCCGTCATGCGGTTGTCCGCATCCTGCAACGCCCTGTAATTGTATCCGTCGTTGTATATCCGGTCTGTATGGCCTTTGTCCGGGTCGATCTCGACTTCATCCGATATGGTCAGCGTATGCCCCTCCTTGCCGAAGGTGTGTTCGTAATTGAGCGAGACGCTGCCGCCCATGTAGTTCCATTTCTGGATGCTGCGGCTGCCGTATTCCAGCAGCGGGTTCATTTCGGGGTCGCGGATCGCGTTCGTACCTAGCGATTTGTAGCGGCTGCGGCCGAGCACAGCCATCCGTTGAGCGTGATCAGGTTGAGCGTGTCGGGCTGGTAGCTCATGTCCAGTCCGACGTTGCCGTAACGCGAACTGCCCTTGTTTTCGGAGTAAACTGCGGTTGTAGCGGTTCTCCGAGTCGTAATTTTCCTGCCACGACTCCGATTCCGAGGGGGTACGGCCCCCGTCGTAGTCGCCTGCATAGCCCATGATGCTCGCCGCGAACTTCCCGGCCTGGATCGAGAGGCTGGCGTTGCCGTTGTAGGCCGGGTTCTCCAACACCGTGACGCTCGCGCCGACGCTGCCGTTGTATCCGTGGAACTGCTTCTTGCGTTGGGTGATGAGGTTGATGATGCCGCCCACGCCTTCGGCTTCGTACTTGGTCGAGGGGTTGGTGATGACCTCTATGCGGCTGATCTGCGAGGGGCATGCTCTGGATCACATCCTTTGAAATTGTTGCTCATCGTTGCCGAATTGCGCCCGTTGAGCAATATCTTGTAATTGCTCTGTCCGTTGAGCAGGACGTTGCCGTCGCCGTCGAGCGAGAGCTGCGGAACCTTGCGGATGATCTCGTCGAGCGTGCTCGTCGAAGCCTGCGGGTCGTCCTCGACCGAGTAGGTGGTCTTCTCGGCGTCGGCCATTACGAGCGGTTTCTGGACTTCGATCACCACGTCGCCGACCTCGACACCCTGCGTGATGGCGATCTTGCCGAGCGCCTTGCCCGATGCGGGCACTTCCACGGCCTGTTTGTAGGGCGTGTAGCCTACCATCGTGATGCAGAGCTGGTAGTCGCCCGTTTCGGGGGCTTTGAGCGAGAAGCGGCCGTCCGAATTGGCGGCTACGGCGTTCACGACCGTGACCGAGTCGCGCTGGAGCGAGACGGTGGCATAGCCGACGGCTTTGCCGGAAGCCGAATCGGTGACCGTCCCGGTCAGGGGTGTTGGGTTGTTGCGCGGCAGCCGGATGCAGACACAGCAGCATGGCTGCCGACAGCAGGAGAGCGAGGGCTTTTTGCATGTCAGGACGCTTTGAGATTGTTGAGAGTTCACAAATATGAGGTTTGTTTTCCGATTTTCCAAATTTGCGGACGGTGTTAGCCCCCCCCGTGCTTATGTGCGCGTAATAGTTTGTATATCATATTATTATTTGATTCTGAAAAATCAAAAAATATTTTCTGCCGGCACAACTGCCATAAAGGACGAAATTCAGCGGTTTTTATTGTTGCTATTTAAAACATGTTTAAAATAGTTATATTTGTATTCTGAAAAGTCCCTGTGCATGCTCCGCAAATACGCTCTTACCGTGGTTTTCCTGTTCGTCGTGTGCGGAGCTGCGGCCCAGCTCCCCGACGACGAATACTATCCCTATGGCACGGGTTATGAGCAGCGTACGCCCATCGTGCTTACCGACTCCTCGCTTTTCTACCGGGCAATCCAGACCATGCCCGACCTCTACGGCAGCATTTCGGCCTTCAATCTGCCCTACATCGCGCTCGGCCGCCGCGGGCAGCATTACTCCTCGGAGGCGGCCTCTTTTCCGGGTTGGGGGATTTCGTCCCGCTATTTCGGTTCGCTGCGGCTGCTCGGGGCTCGGGAAGAGCGCCGTGCCGGGATCGCGGCATTGCCCGAGGCCATCGGCGGTGCCGGCGGCGTGCGTACCTTTCCGGTTCCCCGGGGCGCTGGCCGAACCCTCCTGCCATGCCTCCGTCAGCTTTCACCGACCGCAACTACCTGGCCGGGGCGAAACTTGCCTTTGCGCGGCCTGCGGGCCACGGCTGGGATGTCGCTGCCGCCGTCGAGGCCCGCACGGGGCGCGACATGCACGTCGAAGGCGTCTTCACGAATGCCCTGACGGCGGGATTCCGTGCCGCCAGGCATTTCGGCGAGGGCCATACGCTGGCTTTCCTCCTTATCGTCCCACCGTCGGTACGGGGCACACGCCTCTCTTCGGTCGAAGAGGCTTTCCGCCTTACGGGCGACAACCTCTACAATCCGGCCTGGGGTTTCCAGGACGGCAAAGTCCGCAATTCGCGCGTGCGGCGCGAGCTCGTGCCGCTGGCCGCCGCTACGTACTGCGTGCGGCTGTCGCCCGCGACCTGGCTCGACATGGCTGCCGGGGCCGAATACGGGGTGCGGAAATACAGCGCCCTGGGGTGGTACGACGCCCGTACGCCCATGCCCGACAATTACCGTTACCTGCCCGGCTATACGGGCGACCGGGAAACCGAACTGGCATGGCGGTCGAACGACGCGCGCTATACGCAGGTTTGCTGGGACGAGTTGATCGCCCGCAACCGCATGGCGGGCGGACATGCCGCTATACGCTCGAAGACCGTGCCGAACGTATCCGCAACCTCGGTTTTCGACGCCCTATTTTACGACCGCGCCGGACGAGCGCTTGATAATTCGCTAGCTGGCTTTTTTCCTTACCGCTGCCCTGCATCGCGCAGCTAAAAACAGAGCATCCTGGGGCGGATCATCACTACCGCATCGGTCAAATTTACTACGGCAATCTCCTTGCAAACGCATCGAAAGCTATCTCCCCGGCCACCGTCCGCAGGGCGAATCGGCTGGTTACCAGGTGCTTCGACGCAAGTGAGGTCACTGTCCGCCCACCGCCAAGCCGACGTGTCGCCCCTGCGCTTTAGCGATGCTGCCAAAGCGTGCTATGGGTGGTGCCATGAGAAAGAGTTTTCCTCAGCCCCGGGCGTTGCGGCGGAGCAAAGTTCTCACGCCCCTGGTACGGTCGGGCGGCACTTGGTGGGCTGCCTGCATACCAAAGGGTCGGCCGCAAGGCCGGGCTGTGGTGCCTGATGCCGCCGAGCACCCAGCTAACGCCGCCAGAGCAAGGTGTTTCTACGCCGCCGGTTTCCCTACTTTCACCCTGCGCCTGCTGGAATTGCCCTGTCGCTCGATGGTATCTGGTCCTGCTGTTATTGGCTTACCATATGGTGGCAGCGATATGTTATGCGACCGGACGGCGAGCCGGTGGTGAGTGCTGCTGCCGCCGGGCATGTCGTTACAGGCCTGCTTCGCCGTTGCGGCATATTCGCAAACGCGTCACGGTCATCTCCCGACGTCATTACCTGTTGCGCCGACACCAAAAACGAAAGTTGGCTGGCTGGGTGGTTGCAGCGTTTCCTCGGTGCCGCACCTCAAAGCGCGCTTCGGTGCTGAACCTCATATTTTGAAGCCCTGGGCGTTTCGGCGCCTCGCGATGGCGGGCCAAGTCGAGCTTGGTGCCTCGTGCTGTACGGTACGGTCGGTGCGGCAGGCGATTGAGAGCGCCCGTGCATGCTCTACGCACGCTGGCGACGCTCTTCGACGCCCGCCAACTGTTTACGGCCAGCCGTGCCGGATAGCGCAGCCGCGTGAGCCGTTGCGCGTCCGGTGCATTCAGCCGCGATGCCTTTGCTGCACCCCATGCTTATCATTTGGTACCAAGTTTTATCCATGTTTGCTCTTTATTTCACATCTTTTGGGTACTCGGGGACCGGAAGTAAAATGCCTTTAACATTTTTGTTCCTGATAAAACCGCAATCAAAGAAAACCAAAAACTTCGGCCTTATGATTATCGGTGACCTCAAACAATTATAATCTTGTCTTTATTCCTGAGGTTCAGAGGCCGCAAACGGAACACTTATTTTATGTGCACGGGCGTCAAGCCTCATCGTGTTTATCTCGCCATCTTCCAGTTGGTTCACGCAGCTTTTTTCATTTTCGCCGCAGCAACCCCTCTCGGCCCGGTGCCATATCGATAGCAGTGTGGCGTCGGTGCCATGAGACGTTTAATCGGCCAAGCTGTTGCTGTTGATCCCGACATGTCGTGGCAGGTCAGCGGCGGCGGCGCTGCTTTCCTCGAAACTTCGCGGCGGCAAAGGCAAGCTGCTGGGCGGCGTACCGGGGGTGAAACCCGCCAAGGTCTTCGTCATCGGCGCCGGTGTGGTCGGTACGGCCGCGGCGCGCACGGCCGGAACGGGCGCCGACGTTACGATCTGCGACATCTCGCTGCAACGCCTCACCTACCTGGCCGACGTGATGCCCAAGAACGTCAAGACCCCTGATGTCTTCCGGAATACAATATCCGCGAAGAGCTCAAACATGCCGACCTGGTGATCGGCTCGGTGCTGATCCCCCGGCGCCAAGGCCCCGAAGCTCGTTACGCGCGACATGCTCCGGGAGATGGAGCCCGGCTCGGTGATGGGTCGACGTGGCCATCGACCAGGGCGGCTGCTTCGAGACATCGCATCCCACCACCCACGAAGACCCCGTTTATTATGTTGACGGTATCCTCCATTGTGCGTGGCCAACATTCCCGGCGCCGTGCCCTATTCCTCGACGCTTGCGCTCACCAACGCCACGCTTCCCTTACGTCGTCCAGCTCGCCGACAAGGGCTGGCGCCGTGCCTGCAAGGAAAACCGCGAACTGGAACTGGGGCTCAACATCGTGCAGGGCAAAGTGGTCTACCGGCCCGTCGCCGAGGCCTGGGGGCTTCCCTGCGAGCCGCTGGCGCTGTAACGCCCTCGCCGGCTTTCCTGCCCGCAGCGGGTTCTCTTGCGGAGATGCCGACTTGGCGTTTACGCCGAATAAAAAAGCGGGTGGTCTGTATTCCACCCGCTTTTTCGTATATTTGACGATGATCCGGAAATTGCTGCTCATACTCCGCTTTTATTATTCGGCCATGTTCTTTTTTTTTTGGCGGCCGTGAGCATCGGGTTGGCATGGGTGGTCTCGCGCCACGGCCCGACAATCGTCCCGTGGTGCCTGTTGGGCAAGGCGGCGGTCTATCCGCTTTATCTCTATGTCTGGATCGTCCAGCGTTACGGTGACGAGTTTTTCTTACTACCGCAACCTCGGCGTGCGGCGCCGCGAACTGCTGGGCGTGAGGTTGCGGCGTGGACTTTATCCTGTGTTATGTGTTATTGAAACTGACGGCCGCCTTCCTTTATGAACCCCTCTGAGAAACATATCCTCGAGATCGACTCCGTGGAGTTGTCGTTCGGCGACCGGCGCATCCTTTCGGGAGTGTACCTCGCCGTTGAAACGGGCGGCGTTACGGCGGTGCTCGGCCGCAACGGGTGCGGCAAGAGCTGCCTGATGAAGATACTGTGCGGTTCGCTGCGGGCGGATTTCCGGTCGATGCGCATCGACGGGGTGTGGCATGACCGTTTTCCGGGCCGACGAGGTGCGCTACCTCGCGCAGCAGGGATTTATCCCGGGCTGGCTGACCGTCGACCGGGCACTGCGCGACTTCGGGTTGCCGTGGATGACCTGCTGGCATGGTTCCCGTTGTTCGGCAAACTGCGCGGTACGAAGATCCGCGCCCTGTCGGGCGGCGAGCGGCGTATTCTGGAATCCTACCTGATCCTGCGCAGTCCGACGCAATTCGTCATGCTCGACGAACCTTTTTTCGCAGGTCGCCCCGCTGCACGTGTCGACGCTCAAGGCGCTGATCCGGCAGGAAAAATCTCGAAAGGCATTCTCGTGACCGACCATATGCACCGCCATGTGACGGATATCGCCGACCGCCTATACGTGCTGGCAGACGGCCAGACCTACCTCACCCGCGGCGAAGAGGATTTGGTGCGCTGCGGATACCTCGCACGCCTGTAAATGTTTTTCCGGGACGGGACTTATCCCGTGATCCATTTTTTGAACTCCGCAGCCCGGTTTTTGCTCAGGAATACGGGCTCGGGCGTCTCGGTATCCATCGAAACCAGCAGGCGGCTGTTCGACCATACGACGATGCTCGTGATGTGCTCCCTGGCGACGACGTATTGTTTGTTGACCCGGCAGAATGCCCGGGGATCCATGTCGTCGCAGATGCTCTCCAGCGTCCTGTTGTAGGCATAGTTGCTGCCATCGGCGAGGTATACCTTCGACGTCTCCCCTTGGTCGAATAGAAAAAGGCGATTTTTTCCGTCGGGATCGGCAGCAGTTTGTCCTTGTAAGCCACCAGAATGTTCCTGCGGGAATTCGTCCGCTGGCAGGAAATCATTTCATACAATTTGTCGATATCCGGGAGTACCTGCGGCCGGCTGAGCCGCCGGTATTTTTCCAGTGCGCGTTTCACCTCGTCGATGGCGAGCGGTTTGAGCAGATAGTCCACGGCGTTGACCCTGAAGGCATGGATGGCGTACTCGTCGTAGGCGGTCGTGAAGATCACGGGCGCCTCGACGGCCGTCCGCCTGAATATCTTTCAAAGCCGAACCGTCGGACAGATGGATGTCCATGAAAATCAGATCCGGGACGGGGTTCTTTTTCCAGCCATGCGACGCTTTGCATGACACTCTCCGTCGTACCCGCTATCCGGATGTCCGGGGCCGATTCCGCGAGGATGCTTCTCAGGTCGTCGAGGGCCCCCATTTCGTCTTCTATGATCAGTACCCTCATCGCGTATGCTTTATGTTCATCTTGACCATAGGCAGGAACACCCGGAACATCCCGTCACCCCCTCGGTTTTCTCGATGCGTATTTCCTTACCCAGCAGCAGCCTGTACCTGTTGCTCAGGTTGGTCAACCCGATGCCGTTCGATTCGGGCGGCGTGAGCTTCGGATAGACCGGATTGGCGATCACCAGTTCGTTGTCGTTGAACGAGATTGTGATCCGCATGTGGTGCTCGCTGTCGATGACGTTGTGTTTGACGATATTTTCGAACAGCGGCAGCAGCGAAAGGCTGGGCATGCGCATGTTCAGCGCCTGCTGCGGAATGTCGACCTCGCAGGTGTAGCTTTCGGCGAAGCGTACGTCCATCAGTTGCTTGTACGAATTTATGAAATTCAGTTCCTCGCCCAGGGTCGTCAGCGACGACTCCTTGAAGCGGATGATGTACCGGAATATGCCCGACAGGTTGCCAGATGGCTTCGGAGGGGGGTTTCTTGTCGCCGCGTCGAGCGACGAGGTTGCTCGTTGAAAAGAAGTGGGGGCTTTATCTGGTTGGCAATGGCGTTGTACTGGCTGCTGAGGTTCTCTATCCGGAGCATCTCGGATCTTTTTCATGCCGGTCGTTTTGTTGATCATCAGTACGATGCTGCCGATCAGTAGGCATATCGTATACGTGATGATCAGATACCCGACTTCGCCCTTCGTATCCCCCAGTGTGAGCCACTTTTTCGACTGCAGCGAGATGACCAGCATGGCCGTGAGGATAACTCCCGCGATGACGAGCGTGCCCAGCAGGCAACGTACCGGGAATGGGAACCGCCTGTTCAGGAATATTTCCAGCAGCAGGATGGTCGCCAGCCACAGGACGCAGAACCAGACGACCGATACGGTCGCCCGTTTCGACCACCAGGTGACCGTTACCAGCGTATTCCAGTATTGGCTCAGTTGGGATCAGGAAAGCCGTCATCGGGACGGCCCACCGTGAACGCACAGCCTGTTCGAGATATAGCCCATGTGTTTTCGTATGTATGAAGAAGGGTGACGTTGCAGGCAAAAAATAGTAAAAAAATGTCACATTCTGTCATTCCCTTTTATCGCCTTGTTTTTCCCGATTATCGGCCTTGTTCGCCTTTTTGGCGTGGTATGAGAACTTTATGGACGATTCGTAGCGATATTTACAAAAAACCGATTCGTTCGTTCATACAGCCTTTTCTGGCAATCTTTTTTTTAGGCTGTATGGACTTTGAATCAGTAGGTTAATGAACTTTTGCAGCAAATATTTTTAAACTTTTTCAGCTATGAAGAAAAAACTACTTTTCTCAGTTTTTTTTGTCCTCGGGGCCGCTTTTTGCAGGTTGCTCGGAGGACGAAAAACCCGTGGATCCCGTTGCTTTTGGCCGCACCCGTCCTGGCGGAAGACGCCGTAACGCAGGTATCGGTCGCCGTGACCTGGGATGCCGTGGAGAACGCCGCGTCCTACGCCTGTACGCTCGACGGTGGCGCCGAGACGACCGTAACACAGCCTTCCGGTGCGCTTCGACGGACTGGAGCCCGGTCGCAGCTATACTGTCAAGGTAAAGGCTGTCGCGGGGCAGGAGCAGTACCTGGATTCGGAATTCGCCCAAATCACCCTGACAACCCTGCCGGCCACGCAACTGGCGGCTCCTGTCCTCTCGGCGGGCGACGCCACGGAGAATTCCGCGACGGTCGTGTGGAAAGCCGTTCCCGATGCGGCATCCTATGTATATACGGTCGATGGCGGCGAGGAGCTGACCGTTACGGGGGGGCTGTCGGCAGTCGTGACCGGGCTGGAATCCGGTATGCCGGCTACCGTGCGTGTGAAAGCCGTTTCCGGGCAGGTGCAGTTCCTCGATTCCGAATTTCGCCGAGCTGACGGTCGCCGCCGCCATGGAACAGAATCCCTTTACGCTTTCGGCTGCCGAGACCGGGATGAACAGCATTTCCGTATCCGTATCTCCCAAAAGCAAGACGCGAACCTACTACTGTGGTTATGCCCCTGAAGTCCGACTTCGACAAATACGCTTCGACGGAGGAATTTATCCCGGGTCGGTGCGCCGCAAACTCAGCGCTTCGGCCCTGATTGCGGGCGTTAGTTTCGAGGAGTACCTGGCCACACAACTCGTACAGGGTGACCATCCCTTCGAGTTCACCGGGCTGAAACCCGAAACCGACTATGTCGTCTACGCAGTAGGGTGGTACGCCCCGGGCGACCTGCTCACGACCGTCCTCGTATCGGCTCCTGCCACGACCCTTCCCGATGCGTCGGGCGAAGTGACGGTAACGTTCGAGAATGTCGCTTCCGACGGGTTCGATGTCGTCTGTACGCCCGATGCCGCCATCGAGAAATATTATGTCTATGTCCTGAAGACCTCTTCGTTGCCCATGCAAGTATTAATGGCCGGGGACTGGAGGCGTTCAAGAAGGAGGTGATGCCCACCAAGGACGAGTATACCGGGCCGCAGACCATCCGTAAGACCGGGCTGGCAGCCGGAACCTCCTATTCGGTCTGTGTGTTGGGCATCAGTAAGAGCGGCTCCGATTTCTGGATCGAGGCGACACAGAAGACCGAAAAGGCTGAATAAAAGATCACGTAAGAATTTCATAACCGATAAATACGAACAACAATGAAAAAAAGATCAGCAGAATTTTTAATGTGTGCTTCCCTGTTGCTGGGTTTTGCCGCTTGCAGCGATTCCGATTCCGGTGACGACGGGGATAACAACGGACGCAGCTCGCCGCACCCCTCCTCGCCCAGAGTTCGGTCGAGGGAGACCGCTTTCTCCGTGACCTGGCAGGCCGTCGAGCGCATGCAAATGTATATGCTTATTCGCTCAATGGCGGCACTGAAGCGACCACGTCCGAAACTTCCGCCCGTTTCAGCGGCCTGAATCCGGGTACGGAATATACGGTCACCGTCAAGGCGCTCTCCACCGACCCGAAGTACACCGCATCCGATGCAGCCCAGATCAAGGTGACCACGCTCGCAGAGGATACTTCCGGAATGATCCAGTCGGCCGAGTTCGACGCCCTCGTCGGTGAGTGGGGCGGCAAGCAGAGCGTCAAATACGCTACGGGATTTGATCCTGCTACGGGCGGGTTTTTCTTCACGACCGAGGAGTGGACGTTCGATGTCGAAATCATGGCACAGGTCGGCTCGCGGAAATACCGCAAGGAGAACTATCTCGTCTGCCTTGGCCTCGGGGACTTCGAGAAAGAGGGCAGTGCCCGAACCTACGAACAGCTGATCGAAGAGGGCTTTTTTCCGTAGCCCGTGCGCTCGAAGGCTTCGGCCCCAAGTGGTTCCTCAAACTCCTGGAGGACGGTTCGATCGTTGTCGAAGCTACAACCAAGTTCAATGTCCTGAGCTGGTTCACTACCGATGAACTCGGCCCGGTTTACCTGCTCGGCGGTGCCGATGACAAGAGCTTCTCCGATTGCGAATGCGAGCTTCCCGTCACGGTCGCCGGCGACGAACTGCGTGTGGGGTCGACCGTAATCTCCGGAAAAACCTGGACGCCGTCGCTGTTCCAGTGGCATCCCAAGCAGGGGGCCTATGCACGTTACTACCTCGGTGTGTCCGACATCGTGCTGACGCGTAAGAAATAAGCCTCCACCCAGCTACTTCAAGGCCGTGTCCCCGACACGGGCTTTTTGATGCCCGGGCATCTCCAAATAAATCCGGCATCGCCCCGGCTTGCACTATCTTTAACCTTGTTTTTAGACAGGCGGCGCTTCGGCAAAATGCAAGTAAACTTGCTTTTTGCTCTCGGCTTGCACTATCTTTGCAACCTAAATAATCAAGGTATGGCAGGATCGAACTTCGTAGATTACGTAAAGATATTCGCCCGTTCGGGACACGGCGGCGGCGGCTCGACGCATTTCCGGCGCGAGAAAATTCCTGTGGCTTTCGGCGGCCCCGACGGCGGTGGCGACGGCGGCAAGGGCGGGAGCATCGTCCTGCAAGGCGACAGGCAGTACTGGACGCTCATCCACCTCAAATACCAGCGTCACCAGTTCGCCGAGGACGGGCAGTGCGGCTCGGGAGCCCGACTCGTCGGGCCGGGACGCCCGGGACATCGTCATCCCCGTGCCGCTGGGCACGGTCGCCCGGCGTGTGGTCGAACAGGAGGGACGGCACCACGCTCACCGAAGATGTCGGCGAGGTGACGGCCGACGGCGAACGCCTCGTACTGCTCAAAGGCGGCCGGGGCGGCCTCGGAAACTGGCATTTCAAGAGCGCCACGAACCAGACGCCGCGCTATGCGCAGCCGGGCGAAGAGGGCGAGGAGGGCACCTTCATCCTCGAACTGAAGGTCTTGGCCGACGTCGGGCTGGTCGGGTTCCCCCAATGCGCGCAAGAGCACCTTTGCTCGGTGGTCTCGGCTGCCAAACCCAAGATCGCCAACTATGCTTTCACCACGCTCGAACCCAACCTTGGCATCGTCGAGGTGCGCGACCACAAATCGTTCGTCATGGCCGACATACCGGGTATCATCGAGGGCGCGCACGAGGGCCGCGGCCTGGGCACACGCTTCCTGCGTCATATCGAGCGTAACTCGGTGCTGCTGTTCATGGTCCCGGCCGACAGCGACGACCTCAAACGCGATTATGCGGTTCTGCTGGGCGAGCTTACGCAGTACAACCCCGAACTGCTCGACAAACAGCGGCTGCTGGCCATCACCAAATGCGACATGCTGGACGACGAACTGATCGAAGAGATGAAATCCCACCTGCCCGGAAGGCGTCCCGTCGGTGTTTATCTCGTCGGTTTCGGGGCTGAATATCCCCCCTCGCTTGAAAGATATGCTGTGGGAAGCGCTGCAACCGTAGCGAAATCCACCTCGCGGTTGGCGATGCGAGCGTGTATTTTCCGTTGAAATAGTCGATTATCCCATATACGGAGCCTGTGCCCTGCGGTACGGGCTTTGCCGTTTGCATGTGCGCCGTGCGGACGGTGAATCCGTCCCGAGGCATCCGCTTATCTGCCGCTCCGTCGTCGCGGGGCGTCCGGTCTCGGGATCGGGGTCGCACCAGTTGCCCTGCTGCACGAACCGCACTCGCTTCCGAAATGCACGTAGGTGTCGGTATGCCGCATGTCTACCTCCCCGAACGTGAGCGTCCGAGGCCGTAGGGGCCTGGTTTCCGCCTGCTTCCGCCGCAGGTACAGCGCCGCCTCCGCCGGAGGTATCCTCCCCGGCCCGGCATATTCGCCCGTGGGGCGCGTGCCGAGCATTACCTTGCCGCCGTAGTCGCACAGGAACAGCCCGTTGCAATGGATCGTGACCGCCGTGCCGACCGGGTAGTCGACGTAGAGTTCCGTAGCGTCCACGGCTATCGAAATCCCGCCGCTCGTGTCTTCGACGACCAGTGTTTTGTAGAATTCTCCGTAGAGGTCGTTGCCCGTCACCACGCCTTCGATCGTGATGTCCTCCGTGACGGCGGCCTGTGCTCCCGTGCAACGCGATTTGAGCGCAGCGATCGTGACCGTCCCCTGCGGCGTGTTTGTCGTCAATTCCAGCCCCGACGCCTTGTCGCACCCGGCGAGGCCGTCAGCGCCAGCACGACGCACGGCCGTGCGGAGTGCCGTGCGGGATATCGCCGGGGAGCCGGTTAACGGGTACAATCGTTTTCATCGCGCAGTTTGAGAATGTAACGCCCTTTCCCCGGTGGCGTCGTATTGCAGGATTCCCGTGAAGCGTACAGCGGCCGACGGGTACCTCGTCGTCCGCAAACCGGGCGTAGCTGCGTACATAGGTGTAGACCGCCGCGCCTGTGTCGTCCGTGAAACGCTTGTATCCGGCCCATGTCCCGGGCGTAAGGTCTTCCGGGGTGTAGCGCCGCCCCGATCCGCACCAGCGTGCCGCATCGCTCCGGCGTCAGTTCGCCGGACGACAGCAGGGGGGCAATGGGTTCCAGCGCCTCCCCGTTGCGGGTCACCGCTGCGTCCAGCGCCGCTTTCGACCCTATGTAATCGGTCGCGAAACCGCTTCCGGCGGGCATCCGCCCGGCCTGCAATACCCCGTGGCTTTCGCCCAGCGCCAGGCCCCTGAGCCTGAGCGTGACCTGGCAGCCCTCCGGGAAATCGTTGTGCAGGTGGTCTATGCCCGCCATGACCTCTATCCCGCTCCGTCCTCTTCGATGCAGAACGTGCGGTAGAAATTCTCGTCGTAATCGCTGGTGGTTACGCGCCCCCGACACCACGAGATGTCCCCGTGACGGGGAAGGTCGTCCCGGCGAATTTCTCACGCAGCTGCCGGATGGTCGCCGTGACGGGCTCCGGGCGTGGCGTCGTCGCCGCGTTCCCGAACCGGGAGTCGTAACACCCCGCCGCGAGCAGGGCCACGCAGAGCAGCGGCAACAGTCGCATAGGGTTATTGTTCGATGCGTGAATCCTTCAGACCGAGGAAATAGAGGATGCCGTCCAAGCCGATGGTCGAGATGGACTGCCGTGCCGTGGCCTTCACCTTGGGTTTGGCATGGAATGCGATGCCCAGGCCCGCGAGATTGAGCATCGGCAGGTCGTTGGCGCCGTCGCCGACGGCTACCGACTGGGCGATGTTGATCTCCTCGAACTGGCACAGCAGCCGCAGCAGTTCAGCCTTGCGGCGTCCGTCGACCACCTCGCCGACATAGCGTCCCGTGAGCTTGCCCTGCTCGATCTCCAGCTCGTTGGCATATACGTAGTCGAATCCGTATTTCTGGCGCAGGTAGTTGCCGAAATAGGTGAACCCGCCCGAGAGGATCGCCGTTTTATAGCCCACACGCTTGAGGATCGTCATCATGCGCTCCAGCCCTTCGGTGATGGGCAGGTTACGGGCTATTTCCTCCATGACCGAGACGTCGAGCCCCTTGAGCAGGGCCACGCGCTCGGTGAAGCTTTCGCGGAAGTCGATCTCGCCGCCGCATGGCGCTGGCCGTGATCTCGCGCACCGCGTCGCCCACGCCGGCGCGCTCGGCCAGTTCGTCGATCACCTCGGTCTCGATCAGCGTCGAATCCATGTCGAAGCAGATCAGGCGGCGGCTGCGGCGGTAGATGTCGTCCTTCTGGAACGAGACGTCGAGGCCGATTTCCGACAGATTCATGAACCCCTCCTGCATCGTACTGCGCTCCTCGTCGGTGAGCGACCCGCGCACCGAAAGTTCGATGCACGATTTGGCCGCACGGTCGTCCTCGCTGAGCGGGATGCGGCCCGTCAGGCGCTTTATGGCGTCGATATTCAGCCCGTGCTCGGCCACCACGCGTGTCACTTCGGCGATATGGCGTGCCGTGACCGTACGTCCCAGGAGGGTGATGATGTAGCGGTTTTTGCCCTGCCGGCCGACCCAGTTGTCGTAGTTCTGTTCCGAAATGGGAGTGAAACGGATCATCACTCCAGCTTCCGATGCCTTGAACAACAACAGCTCCTTCATGATGTTGCCCGATTTGTCCGATGTAGTCCGGAACAGGATGCCGAGCGTCAGCGACTGGTGGATGTTGGCCTGTCCGATGTCGAGGATGAAGGCGTCGTAGCGCGCGAGTAATTTCGGTGAGCGACGAGGTCATGCCCGGCTTGTCTTCGCCCGATATGTTTATCTGGATGATTTCGACGTTGTTTTGCATCTTGTAGCGTTTTTCCTGTTTTCTTTTCCGTAAATTCGTAGACAAAGTTAGTAAACTTCTCTTTTTTTTGGTTATTTTTGCAGACAAACAACTTTTTATTTCTGGTATATGTGGCCTCTTTTTTTAGGAACCGATACGCCCGCGCCGCTGATGCTGCCCGACAGTGTGCAGAAAGCCAATTTTGCGGAAACCGTCCATAAAATTGCGAACCTCGATTTCGAGACCGTATTGCAAAACCTCCTGTCCGAGTCGGTCTGGATACTGCTGAAAAATAACCCTCGCGCTGGCGATCTATTTCATCGGCCGCTGGATATTGCGGCGCATCGTCAGGCTGCTCGACTTGGCGCTGGAACACCGCCGTGTCGATATTTCGCTGCGGTCGTTCATGCGCAACACCGTGCGTGATCTTCACGCTGCTGCTGGTGCTGATCGTCGTCTCGACGCTGGGCGTCAACGTCACATCGCTCATCGCCGTCTTCTCCGCCGCCACGCTGGCCATCGGTATGGCCCTGAGCGGTACGGCGCAGAACTTCGCGGGCGGCGTGATGATCCTGCTGATGAAGCCTTACCGTGTCGGCGACTACATCTCGGCACAGGGACAGTCGGGCACCGTGCGCGAGATCAAACTCTTCTCGACGGTCATCACTACGGTCGATAACCAGACAATTTACATTCCGAACAACTCGATCGCCACGGCCATCATCGACAATTATTCCACGTCCGATACCCGCCGCGTGGACTGGACGATCGGTATTTCCTATGGCGACGACGTGGATACGGCGCGTGCGGCGATCCTCGCCATCCTTGCCGCCGACAGCCGCGTGCTGGGCGATCCTGCGCCCGTGGTGGTGGGTAGCAGCCCTCGCCGACAGCTCGGTCAACCTTTCGGCACGCGCCTGGGTGAAGAACGGCGATTACTGGAACGTGTTCTTCGAAAACAACGAAAAATTCTACAAACAACTGCCCGAAAAGGGGATCAACTTCCCCTTCCCGCAGATGGATGTGCATGTGAAAAACAATTAATCTGCCTATAAAATGAAAAAAAGCTGCTTATCATGGCCGTGGCGGCATGCTGCCTGGCGGCTTGCAATAAGGAACTCGGCCCCGAGTATAAGGTTGCGCCCGTAATTTCGAATGTCTCTTGCAGCCCCGGCCTTGATGATGTCCATGCCGGCGATGACGTCCGCGTAACGGCGACCGTCACGAGTGAATACGGATTTACCGGCATCAGCATCCTGCGTGCCCTCAACGACGACGAGACGAAGGTGAAGGAAGAGGGTGCATGGCTGAGTACCAACAAGACAGATACGGAAAAACGCTATTCAGGTACGATCGGCAAGTGAGAAGGCCGGCACGAAAGTGACCTTCCAGATACTTGCCGTCTCTGCGTACAGCGTGTATACGTTCTCCGAGGTGTACGAGAGCATATACCGTGCAGGAAGAGACCGACCCGGAGCCGATGCCCAACCCCGAAGCGAATTAATTTACCACACTATAATTTAATATGGAATTGAAAAGAAATTCTGGCCATTTCGGGCCAGCCCGGACTTTATAAGTATGTAGCGCAGTCCACGCACGGTGTGATCGTCGAATCGTTGCTCGACGGCAGGCGGATGAACGCTTCGGCGACGTCGAAAGTAAGTTCGCTGACCGATATCTCGATGTTCACAGAGGGAGACGACGCATTCCCTGGCCGATGTGTTCACCAAGATCTATGCCCATACGGGCGGCCGCGAGGCCGTCAGCTCCAAGGAGGCCCCCGAAAAACTGAAAGCTTGTTTCGCCGAGGTGCTTCCCGACTATGACCGTGACCGGGTACACGTTTCCGACATCAAGAAGTGCTTTGCGTGGTATAACATCCTCGTCAAAGCCGGGTTTACCGAGTTCAAGCTTCCGGCCGAAACCGAAATAACTCCTGAGCCCCCGAGCGGGGCTTTTTGTTTTGTCGTATCCCGATTAAATTCGTTTGTTTTTATCCGTAATCCCCGTGTTTGTATTATCTTTTTGTTCAACGGATAAAAAAAATATCGCTATGGCTAAAAATGACAAAAGTGCTGGCACTGGTTGCCCACGACAACATGAAACGCGACCTGGCGGAGTGGGTCGACTGGAACAGCAGCAACCTGAGCCGCCACCATTTGGTTTGTACGGGTGACCGGCAAGATGGTCGAAAAGACACTGCGGGATCACCGCGAGGAAGACGAATCCGCGGATGGGATCCGGGAATTGTCCGACCTGAAAATCACGCTGCTCAAGTCGGGCCCTCTGGGCGGCGACCAGCAGCTGGGGTCGCTCATCGCCGACGGCAAGATCAACGCGCCTGATCTTCTTCTGGGACCCCATGTCGGCACAGCCGCACGACGTCGACGTCAAGGCCCTGCTGCGCGTGGCCACGCTCTACAACGTGCCTACGGCCATCAACCGTTCGTCGGCCGACTTCTCATCTCGTCGCCGCTGTACGAGGACGAGGAGTACGAGCCTGTCGTAAAGGGATTACAAAGCCTATGTCGAGCGTGTGCTGAAGTAGCCGTTGTATCTGAGCGTATAAACGCCTGATTCCACAGGGGATCAGGCGTATTTTTGCTGTTTCGCGCAGAGCGGGCAAAACCCCGTTCCATCTCCGTCTCGGCCACCGACCGGAATCAGGCCTTCGTGTGACCCCGTGAAATTACAGGTCGTGCGACAGCGGTTCGAAGGCACTGTGCCGCTCACGTCGAAATCGCCCCAGCGCTCGGCGATCGAGTCGAGCGTGGCGAACAGCTCGGGGATGTCGAGCAGCGTGACCAGCTTTCAGGCGCGTAGGCTTGAAATCGGGCAGCCCCTTGAAATAGTTGGACAGGTGGCGGCGCATTTCGAGGATGCCCACGTATTCGCCTTTGATTTCCAGCGATTTTCGCAGGTGCTCCTTGGCGATCTCCACCCGCTCGCAGACCGATGGCTGGGGCAGCACTTCGCCCGTGGCAAGGTAGTGTTTCACCTCGCGGAATATCCACGGGCGCCCGTAGGTCGCCCGGCCGATCATCACGCCGTCCACGCCGTAGCGGTCGAACATTTCGGCCGCTTTCGGCCCCGAATCCACATCGCCGTTGCCGATGATCGGGATTTGTATCTGCGGATTGTTCTTCACCTTGCCGATCAGCGTCCAGTCGGCTTCGCCGCGGTACATCTGGGCCCGTGTGCGGCCGTGAATGGTGAGCGCCGCGATGCCGACGTCCTGCAGGCGCAGGGCTATCTCCTCGATGTTCTTCGACTCGTCGTCCCAGCCCAGGCGGGTTTTCACGGTCACGGGTTTTCCGACCGCCTCCACGATCCGCCGCGTCATTTCGACCATTAGCGGCACGTCGCGCATCATGCCCGACCCGGCGCCTCGCCCCGCGATCTTCTTTACGGGGCAGCCGAAGTTGATGTCGATGATGTCCGGGCCGGCCGCTTCGGCCATGCGTGCCGCCTCGACCATCGGGTCGATCAGGTGGCCGTATATCTGAATGCCCACGGGGCGTTCCGCGTCGTCGATTTCGAGTTTCTTTGAGCGATTTCGCCGCGTCGCGGATCAGCCCGTCCGACGAGATGAATTCCGTGTAAACCACGTCGGCGCCGAAGCGTTTGCACATGTAGCGGAACGACGGGTCGGTCACGTCCTCCATCGGAGCCAGCAGCAGGGGTTTCTCCCCGAGTTCTATGTCGGCAATTTTCATGATTCGCTCACTTGGTCGTGTGTTACGAGTATTTTGTCGATGCGGACGCCGTCCATGTCGACGATCTCGAGGTCGAAACTGTTCCAGCGGAGCTTCTCCCCCGTGGCGGGAATGTGTTTCAGCTGGTCGAGAACCAGTCCGCTGATCGTATTGTAGGCATTGCGGGGAACGGCGTTCTCCGCGCCGAAGAAGGCCAGGAAATCGTAAAACGGACACTGCCCGTCGATGAGTACGCTGCCGTCCTCGCGCCGTACGATGTCGGGTTCCCCCGTAGCCGTCGGGGATCTCGCCGACCAGCGCCTCGAAGATGTCCTTCAGGGTGACGATGCCGCGCGTTACGCCGAATTCGTCGCACACGATGCCGTAGCCGAGCTGCTCGCTGCGCAATTGTTCCAGCGCGCTGTATACCTCGGCTCCCTCGTGGAAGAACTTGGCGGGCGAAAGGTGGTTGCGGATGTCGAATCCGGGGTCGTCGATATGTCGGAACAGGTCTTTCAGGTAGACGACGCCCGCGAGTTTGTCGAGGCTCCCTTCGCCGACGGGATAGCGGTTGTGGGGCTCCCGGTTGACCTGTTCGCGGATCTGTTCCGGCGTCATCGCGGTGTCGATCCATACCAGTTCGCTGCGAAAGGTCATGATCGACTCGACCGTCCTGTCGCCCAGCGAAAATACGCGGCCCATGATCTTCTGCTCTACCTCCTGCACTTCGCCGTCCTCCGCGCCTTCCTGGATGATGGAGCGTATCTCCTCCTCGGTGACCTTCGAATCCGATTTGCGGAGCCCCAGCAGGCGGGGTCACGCCTGCGGTGCTGCGCGAGAGGAGCCATACGAACGGCGAGGCCAGCAGCGAGAGCAGGCGCATGGGCCGTGCTGCCAGCTTGGCGATCTTTTTCCGCCGAGTTCATGCCGATGCGTTTGGGCACGAGCTCCCCGAATATGAGGGTCAGGTAGGTTACGACGATGACGATCGTGATCTGCGCCACGACCGTGGCCGTGCGCAGGGAAATGCCGAGTGCGGCGAGCTCCCGGCCGAATTTCGTGGCCAGCGCATCGCCCGAGTAGATACCCGTGAGGATGCCTATCAGCGTGATGCCGATCTGGATGGTCGAAAGGAATTTGTCCGGGTCTTCGATAAGCTTCTGCGCCTGCCGCGCCCCGGCGTCGCCCTGCCGTGCCTGCATCTCCAGATTGGAGCGGCGCGCCGAGATCATGGCGATCTCCGACATGGCGAAGAAGCCGTTCAGGATGATTAATAATAGAATGATGAGGAACTCCATTGGGGTGTCCGGTTTGTTTGTCTGCAAAGATAATGCATGGCGTGTGTAATGCCAAATTTATTTGTGCGCCCGCCGGTGCCGGGGCAGGGTATTGCACCCTGTCCGAATAATATGGGGCCGGGGATTGAATATTCCCTGAAAAAATACTAAATTTGCGGACAAATTCTTTCACGATATGAATATTGAGAACTTTATTTCGATGCCGTCCGCCGCTCGGTGGAGGCGCTTTTTACGGTACGCTCGACGGCGAACAGTTGCAGATTCAGAAGACCCGCAAGGAATTCGAGAGGGCGATTATACGCTCGTGACCTTCCGCTGCTGCGACGAAGCCGCAAGTCGCCCGAAGCCACTGCGACCGAGATCGGCGGGTATATGACGGCCAACGTCCCCGAAATCAAGTCTTTCAATGTCATCAAGGGTTTTCTGAACCTCGTGCTCGACGGCGCTTTCTGGGCGGCGCGTTTTTGACGAGGGTCGCTGCCGATGCCGATTTCGGGCAGGCCCCGGCCACCGGGCGCACGGTCATGATCGAATATTCGTCGCCCAATACCAACAAACCCCTGCACCTGGGGCATATCCGCAACAACCTGCTGGGCTACTCCGTGGCGCAGATACTCAAGGCCAACGGACATAACGTCATCAAGGCCAACCTGGTGAACGACCGCGGCATCCATATCTGCAAGTCGATGCTGGCGTGGAAACTCTACGGCAACGGTGAAACGCCCGCCACGTCGGGCATGAAGGGCGACCACCTCGTAGGCAAATACTACGTCGAATTCGACAAGCACTACAAAGCGCAAATCAAGGAGTTGATGGCGCAGGGGCAGAGTGAAGAGGAGGCGAAAAAAAGAACGCTCCCGTGATGCTCGAGGCGCAGGAGATGCTGCGCAAGTGGGAGGCCCGCGATCCCGAGGTCTACTCGCTTTGGGAAACCATGAACGGCTGGGTGTATGAAGGCTTCGACGTGACCTACAAGGCGCTGGGCGTCGATTTCGACAAGGTTTACTACGAATCGCAGACCTACCTGCTGGGCAAGAGCCTCGTCGAGGAGGGGGCTCCGCAAGGGTGTTTTCTACCGCCGTCCCGATAATTTCGGTCTGGATCGACCTCACGGCCGACGGGCTGGATGAGAAACTGCTGCTGCGCGGCGACGGGACTTCGGTCTACATGACGCAGGATCTGGGTACGGCCTACCGCCGCTTCGAGGATAACAAACTCGACGACATGATCTATGTCGTGGGCAACGAACAGAACTACCACTTCCAGGTGCTCAAGCTGGTGCTCAAGAAACTGGGGTATGCCGACTGGAGCGACCATATCACGCACCTCTCCTACGGCATGGTGGAACTGCCCGAGGGCAAGATGAAGTCGCGCGAGGGCACGGTGGTCGATGCCGACGACCTGATCGCCGACATGGTCGCTACCGCACGCGAGATGTCCGCCGAGCTGGGCAAGCTGGACGGCTGCTCCGAAGAAGAAGCCAATGCCGTGTCTGCGATGGTCGGGCTGGGGCGCTCAAGTATTTCATCCTCAAGGTCGACCCCAGGAAGACCATGCTTTTCGACCCGCGCGAATCCATCGACTTCAACGGCAATACGGGGCCGTTCATTCAATATACCCATGCGCGTATCTGCTCGATCCTGCGCAAGGCTACCGGAAGCCGATCGACTTTAGCAATACGTAACTGAACGAAGTACACTGA